>Ga0136617_10001227_pt1 | contig 22591 bp, 16 predicted proteins | sample AntDrymUQ3222106_2_FD_129672 | JGI IMG/M metagenome (GOLD analysis project Ga0136617, IMG submission 129672) | Polar desert sand microbial communities from Dry Valleys, Antarctica - metaG UQ322 (21.06) | ecosystem: Environmental > Terrestrial > Soil > Desert | place: Antarctica: Dry Valley...
ATTACTGATGCCAATAAAAAGATTGAGGAGTCTAACGTCGTCGTCAACCGGACATTCAAAACGGGTAACGATGCGTTCGCCGCGAAGCGTTACGACGAGGCGATAGCTAGTTATGACGAAGGCTTGCGTGCCGACCCGGAGCAGTCCGTCTTCTACCTGAACAAGTCAGTCGTCCTCAGAACTCGCGGCGTCGAGAGGTACAACGTCGCGACCAAATCAAAAGACACGGCGGCGAAGGATGCTGCCAAAGCCGACTTCACGGCGGCGGCGGAGAACGCCGAGAAAGGCATCAAGTTCTACCGCGACGTGGTGAGTAAGCGTGGCGCCGGCGCGGCAGGCAATCCTCCGGCCGGGGGAGCCGCTTCACAGGGGGGGGATCAATCACTGAATTATCTGGCGGCGCGTTCGGAAGCCTACCGGCTGGCGCTCTTAACCGGCACGCCCGTCCCGGCCGACCAAGCGGCGACGGCGATTCAGGAATACATCACCGCTGAAACCGACCCGGCGAAAAAGGCGAAGGCCGAAGCGAGCCTCGGCGACGCGCTCTTCCAGGGCGGGAAAATCGATGAATCAATCGCCGCCTATCAGAAGGTTCTGGCGTCTAATCCGAATAACATGGAGGCGATGTTCGGCCTCGGAATCGCCCTTGCCGCCGATCCTTCGGGGGCGAAAAACACCGAGGCGCGTGACCTGCTGCAAAAGTTCGCGGACAAAACGGAACCAACCAATCCGCGTAAACAGGAAGCACTGGATATGGCTAAGTATCTCGATGACACGATCAAGAATCCTGCCAAACCTGTGGAGCTTCCGAAGGGTACGATCAAACAGGGAGCGGGTCGTCGGAAAAACTAGAGCCACTTCGTATCATCTATATGCAGAACACACCAAGATACCGACCGTGTGATGAGAGATAATGTCAGTACCGCCTGCGATAGCGGGCGGATTCTTACGACGCAGGAACCCGCCCGCCATCGCAGGCGGTACTGACAGGCAATCCGCTTCTTGGTGTGCGCTGCATATAGTGAGCAAAGCCGCGCCGGAAACTCCGGCGCGGCTTTTTCGTTGCCGGTTCCAGGCGGTAAATCACCTTGACAGCCTTTGGGTTAGCAAGTATTATCCCGCGTGCAACGGTGTTTTACATTGTTGCAGTAAGGCCAACAAGCCGTGCGGCTATTGTTGATCATCTTCTTTGTGGCTTCGCATCCGGCCCTCCGTTTAGCATTCATAACAATGGAATATCTCCGATAATGTCAGCCAAACTAGGCGAAATCCTTGTCCGCGAAAATATCCTGAGTCCTCAACAACTACGCGAAGCTCTCGATTTTCAAAGGGAGAATGGCGGACGCTTAGGGTTCAATCTCGTTAAGCTCGGACTGGTTTCCGACGACATGATTACGTCCGTGTTGTCGCGCCAATACGGCGTTCCGAGCGTCAACCTCGAACTGTTCGACATCGAGCAGATGGTCATCAAGCTGATCCCGCGCGACGTGGCCGAGAAATACTCCGTGCTTCCCCTCAGCCGAGTCGGCGCGACGCTGACGCTGGCGATGGTTGATCCCACTAACGTCTTCGCAATGGACGACATCAAGTTCATGACGGGACTTAACATCGAGCCGGTCGTCGTTTCCGAAGCGAGCGTTCGAGAAGCCATCACTAATTACTACTCCGCACACTCGCGCGAAATTGAGTTGGCGAGCGTGGTCAACGCTCTTGACGGCGCAAACGGCAACGGCAACGGGCATCATCAGAGCGCCGACGCAATGACGCTCGATCAACTCGACCTAGACTCGGAAGCCGCCGAGGGCGTCGAGGTCGTCGAAGATAACGACGAGATCGACCTCTCCAATCTGACGCGGATGAGCGAAGACGCCCCCGTCGTGCGTCTCGTCAACGTGCTCTTGGCCGACTCGTTGCAGCGCGGCGCTTCGGATATCCACATCGAGCCTTACGAGAAGGAAATGCGCATCCGCTTCCGCATTGACGGTGTGCTCTACGACGTGATGCGCCCACCGCTACGCTTGCGCGACGCCTTGATCTCCCGCATCAAGATCATGTCGAAGCTCGACATTTCGGAGAAGCGTCTGCCGCAGGATGGTCGCATCAAGATCAAGCTGAAAGTCACCGGGCGTTCGCGCGAGTTGGATTTCCGCGTCTCGACGCTCCCGACGTTGTTCGGCGAAAAAGTTGTGATGCGCCTCCTCGACAAAGAGAAGCTGATGCTCGACATGACGCGGCTCGGTTTCGAGCCGGAGTCACTTGTCAAATTTCAGCGCAACATCGCGCGGCCATACGGCATGGTGCTGGTGACGGGGCCGACGGGGTCGGGTAAAACCAACACGCTTTATTCAGCCCTCCAGTCTCTCAATACTGTCAGCACTAACATCATGACGGCGGAAGACCCTGTTGAGTTTAATCTCGTGGGGATCAACCAAGTGCAGATGAAAGAGCAGATCGGACTGAACTTCGCCGCCGCGCTCCGCTCGTTCCTCCGCCAAGACCCGAACATCATTCTGGTCGGCGAAATTCGTGATTTCGAGACCGCCGAGATCGCCATCAAGGCCGCGCTCACCGGCCACCTCGTCCTCTCCACCCTCCACACCAACGACGCTCCCTCGACCATCTCGCGCCTGATGAACATGGGCATCGAGCCGTTCCTCGTCGCCACGAGCGTTAATTTAATTCAGGCGCAACGCCTGATCCGGCGCGTCTGTGCCGATTGCAGGATGGAGCACGCAGCCCCGCCCGAAGCCCTCGTCGAAATCGGGTTCTCCCCGGAGGAAGCTCAGCAACTGAAGCTTTTCAAAGGCAAAGGCTGCAAGACCTGTAACAATACGGGCTACAAAGGCCGCGTCGGTCTTTACGAAGTGATGGAAGTTACGGACGACATCCGTGAATTAATTCTAATCGGCGCCTCCGCCCTCGAGTTGCGCAAGCGCGCCATCGAAGACGGCATGATCACCCTGCGCGAATCAGGGCTGCATAAAATCCGCAGCGGCGTCACCACACTCGAGGAAGTCGTGCGGGAAACGGTAGCGTGAAAGCGATGAATATGTTGCGTCCAATTTTCTTAGCCGTGCTGATGTTTTCTCTCGTCGCGGCGGGGCTGCCCGTCAGCGACTCGCTGGCCCACTGGAGTCAGCAACCACACGCGCACGGGCGCACGGGAAAGCATCTGCGACGGCGTCATTCGCGCGCGTGGTGGCGTCGCCGCCGCGCGCGGTTGCAGCGCCGGCGCGCACTCGCACTCGCCCGCCGCCGTCGCCCTGCGGCCTCGGCGGGGCGCGCGGGCACGGCAACGAATAACAACGTCGCCTCCCACGCCGTTGCCGCGTCGAAAGTCTCTCACGTTGTGGGGCGCTCATCGGTACGAAGCGTTCCTGTGGCGACGCCGCGCCTTCGTACACCCTATGACATGATGCTGCCCGGTTCGTGGAGCGGCGTGAGCGCGAGCGTACACGGCGAGATGAAATTCACCGTGCGCGCGGCGGATGGGCGGGCGACCGGCACGGCGGTGATCGCTCCGGTTGCGACGGCCGTGCCCTCCCCACAGACGGCGCGCAGAAAGACGCTCGGCGGCGTGCCTCTGACAACGCTCGGGCGCTCCGTGATTGATCGGATGGTCGCCGAAAGCGGCTGGGTCGTGAACGACATGGTGCGCGAAATCGAAGGGCGCCGCGTTTACATCGTAATCGCGCAGAGCGGACAGCCGGGTGCGCCGACGCACTCGTGGAATTTCTACTTCACGGAAATGGACGGGCGCATCTACAGTCTGGCGACAACCGCGCCACTCGAATTTGCCGTCCCGCTGGCCGTTGAGTCCGAACAGGTGATCGCCTCGCTTCGCGTCAGAGGCGATAACGGCGCGAACGGTAGTGTGGTAGCAATTAGATAGTTTTTCAGCAGGTAGCCTTTCAGCAGGTAGTTTTTTAGCCGGCTCGGAAGCCTTGCCGCTCTCACACAATTTAACTCTCCCCGGTCACGGCTTCGCCCGCCGCCGACACAGGAAAAACTTATGACGGGAAACGAAACCACAGTCGAACAAATCTCGCTCTCCGACCTGCTAAAAAAGCTAATTGAGGCGGGCGGCTCCGACCTGCACTTGACGACGAACACGCCGCCGCAGGTGCGCGTAGACGGGCACCTCCAGCCCGTCGAAGGCATCAGGCCGCTGACTTCCGCAGATACAAAATCACTGGCCTACAGCGTGCTCACCGACGCGCAAAAACATCGCTTTGAAGAGGCGCTCGAACTCGACTTCTCCTTCGGCGTGCGCGGTCTTTCGCGCTTCCGCGCAAATTTATTTAACCAACGCGGCGCGGTCGGCGCGGTCTTTCGCGCCATTCCCTACGAGATTAAAACCTTTGAAGCGCTGGGGCTGCCGGCGGTGGTCTCGCAGCTTTGTGAACGCCCGCGCGGACTGATCCTCGTCACCGGCCCGACCGGCTCTGGTAAATCAACGACACTCGCCTCGATGATTGACAAGGTCAACCGTGAGCGGCACGACCACATCGTCACCATCGAAGACCCGATAGAGTTTCTTCACAGCCATAAGTCCTGCATCGTCAACCAGCGCGAGGTTGGGGCCGACACGCATGGCTTCTCCGCGGCGCTCCGCGCGGCGCTCAGGCAAGACCCGGACGTCGTACTCGTCGGCGAAATGCGCGACCTCGAAACCATCGAGTCGGCGCTCAGGATCGCCGAGACCGGGCACTTAACTTTCGGCACGCTCCACACCAATTCCGCCGCCTCGACGATCAACCGCGTCATTGACGTGTTCCCTTCCGTCCAGCAGGCGCAAATCCGCGCGCAACTCTCGCTCGTGCTCGAAGGCATTATGTGTCAGGCGCTCTTGCCGCGCGCCGACGGGCGGGGCCGCGCGATGGCGCTCGAGATTCTCGTCCCCAACCCGGCGATCCGCAATCTGATCCGCGAGGACAAAGTTCACCAGATTTATTCGATGATGCAGACCGGGCAGGGTAAGTACGGGATGCAGACCTTCAACCAAGCGCTCGCGACGCTCTACCACAAACGCCTCATCACGATGGAGGTCGCCGTCCAACGCTCTTCCAATGCCGACGAGTTGCGCGACTTGATCGAACACGGCGCCGGCCTCAACCCCGGCAACGGCAGCGCCCCCGGCGCTTCGGGTAAGCCGAGCGGCACGCACCCCTCGCCCTACGCGCAGGCGCGACCCGTCGGTGCCCGACCCGGCACAAGATGAAGTACTGAGTACTGAGTGCTGGGTACTGAGTAATTTCTGCTCATGCTCAGTACTCAGTACTCAGCACTCAGTACTAGGAGTCATTCATGCCCACATACGTCTTCAAGGGTCGTAACCGAGTCGGCGAAGTTATCGTCGGCGAGCGGAGCGCCGACAGCCGCGAGATTTTGCGGCAGGTGCTGCGGCGCGAACAGGTGATGCTCACTTCCGTGAAGGAAAAGGGGCGCGAGGTCGCACTGCCAAAATTCGGCGGGCGGAAGAAAGTCAAAGCCAAAGACCTTTCGATATTCACGAAACAGTTTTCGGTGATGATTGACGCGGGGCTTCCTTTGGTGCAGTGCCTCGACATCCTCGCGCAGCAGCAGGAGAACAAATACTTTCAGGAAGTGCTGACGCAGGTGCGTCAGGATGTTGAGGAAGGCTCGACGCTCGCGGCGGGGATGGCGCGACACGGCAAGGTTTTCGACCAACTCTTCGTCAACATGATTGAGGCGGGCGAGACGGGCGGTATTCTCGACTTGATTCTTCAGCGTCTTTCCACATACATCGAGAAGATCGTCAAGCTGCGCCGCGATGTCATCTCGGCGATGGTCTACCCGGCGGCGGTAATCTTCATCGCTGTGGCCGTCGTCGCCGTCATTATGATCTTCGTCATTCCGCAGTTCGAGTTGATCTTTCTCGGATTGCTCGGTCCCGGCGAGAAACTCCCGCTCCCGACGCGGATCGTGGTCGGCTTCAGCAACTTCCTCGCCGGGTGGGGCGGGCTAATGATTCTCGGCGCAATCATCGGCGGCGTGATCGGTCTACGCTCGTACTACAAAACAATTGGTGGTCGCCGCCGCATTGACTCAGTGACGCTGAAAATCCCGATTATCGGCTCGATCCTGCGCAAGATCGCTGTCTCCAGATTCTCGCGCACGCTCTCGACGCTGCTTTCGTCGGGCGTCCCCATTCTTCAGTCGCTCGACATCACGGCGCGCACCGCCGGTAACGTCATCCTCGAAGAAGCGATTACGAAAATCAGGGTCGGCGTCGAACGCGGCGAAAGCGTCGTCGAACCGCTGAAGGCCTCCGAAGTGTTCCCCAACATGGTCGCGCAGATGATCGGCATCGGCGAACAGACCGGCGCGCTCGACGCGATGCTCGGCAAGATCGCCGACTTCTACGAGCAGGAAGTTGACGCGGCCATCGCCAATCTTCTCACATTAATCGAACCTGTGATGATCGGGTTTCTCGGCATCACCATTGGGTCTATCGTGATCGCAATGTATCTGCCGCTGTTCTCATTGATCGGCAAGCTCTCAAGCCCGGGCAGTTGAAGACGGCAGGCGCTAGAGAGGCGGACGACAACCACTGACACTGCCGGTTTGAAAGCGGCGGCGCGCGCCGGGACTGAGGTCTGGCGCGTCGCCGCTTTCGAGTTTCTTCATTCACCGCGTCGCCGGCAGTCAACAACGGGGATTGAACGCCGCTTAACCTCGCTTTCGTCACTGCCGTCTTTAGTTATGTTAGGCTTATCGTGTGATGAGTAAGACCCGCGCAAACGTGAAGACCGAGCGGGGCGAGACGGCGACGCTCGGTAACAGGCTGTGGTGGCTTGTGCTCGGACGGCTCATCGCCGCCCTGTTGTTGCTCGCCGCCAGCGCGGCGTGGCGGCAGAACGGCTTCGTCACTCCGGGCGACGGCTCACTGCGCCCGACTTTTTCCGCCGGCGTCGCGGCACTCGTGTTGTCGCTTGTCTACGCTTCGGTGCTGCGCTTCTCCTTCATCCCGGTGCGGTTCCAAATCGGGGCGCAATTTTTGTTCGACGTGCTGCTCGTCACGTGGCTCGTCTGGGCGACCGGCGATTTATACTCGCCTTACGCCGCGCTGTACATCGTCATCATTTCGCTGGCGAGCATCTTCTTGGGAGCGCGCGAGGCGCTCTCAACCTCGGTCGGTTGCGCCTTCTGCTACACGATGGTGATGCTTTCCATCGCTCTGAGTTGGTTCTACACCGGGAGCGGCGATTCACCACGAATTCCCCTTGGGCGTACACTCGGAACTATCGCCTTTAACGACATCGCCTTCCTCGTCGTCGGGCTGCTGGCGGCGCAACTCGCCGCCCGGCAAAAACGCTCCGACGTACAGTTGATCGAAGCGACGCACGCGCTCGACAATCTGCGCGCGTTGCACGAGCGCGTCATCGAATCCATCCGCTCCGGCCTCGTCACGACCGACCTCGAAGGCCGCGTCTACACCTTCAACATCGCCGCCGAAGAGATTACCGGCTACCGCGCCGCCGACCTGCGCGGCGAGGACATTGCAGTTATTCTCGGCGACATTAAAGACAAGATCGAAGCCTCACTGCGCGCCTCGTCAGAGGGACAGCCGAATCCGCGCTACGAAGCTGAATGCCTGACGGCGGAACGACTCCGGCTGCGCCTCGGCTACAGCATCTCGCCGCTTTACACCGAGGGCGGTAAGACACCGGGACTCGTCATTTCGTTTCAGGATTTGACCGAGGTGCGCTCGCTCGAAGAGACCTCGCGGCGGCAGGATAAGCTGGCCGCCGTGGGGCGCGTCGCTGCCGGGATCGCGCACGAGATTCGCAATCCGCTGGCCGCGATGCGCGGCTCGATTCAGGTCTTGAGCGCCGGCGTCACCGCCGACTCGGCGGAATCCGAATTGATGGGGATCGTGCTGCGCGAGTCCGACCGCCTCAACCAGATCATCACCGACTTTCTCACTTATGCGCGCCCACGGCCCGTCACGCTCATCGAGACAGACGTGCGCGAGCCTCTCCGGGAAACCTTCGCGTTGCTCCGGCACAGCCCTGAAATCCGCGACGGACACCTGATTGTGGATGACTTACCCGTTGAGCCGGTGCGCGCGATGATTGACGCCGCCGGCATCAAACAGGTCTTCTGGAATCTTGCGCGCAATGCGCTCAACGCGATGCCCGACGGCGGGACGCTGCGCGCCGAGTTGCTCCCGAACGCCCACGATTCATTGCGCATTACCTTTACCGACACCGGGCGCGGCATGTCGCCCGAACAAGTCGAACGCCTCTTCGAGCCGTTCTCCTCGTCCACGACCGGCGGAACGGGTCTCGGCCTCTCCATCGTTTACCAAATCGTCCGCGATCACGGTGGTACAATCAACGTCCGCAGCCGTCAGGGTCACGGCACGACGATCACGGTGGAATTGCCGGCGGCGACCAGAGGTCAGAGGTCAGTAAAGATATGACAGAAGGCAACGGTCAAATACGAAGTCATCGTGATTTAATAGCTTGGCAGAAGGCAATGGATTTAGTGGTCACGGTTTACACCACGAGCAAAACCCTTCCGAAGGAAGAGTTATTCGCACTGACTAGTCAGATGCGTCGAGCGGCGGTCTCTGTTCCTGCCAACATCGCAGAGGGACAGGGACGAAGATTGAAAGCAGAGTTTCGTCAGTTTTTGGGTAACGCGCGAGGCTCTCTATTAGAACTCGACACGCACTTAGAACTCGCCTTCCGTCTCGGCTATCTAAACGCAGAGCAATATGACGGCGTGCAGAATCAACTCCAAGAAGTAGGGCGCATAATCAACGGCCTACTACGATCATTGGCTGACGATACGTAATCACAGAGAATAGAGCTAAGGTTATGCTGCTCTTACTGACCTCCGACCTCTAACCTCTGACCTCTACTTGCTATGTCCAACCTTCTCATTGTTGACGACGAACAAGGCATGCGACAGCTTTTGTCGCTTGTCTTCGCGCGCGCGAATCATCAGGTGCGCGCGGCGGAGAACGGGCGGCAGGCGCTCGACATGCTGCGCGCCGAGGCCGCTGACTTGATTATCTCCGACGTGAAGATGCCCGACATGGGCGGCATCGAGCTTCTGCGCGCGGCGCGCGAGTTCCTGCCCGATGTCGGTGTGGTGATGATGACCGCGTTCGCCACCGTCGAGACGGCGCGCGAGGCATTCAAGCTCGGCGCGGACGATTTCATTCAGAAACCTTTCGACGTTGACGAGTTGAAGCTGATCGTCGAGAAGGCGCTCGAACGTCTTCACCTGCTGCGGGAAAATCGCGCGTTCAAGCGCGCGCAACGCGAGCGCGGGCGACTCGACCAGATCATCGGACGCTCGCCGCGCATGCAGGCCGTCTACCAGATGATCGAAACAATCGCGGACGTTCAATCAACCGTGCTCATCACCGGCGAATCGGGAACGGGCAAAGAAATGGTCGCGCGCGCGGTACATAATTTATCACCACGCTCCGAGAAGCCGTTCATGCCGATCAACTGCGGCGCGTTCACCGAGACGCTGCTCGAGTCGGAGCTTTTCGGTTATGTGCGCGGCGCGTTCACCGGCGCGACGGCGAACCGCAAAGGTTTGTTCGAGGCCGCCGACAAGGGGACGATTTTTCTGGACGAGATCGGCGAGATGTCGCCGACGATGCAGGTCAAATTACTGCGCGTTTTGCAGGAGAGAAAAGTGCGGCCCGTCGGCGCGCACGAGGAAGTGGCCTTTGACACGCGCGTCATCGCCGCGACGAACCGCGATTTGCAGGCGATGGTCAAGGCTGGCACGTTCCGCGAAGATTTGTTTTACCGCGTCTCAGTGATCCCGATTGAATTGCCGCCGCTCCGGGAGAAGCGCGAAGACATCGCCGATCTCGTCGAACACTTTCTGCAAAAATTCGGCGCACAGTCGGGGCGCTCGATTACGGTTTCGGAAAAGGCGATGGAACTGTTCGAGCGTTACTCGTGGCCGGGCAACGTGCGCGAGCTTGAGCACACAGTCGAGCGCGCCGTCGCCCTCGAACGCTCCGGCACCATCCGTCCCGAAAGCCTGCCGCAGCAGATAACCAATTACAACCCGGCGCGCGCCACTTCCGTCTTCGATCTTCCCGAAGAGGGACTCAATCTCGCCGCCCACTTAGAACAGCTTGAGCAGAGATACATTCTCGAAGCCCTGCGCCGGACGGGCGGCAACCAAACGCGCGCCGCCGAAATCCTTCACCTCTCGGTGCGCTCCTTCCGTCATCTGCTCGACAAGCACGGCATCCGCAGCATGACCGCGCAACTCCGCGACGAGGCCGCGCGCGGCAGCAGCGCCGGGGAATAGTTTCATTGCGCCGGGAGCGCGGGCATCATCCCGGGAGCGCGGGCATCCCTGCCCGCCATGAGCGCCGAGAGGCGCGAACATCCGACGCAATGAGTAAAATTTGCGCCCGTCATCAAGCACGTTGCATTAGCCTGCTGTCGCAGGCTTGCGGGCTGAGGGTGCCCGCGCTCCCGGCGAAGCAAAATTCCCATCTCTTCATTGACAAAAACCGTCACCGAGCTTCTGCCGTAAAGTGTTAAGGTGCCATGAACCACCTTCCGGGCACATCTCTCAATCCTTCAACGCTTCGTCTAAAATAGGCCGCAAACCGGCGCTTTTTGCCAGTCAAGAGCGTTTCGACCCACATGGCACGAGGCTTGTTTAGTGATCCGGTGAGCACATCGCGCATCATGCGGCGCGTGGCCTGAGACGGCGACCGACGGCGCGAGAAATTTTCCAAAACCTTTTACTTCTCTCAAGGAGCACCCTACAGAAATGCAACAGAAAAAAGGCCAACAGGGCTTCTCACTCATCGAGCTTTTGATCGTCGTCGCGATTATCGGCATCATCGCCGCCATCGCTATCCCCAACCTCCTCGCCTCCCGCCGCGCCGCCAATGATGCTTCAGCTAAGGCTAATTCTCGTGTCATCACCAGCTCGCAAGCGACCTTCTCGGCGACCACTGGCGCTGGTGCGTATGGCACTGCCGCTAACCTCAACACCGCTGGCTTGATTGACGCCTCGCTTTCCGGGGCCATTACCGACAACACGACGGCAAAGAGCGGCTACATTTATCAGATGGCAATGGACGGCGCCGCTCCTTACGCGGGCTTCCTTCTTTCAATCGCGCCCAAAGTTAACACCGGCGTAACGGCAACCGGCAACAATCAGTTCGAGACGGATCAGAGCGGCGTTCTCTTCCAGAATCCGCAGGCCACCGGTCTGAAGGCGGCTTATGCAGTTGCCACCGGTACAGTCGTCGGCAACTAATCTCATCAACAAAGTTCGATTTCAGAGGGAGCGAAGTCTTCGGGCTTCGCTCTCGAACTCTTTTTACCAAGCCATGCTCAAGACCATCCGACTTTTCCGGCGCGAGCCGTTGTGGATCGTCGGCGCGCTGTGGCCGCTCGTTATCCTGACGCCGTACCTTCCGGGGCTGCCTCGACCGAACGTCGGCGGCCTTCCGTGGCGGCAAGAGTTTGTCTTAAGTCTGCTCCTCACCGCGACGCTGCTCGCTCTACTCTTCAATCGCACACGAAGAGGCGGGCGCGCGGTCTTCACGCTGAACAGGAACGAGAAAATGTTGCTGCTGCCGGCGACATTTTCCACGTTATGGAGCGCGGCGTCGGCGCTGTGGGCCGCTCACCCGTACAAAGCCATCTACTCTTCACTAACGTGGGGCGCGTATCTGATTTTCTTTCTGGTCATGCTCCGCGTCGTCGCCCGTCCGGCGATTCTTCGCGCTTCGTTCTGGACGTTGGGCATCGTGGTGGGTGTCCTGAGCGTTTCGTGCATGGCCGGCTACTGGGGCGCGCCGACCGACGCTCCGCTGGTGATGGGTTCGATGTTTCGATACTTCAGCGGCTTCGGCGAAACTCTCGGCGTCGTCGTACCCGTCTTCGCCGCCTGCACCCTTCGCGCTCGAAAATCTCGCGCCGCCCTACTCTGCGGACTGACGACGGTGCTTGGATGGATCGCAATTCTACAGGCATTGGAGCGCGCGCCGATAATCGGCGCGGCGGTGGGTTTGTCTGTCGTCGTCGTCGGAATGCTTGTAAAGCGCAACTGCCGGCCGCGTAGTGTCGCACGCGCGGCGCTTCTTACCGCTGCTTTCGCCTTCGCCACGCTGCTTCAGTTCGCGCCCTCACCTCTCAGCGAAGGTAGGGTGTCGGCGCTGGCGCGGCTGCAATCTACTTCCCTCAGCGAACCGAATGTTAATGTCCGATTTCTTTACTGGGGCGTTGCGCTTGAGATGCTGCGCGCCCGCCCGCTCACGGGCATCGGCGCCAACAACTACGAAGTCGCGTTTCCCGAAGCGCGCGCCCGTTTCGCCGCCGCCCGTCCCGCCAGCCCACTCGTCGGCAAGAACGAGGAGATGATGATTCAGCAGCCGCACAACTTTTACATGCAGGTCTTGGCTGAAACCGGACTCGTCGGCTTCGCGCTGCTGTGCGCTTTCTTCTTTCAACTCGCGATAATAGTATGGCGTGCTCTACGCCATACGCCGGACGCGACGCTCGCCCTCGGCGCGGGCGGAGGACTGGTAGCGTTTGCGCTCAGCGCCGGAACCAGTGTGTTTCAATTCGGATGGTTGGCAGGCGGGTTGCTCTTCTTTTTCGCCGCCGCGATTGTTTCCAGATTCGCCGAACAGACGTCAGAAATCGAAGCGACGGCAGTGATTGTTGTGCCGCGCTTCTACCGCGCCGCTCACGTCGGCGCGCTGGCGCTTACAGTGCTGTTTCTTTACGGCGCGACCGCGCGGGCGATGAACGCGACGCGGCAGGGACTCGCGGCGATGAGTCGTGAGCCGATCCGAGCCGAACTATTTTACCGAGCCGCCCTCGCGTGGGACGCGCGCGACGCCGAAACGCATTCCAATTATGGCCTGTGGCTTTACGCTCAGGGGCGGGCGAGAGAGGCTGTGCCACACTTGAGTTATGGGGTCGCGCGCGGCTTCAACACTTCCGGCGCTTATGCCCGCCTCGCCGCCGCCGAGGCGGAGTCCGGTGATTTGGCGTCAGCGGAGAAGACCTACGCTTACGCAGTTCAAGTTTACCCTCGCTCAGTATTCTTGCGCGCCCGTCACGCCGCCGCGCTTACCGAAGTGGGTGAACCGCAGGAAGCCGGGAAAGAGTTTGCCGTTGCACTCTCGCTCGACGAGCGCGCGGCGCGCGGATGGCAACAGCTAATCAGCGTCGGTGCCGACGCCGCAACGCGCGCCGCGCGAAGCGATCCGCGCATTGCCTCGCCGGGTGAATTGTTCCCTGAAGATTGTGCCCGGATCGTTATCTCAGAAAGCGAAAGACGCTTCGGCATCATCCCCCGCAGCAGGTCGCTTCCCCGCATCGCTTTCAGCGACAACTGAAACGAATCGGCAGGAGCGACGGTGCCTCCAAGCTGAGAGTGGTTTATTTAACGTCACCGAAGACCTACAATTATGAGTCGTCACTTCTTGATGAGCGGAGAAACGTACATCTCTGAGATGGGCGCTCAGGTCGCGGACGCTGACAGACAAGGCTCCGCGTCCGGCACTTTGTCGCGCATCGCGGCAATCGCGCGCAATGCTTTTCGCGAAGCGGTGCGCGACCGGGTTCTTTATAATCTCGTTTTGTTCGTGCTGTTGCTGACCGCTGGCGCAATCTTCATCGGCGATTTGTCGGCGGCGCAGGAGGCGAAGATTATCGTTGACATGGGGCTGAGCGCGATGCTGATGTTCGGCGTCTTCATCGCCATCTTCGTCGGCGTCGGCTTGGTCTACAAAGAAATCGAGCGGCGAACCGTCTACGCAATCTTTGCGAAGCCGGTCGGGCGCGGCGAGTTCCTCGTCGGAAAGTACCTCGGCTTGTGTCTGACGCTCGCGGTCAACGTGTTGGTGATGGGCGTCGGCGTCTCGGCAGCACTGCTTTACGTCGGCGGCGCGGGCACTTCGCTCGCGTGGATGATCTGGCCGGCCATTGCTCTCATCTACGTGCAGTTGATGATCGTCGTCGCCGTCGCGTTATTGTTCTCGTCGTTTTCCTCACCCGCGCTCTCCGCGCTATGCACGTTCTTCGTGTTCGTCATCGGCCACTTCAGCGCCGACCTGAAAACATTCGCCGCTGCGCTCGGCTCAAACAGCACGCGCCTCTTTTTCGGCGCGCTCTATTATCTTCTGCCGAACTTCTCGAACTACAGTTTCATCACCGCCGCCGGGCACGGCGAGACGCCTCCCGTTGCGTCCTTCGTCGTCGGGATACTCTACGGACTGACTTACACCATCGTCCTGCTCGCCGCCGCAACGCTCATCTTCAGCCGCCGCAATTTCAAATGATAACCGGGAGCGACACTGTGAACGCGGCGGCGAGACTTTCGCGCCGCAATATGTGGGGAAAGCGCGACGCGGCGCTCGTCGCCGTCGTGTTAATCGGACTAACGACAATCGTCCTACTCGCGCGCTTCATCGAAGCACATCCGGCATCCGACCTGAGCGCGCGCTACGAGACCGAAGAGATTTACGTCACGCCGGGGGCGGCGCGGCGGATGAGTCTCGGCTTCAACGCCGTCGTCGCCGACTGGTACTGGCTCCGCACGCTGCAATACGTCGGACGTAAAATGGTCAACCACGAAGGCGACTTGAGTCTTGATGATTTAAGCCCGTTGCGTGTCAAACAACTCGCGCCGCTGCTCGATCACGCCGCGACACTCGACCCACAATTCATCGCCGTCTATGAATACGGCGCGATGGTTTTGCCGACCGTGGATGCCGACGCCGCCATCCGTCTCCTGCACAAAGGCATCGAGGCGAACCCGGAAGCGTGGCGACTCCGTCATTATTTAGGTTACATCCACTGGCAGCGCGGGCAATTTCATGAAGCGAGCGAGGCTTACGCGGCGGGTGCGGGTGTTCCGGGTGCGCCATCGTGGATGCGGGTAATGTCAGCGCAGATGCAAATCGGCGGTGGCAGCCGCGCCGTTGCGCGCGACATATACAAGCGCGTGTACGCCGAAGCCGATGATGAACAAGTTAAGACAACGGCTTTGAAGAGACTCCTACAGATTGACTCGCTCGACGAGCGAGATGCGATTCGTCGTGTGCTCGAAGCTCACCGGGCGCGCACCGGCGATTGCGTGGGTCAATGGCGCGAGGTCGCTCCGCTTCTGCGCGCGGCGCGACTCAGAGTTGATGCTTCCGGCGCTCCGCTTGATCCGACCGGCGTACACTACGTGCTTAACGCCGCCACATGCGACGTTGATCTTGGCGAGCAATCGGAGATTCCGCGCAGATGACATACAGCAAGATTCCTTCCACTCGATGTCATGCGCTCGCAAACTAAGAAAACACTGACCACCGACCACTGACCACTGCTATACAAGGAGCGAAGAAGGTGTCGCACGTTGTCGAGATAAACAATCTGACGAAGGATTACGAGGTCGGCTTCTGGCGCAAGCGTAAAGTGCGCGCGCTCGACGGTTTGTCGCTGGCAATCGAGCGCGGGGAGATTTTCGGTTTCCTCGGCGCGAACGGCGCGGGGAAGACGACGACGATCAAGCTCCTGATGCGCCTGATGTATCCTTCTTCGGGGAGCGCCTCAATTCTCGGGCGCGACATCAACGACGTTTCAATGCACGCCCGCATCGGCTACCTGCCGGAGCATCCGTACTTTTATGACTACCTGACGGCGCGTGAGTTTCTGGAATACTGCGCGGAGATTTTCGGCTACGGCCGGCGCGACCGGCGCGCGCGGGCGGCGGCACTTCTCGAGCGCGTGCAGCTCGACGAAAAAAGCTGGGACAAACAACTGCGAAAATTCTCAAAGGGAATGTTGCAGCGCGTCGGGCTGGCGCAGGCGCTCGTCAACGACCCGGAAGTGGTGTTCCTCGACGAGCCGATGAGCGGCCTCGATCCAATCGGACGCCGCGAAGTGCGAGACTTAATCGCGTCCCTGCGCACAAGCGGCACGACCGTCTTTTTGTGCTCGCACATCCTCGCCGACATCGAAGTGCTGTGCGACCGCGCCGCCGTGATGCAGCGCGGTCACCTCGCACACATCGGGCGACTCGAAGACTTGCGGCAACTCGACGGCGACGACCGCGCGATGGAGATAGTCGTCGGCGACGCAGACGCGCCGCGTTTAGAGCGTGCGCTCGCCGCTCTTAAGGAAGCGCGCATAACTGTCACGCCCGGCGGCGCGCGCATTGAGGTTCCATCCGAACAACATGTTGATGCCGCGCTTCAGGCGGCACGCGCGTGCGGCGCGCGCCTCATCTCCGTGCAGCGCACCGGCAATCCACTCGAAGAACTCTTCGTAAGTAGTGATGAGTGATGAATAAGAAGACAGCACACAGAAAACAGAAGCTAAAGTGGTTCGCGGCCTCACTCATTTTGTATTCTGTTTTCTGTTTTCTGACTCCTGATTTTCACTCATCACTACTTAAACCTGACGCCGGTTAGTTCGATGCGGAGGTTAGCGGGAAGAATGTCTTTGCTCAGGCCTTCGAGCATGATCGGCACGTCGAGAGTTTTGTTCGGGGCAAGCTCACCCGCGCCGGATCGGGGAACGGCGATTACCGTCCGCTCTTTCATCACCTTGTCTTCGAGATCAATGGCTGAGGCGTGAAGCTCAAGGCCGGTGATCGTGCGGCCCGTGAAGTTGCGGATCGTCGGCTTCATGTTGACCACCAAATCGCCGAGCGCACGCACGCCGGTAGTCGCGTTCTCGTCCGGGTCGAAATCAATCACGATGCGCTCACGGTACTGGTCGAACTCCGGCGACCCGGTTCGCAATGCATTTTCGAGACGTGGCTCGACACCCTGCGAACTTGGGCGCGTCACGAGGTAAACCACGCCCGCGATTAGCAGCGCCGAGACGAGGGCGATGCCGATAAAGATGTTGCGCCGCGTGGAATCGGCTTCGACGATATTTTTCTCCGGCTGCGTCATGATTTTGATTTGCGATTTCCGTTGCGAGAACCAACCCTTCTGCAACAAGCCGCAAGGAACTTTCTTCGTAAAGATTTGAAATCTGAAATTTCAAATTCTTCGGGACTTGCGGGCCCCAAGCTATAGCTAGCCGGTACGCGCGCGCAAGTTCGGAATGTGCGCTGCGGAGGTGTCGGAGTTGCCGACGAGCGAGCCGGTTCCGGTGCGCGGACGCGCCGCGCGCGGCCACGTGATGCGAAAGCAGCTTCCCCCGCCCTGCGTGCTCTCGACCGTGATTTCGCCTTCGAGCAGTTCGACGATCTTGCCCGTGATAGCGAGTCCGAGACCGACGCCCCCGTAAGAGCGCGTCAGGCGGTCGTCAACCTGACGGAAGCGTTCAAAAATATATCCTAAAGCATCGCTCGATATGCCGATGCCGGTGTCGCGCACCTCGACGTACCAGCGCTCGTCGTCCATCGGCCCGGCGGTGATCGCCACTTCGCCGGCGGGCGTAAACTTGATGGCGTTGCTCATTAAGTTTGAAAGCACCTGCGTGAGCTTATTCCGGTCTGTTCTCACAAACCCCAGACCGGACGCCGTTTCGGTGCGCAAATTGAGTCCCTTGCTTTGCGCCTCGGCGTCGTATGATTCGATGACCTCCTTCGCCACCTCCGCGACATCAACACTTTCTAGATGGAGTGCCGCGCGACCGGCTTCGAGGCGCGAGTATTCAAGCAGGTCGTTGACCAGATCGAGCAGCGCGAACGCGTTGCGCTCCATTCGACCCACTGCCTCGCTCTGCAAAGGGGCGAGCGGGAGTTTGCGGTCTTTGGCGAGCAACTGACACATGCCGATGATGACGTTGAGCGGCGTGCGCAACTCGTGGCTCACGTTAGCGACGAAGGCGGACTTGAGTCGGTCGTGCTCGCGCAGGCGGTCGTAGGCGGCGACGACCTCGTTGTGCTGGCGCACCTCCTCGGTGATGTCGCGGAAGACCGCTACTAATCCGTCGCCGTGCTTTCCGGCTTCCCCGATTAGGGGCGTGACGCTCACTTCCAACACCCGCTCTTCCTGCACCGCGCCGCGCAGCAACAAGACGTGCTCACCGAAGACGCTCTCGCCGTGATCGAGTGCGCGTCCGATGGGAGTCTCCACCGGTGATAGTTTGTTCCGCTGCAAATCGTGAAGCGCCATGTCGTCCATCAGCGCCGTCACGCCGTCGCGAAACTCGCCGGGCGCGCGCCCGAGGATACTTGCCGCCGCCGGGTTGACACGGTAACGCCCCCGCGCGTCAACGATCACGACGCCCTCATTCATCTGCTTGATGACGCTTCCCAACTCGGCGGCGCGCGATTTCTCCGAGGCGAAAGCGGCCGTCGCCAGCTTCTCCGCACGCACACGTTTCGACACTTCCGAGAGGATCAGAATTAAATCGCTGCTGCTTGATCCTTGCTCGGTGGTCGGCCACAGAATCACGTCCCAGAACTTTGTCCCCGTCTCCGGCTCACCGTCCGCCCCCGCGAAACCGAGCGGGAGGCTGTAGTTGACGAAGGCCCGGCGGGTTCGGCGCACCTCATCCATGACTTCGCGCAAACCTATCAGTTCTCCGACGGCCTCGAATAACTTCCGCCCCGCGAGGGGAGCGCTGTCTTTGCCGACGATGTCCGCGAAAGTAGAGTTGGCCTTACGGATGACAAGGCTCGCGTCAAGCACGGCGACGCCGAGCGGCAAGCTGTTAAGAACTTCTTCGATGAACGCTCCCTGAGTTTTGACCTCATCAAACTTCATCTGGAGGCTTTCCGCCATCGCATTGAAGCTGGCGGCGAGCATCCCCACTTCATCGTTTGTCTGGACGGCGACGCGCTCCTGAAACTGCCCCTCGCCGAGCGTCGAGACCGAAGAGGTGAGTTGACGAAGCGGCGTGGTAAAGCGCCCGACCGCCCACACCGCGAGCGAGATTGAAGCGAGTAGGGCGAGCGCCCATGTCGCCGTTAGCACGATGATCGAACGCCCGGCGGGAGTATTTTCGGGTAACGGCACGCCGACCGCGACGCTCCATCCGAACGGCTCGACACGCTGTAAGCTCGTCTCCCGCTCTACGCCGTCAGTCCACCGCCGCCGACCGACTTCTAAGGAGGCGTCATCGGGTGTAGCGATTTGCTGCGGCGAGGTCGGGTTCTGAACGGCGCGTCTCTGCGCGTCAAAGATCGTGACCGCTACGTCAGAATTCGACGCAGAGTATTTTCGCGCGCGTTCGTATAACTCTCGCGCCTCGCCGGACGAGAGACCTTCCGCACTACTCTGCGCGGTACGACTTTCGAGCCACGCTTCGAGTCCTCCCGCAACCGTTACTGCCTCGCGACGGGCCATCATACTGGCCTGCTCGTTTAAGCTTCGTTGATAACTGCTAAGTTGGATAAGGCTGATAATGAGAAGGGGCAGCGACAGGAGGGCAAGCATCACCAGCAGTTTGGTGCGTACATCTAACGTGATCCCCGTTACATAGTCCTTCAACTTCATTGCGGCCTGTTGTAGTCCGCAAAGCTCAGCATACAATGATGCAGTAGCACTCAGGTCAGTGGGATAAGACCCGATGCCGCTATTCACTGACGGGTCGCATCTGCGTAAGTCGTTGTGTGTCGGGAGACATTCAACTCACATTGACTATTACAGTTTCGCCGGGCTTCACGGGCATTCCTTTTTATGGCGTCATAACAATTAATTTCGCTATGTAAAAACACTTATGTATCGTCCGCACCGTAGTCAACTTGTGTGCCACTTCATATAGAATATGTCTTACCCTGCGATAATTTACCTGCCGTCAACGAAGGGTGCACACATTTATGCCTATATACGCCGCCTGAGTGGAATGAGGATTTAGACGCGAGATGTCTTTACCTCGACGGCGCGATATTGTTCGGATTTTACTCGTGATACTTGAGAAAGCCGGCCCGACACGCTGACGTTCGTCAGCCTAACCCTCATAGCGCTTGTATAGGTTGCGTGCCGTGCCGACGGCTTTGTTGGAGGCGATGAATTGAAGCGATTCAGACGCTACAACTGAGACGAATGCTTTGGTCTTGTGGGGAATTGTAAGCGCGCGGACTCAAGATTTACGTTGCCACTCGTTTGAGAGGACACTTGAGGAGCTGTCAAAATCAGTTTATGAGGCGCTTCAGGAGTTCTTCTAACTCGTCGAAGTCAATTGGCTTGGTAACGTATTCGTTGCAACCGGCGGCGAGCGCCTCGGCGTGGAAGTCCGCCGTATCATGAGCCGAGACGGCGACTATCGGAACTTTTTCCAGTTCGGGCCGGGTACGGATGCGGCGGGTCGCGCTTAAGCCGTCAAGCAGCGGCAAGCTCAAATCCATTAAAATCAAGTCCGGCAATGTACGTTGAGAGATTTCGACGGCCTCCTGACCGTTAACGGCCTCGACTACCAGATACCCGCTCATTTCCAGCAACCTTCTCATCATGAAGCGGTTATCCTCGAAATCTTCAACTACCAATATTGTCCGCATGGGTCTCGTTTCACTGTCACTCACAGACCTTCACCTCTGAACTATGACCTTAGGTTATTCCTGAGATATTATTGCCTTGCGCTATCGTGATGTATGACTAGCAAACACTTCGGATTTTTGTTACTATCCGCATCGAATCACGACACAAAAGGTAGACCGCTTGGGTTCGATTCGTACATACGATAAGGCATTACGACCTTCTCGAATGAAACGAAAAGCAGCCTTGCACATAACCTCGCGCAAGATAATGAAGTCATTAGCTTCAGAATTTCAGGATACGGATGCCCTTTGCGAGCTTGGGAGGGCGTCCGTTCAGATCGTGCACGACCTGAAAAACCAACTCAACGGTCTCAAACTCTATGCCACCTTTCTTCGCAAGCGTCTGGAGAAAGCGGATCGTCCGGCAGACGAATTAGAAACGATTGCGAAGCTGATTGCCGGTTTGGAGCGTGCCGCGAACGACACCGCAGTCATGGTGCGCTACGGTCGCCCCCTCGAACTACGCCGCGCGCCCCGCGTCAATCTATCGGGAATTTTAGCTTCGGCGATCAACTCTCCCGTCCGCACCGATGCGGAGACATACGAAGGGGATTTTGACGCGGCAGCCATAAGCGAGGCGCTTCAGAGTATCACCGTCGGGGCACAGGCGAGCAAATCTGACAAAACCGGGGATGGTATCGAGATTACGCTCCGCCGTGACGATTCCGGGAGTTCCCCGTTTGCCGTCATCGAATGGCACGGCGTAAGGGGCGAAGGCGACGAAGATTTATTTCAATCCTTCGCGGGTAGCAGCGGATTGCGCATGGCGCTCGCGGCCAAAGTCATCAGAATGCACGGCGGCGACGTGGCACACGAGGCAAGCGTTTTGCGCGCGCGCTTACCACTCGCAGAGGTCAGAGGTTAAAGGCCAGAGGTCGGTGAAAGACGAAAACTAACCTCTGGCCTTTAACCTCTGACCTCTGTTTCGATAAGGAGATAGCTTACGGTGGAACGTAAAGACATAAGGATTCTGGTCATTGACGACGAACAGATGATGGCCGATTCGCTGAAGCAGAATCTGGTCGAAGAGGGTTACACGGTGGACACCGCCGCGAGCGGGGCCGAGTCCATCGAGCAGTATGATCGCGGCGGGCATCATCTCGTGCTCTGCGATTTGCAACTACCCGACATGGACGGCATGGAAGTTCTGCGCCACGCGAAAGACGCGAACCCCTCGACCGAAGTGATCGTCATGACCGGCTACGGCAGTGTTCCGCGTGCTGTCGAAGCGACGAAGGCCGGCGCTTTCTGGTTTCTTGAAAAGCCGTTCGACTTCGAGATGCTCCTCCCGCTCGTCGAGAAGGCACTCGAACGCCGCGAATTGATGGCTGAGACCGCGACAATGCGCCGCCAACTCTCGACGCGCACCGAATACTTCAACATCATCGGCGCCTCGAAAGTGATGCAGACCATCTACGAAACCATCGAGTCGGTGGCGAAGTCGGACGCCAACGTTTTGATCGTCGGCGAGTCCGGCACCGGCAAGGAATTGATCGCCAACGCCATTCACTACAACTCACTGCGCGCCAAAAAGCCGTTCGTCAAAGTGAACTGCGCGGCACTGCCGAAGGAGTTAATTGAATCCGAGTTGTTCGGCCACACGAGGGGCGCGTTTACCGGCGCGCACGCCGATAAGGACGGTCTGATTCAACACGCGGCGGGCGGCTCACTGCTCCTCGACGAAATCGCCGAGATGCCGGTCGAGTTGCAGCCGAAATTGCTGCGCGTGCTTCAGGAACGCAGCTACCGCAAGATCGGTTCCGAGCGCACTTACACTGTTGATTTCCGCCTCATCACTTCCACCAATCGCCCGCCGGCGGACGCGATTCGTGACGGCATGCTACGCGACGACCTTTTCTACCGCATCTCGACCATCACGATTCACGTGCCGCCCTTACGCGAGCGTGCCGAAGACATCCAGATTCTTACCGAACATTTTCTGAAGCTGTACGCGCGCAAATACGGGCGGCAGATCGGCGGCATCTCGCAGACCGCCTACCAACGCCTCTTCGCTCACGCGTGGCCGGGCAACGTACGCGAGTTGCAGAACGTCATTGAGCGCGCCGTGCTGCTCGCAAAAAGCAACAAGATCGAGCCTGTTGATTTGCCTTTCGAC
>Ga0136617_10001228_pt1 | contig 22585 bp, 28 predicted proteins | sample AntDrymUQ3222106_2_FD_129672 | JGI IMG/M metagenome (GOLD analysis project Ga0136617, IMG submission 129672) | Polar desert sand microbial communities from Dry Valleys, Antarctica - metaG UQ322 (21.06) | ecosystem: Environmental > Terrestrial > Soil > Desert | place: Antarctica: Dry Valley...
GCCGCCCTCACCTCCGAGCGCGCAAAGCTCATTGTTGAACACCAGGACTTGGCCGCGGAAGGACTTCGTGCGCATCTGGATGACCTGCGCGCCCTCCCCCGGCTGCGAACCGGGCGTGGCGTCGATGAACCCGATCCGCCTTGGCCGGTTCGGGTTGCGGATGTCGAAGACGGCCACCCCGGCCGCGTCCTCACCCGTGCAGTTGACGGGATCACGGACCGTGAGATAGGCGAAGTTGCCGTACGCGGCGACATCCGCGACGCGACCCTCCGCCGCGTCCGCGATGCCCGCGCGGCCAAGCAACTTGACGTTGCGCTTCGAGCCGGGAAGGTGTCCCGGCACGCCGGTGTGCTGCTCGTCGTGGAGCCCGTGGACCTCAACCGGCGAATCGACGACATCGTCGGTGATGTCCCTGCCGTTCTGGCGCTGCTGCTGAGCGCGAGCGTCCTGGCCCTTCGCCTGCTTGTGGTCGGGAACCTGCGCGACCGCGCCACTGGGAGCCACCAATGCCACCAACGTCAGAACCGTGAAAAGTACGTACATTCTCCTCCGCATACCCCACTCCTTTGTGAGATGCCTCGAGCGAAGCGGTCCTGCACGTGCCGCGTTGCTGGCCGCGTCAGGCCCCGCGATTAAGCGGTCCAGGCCGGTTCGGAGCCCCCCCCGGGGGATTGCTTCGTCGTCCCGGTTGTCCGACGTCACTCTCGAACGCCGGTGACGTCACGTCAAGGAGCAAAACCGGATCGGTTGCTTGACGCCGATCTCAGGACCCCGGCGCGCGCAAGCCCGGGCGCTGGACCTGCCCAGACGACGCGGCCGCCCTGGGGCGCATGCTGGGCCAAAGCGAGAAGTCGTGATCCATGCGCTGATGCGGCTCGGGGTTGCCATGCGTGCCGCGATGTGATGGTGCTGCGTGGCGTTCGGCCTGCCAGGGCTCGGCACGACGGCGGTAACCGGCGGTGACCGTGGGTGTCCTGCGGCCGATCATCGCCGTGGACGCCGCCTTCTGGACCGCAGCGACGCCGCTTGAGCGCGCCGTGGTGCTCGTTCACGAGTAGGCGCACAACGGCCGCCTCGTCGCTTGGGCGATCTGGAACTCCACGCTGCCAGTCCCGCTACGCGACTATCGACCATCCGGCAAGCCGCTGGCCGATGAAGAGAAAGCGCCTGGGGTCTGGCTCACCCATGTGCCGCTGCCGGAGTCCGCGCTGGCGTTCCTTGGTCGAGCGGCGTCCGTGCGCCTGACGGTCTTCGACCGGGACTCCGAAGGGCTGGCCGGGCTGCGCAGCGCCGGCGCCGGCGCCAGGAGCGATCGGATCCGGCCGGCACCGGCTGCCCGACCGCAGCCACGCGGCAACGGGCTGAGCCGAGCCATCTCGCGCGTCATCGGCCGCCGGTAAGCCCCCAAAGGCAACGGTCCGTCAGAGTCGGGACACCCAGACACCGGCGTTGCCGAAACCGACGACATCGGCGCGCCCGTCGCCGTTGGTGTCGGCCAGCAGTCGCGGATGCTGGTCCACCCGCCAGCCACCGGCGACGTAGCCGAAGTTGGTGACAGCCAACTGTGGTGCGGTGAAGGTGCCGTCGGCGTTGGCGCGCGACACGTAGACACCAGCATCGCCAAAGCCGACAATGTCCGCCCGTCCGTCGCCGGTGGTGTCAGCCAAGAAGCGAGGGTGGCGGTCCACCCGCCAGCCGCCGGCGTCGTAACCGAAGTTGTCGACCACCAGCTGCAGGGGGCCATACGACCCGTCGGGCTGCGCTCGCGACACGTACACGCCGGCGTTACCGAACCCGACGATGTCCGCCTGGCCGTCGCCGGTGGTGTCGGCCAAGAACCTCGGATGGCGGTCAACCCGCCAACCTCCAGCCGTGTAGCCGAAGTTGTCGACCACCAGCTGCGGTGCCGCGTAGCTGCCGTCCGCTTTGGCGCGCGACACATACACGCCCGCGTTGCCAAAGCCCACGATGTCCGCCCGGCGATCGGGGTTGGTGCGGGCCAGGAACCGAGGATGCTGGTCCACCCGCCAGCCTCCAGCCGTGTAGCCAAAGTTGGCGACCACCAGCTGCGGTGCCGCGTAGCTGCCGTCCGCTTTGGCGCGCGACACATACACGCCAGCGTTACCGAACCCCACGATGTCCGCCCGGCGGTCGAGGTTGATGCGGGCCAAGAACCGCGGGTGCTGGCCCACACGCCAGCCACCGGCCGTGTACCCGAAGTTGTCGACCACCAGCTGCGGTGCGGTGTAGGAACCATCGGCCTGCGCCCGCGACACATACACGCCAGCGTTACCGAACCCCACGATGTCCGCCCGGGCGTCAGGGTTGATGCGGGCCAAGAACCGCGGATGCTGATCCACACGCCAACCGCCGGCGTCATAGCCAAGGTTGCCGACCACCAGCTGCAACGCACCGTAGGAGCCATCGGCCTGCGCCCGCGACACATACACGCCGGCATTGCCGAACCCCACGATGTCCGCTCGGCCGTCGGCGTTGGTGTCGCCCAGCAGCCGGGGATGCCGGTCCACCCGCCAGCCGCCGGCGTCATAGCCGAAGTTGTTGACGAGCAGGTTGGGAGGATTGATCTGAAAACCAAAGTGCCACGGGGTGAACTCGCACATCGCCCAATCGTTGGAACGCATGATGCAGGCCACGCCTCCGCCGGGGGCGCAGTTCTCGCAGTTGCCGTTCGGCCTGCCGTAGAAGCCCCACGCCCCTCCGCAGTTGCAGCCACTCGAGGCGTACTCGTCGGGTGCGTTGAAGATGTGCCCGGTCTCGTGCGCGAAGACCCGGTCGATGTTGGCCGGTCCCCACCCGTCGTTGTCGTAATCCATGACCATGTGCGGTCCGCCAATGAACGCATAGGCGAAGTGGTTGACCGGGTACTGGGTGAAGAACGCCACGAAGGCCCAGTCGGTGCCCAATCGCGTGCGAAGGGACTCGGCGTAGGCGCGCGAGCCGGCGTGGCCGGCCCCGAAGCCGAGCGCCGCCAATGCCGGGTCACGGAAGCGGCTCTCGTTGTCGGAGGCGGGCGCGGTACCGGGAACCGTCAGCCGGACGACGTTGATGTCCCAGTGCCACGTCACCGCCCCGCTCGGGTTCTGTGCTCCCAGCCAGCTGAGGCCGTTCTGCGTCTCGGCGACGATGGTTGCGCGTTGCTCCGCCGAGAACTGCAGATCTGCGCTCGGACCTTCGACGATGACCAGTCCCACCGCCACGCTGCCTTGCAGCCGCTGACTCAGCGGAGCCCCGGCCGCTCCGGCCTCTTGTCCGGACGCCTGCGCCGGCGCGTCGGCGGAAACGAACTCCACGCACCCGGGAGTTTGCGCTTCGTCGGTGTCCCAGGACTGGCCTTGGAGCCTCCTGGAGGCCTTCGACTGTTGATACTCCTGCGACAAGCGCACCGCAAGCGCCTCAAACCCGAGGCGTTCGGTCTCACTCAGCCGCTCAAGCGCCGACCCCGAGATGTCCTCGGGGGCGGCGGGTGCGGCTTCACCAGGAAGTGCCGCAGCCATCTCGGCCTCGTCGGCCGCGTCAACCTGGACCACCAAGACCTCTGGTCCGTACTGGTGCAGGACGTGCCCGGCGACCTGCTCGACTGCGGCGGACACCTCCTGGGCCTCACTGGTGGAAGGAACCAGCACCAAGCGTTCGCGCACGTCAGTATCCCCGGCCATTTGTCCGCCTTTGCATCCGCCATGGAGCCACACCGAGCCCGCCTCGTGTGTGGCTGATGCACGCCAGTGTCAACCTGTGGGGCACCGAAGTCAAGCGGCCCAGCCGAGGCTGGACTTTGACGGTCCGGGGAGAGCGACCGTATTCTCCAGCACATGCCCGAGCGTGAGGCTCTCGTCGTTCTTCGTGATCCACGCGCACCGGTCGGCGAGGTCGTCCATCAGATCTCGGCGCGGGTCTTCGTGGTGCGTCGAGACGAGGCCGCCTTCGACCTTCTCAGCCATGACCCTCGCGTCGCCTACGTCGGGGGCCAGCCTCCGCCCGACCTCGTCGATGGACTCGAGGACCAGGAGCGGCTGTTCGTGGATGGCTGGTTGGCCAGAGACAAGCAGTCCAAACGCCTTGGTGACGGCTTGTCATGGGACGCCGAGGGGATGACGCCCCCGGACTTGCCTCGCCCGCCCCGGTCTTGACCGGCGGAACGTTCGGCGTGCCGGTTGGGATGCAGGGCGCACGGCACGACGCACCGAGCCCGCTGCGGCGGGTGCTGGCGGTCATCGCGGTGGTTCTGGCTTGGGCCCTGCAAGTGGTGGTGGGCTGGTTCACGTTGTCAAGCGGGCTGGTCGCGCCGCTGTGGGCCATCGTGGTGCTGGTCGGGCTGTGGGTGGCTGCGGTTCTCCTGCTGGTGCGCACCGCCCGGCGGCAGCCGCTTGCCACCCCGCTGGTGCCGCTCGCGAACGGTCTGTTGTGGTGGGCGGCGATCGCTGCCGGTGGGACCTTGCTCGGCTGGACGCCCTAACCGGATTCGCTACCGCTGCGACCGGCTGCGCGCACCGAACCGGACTCGTCCACGAGCCAGATCTCGATCCCGGCATGTGACCAGGGTGTGTGGCTGAAGTACGCGCGCCTGTAGCAGGGCTGGTGTGGGCTTGGGTCGTCCTGCCCGATCGCCTCTGGCAGACGTGTCCGGGCGCAACCGAACAGCGAACACAAGCGTCTCAGGCACAGCAGGCTGTGAACAAGAGTGGGAGGACGACAATGAGCGTTGCAGGTCGACACCGGGGCGTCTGTGGGGTCGTCGTCGCACTGACGGCGGTGTTGGTGGTCTGGGCGGTCCCCGCTGCCGTGCTCGACACCTTCGATCGGTCCAACCTTCGAATAAGCCCGGCCGCCGTCCCTACCCCAACCACCGCCGGTCCGCGTGCGAGCCCCGCTCCTCCTCGGGCCGGCGGCCGAGTGACCGCAGCTGAGCGCGAAACCGCAGACCGGTTCATCGTCTTCGCAAAAGCGCCCGACGGCCAACAACCTCGACCAGATCAAGTTCGCTGAGGAGGTGCTGCTCGGGCTTGGTCCCGACATCATCCGCGGGACACGGACCCTGACTGCGCTGGCCGACCCCCCTGCCTGGCGTCTGCAACCCAAGTCTGGGTACTTCCGCGCCGCGGTCGGGCCGCTCTCGGCCATCGACACCCCCGCAGACGCCGGTGCAGTCCGGGTGACGGGTGGCCCCCACGCCCACTGCGCCAGTCCCCCGATGCCCCCGCCCGACCAGGTCGCGGCGTTGCGCCGAATCAGTATTCAACCCACCGGCACCGACAGCTGCCTCGAGTGGTGGACCGTCGACCTGTTCCTCACCGACACCGGAAGCATCGCCGCGGTGACCATCGACGTCTGGGAACCGTGACGCCCTCACATCGCTGGCCGGCATCAAGGCTGAGGGCACCCCGCCACGCGTAGGCAGCCGAGACGTCGCGGCCACAGCGTCGCGTGGAATGCGATCACCGCGGGCGTACCTGGCTGGGCTGGACGCCCTCACTCGATCCGCCGCGTCGGCGCGCGAGTCTAGGACGCCATGGTCAGAACACCTGCGTTGTCCAGCGAGGTCCGCGCCGCCCTGCTTGCGGTGCTCGTCGCCCGCACGGCGGTCAACGGTGCGCACCGCATTGTCTATCCCTTCTTGCCCGAGATCGCCCGCGGCCTCGGCGTGTCCCTTGGGGTCATGGGCGGGTTGCTCGCGCTGCGGTCGGCTGCCGGGCTGGCCGCCCCGCTGGTCCCGCGGCTCGCCGAGTCGCTGGGACGCCGGACCCTGATGCTGGTGGCAACGGCCGGCACGGTCCTCGGCTGCTTGCTGCTCGCCGGCGCATCGGGTGTCGCGATGGCAGCGGCGGGGCTGCTGACCGCAGGCCTCGCCAAGCCGCTGTTCGACATTCCCATGCAGGGCTGGTTCGGTGCCCGGGTGCCCTACGAGCGCCGCGGCCGGGTGCTCGGCGTCACCGAGCTGACCTGGGCGCTGTCCCTGCTGCTGGCGCTGCCGGCCGGCTTCCTGATCACCGCGACGTCGTGGCGCGCCCCCTTCGCGCTGATCGCCGTCCTGGCGGCCGTTGGCGCCGCCGTGGTCGCTCGCCTCATCCGCGGCGACCGCCCGGCGACGACGGTGCGGGCGCCGCTGCGGATGACCGGCATCGCGGCGGGGATCCTCGGCGTGGTGCTGTTGTTCCGCCTCGCCGCCGAGCTGCTCTTCGTCGTCTACGGAACTTGGCTCGAGGCCGACTTCGGCCTGTCCGTCGCCGCGATCGGCGTGTTCACCCTGGTCGTCGTGGCCGCCGAGCTCATCGGCGAGGGCACGGTGGCGGCCGTCGCCGACCGCGTCGGGCTCAAGCGCTCGGTGCTGATCGGGCTGCTCGGCTCCGCCGTGGTCTACGCCAGCCTCGGGTTCGTCGGCGGGTCGCTGCCCGCTGCGGTGCTGGCGGTCGTCGGCTGGTTCGTGCTGTTCGAGATCACCATCGTCGCGACCATTCCGTTGGTCACCGGCATTGCCGGCGACTCGCGGGAACGGCTGCTGTCGCTGGTCGCCGCGGTGTCGGTGCTAGCCGGCGGCGCCGCAGCCCTCATGGCCCCACAGCTGTTCGCCGTCGGCGGCATGGGCTTGTGCGGCCTCGTCGCCGCAGGTTGCGCGCTGACCGGTGCGGCGTTGCTATCCCGCATCCCCGCTCCCACCGTCAGCTGATGACGGTTCCTCGTCGGGATCGGCGATCCATTGCACCAGTTGGATCGTCACGCCGTTCGGGTCGGTGACCTGGAAGAAGCGCTCCCCCCACGGTTCGGTTTCGATGGCTGTCGTGATCACCACACCTTCCTGTTGCAGCCGCACGTACTCGTCGTCGATGTCCTCGACGACGAAGACGATAAGCAGGCCGTCCGCCCGCCGGTCGCGGAGGCGTTCGGGCTTGAAGGTGGCCAAGCCGGTCCGCAGGAAGATGAGATTGAAGCGGGCGTCCTGCCTGGACAACGAGACGAAGCCGTCGTCGGCCATGTCCTCGGTGAACCCGAAGTGGTCCTTGACGAACGCCGCCGACGCCGTGACGTCGTCGACATTGAGCGAGATGGCCGAGGCGGTGATCTGCACGACGCTTCCCCTTGTCCCGAGCTATGGCAGCAGGTTCAGGGCCGCAACGTGGTGTGGTCGCACGACGGTGAAGTGTCGGCGATCGAGCGTGGCGACCTCGCGGAGCGCCAGACGCTCGCACAGTGCGACGACCGACGCGTCCACGGTTCCGAGCGGCAGGTCGCGGTAGACGGCCACCAGCTCGGCGATGCGCAGCCAGTCGCCCGGTGCGACTGGCTCTACGGTGAAGTTGCCGGCCGCGAGGTCCCCGAGGAACCTGACCTCCGCGGCTGCGCCCAGTCGAGTCCCGATCAGGTACGTGACCTCGGTGATCACCAGCGTCGGCACAATGAGGGGGCCGGTGTGGCTGGAGAGCAAGGTCAAACTGGCGTCGTGGTGCCGGTCATCAGCATCGACGTAGGCGTACAGCGGCCCGGCGTCAACGATCAATGCGGCGATGCCGTCTCCGACGCCAGGATCTCTTCGATGCGTTCTGACACGTCATCACGGCCGCTGCGCCCGGCGCCCGCGGCAAGGAGCTCCCGGCGGCCGGGCGTCGCTCGGAGACGCTGCTCGATCGCCTGCCGCGTGAGTTGGGACACCGTCACGCCTTGCCTTGCGGCCTCGTGCCGCAACAGGGCATCCAACTCGTCGGGCAGCTTCACCGTCGTCCGCTTCATGTATGCCAGCATACCCGTGTAAGCAGCGACTGGCTGCGGCCCGACGATTCCCCAGTTGCGGAATACCCCCCTGGGGTATATGATTCCGGCAGACGAAGGAGCTGCGATGCGCGGGTACACCCAGAACAAGGACGACTACCTCAAACGGTTGCGCCGCGTGGAGGGTCAGATCCGCGGGCTGCAGCGCCTGGTCGACGAAGACGCCTACTGCATCGACGTCCTGACACAGGTGGCGGCGGCGACCAAAGCGCTGCATAGCGTCGCCGTCGGCCTGCTCGACGAGCATGTGCGTTCCTGCGTTCGTGAGGCGGCCACCAGTGGCGACGATGCCCGCGCCGACGAGATGATCGCCGAGGCCACCCGGGCCATCGAACGCCTGGTCAAGGCGTAGGGATGGCAGACGCACCGGAAGGGACCCAGATGACGGCGGCACACGAGCACGAGGCCATGGCGGTGGAGGAAGCCGACCACGCCGAGCACGGCCAGCACGACGGCCACGGCGGTGCACACGGCGACCACGGCGGTGCACACGGCGACCACGCGGCGATGTTCCGGGATAAGTTCTGGATCTCGTTACTGCTGGCCGTCCCGGTGGTGGTCTACAGCGAGATGCTCCAGCACCTGCTCGGCTATCACCCACCCGCCTTCCCCGGCTCCGATCTGATCTCGCCGGTGCTGGGCACGGCCGTCTTCATCTACGGCGGCGCCCCGTTCCTGACCGGCGCGGTGGCCGAGGCGCGCTCCCGCCAGCCGGGGATGATGCTGTTGATCGGCATGGCCATCACGGTGGCCTTCGCCGCCAGCATGGCCACCGAACTGGGCTGGTTCACCGTCGAGGTGTGGTGGGAGCTGGCGTTGCTGATCGTGATCATGCTACTTGGCCACTGGCAGGAAATGCGCGCGATCGGGCAGGCGTCGGGCGCATTGGCGGCGTTGGCCGAGCTCCTGCCTGACGAGGCCGAGCGCGTCACTGACTCAGGTGTCGAGACGATTCGGATCAGCGACCTGGCGGTCGGCGACGTGGTGCTGGTGCGCTCCGGTGCGCGGGTGCCCGCCGACGGCACGATCGTCGAAGGCGCCGCGGAGCTCGACGAATCCATGGTCACCGGCGAGTCCCGACCAGTGGCACGGGCAGAGGGGGACCGAGTGGTCGCCGCCACAGTGGCGACGGACTCGGCCATCCGGGTGCGCGTGGACGCCGTCGGCGACGACACCGCTCTGGCGGGCATTCAACGCTTGGTCGCCGAGGCGCAGGGCTCGCGCTCGCGAGCACAGGCGCTGGCCGACCGCGCCGCGGCGCTGCTGTTCTACGTGGCGGTGGCGGCCGCCACGGTCACCGTGCTGGCGTGGGCGGCCGTCGGGCAGCCGGCGACCGCGGTGACCAGCGCAGTGACGGTGCTCATCATCGCCTGCCCCCACGCGCTCGGACTCGCGATCCCCTTGGTGATCTCCATCTCGACGTCGTTGTCCGCCCGCAACGGCATCTTGGTCAAGGACCGCCTCGCCCTGGAGCGGATGCGCACGGTCGACGTGGTGTTGTTCGACAAGACCGGCACGCTGACCAAGGGCGAGCACCGGGTTTCTGATCTGGTGGCCGTCGACGGTGACAGCGACGAGCTGCTGGCAGGCGCCGGCGCGGCGGAGGCCGACAGCGAGCACCCGCTGGCGCGGGCGATCGTCGCCGCGGCGCGCGAACGCGGTGTCCTTGCCACCGCGTCGAATTTCCGATCCATGACCGGTCGGGGCGTGGAGGCGACGGTCGATGGCAGCACCGTGGCGGTCGGCGGCCCTGGGTTGCTTCAAGACCTGGACTTGGACGTCCCCCGGGAGTTGAGAGGCCCGGTTGACACCTGGCAGTCCCGCGGCGCCGCCGTGCTGTACGTCCTGCGCGACGGGCACGTCGTGGGCGCGCTGCAACTCGAGGACGAGGTTCGACCCGAGTCGCGTCAGGCGGTCGACGCCCTGCACGGCCTCGGTGTCCGCGTGGCGATGATCACCGGTGACGCCCAGCAGGTTGCCGACGCGGTGGCGGCCGACCTCGGCATCGACGAGGTGTTCGCCGAGGTTCGCCCCGAGGACAAGGACTCCGCCGTCACCGAGCTGCAGTCGCGGGGGCGCATCGTGGCCATGGTCGGCGATGGCGTCAACGACGCTCCCGCGCTGGCCCGCGCCGACGTTGGCATCGCCATCGGCGCCGGCACCGACGTCGCCATCGAGTCTGCCGGCATCGTCCTGGCCGCGGACGACCCGCGCGCCGTCGTCGCCGTGCGCCGCCTGTCGCAGGCCAGCTATCGCAAAATGCAACAGAACCTGTTGTGGGCGGCTGGCTACAACGTTGCGGCCATCCCCCTGGCGGCCGGAGCCTTGGCCTGGGCCGGGATCACCCTGCCCATGGCCGTTGGTGCCGTGCTGATGAGCGCTTCGACCGTCGTCGTGGCCCTCAACGCCCAACTGCTGCGCCGCGTCGATCTGCGCGCGGCTCCAACCCCGTCATGACCCGCACACGTTGGACGTTCCTGATGAACCATGTGGTTTTGCGTCCGGTTGGCCGTAGTCTGCTGCTGGCGAAACTGGTGGCGGAAGATCATCGACGCCTAGAACCAGGTGGCAGGCAAACCCACGAACCTGCCGTAACCGTCAACGGCGTCGTCGAGTGCCGCCCTTTGGTCGCCGTCGAGTGGCATCGCAAGCTGGACCTTGACGGCCACCGTCCTGGGTTTGGGGATGCGACCATGCAATGGACTCGGCGTCGGGGTGTTTGCCACGACGGTCTGCGTGTCAGCCGCAGCCGGTCGCGGTACGGTCGGGACATGCCGGATGCGTCGGACCGCGCAAGCGCAATGCTGCTGCTCGTGGCCTGCGCGCTTGTCGGCCATCTGCTCATGCTGGCCGACATCGGAATGCGCCCAGCCGAGCAACACTCGGGAATGCGCGCCACCGCAGCCGACGCTGGCTTGCGCTCCAGCGACCGGGCTGACCCTTCCTCGCATGAGGGATCGGCGACCACTGAGCATGCGATGGCAACCACGTGTCTGGCCGTACTGGCGGCTGGCGGGCTGATCCTTGAGCTGCACCGGGGGCTGGCTCTGCGCGAGAGCGGACCGACCCCAGGCAGCCAGCGCAGCGTGACGACATGGCGTCGCCTGCGCGACCTCTGGCCCCCGCCACGCCCTGACGCCTTCCTTGTCGATGGCGGCGCGCTGCTGCTGGTCTAGAGGTTCTCCGGGGCGCCCCTTGGGGAGTGCCCGGATGTCCGCGCGCCAGTACCGGCGTGCACGCTGGTGTCGTTTCCCAAGGAGAACCTGATGCATCGATTCACGCAACGTTCGTCGCTGCCACTGACCGTCCTGTCCACCGTTGTTGCCGTGCTGTTGGCCGCCTGCGGATCGGGTGGATCGTCAGCCGGCAACGCCGCGGTCAACGACGCGGATGTCGAGTTCCTGCAGGGCATGGTGCCGCACCACAGCCAAGCCGTGGAGATGGCCGAGTTGGTCCCCGACCGCAGTGACCGCCCGGAGCTGAACGAACTGGCTGAGACCATCATCTCCAGCCAGAACGAAGAGATCGAGCAGATGAACAGCTTGCTGTCCGACGCCGGGGCCGAACCGGTCGAAGGTGGCATGGATCACGGCGGCATGACCGAAGGTGGCATGACCATGTCCGGGATGATGGACGACCAGCAAATGCAGGATCTGGAGAGTTCAGAAGGCCAGGACTTCGAGCTGATGTTCCTCGACATGATGACCGCCCACCACCAGGGTGCGATCGAAGCCGCCGAGCAGGTTCTCGACGCTGGCGAGAACTCCGACGTCGTAGGCCTTGCCGAGCAGATCATCGAGGCCCAGCAGTCCGAGATCGAGCAGATGAACACCTGGAAGGAGCAATGGAGCTAAGCGCCTCAGCGGCCTAGACCCGCCGAGCCACCCCAACCGAACGAAAGGGACGACCATGAGTTACGCCAAGCAGATGCTCGACACGACCTCGAGCCCGTTCGAATACGACGCTGCTGCACTGGCCGAGTGCATCGCCGCCTGCTTCGACTGCGCACAAGCTTGTAGCGCCTGCGCCGACGCCTGCCTCGGCGAAGACATGGTGGCCGAGCTACGCAAGTGCATCCGTCTTGACCTTGACTGCGCCGACGTGTGCGCCGCGACCGGCCGGGTGCTGTCACGCCAGACTGCCTATGACGCCACCGTGACCACCGCGGTGCTGACCGCCTGCGCCACGGCCTGCAAGGCCTGTGGAGACGAGTGCGCTTCCCACGCCCAGATGCATGATCACTGCCGGGTCTGCGCGGAAGCGTGCCGCCGCTGCGAGCAGGCCTGCAACCAGCTGCTCGGCCAGTCCTAGGCCGACCCAGACAGGTGGGAGTCGAGCGTGGCCCACCCGGGACAGGTGAGAAGGAAGACCTCCGGGTGGGCAACCCGCCCGTGCGCACTCCGACATGCGGCGAGGCGCGGCCTATCCAAAGCGGCTGCCGCGGGCGCCGCGAGTTGGCTGCTGCGTCACCGCACCTCGCCCACCGTGCGTCTTTGGGCACCTGGTGGCGGCAGCAGGGTTCGTGCCGGCCCGCTCACCGTCCGCGCGCTCGGTGTGCGACGCGCCGCGACCGTGCTGCTCCACGGAATCGCAGGGACTGGCGAAGCCTTCGGGGCTGGCTACGACACCCTCGCCGACGACGGCCGCCTGATCGTCCCCGACGTTCTCGGCTTCGGCGCCTCATTAGATCCGCATCGCGACGACTTCTCCCTTCCAGCGCACCTCGATGCTCTGGACGCCATGGCCACGGCCCTCGACCTTGACGGCGTCCCGCTCACCGTGGCTGGGCACTCGATGGGAGCCGTGCTGGCGCTGCACTGGGCGGCGCGGCGACCAGAGGTGCGACGAGTCCTCACCTTCAGCGCGCCGCTGTACCGCACGACCGAGGAGGCCGACCGCCACATCCGTGCCATGGGTCTGTTGGAAGGCCTGTTCGCCCTCGAGACACCGCTGGCCCGCTGGACCTGCGCCTGGATGTGCGAGCACCGCGAGCTTGCCCAGTGGATTTCGGTCGCCATCTCGCCGCAGTGGCCCATTCCCCTGGCCCGGCTGGGCGTCGATCACACCTGGCCCGCCTACCTGGGTGGCATGAACACCATCATCCGTTCCCCCTCCTGGCAGGATTCCATGGAACGCCTCGTCGACCGCGGCGTGCCCGTCTGGATGGTCAACGGTGCCCGCGACCCCGTGCCGGTCCCCGGCCTTGTGGACCAACTCGCCGACGAAATGCCCACCATCGAAACCCGCACGCATGCCCATGCCGGCCACGACCTGCCGATCACCTACGCCGCCTGGTGTGCCCGCCTCCTGGCTGGCACACCAGGTCCTGGTAGCACAGGCCGTCGCGGGTGACGCGCTCGCCGAGAGCGAAGCCAACCGGCGTGGAAAAGTAGGGACCGTCGAAGACGAACGTGTGGAACTCGCCGTTCTCGCCGCATGGGTCTACCCCATCCGGCAGGTCGTCGAGCAACGACTCGTCCAACAGGCGGCCGGCGAAGGACGAGTCGAGCATGGTGGTGTCGACACAGGCCAGCACCGCACGGAAACCGAGGCCGAGTAGGTCACGGACGAACCCGGTGGTGTCGCGATGCCACACCGGAAACAGCGGTCGCATGCCAGCCTCGGCCATCTGTGCTTCCCGGTAGGCGCGGATGTCGGCGAGGAACAGGTCACCGAACGCGACGCAGGACACTCCCTGTGCGCGCAGCTCGCGCAGCGCCTCACCCATCACCGCCTGGTAGACGTCGTTGCTGGGCGACTGCGGCAGGCGCACCTGTTGCACCGGCAAGCCGATTGCCGCCGCCTGCCTCCTGAGCAGCTCCACCCGGACGCCGTGCATGGCGATGCGCTCATAGCCCTCCGTCACGGTCGTCAGCAGCCCGACTACGTCGTGGGTCCCGGCCTCCCGCAGCGCCTGCAGTGTCATCGCGCTGTCCTTGCCGCCGCTCCACGACAGCACCACGGATTCGCGACCCGTCACGTCACCACCCAGTCCGATCTCCGGCCCCGTCCCTGGCTGGCGTCGTGCCGCGGGATGGCGGAAGACGTCAGGAGGGCGAACCGGTCACGTACTGCTCCATGGTCTCTGCCCGCAGCTCCAGCTCGTCCAGCCGCGACTTGACGACGTCGCCGATCGACACGATGCCGGCCACCTGCCCGTCAGCCAGGACGGGCAGGTGGCGGATGTGCCGGTCGGTCATCGTGGCCATGAGCTCATCAACGGTGGTCTCGGGACTGCAGGTGGCGACCTCGGCGGTCATCGCCTCCGCCACAGGACGATCCAGGCAGGCGACGCCCTCCTGCCCCAACCGGCGCACGAGGTCACGCTCACTGACGATGCCCTCGAGGCCACGCCCGTCGTCGGAGACCAGCAGCGCGCCGATGTTGTGCTCGGCCATCACCTGCGCCGCTGACGAGAGCGTTGCGTTCGGCGAGATGGTGACGACCTGCGAGCCCTTGCGCCGCAGGATCACCGAGACCCGGACCGACATCATGACCTTCCTTTAGCCGCGGCCAGCCTCGCCCCAGCCGCCGTTGTCGTCAAGCACCTTGGTGTGCGGCGCCGTCGTGAAGCCCAGCGGTCAGGATCTCGTCGAGACGGTTGCGAGGATCGGGCCGAGGCCCTGCGCCGCTACCTCCACTGCTTTCTCTGCTCCCCCATCAACGCAGGACCGGTGCGCCTGACCAAGTGAAGCACTGCATTCGCGTCCGACCGGCGCTTGTGGGGTAGGGACAGACCAGGCGGCGGGGCAGCTTTGCCTCGCCCGGACAACGATCAGGAGCACAGGTGACTGCGGAACAGAACCTGAGGGCCAACGAGCGCTGGGGCGAGGAAGTCGTCAACCAGGGCAACCTCGACGTCCTCGACGAGATCATGGCCGAGAACGTGGCCGACCACGACCCCGCGCCGGACCAAGGCCCGGGACGCGAGGGTTTCAAGCAGTTCTTCACGACCATGAGCACGGCCTTTCCAGACCTGCGCCTCACGCCCGAGCTGACGCTGGCGACCGACGACAAGGTCGTGATGCGCTACCAGATCGAGGGGACCCACGAGGGCGAGTTCATAGGCGCCGCTCCCACCGGCCGCCGGTTCTCCATCGCGGCGCTGCAGATCGCGCGCTTCGAAGACGGCGTGGTCGTGGAGCGCTGGGGCAGCTCGGACGAGTTGGGCATGCTCAAGCAACTCGGCATCGTGGACGTGGGCTGACATGGCGGTGTCCACACTGGCGTCAGCCGTCGGCAAGGGAATCCTTGCTGGCCTCGTTGGCACGGCGGCGATGACGGTGTCCAGCACCCTGGAGGCCAAGGCCACCGACCGAGGCGCGAGCACCACCCCCGCCGATGCCGTCGAGGAGACCTTCGACATCCAGCCTCAGGACGACGACGCGGAGCAGCGGCTCAACACGCTGGCCCACTGGGGCTATGGCACCGCGTGGGGCGCCGTCCGCGGGCTGCTGGGGGCCGCCGGGCTCACCGGGCCGGCGGCTGGAGCGACGCACTTCGCCGCGGTCTGGGCGGCACAGCAGGTGATGCTGCCGTCGCTGGGCGTCGCCAAGCCGGCCTGGCAGTACGGCACGCAGGCGCTGGCAACCGACGTCGGGCATCACGCCGTCTACGCGGCGGTCACCAGCCTCGCCTACGAATGGCTCGATCGCCGCTCGTAGCAGCAAGAGTCTCGCAGCGCCGACCATAGGAGACCGTGGATGTCCGCGACTGTCGAACAGGTCGCTTCCGGCGTGTACCGCCGCCCGGACGGGCTCGTCAACTCGTATCTCGTCACCGACGATGATGGGCTGACCATCATCGACACGGGCTGGCCGCGCAGCTGGTCGCGGGTGGAGCAGGCTGTTGCCGCGATCGGCCGGTCACTGAGCCACCTGCGGGCGGTGGTGCTGACCCACGGGCACCCCGATCACCTCGGCGTCGCCGAAAAGGCCCGAGAGCGCTGCCGGGTGCCCGTGCGAGCGCACCGCGACGAGGTCGACCGTGTGCGCGGAAAGTCGAAGGGCGCCTCTCCGTTCGCGCTGGTCCCCGGATTGCTGCCGCACCTGTGGCGGCCATCGGCCGCCGCCTTCGTGCTGCATGCCACCCGCAACGGTTTCATGACGCCGACATGGGTGCGCGAGGTGTCGCCCTTCGACGACGGCGAGGAGTTGCCCGGCCGGGCAGACCTCGGGCGGTGCTCACGCCTGGGCATACCGAGGGCCACACCGCCTTCCACCTGCCCGACCGTGGGGTGCTGCTCACCGGTGACGCTTTGGTGACCCTCGCTTTGCTGAGCCGTCAGAAGGGCCCTCGCATCCTGCCCGATGCCTTGACGAGCGATCCCGTGCAGGCGCTGGCATCTCTGCAGCGGTTGGAGTCCCTGGAGGCCGATATCGTGCTGCCCGGTCACGGCGAGCCTTGGAGCGGCACCCCAGCCGACGCCGTAGCGCAGGCGCGCGCCGCCAGCCGCTGACCCCTACCGGGTCTGGCCCGCCACGAGCATGACCGCCGCGCAGCAGATCCTGCGGAGCGCCGGCTGGCCGCTCGGGTGGGGATGATGCCATCAGGCGGTTGAGGCATCGTCGTTGAGCAATCTCGCGACTGACCTAGCGAAGGCATCGAAGTCGGCGAGCCCCTCCGGCAACGCGGCGTAGACCTTGCGGTCGTCGATGTCGTCGTAGAGATGAACCAGGCGGTTGCGCAGCCCGGCCAGGGCGCGAAGGCGATCGGCGAGCTTCCCGTCGATGACTTGCTGCTCCTCGAGCACGGTGAAGGCGTCACGGAAGTCCGCCGGGACGCGCCAACCTTCGGACGCGACCATGTGGTTGGCGATGTCGATGCATGCTTGTGCCGCCGCCTGCACCAGGTAGCGACCGGCGAAGTCCTCGGCGACAACGTAGTCGTCGATATGCATGGCTTCGCGCACGGCGAGGGCATCCCGGTAGGCCCGCAGCGCTTGCAGCAGCCTCCGCACGCGATCCGGGTCGACCACTACAAGCCCCGCTCGGCGATCTGCCGCAGGAAGCGCTGGGTGTGCGCACGCAGCGTGGGGATGTAGTCGAAATACTCGGAGCGGGTGCGGACCTCGAAAGCCACACGTTGCGACTCATCTGCCGAGAACAGCAGCCGGCCCTCTTGAACGACGCGACCGCGCAGCTCCAGCGTGGCGCCGTCAAGGACGACCAGGTCGACCTCGCCGACGCCCAGCACCGAGGCCAAGCGGTCCGCTAGCCGTTGCTGCTGCAAGAGGCCGAGCTCACGACCGACCAGCACCGCCACGTCGGCGTCGCTGTCCTCGGTGTGCGTGCCGGCGGCGCGCGAGCCGAACAGCCACGCGGCGGCGATTCCGGCCTGGTCGAACACTGCGGCGACACCGGTCGCGTCTTCCATCGTGCGAGTGTAGGCATGGAGCCGGCACCCGCAGCGGCAGCGGTCACTGCGGAATTCACCGGCGCCACACGCCGATGGGCGCCCATCGCGGGCGCCCATCGGGTCCAGCGTTGCTGGCTTGGTCTAGTCGTCGGGGTCGATGCGGAAGCCGCGAACGCAGGTCTGGCCGCGCGGACCCACGGCGCGCACCCGGATGTAGTCGTCGTCGTCGCCACGAATGGCCCGGTTGACCACGAAGTTGCCACGTGGCCCGGTGGTCGGGTGCACCACGAAGACTCGGTTGCCGTTCTTGCGCACTCCGACGCGCCACTGGCGGTCAGCCTTCTCGCTGTTCAGGCGAAACTTCACCCGCACGCGGTCGACGTCGTCGTTGTAGCGGTCGTCGTCAACTTCGATCAGCGTCATCCGGTACTTGGCACCTGACGAGCAGGTGCCAACTCGGCGGGCGCGGTCGTCATCGGCCGCGGCGGCTGTCGGCAGCGCCAGCAGACCTGCCATCAGTGCTCCCACCATCCCCAATCGCAATGCCTTGCTCATGGTCGTGCTCCTTCATCGACTGCTGCGTTGAATGCTGCGGTCCTTCAGACTCTTGCCGGTCCCCGTGAGCCGGCGGTGAGAGGCCGATGAACAAATCCTTAGACGCCGGATCCAGCTAATGGTTGTATGGTGCAACCATGGATACGGCGCCCCGGGCTCCCCTCGTCAATCTCGTGGCCGCCGTCACGGAGATCCGGCGGCTGTGGGAGAGTCCGCGAGTGCGGCGGCGCTTCACCGAGCTGCTCGGCCGTTCTGTGGAGTTCAGCGTCATCCGCACCCTGGCCGCCGTGCAACGCTCGACGGCGCCAGACCCGGGCGTCCGCGACGTCGCCGAGGCGCTGCACGTCGACAGCTCGACGGCCAGTCGCTTCGTCGATCAGGCCGTGGCTGACAGGCTCGTCGAGCGCAGCGCTTCCGCTGTCGACCGTCGTCGCTGCGTGCTGGCGCTGACCGGCGAAGGAACGGCCCTGCTCACGGGGGTGACGAACGCGCGCATCGAACTCATGGCCGGCCTGACCGCCGGTTGGGACGACGCCGACGTCGCTACCCTCGCCGCCGGCCTGGAACGACTGGCTGGTTCCATCTCGGCTCTGGAGCGGCAATCGTGAGCCAAGCCACCGCAACGCCCGCCGAGGCGCCGAGGCTGCTCAGCCACCGCGAGATTCTCACTGTCTTTGCCGGGCTGATGACCGCCATGCTGCTCGCGGCGCTGGATCAGACGATCGTGTCGACCGCGCTGCCCACGATCGTCGGCGACCTCGGCGGCTTGGAGCACCTCTCCTGGGTCGTGACGGCCTACCTGCTGACCTCGACGGTATCGGTGCCGCTGTTCGGAAAGATCTCCGACCTGTACGGGCGCAAGCCGCTGTTCCAGTTGGCCATCGTCGTCTTCGTGGTCGGGTCGGCGGCGTGCGGGGTGGCGCAGACCATGGGCCAGCTGATCGCGTTCCGCGCCGTGCAGGGCGCCGGCGCCGGAGGACTGATCGCGCTGGCGCAGACCATCATCGGCGACGTCGTCGCCCCGCGCGAGCGAGGCCGCTACATGGGCTACATCGGTGCCGTCTTCGGCGTGGCCAGCGTCGCGGGCCCGCTGCTGGGCGGTTACTTCGTCGACCAGCTGGATTGGCGCTGGGTCTTCTACATCAACATCCCGCTCGGTGCGGTCGCCCTGGTCGTGACGCAGCGCAACCTGCGATTGGCCTTCGTCCGCCGCGAGCACCGCATCGACTACCTCGGCGCGGCGCTGCTCACCCTCGGCATCTCGACGCTGCTGCTGGTCATGGTGTGGGGCGGCCAGACCTATCCGTGGGGCTCGGCGGCGATCCTCGGTCTGTGCCTGGTATCGCTATTGGCGCTGACCGCGTTCATGGTCGTGGAGCGGCGCACCCCTGAACCGATCCTGCCGCCGCAGCTGTTCAGCCAGCCGGTTGTTGGCGTCGCCACGGTGCTCAGCTTCATCGTCGGCACGGCGATGTTCGGGGCGATCATCTTCCTGCCGTTGTTCCTGCAGGTGGTCGTCGGGGTCTCCGCCACGAGCTCCGGGCTGTTGATGCTGCCACTGATCACCGGTCTGCTCATCAGCAGCATCACCTCTGGCCGGCTCATCACCCGTTGGGGCCGCTACCGGGTCTTTCCCATCATCGGCACCGCGCTCGTCGCCTTCGGCATGGGCCTGCTGTCGACCATGGGCATCGAGACGACCCGCTGGCAGGTCTCGGTGTACATGTTCGTGATGGGCCTGGGAATCGGGCTGGTGCTGCAGGTCCTGGTGCTGGCCATCCAGAACGCCGTACCGGCCCGGCACCTTGGCACCGCGACCTCGGCGGCGCAGTTCTTTCGCTCGATCGGCGGCACGGTGGGGGTGGCGGCCTTCGGCGCGCTGCTCAACGCCCGCGTCACCGCCAACCTTGCCGCGGGCGCACCCGGCGTCGGCGCCGGCAGCGATCCCACTGCGCTGCTGTCCAGCCCGGCAGCCATCGCCGAGCTGCCGGTGGCGGTGCGCTTGGTGGTGCGGACCGCACTTGCCGACGCGATCGCCTGGGTCTTCCTCCTCGCGGTCCCGCTGGCCCTGCTGGGCTTCGGACTGGCCTGGCTGCTCAAGGAAGTGCCGCTGCGGACCACCGCCAATGTCGGCAACGCCATGTCCAAGAGCCCGCCAGGTCTGGTGGAACCGCCGGAGCAAGCTGCCGCTAGCTCTAGCTGAGCCCCCGCGGCTGCGCACGGCGTGCATGCCGGCCCTCTGGAGCCAGCGTGATTTCCTCAAAACAGGGGATGCGGCAAGGCCGTCCGACCCCGAGAGTGCGCACGGGATCCGCTGGCGCGCGCCGGTGGACGATCGGGGGGACTGTGCCGTACTTCGTGATGACCGCGCCGGTACTGCTGGTCGACGGAGGGTCATGGGGGCCCGAGCCCGTCGAGTCGTATGGCTGGGAACGACTCGGCCGGGCCTGCATGGCGGGGCTGATCGCCGGCAACGTGGTGCTGGTCTTGCTGGTGCTCGGCGCGTGGCTCGGCTGGCCAGCAACGCTTTAGACGCGCTACCGCTTCGCTACGTGAGCGCTCAGCGCTGGTAGGTTCCCACGAGCCGCGCCTGCTCGAGGACGTGATCGGAGATCTTGTCCAGCAGCTGTGCGCGAGTCAGTCCCGGCTGGGCATCCAGCTCGGTGTCCAGGGCGTACAACCAAAAGTAGTAGTGGTGCTGGCCGTGCCCCTCGGGCGGCATGGGGCCGCCGTAGCCTGAATCGCCCACCTCGGCGGCGCCTTCCACGAAGCTGCCACCCCCGCCTTGTTCGATACCGGTGGCGTCCGCCGGGATCCCGTAGACCACCCAGTGCACCACGCCGTGCGGCAGGGGCGCGTCGGGGTCGTGGCAGATCAGCGCCAGCTGCCTCGTGCCCTGCGGTACCCCGCTCCAGCGCAGCTCGGGCGAGATGTCGGTTCCCTCCCCGGTGTGCTCGGTGGGGATGGGCTCAAGCTGGTCGAAGGCCGGGCTGGTGATCGCCAGATCCTTGATGTTCAGCTCCATGGGCACGTGGCCTTTCATCGCGACGGCTTTCCCGTCACCGTTCCATGAACCGGGCGGGCTGCAAACCGTCCACAGGTCTTGTCCGGCTTTCGCCCTCTCGCCCGCGGCACGGCGCAGGCTGTCGAGCATCACGAGCGACAGGAGCGCGCTGTGCGGTGCTGGGGGGATGCCGAACCGTTTCTCATCGACCGAGCTGCCGAGAGCCTGCAGGCCGGCGACGAGGTCCATCCGTGCCTGCTGGCCTTCGCCGGCGACGACCCGCTGCTGGTCGCCTGGCTTCGGCCCTTCGCCAGAGGCGCCTACGTCGATCCGCTGACCGAGCTGCTGGCCCTGGCCGTCCCCCTTGGCGCCGACCGGTTGGCGGTGTCCTTCGGCGGCCGAGCAACGTCGTTGGCGGACCCCGTGCCGCCGGTGTGCGAGGGGGTGGGTGACCTCCGCCAGCGGGTGGTGTGCATCGAGCGGGCCGACGCCTGCGGGCGGCGGGCGAACCCGAGCAGCATGATGCTGGCCTTCGACCTCCTGGACGGGCAGATTCACTGGGGGCAGCGGCTGGACCACGACGGGCAGACCGGCTGGATCAACGCCGCCATGGTCGCCGCCCTGCAAGGCCGCCGGCGGCTGCAAGGCACTCCACGTCAGATCCGAAAGCAGGCGCTGCGCTGCGACCGGCTCGGGCACCGGATGGTGCTGGCACCAGCGGCCCTGGCACGACTCGATTTGCCCCACTTGCAGCCTTGACCGGACTGGTGAGACGCTGCGGGCAGCCAGTGCCGGGCGGCGGCGGGCCGGATCCGAGACCGCCGGCGGCGGACATCACACGAGGAGAAGCGGGCTGTGCCTACCGTGACGAGTTATCAGCCAGGCGTGCCGTCGTGGATCGACCTGATGACCAGTGACCCGGAGGGCGCGCGAGTCTTCTACGGCGAGCTGTTCGGGTGGGAGTTCGATATCGGCGGCGAGGACACCGGCCACTACACGATGTGCCGGAAGAACGGCGAGAACGCCGCCGGCATGGGTGGTGACCCGGCACCGGAGGGGATGCCAACGGCCTGGACCACCTATATGGCCAGCGACGACGTCGACGCCGCCGCCGAGCGCATCACCGCCAACGGCGGCAACCTCATGATGGAGCCGATGACGGTGATGCAGTACGGCCGGATGGTAGTGGCCGCCGATCCCACCGGCGCGGTGTTCGGCCTGTGGCAGCCGCAGGAGCACATCGGCGCCTCGATCGTCAACGAGCCCGGCTCCATCACCTGGAACGAGCTTGCCACCCGCGATCTGGCAACGGCGCAGGACTTCTACCGCGAGGTGCTCGGCTACACCTACGAACCGGTCGACTCGGGCGGGGGGCCGCCGTACCAGATCGTCAACGTGGAAGGCCGCGGCGTCGGCGGGATGATCCAGATGACCGACGTTTGGCCCGAAGGTGTCCCGCCGCACTGGATGCCGTACTTCGCGGTGGACGATGCTGACGCCACGGCGGCCACGGCTGAGCGCCTCGGCGGCGAGGTGGTGAATGCCGCCATGGATACGCCGTACGGCCGTTTCGTCGTCCTGCGCGACCCGCAGGGCGGTATCTTCACCGCCATGCGCAACGCGGACTGAGGAGGGGGTCTTTGCGCGTCCTCGTGTCGACATAGGCTGGCGGCTGCTGGATCAGCCACGAGGAGGAGCGATGCAGTCGGTCAACACCATGCGCGCCGTGCTGGTCGCCGGCGCGGTGCTGGCCGCCGTCGTCGCGGCGATTTTCGGGCTTTGGTCGGTGGTGGGAATCATGGTCGCCGCAGTCGTCGCCCACGGGCTGATGTGGGTCTACCTGCACCGCCTCGATCGGCCTCCGCACTCCTGACCAACCGGGGGGGCGGA
>Ga0136617_10001229_pt1 | contig 22584 bp, 21 predicted proteins | sample AntDrymUQ3222106_2_FD_129672 | JGI IMG/M metagenome (GOLD analysis project Ga0136617, IMG submission 129672) | Polar desert sand microbial communities from Dry Valleys, Antarctica - metaG UQ322 (21.06) | ecosystem: Environmental > Terrestrial > Soil > Desert | place: Antarctica: Dry Valley...
AGAGCGGGTATTGCCACCGCAGATTCGTCGCGCTGTTCCGCGAATCCGTCGGGCTCTTGCCGAAGGTCTATTGCCGCGTCCAGCGGTTCCAGGCCGCGGTCGAGCAGATCGCGGCCGAGCCGCTAAGTGCCGTGGGCGACTCTCGCGGTAGCGTCCGGCTACAGCGACCAGGCGCACTTTGCGCGAGACTTTCGTGCGTTCACAGGCGTTACGCCGGGCATCTACCGACGGCTCAGACCTGCCGCGAAGAATCACGTCAGGATCGATCTTAATCAATGAGCTGGCCAATATTTATAAGGTCAATTCTATGCAAGACACTGCCGGCCACAAGGCTGCATCGTGCAACTCCTTGGACCCAAATCCACAGCAGAAAGGGGAATCATGGCGGTCAAAGAAGTGTTTGCGCAGGTACGCGTCCGGAATGCTGCCAAGGCCATCGAGTTCTACCGACGAGCTTTCGGCGCAAAAGAGAAGTTCCGCCTGACCGAGCCCAGCGGTCGCCTCGGCCACGCCGAGCTCGACTTCGACGGCCACATCATCATGTTCTCGGACGAGTACCCCGAGTATGGTTGCGTAGGCCCAGAATCCATCGGTGGCACGTCGATCACGCTCCACTTGCATGTCGACGACTGCGACGCGCTGATCCGACGCGCCATTGAGGCCGGTGCGACGATGGTCCGGGAGCCGTCAGACGCCTTCTATGGCGAACGCTCGGGGACCGTCCGAGACCCCTTCGGCCACGAGTGGAACATCGGTCATCACATCGAAGAGGTGACGCCGCTAGAAATGCAGCGCCGCTACACGGAGCTGATGAGTAAGGACGGCTAAGCACGCACCCCGTCCGCACTCCTTACCGGGTCACAAGAGCCGCTCTCTCATGCATCTGCGCTTGAATCAAGCAACCGCGCAGTCAGAGCGCGGCGGATGCTACGGCAACTTTCGGCCAAGAACTTCGATGGGGATGATCCGCCCTTCCGAAAGACCGCGCGCCATGTTCGCCATCGCCTGCGCCGCGATTTCGCCATGGATTAGCATGACCGCTCGATGCGGCGGGTTCTCGCCGCGCTCGACCATGGCGCGCGAGCGGGCGCCCGACGCGCGAGCCTCCTCGACGGTGCTGCGCACCTGAATTACGTCGAATCCCGCTTGGAGCAAGCCACGTCGGGTGTCCTCCGGCGTTGACAGGAAACTGGTGCGCGCGCTGGCCGCCCACGGCGTTGGATAGTCGACATCCCCGCCTTCGCCTTTTGCGAGCTCCGAGAGCACGAGCCAAGCACCCGGCTTAAGCACCCGATGAATCTCGCGGTAGAGCCTGCTTTTGTCGGCGATATTCATCGAAACATTCATTGAATAAGCGCCGTTGAAGGCGGCATCCGCGAATGGCATCGCGAGGGCATCGCCGACCTCGAACGTGACCTTGTCTTCAAGATTCAGCAACCGAGTGAGGTGGCGTGCGACATCGCAGAATTCGGGCGTCAGATCGATACCGGTGATCTTGCAGCCGAAGCGCTTTGCGAGGTAGCGCGCGGGCCCACCGATGCCGCTGCCGATGTCAACAACGTGGTCCAGTGCGCCGGCTTGCATCAGGCCCGCAATTTCTAATGTCGCTTCCTGACCACGACCGTGGAACTGGTCGTAGGCCGCCAACGCCTCCATGCTCGGGTGATCGGTATCGACGCCATCGTCCACTAATGCTGCGTTAAGGCGCGAGAGAAGGTTGCTCCGGCTGTAATGCTGGGCGACTTCGCGATCCGTGTTCATCGCACTCGTCTCCTATCCGCTGCGGGAGGGGCTGCTACGCCTGCGCAACGCATCTGTTCGTCTAGGAGCTTGCAAGTTCTGACGCGACGACCTTGCTCACCACGGAATGCTGAGACATGCGTCGCCTATGGTCTGCAACCTTCGGAAAGCGCTCGGGATCCACGCCATCACCCTCCAGCCATCGCGCCAGCGTAAACAGATAGATGTCAGCGACGCTGTAATGGTTGCCCATGACCCAGGGACCTTCAAGCATCTCACGTTCAATGATCTCAAAGCACTCACCCACCGACTGCGGCACTTTCTGCTGCATCGCTGCGATAGCCGATGGATCGTCAGCCCATCGGTAGCCGCGCATGCGGTGCGCATGCGCGACATGGACGGTTGAACACAGGTAACTGTTAAATGCGTTTATCTGCGCGAGCGCAAATGCATCGTCGAGCGGAGCTAGCTGGGCGTGCGGAAAGCTCTGACAGACGAACATGAGAATGGCAGGTGTCTCGGTTAGAACGCCACGATCTGTCGCCAAGGCCGGCACGCGGCCTTTGACATTGATACGCAGGAAGTCGGGCGACCGCTGCTCGTTGCGCGAAAAGTCGACGCGCACGGCCTCGTAGTTCGCGCCCGCTTGTTCGAGCGCAATGTGCGACGCAAGAGCGCAGGTATTCGGCGCGTAGTACAACGTCAACATGTATCGACCTCTGAACGGTGGGTTTTAGCCGTGCGAATTGTAGCCGAGCGGCGCTGCTCGGCTCAATGAGAGCCAGGCGATAATGGCCGCCCGCCATGGATTGCGGATGAGCATCATTGAGCCTCTGCGCCAACGCGTCTTAAGCGTCCGCGATCGTGAAGAGCTCCTGCGGTTCACGGATGCCGCGCAGCGCGTGAAAACCCACCGAAATCATCCTGCCGCCGCAGGCCACCGCCGCCTCGTGGAACGCGCTGGACACGAGCACTTTTCGCCGCAGCGGCCGGCATAGCGCTTCGATGCGGCTCGCCTCATTCACCGCCGAGCCGACAACCGTGAAATCGAGCCGCTCCCTCGTCCCGATGTTGCCGTAGAGCACCTCGCCTAGGTGGAGGGCAATACCGAAGTCCAAGGTGCTCTTTCCGGCGGCGCGGCGCTCGGCATTGAACTGCGGAAAGTTCGCCAGTAGTTGTGCAGCGGCCTTCACCGCATTGATGCACACATCTTGCCGATCGCGCAGCGACAAGTCGAAGGTCGCGAGGAAGCCGTCGCCCATGAATTTGAGGATTTGACCATGATTGTCCAGCACCGGACGCGCCATCACTTCGAGGTAGGCATCCAGGATTTCGACGACTTCTTCCTGCGGCACTCGGTTCGCAACCGCCGAGAAACCGCGTAGGTCGCATAGCCAGACCACCGCCTGGATCCTTTGGACCGAGTGCCGATCGATCTCGCCCGTCAGGACGCGACGGCCAGCGTCCGCGCCGAGGTAGGTCTCCAGCAGCGTGCGCGCGACATCGAACGTCGAGCGCGATTTCACCGCGAGCGCGAGATAAGGAAGTACGTCGCCCACCTGTCGGAGGTGACCTTCGTCGAAGCCTCCCGGTATGTCGGTCGAGCAGGAAAAGAATATGCCTTGGAGCGGGTCAGTTCGATCGATCCCCTCAATGATGCCTCCGGCGCGCAGCGTCGCTGCGTGCTCGCCATCGAAGCGAACGTGGCGCGCGGCGTAGTCGGTCATGCCGGCCTCGCGCAGCTCGGCGAGCAAGGGGAAATCGTGCGGCGCGCCTGTATCGAGGCGGCGGCGCAGCCGGGTCTCGCCAGAACTTCGCAGGTGATGAATCGGGCTGCGCAGGTAAGCTTCACCTTCCGCGTCGCTGCGTCGGCGGGGAAACTCTTGGATCGTGACGCCGGCGGGATGCCAAACGTAGCTGCGGGCACCATGCCAAGGGTGTAGCGTCCCGATCGACATGTTGAACCGGCGCGCGGGGAATCCCGCATCGACCACGCGGCGGCAGAATCCGTCGACCTGTTCGTCGAGCGGCAAGCCTCGCAACCCTCGCTCTACCAACCACGCCGCGAAGCCGGTCAAATCTAGGGACGTCGACACGCGTTGCGCGTTTGCACCTGGAGTCAGGCCGGTGGCGATCGCTCGTTGTGGCATTGGTTTCGTCCGCCGCGGCTTAGAGCCGAATGGCGATCGCGATTAGCGGGGTCGCATATGCAGGAGTACCGTAGCAAGCTACGCAACCATGACGCCGATGACCGAACGCGAACGCCCAAATGCGATCCACGTCAGTCGCTCGCGCTGAAGTAGCATACGGATTCGCACAACGCATCGCCTTTTTCAGAAGCGTTCCACCCAAGGTCGCAACTCGATCTCCCAGGTCCAGGCGCTGCGTGGCTGGCGGAGAATATTGACGTAGGTGAGCGCAATCGCATCTGGGTCAAGCATCGCGTCGGGCTTGTCTGGATCATCGCGGCGTCCGGCACCACGAATCCCGCCGTCGATGACGAAGTGCGCGACGTGAATGCCCTGCGGCGACAGTTCCCGCGCGAGGCTCTGGGCGAGTCCGCGCAAGGCAAACTTGCCCATTGCAAACGGCGCCGACTGCGCGTATCCCTTCACGCTTGCCGACGCGCCGGTGAAGAGAATCGCGCCGTATCCCTTTGGCAACATGCGGGCTGCGGCTTGCTGCGCGACCAGAAATGCGCCGAACGCGGTGACCTGGAATGCGCGTTGCACCTCGGCCGGAACGAGCTCCACGAAAGGTCCGCGGGCGCGTGCGCTGGCGTTGTAGATGACCACGTCCGGAGCGCCGTGCACGCCTTCGAGGTCAGCGAACAGTCGCTGCACCTGCGCAACGTCCTGTGCGTCGCAGGCAAAGGCGCGGGCGCCAGTTTTGGCGCACAGCGGCGCAAGCTTTGCGGTGTCACGCGCGGCGATTGCGACGGCGAGACCCTCTTCCCTGAGCAGCCTCGTGAGCGACGCGCTCAGTCCGTGACCGGCGCCGACGATCAGCGCAGATGTGTAAGGCGACGATGCCATAATTCTCTCCGTTATCCCGCTCGACGTGTCGTCCAGCGTCTAGTTCCGCACGCGATGCTACATGTCCCACCGCCTCGGCACTATTGCTGGTGGCTGGTGCGGGCTCAAAGCGATTGTCAATTAACGGGGATGCTGGATGCCCATTGAACTGCATGCGTTCGACACGCCCAACGGCCGCAAGATCAGCGTCGCCTTGGAGGAAATGGCGCTTCCTTACGCCGTCACGATCGTCGATATCCACAAGGGTGATCAGTCCAATCCGGAATTCCTCAAAATCAGTCCGAACGGCAAGATCCCGGCAATCGTCGACCCGGACGGACCGAAGGGTAAACCTGTCAGCGTGTTCGAGTCCGGCGCGATCCTCATCTATCTGGGCGAGAAGACCGGCAAGTTCTGGCCGCGGGAGCTCGAGGCGCGCATTCCGGTTCTCGAGTGGTTGATGTTCCAGCATGGAGGCTTCGGGCCGATGCCCGGGCAGGTCCACCATTTCCTGACGGTCGCCAATGAAAACGACCGTCGTTACGGACTCGAGCGCTATTCGAGGGAAACCCGGCGATTATATGCCGTGATGGACCGAAGACTCGCTGCGCATGAATTCTTCGCGGACGAGCCGTCGATCGCCGACTTCGCCATCCTGGGGTGGGCGTGGCGACACGCGCGACACAAGGTCGATCTCGCGGAGTTTCCGCACGTCCGGCACTGGTATGAAACGATGATGGCTCGTCCCGGCGTCCAGCGCGGATTTGCGGTGAAACTGAGTTGACTCGCAAGGATCCGGCCACACGAGTATTCATACCTGGCAGGTCAGTTTTATTGCCGGTGGTCAGATCGTCAGCGTGTAATCGCGTAAGTGGCGCAGCGTGCGCTGCGGGGTGAACGAGGCCAGCGTGCATCCGGGCGCCAGGATGAACCGTTGGCGGCCGGCCTGCGCGAGTGCATCATCGATCTCCGCGCGCACTTCGGGCAGCGCCCGTTCCTGGATCCGGGTCTCGTCGATACCGCCCATCAGGCAGCGGTCGGTGCGGCGGCGCAATTCCGCGAGGGAGGGGTTGCCCGACAACCGGTCGGAGACGCTGAACGCCTCGCACGGATAATCGAGCACGCGGTCGAGGTCGAGGCCGACGCCGTGCACGTGGAGCACCCGCGCGGTCCCCTCAGCGGCCGCAAGCAGGCGCAGGTCGAACGGCCGCTGGAAGTCGCGGTAGGTGGCGTCCTCGGCGCCGCGCGGAAATCCTGCGCGGATCGCGCCGTTGATCGACAGGAAAAACCCATCGGCGCCGGCGGCGCGCGCCGCACCGATGTACCGGCATAGCGTGTCGGTCACGGCGCCGATCATCTCCAACGCGGCCTCGCGGTGCGCCGGAATGGCGGCGGCCTGATTGAAGCCGACGTTACGCAGCACTTGCTGGTACGGATCAAACAGTGTGTCGAGGATCGGCCAGTCGGGCCCAAGCTCACGGCGCACGCGCGCGATCGCACGGAGCTGCTCGGCGAAGCAGCGCTCGTCGAGCGAGAGGGGTTTGAAGCGGCGCATCGCGTCCGCCGAATCGAGCAGCTGGAGGTCTGGCGGAACCGGGTAGCGATAGTCATTCATCAACTTCGCGACATCCCAATCGTACGCGCGAAGGAACTTGAGGTGCAGCTCTGCTGTATCTTCGCCGGATAGATGGTCGGACATGAAATGCACCCACGCGGTGACCGGGGGACGGTCGACGGCGCGCCCCTCGATGGCGGCCAGGAAACGATCGCGGCGGTTCATCGCGGCACTTATTCCGGCTGGATCCCGGCGCTCTTCACCAGTGCTGCGATCCGTTCCTGTTCGGCCTTGATCTGTTGCGCGAACGTTTCGGGTGATGCCGATGGCGCAGTCTCCATTCCCTGCTTTGCGAACGCCTCTTTCACGTCGGGCATGGCGAGGGCCTTCACCATCTCGGAATGCACGCGGTCGACGACCGCTTTCGGCGTTCCGGCCGGCGCCGCGATGCCGATCCACGTGGCGAAATTGAAACCAGGCAACCCCGATTCGGCGACCGTAGGCACTTGCGGCAATTGCGCGATGCGCGCCGTGCCGGTGACCCCCAATGGCCGCAGTTTGCCGGCCTGGATATGCGGGAGCGGCGTCTGCACCACGTCGATCATCATCTGGATGCGACCGCCGAGCAGATCGTTCACCGCCGCCGACGCGCCCTTGTAGGGGATGTGCACGATGTCGATGCCGGCGCTCGACTTGAACAGTTCGCCGGCGAGATGCAGTGTGTTGCCCACCCCTGCCGAGCCGAAATTCACTTTGCCCGGATTCGCTTTCGCATAGGCGATCAATTCCTGCACGGTGTTCGCAGGAACACCGGGATTCACCACCAGCACCAACGGCGACACGATGGCCACCGAGATCGGCGCGAAATCCTTCACCGCGTCGTACGGAAGTGTTTTGTAAAGCGACGGATTGGCGGCATGCGTGGTCATGCCGATCAACGCCAGCGTGTAGCCGTCGGGCGGGCTCTTGGCAACGATCTCGATGCCCACAATGCCGGCCACGCCGGGCTTGTTGTCGACGGTCACCGGCTGCCCCAGACCTTCGGTCAGTTTCTGCGCCATGAGGCGGGCAACGAAATCCGACGAGCCGCCAGCGGTATAGGGCACGACGAGGCGGATCGGTTTGCTGGGCCAAGCCTGGGCGATGGCTGCGTGCGGCGCGACCAGCGCAGCGGTGGCGATCAACAGGGCGGTGACGCCGGAATTAAAAGTACGCGGTCGTAGCATTGGTGTTGATCCTCGATGGTTGATTGCGGTCACGCCAAGATTATCAGTCAGAATGTCTCGCGTCCGCGACCGGCTTCACCGGGCGCTGGCGTCAAGGTCACGCGCCCTGGCACCGGGAGTGACGGCGCGTACGGCACGCATCGTGGACTGCGACGAATAGGGGCGCGCGCCCGACCCGACCTCGAAGACGGCTTCAGGGCAACGGGCCTCGATTGCCGTCCTAACGTACGTTGCACGGTGCCGCGTAAGATTCACTCTAACTACTCTAACTAGTTAGTCAGGAGCATGGCGTATGGAGCGGATAGGTCTCTACGATGCCAAAGCGCGCCTGTCGGAGATCGTGCAGCGCGTGGAATCAGGTTCCGAAGTGGTCATCACGCGGCGCGGCAAGGCTGTCGCACGTATTGTGCCGATAAAGGTGCTAGGACAGGACAGGCGCAACGACGCGGCGAAGCGCATCCGCGAGCTGCGCGAGAAGTGGGCGATCGGCCGCGTCGACATCCGCAAACTGATTGAGGAGGGGCGCCGCTGATGGCGATGGTTGTTGATGCCTCCGTCACCGTTGCGTGGTTCGTCAAGGGACAAGCCACCGGTGATACCGAGCGTCTACTCGATCGGGCGACACGCGAAACGCTGCATGTGCCGCCGCTGTGGCTGCCGGAAATCGTCAACGCGCTCATTACTCTGGAGCCTCGCAGACGACTTCCCGCCTCCGAAGTCGACGTTGCCAGGCAGGCCGTTGCCGATTTGATATCAGCACCGAACCGGACGTTGCCGGTCCGGCAACGCTGGCCGCACTGGCCCGGCGCTATGCACTAACCGCCTATGATGCGACGTACCTAAACTTGGCCGTCCGGCTGAAACTGCCGCTTGCGTGCAAAGACACTTCGCTACGGTCCGCTGCTGCCCGGGCCGGCGCGAGCCTTGCCTGACTTGGCGTAAAGGCTGAAATGAAGATTTGGATCGATCATCGAGCGGTGGTGATCGATATGAACGAAGCAAGTATCGAGACGATCGAGCAAATCCGGGAATACGTGGCGTGGACGCTAAGCCGCGGCCTCTCCTCGGCAGCCGGTTCAGCTGCGTATGCGCAGGTGCCCGAGAGTCCGGTCCTAACGCGGTTCGCGTCACGCCGCAACGCGACGCACCGCCGCCGGCGCCGCTTGCGTGATCCCCATTTCGGCCAGCGTGTCGCGCACCGCATTGACCGCCTGACGCATTTCGCCGGGACCGATCGCACCGATGCAGCCGACGCGAAACGTCTCGACCTCGGTCAGCTTGCCGGGGTAGAGGATGAAGCCCTTGTCGCGTACGCGCTCGTAGAATTCGACGAACGTGTACTTCGGATCGGCCGGAGCGTGGAGCGTGACGATGATCGGCGCCTGGATCGATGGCTCGAGAAAGACGCGCAAACCCAACTCCGTCATGCCCTGTACTAACGCCGCGCAATTCGCCGTATAGCGCGCGAGTCGCGCGGGCTGCCCACCCTCCGCTACGAATTGATCCAGAGCGGCATCGAGCGCGACGACAATGTGCGTGGGCGGTGTGAAGCGCCATTGCGTGGTCCTCTCCATGTACGCCCACTGATCGTGCAGATCGAGGGCGAGCGACGAGGAGTTGCCGGCGCACTGCTCGAGCACGCTCCTCCGCACGAACACGAAGCCCATCCCCGGCGGACCCTCGATGCACTTGCCCGACGCCGCGACGAGCGCATCGAACGGTGTCGAGCGCGCATCGATTGGCAGCGCACCGAACGAGCTCATCGCGTCGACGATCAAGCGCCTATCGTGACGGGCCACCACGGCCGCAATTTCCGGCAGCGGATTCAAGATGCCGGTCGACGTCTCGCAGTGAATGAGGCCGACATGGGTGATCGATGAGTCCCGTCCAAGCAACCGGGTGACGTCGTCCGCCGTCGTGGGCACGTCATCGGCCGTCGCGAACGTCGAGAGCCTGCGACCCAGCATCCCGGTGAGCCTCGCCATGCGTTTGCCGTACGCACCGTTGATCAACACCAGCACATGTCCGTCGCGGGGAACGAGCGTGTTGACGGCCGCTTCGACGGAAAACGTTCCGCTGCCTTGCATCGGCACGCAAACGTGCGTGTCGGTCGCGTGAATGACCTTGGACAGCTTGGCACGCAAGCGCGCCGTCACCGCGTTGAAGCTTGCATCCCACGAGCCCCAGTCGCGCAGCATCGCGGCTTTGGTGGGCAACGAGGTCGTCAGCGGGCCGGGAGTCAGCAGAATTGGGTCGCGGGAGTAGAGGCTCATGGATATTCCTTGACGAATAAAGTCACACGGCGGGCGGCGCACGCCACCGCTGCGTTCGCCTGACGATGAGACGCGTGAGTACGGCGTAGATGACGCAAATCACAATCGACGTGGCGACGATCAACGTGGCCATCGCCGCCGCGGGGCCGATCTCGCCCGCTTCGTCCATGTTGAGAATCGCGACCGACGCCAACTGCGTTTGGGGAGCGTAAAGAAAAACGACCGCGGAAATCGTCACCATCGCGTTGACGAAGAGATATCGGCCGATATCGAGGATCGCCGGCAGGCACACCGGTACCGTCACCCGGAAGAACGTTTTGTAGAACGGCACCTTGAGCGACGCCGACACGGCCTCGAACTCGTTATCTAAGGCCTTCAACGCCGTAACGGCCGTCAAATGGCTCGACGTATAGTAGTGAACGACGGTGGACACGACCAGGATCGTCATCGTGCCGTAGATGCCGTTGAGCGGATTGTCGGCGTCGTTGAAGAACAAGATGTAGCCCAGGCCGAGCACCATTCCCGGCACTGCCATCGGCACCGCCGCCAAAAGCCGCACCGCGCCCTTGGTCCACGGCATCCCGCGCGTCTTTTCAAGCAAGTAGGCGACACCGAAGATGAACATCGTCCCGAACACTGCGCTGAAGAACGCCATCTTGAGGCTGTTGAAGAACGAGACGATGACGCCGGCGTCGATCAGGCCGAACGAATAGTGGCGCAAGCTCAGCGACTTGTCGTAGGGCCAGAACTTGATGAACGACGTATAGACCGCCATCCCCAGCACCGCCAGCAGAAATAGCGCGACGGCGATGCAGAACGCGAGCATGCTGCGATCGAACCAAGGTTCGCGCTTGGGCGCATAGGGAACGGCCCGCGCCGAGAATTGCGCCTGGATGCGACCCTGCATGATCCAGTCGATGACGAACGCCAGCAGCACAGGCAGCAACAGGATCAAGCCGACCACGGCGCCCTTGTTGAAATTCTGCTGGCCAATGACCTGCTTGAAGATATCGACGGCCAAGACATTGAAGTTGCCACCGATCACCTTGGGAATGCCAAAGTCGCTGACCGTGTATGAGAAGACGACCATCGTAGCGCTGACGAGGCCGAACTGCGCGCCGGGCAGCGTGATCGTCAGAAACTTCCGCCATCGCGGCGTGCGCAGCGATTCCGCAGCTTCGTAGAGCCGGCCGTCGGCGAGCAGGAGTGCCGTCAGGATGATCATCAGCGCGTGGGGAAAGGTCGCGTAGACCGAGCTCAAAATGATCCCAAGCGGTCCGTAGATCGACACGCCACCGAGCAGCCACTTCATCGCCCCTTGGTTGCCGAACCATTGGATGAACGAAATCGCCGACATCAGCGATGGCGCGAGGATCGGCGTCAAGGCGATCACGCGGAATATGATCTTGCCCGGCATGCGCGAGCGCGTTAGCGCGTAGGCATAGATGAAGGCGAGCGGCACGGTGATCGCCGTCACTGTCAACGCCACCCACAGCGTGTTCCAGATCGAGCTGCGCAGCGCCGGGGTGGCGAAGTACTCGCGAAACTGCATGAGGCCGACGAACGCGCCCGATTTGTCCTGCACGCTCTTGATGAGGATGGTTGCGAGCGGCGCCAGCAGGAACACGATCAACGAGAGGCAACAGACGAGCAGCAGGCCTTGCGCGAGCCGGTCGTGCCAGTGCACGTGCGCCTTGACGGCCGGCGCCATGGCTCGGGGCAGCACCGCGGCCGGTGTGGCCATTGTTATCCCAGGACGCGCAACGCCGCGGGTGGCAAGCTTACGGTGATGGACTGGCCATGTTCCAGGGGCGTCGCGTCGACTGTCTGCCGCGGAACATTCGCGACGAGCGACGGCGCACCGGCGGCATCGAGCGTGATGCCCACCATGCAGAACGCGCCCAGGAACTCGATCTTGCCAATGGTCGCCGCGAGCGTATTACCACTCGCCGCACCGTTTGCATTCACGACGATCTCCTCGGGACGCAGGTAGAGCTTGACCGCTGTGCCTGCGGCAATATCGCGGCAGCCAGACTTAAGCGAGATCGTGCCGACGCGAAACTTGCCTTCGCCTTCGGCGACGGCGGGCAGCACGTTGATCTTACCGACGAAGTCGGCAACGAATGGTGTGGCCGGCAGCCCGTAAATCTCGCGTGGCGTGCCGACCTGCTCGATGCGGCCCGTATGCATGACGACCACGCGGTCCGCCATCGACAGCGCCTCCTCCTGATCGTGAGTGACCATGACCGTGGTGACGGAGAGCCGCTGCTGCAATGCGCGGATTTCCCCACGCAAGCGTACCCGCTCCAAGGCATCCAGCGCCGACAGCGGCTCGTCGAGCAGCAGCAACCCCGGAGCCGACGCGAGCGCGCGAGCGACCGCGATGCGTTGCTGTTGGCCGCCCGAGAGCTGCCCCGGATACTTCGGCCCCGACTCCGGCAGACCGACGAGCTGCAAGAGCTCTTGCACCCGCGCTGCGATGGCAGCGCGACCCTGCCGGCGATTGACGAGGCCGTACGCGACGTTGTCGTGGATGGTCAGATTCGGAAACAGCGCATAGGATTGAAAGACGATCCCGTAGTCGCGCCGGATCGCCGGCAAGCCGGAGATGTCCTTGCCGTCCTGGATGATGACGCCCGAGTCCTGAGACTCGAGGCCGGCGACGATACGCAACAGCGTCGTCTTGCCGCAGCCCGATGGTCCGAGAAACACCATGAGCTCACCGCGCTTGACTTCGAGCGCGATGTCCTTCAACGCTTCGAACTTGCCGAAGCTCTTGTGAATGCCGTCAAGCCGCAGGTAGGTCGCTTCGGCGGTCACGCGGACGCCTCTCCCGTCAGCATGCGCGGCGCCCTACGCGCGGAGGACGCCGCCAGCTTAAGGTCGCCTATTTTTTGGGCTCGGACTTCGCGTCGTAGCGTTTTGCCCACTCGGCCAGGATACGGTCGCGGTTCTTGGCAGCCCACGCGAAGTCGTTCTTCACCAGTCTTTTTTCGTAATCGGCTGGTACGTTAGGAAGCGGTTGCGCGACACCAGCCACGGCGACGATCGCGTAATTCTTGGCATATTGCTCCATCGCCGCTTTCGACGACGCCCAGTCGGCGAGCTTCTTCGCGGCGTCGAGCTTCTTCGTATTCTTCATGATGCCGAACGCTTCCATGTCCCAACCCAAACCCTCTTTCGGAAAGATGAGGTCGATCGGCCCGCCCTTCGCCTTGATGGTGTTGGCGCGATACTCAAAGGATATGCCGATCGGAAATTCGCCGTTGCCAGCTTGGACGCACGGCTTGCTGCCCGAATGCGTGTACTGCGCGATGTTGTCGTGCAGCGCGTCCATGAACTTCCATCCGTTAGCCTCGCCCATCATTTGCAGCCAGGCCGTCACATCGAGGAAGCCCGTGCCGGACGAGGCCGGGTTGGGCATCACGATCTTCCCTTTGTAAACGGGCTTGGTCAGATCCTGCCAAGTCTCAGGCTTGGGCAGGTTCATCTTGGCCGCCTCTACCGTATTGAAGCAGACGGTCGCGCCCCAGACATCCATGCCCCACCAATACGGAGGACTCCGCGTGTCCTTGTACTGCGCGCCCAAGCCGGCGAGGCCCGCCGGCGCATAAGGCTGCAGCATGCCCTCGTTGTCCAGCACCAAGAGACTCGTCGCCGCGAGGCCCCAGATGACGTCGGCCTGCGGGTTGGCCTTTTCGGCTAGCAGCTTGGCGGTGATCACACCGGTGGAATCGCGGACCCATTTAATTTCGACATCCGGCACCGCCTTGTAGAACGCATCCGCATAAGCCTTGAGCTGGTCGGTTTCGAGCGCTGTATAGACGAGCAACTCGGTCTTCTGCGCCGCGGCAGGCGCAGCGAATGCGAGCACGGCGGCGGCTGCCGCTGCCAACGACAATCCACGGACAAATTTCATGGTGGAGCTCCTCAATCGATAAAAGGCCAACTGGCGGGTACGCACTTCTTGCAGGGGCAAAACACAGGCACGCGATGCGACTCATGCTACGCGCGGGACCCATTGCGGGCAACGGCTGCAACCTATCTCGCCCGCTTTCAGCCATGTCCGGGCTGTGGCGGCAAGGTCACAGTTGGTCGCGCAGCGTACCAGTCGATTATTGCAGATTGTTGACAATCTACAACAGTGGTTATCTAATTGCAACATGCTCAAAGAACTGAGTTCGACAAATCGAAACGACAAAAAAGCAAATACCGCCGCCCCGGTGCAGCGCCCCGCTGCGTTGGCCGCAACGATCGCCGTTCTCCAATCGAATTCATTGCCGGCGCTGGTCCAACGCGACCTCGAGCGCATGATCGTCGCGGGCGAGCTTCCGGCCGGCAGCAAGCTCAATGAGGCCGCGCTGGCGCAAATGCTCGGTGTCTCGCGCGGCCCTATCCGTGAAGCGTTCCGGGCGCTCGAGGAATCCGGGCTCGTGCGGCTCACCAAAAATCGCGGCGTGTTCGTCCGCCAAGTCAGCGTTGCAGAAGCGGACGAGATCTACGAGCTACGCGCGATTCTCGATGAATACGCGGGGCGCAAGGTTGCGCAAACCGCGACCAGCGCCAACATCCGAGAATTGCAGGCGCTGGTCGCGCGGATGGACGACGCGGCTGCGCGCATCGACCTCGACGATTATCACCGAGCCAACGTGGAATTTCACGATCTTCTGGTCAGATTGACTGGCAACGCGAAATTGCTGCAGACATATCGCCGCCTGGTGAACGAGCTCCATCTCTACCGTCGCGCCACACTGGCGCAGCAAGGCGCCCTCCCCGTATCGACGCGCGAGCATCACGCCATCGTCGACCGCATTGCTGCCGGACAGCCGATGCAAGCCGGCCGCGCGTTGTTCGAGCATGCGATGGGGAGCCGTACGCGAATGCATAGGGTACGGGGCGCCACGGCTGCGCAATTGCAAACCGCCTCCAGTTCAGGCCGGACGAAACGATGAGAACGTCGGATTCGCGCACCGTCGAAGTCAACGGGCGCACTTACCGATGGCCGCAACGGCCGCTGGTCGTCGTGTGCGTCGACGGCTGCGAGCCCGATTACATCAACCAGGCGATCACTGCCGGACGTGCGCCGTTCCTCGCGTCGCTCGCGTCCCGCGGGATTTGCCTCACCGCCGATTGCGTGGTCCCGTCCTTCACCAACCCCAACAATTTATCGATCGTTTGCGGGGCGCCACCCGCCGTCCACGGGATCTGTGGAAACTTTTTCTACGACGCAGACGCCGATGCCGAAGTGATGATGAACGACGCCAAGTACCTGCGCGCCGGCACGATCCTTGCAGCGCTCGCTGACGCGGGCGCCAAGGTGGCGGTCGTCACGGCCAAGGACAAGCTACGCGCGCTGTTGGGTCACAAGCTGCGCGGAATTTGCTTTTCGGCCGAAAAAGCCGGCGATGCAACGATCACGGCAAATGGCGTCGACAATGTACTTGCGCTTGCGAACATGCCGGTGCCCTCCGTGTATAGCGCTGCGCTTTCGGAATTCGTGTTCGCCGCCGGTGTCGCACTGATGCAACGCGAGCGGCCCGACATCATGTATCTATCGACGACCGATTACGTCCAACACAAAGCGGCTCCGGGCACGCCGGCGGCTAATGATTTCACCGCGATGCTCGATCGCTACTTGAGTGAGCTCGACGCACTGGGCGCCGCCGTCGTGTTGACCGCGGATCATGGAATGAACGCCAAGACCGATGCCTTCGGTCGCGCCAACATCGTCTTTTTGCAGGATACCCTCGACCAGGCATTCGGCGAAGGCACGACCCGGGTCATCTTGCCGATCACCGATCCGTACGTCGTCCACCATGGCGCGCTGGGCTCCTACGCGACCGTCTATCTGCGGCGTGGCACTTCCCGCGAGAAAGTCCTGCGCGCGATCTTGGCGCTGCCGGGAATCGAGTTGACGCTGACGCGCGAGGACGCGTGCCTGCGCTTCGAGTTGCCGCCGGATCGGGTTGGCGACCTGGTCGTCGTCACCGAGCGCTCGACGGTCATCGGTACGACGCGCGACCGGCACGACCTGTCGGGACTCGACGCTCCGCTGCGCTCGCACGGCGGCGTCTCGGAACAGCGCGTGCCGCTCATCGCCAATCGACCAATGGACGCGGATCCGTCGCGCCGCTGGCGCAATTTCGATGCATTCGACTTGGGCCTCAATCATTTGCAGTAATGCGCATGCATTTAGCCACTGACCTCCCAACCGCAAGTGTCCGACGCGACAAGATGCGAATCTCCAGCGACGCAATCGGCGGTGATCGCGACATCGACGTGCGCAGCTCCAACGCAGGGGCGATCGTCGACACCGTGCCTAAAGCCGCCGGCGCGGAGGTGCGGCACGCGGCTGCCATGTTGAGGGCGACACACTGATGCAAACGCTGCTCAACCTGCTTGCGGGAGTCTCGCTGCTGGTATGGGGAACACATATCGTGCGCAGCGATATCTTGCGGCTCTATGGCGCCGATCTGCGGCGCGTATTGCGGCGCAGCGTCCGCCAGCGCTTTACGGCGTTCGCTGCGGGGCTCGGCGTCACCGGGTTGATTCAAAGCAGCACGGCGACCGCGCTCATCGTCGCCGCATTCGCCGGTCAAGGATTGATCGGCACGGCGCCGGCGCTGGCGGTGATGCTCGGCGCCGATGTCGGCACGGCGCTGGTCACCGTGATCCTGTCGTTCGACCTATCGTGGCTCGCACCGCTTTTGATCTTTAGCGGCGTCACGCTGTTTCTTGCGAAACAGGCGTCGAACGTCGGACGTTTCGGCCGCATTCTGATTGGCCTCGGTCTCATCATCTTTGCGTTGCAATGGATATCGGTTGCCGCGAAACCGTTTGTCGAGGCCGCTGGGGTCAGGGTGATCTTCGCATCGCTGACCGGCGATATCCTCCTCGACATGCTCGTGGCGGCGCTCTTCACCGTGCTTTGTTATTCGAGCCTCGCCGTCGTTCTGCTGGTGGCAGCCCTCTCGACGTTGCACGTGATCGGCCTGCCAGTGGCGCTTGGGCTCGTCCTCGGCGCGAATCTGGGCAGCGGGCTCTTGGGCTTGCTCTCGACGTTGCGCTCGGCGCCCGAAGCGCGCCGAGTCACGTTGGGCAATTTCATCTTCAAGTTGATCGGTTGCGTGATCGCCATCCCGCTGCTCGGGTACGTCGCCGAGGGGATCGATGCACTCCGTCTCGCCGACGCGCATGAAGTCGTGCTCTTTCACCTGGCGTTCAACGTGGCGCTTGCGTTGATCTTCATTTTCTGGACCGAGCCGATTGCACGCTTGGCCGCGCGCTTGCTGCCGACGAAGCAAGTCGCCGTCGATCCGGCGCGGCCACGTCACTTGGACCCGACGGCGCTGACCACACCCGCGCTGGCGATCGCTAACGCCGCGCGGGAAGTCATGCGCATCGGCGACATCATCGATGACATGCTGACCGGCGTGCTGCGCGTGCTGCAGACCAACGATCGCGCGCTCGCGCAGCGGCTGCGCGGATTGGACAACATCGTCGACGAGCTGTACACGGCGGTCAAGCTGTACTTAACGCAGGTTTCGCGCGAAGCGCTCGACGAGAAGGAAAGCCAGCGCTGGGCCGACATCGTTTCCTTCACGATCAATTTGGAGCAGGTCGGCGACATCATCGAGCGCGTGTTGACCGACCTCGAAGAGAAGAAAATCGACAAGGGCTACAGCTTTTCCGCTGCAGGAATGGCTGAGATCTGCGATCTGCATGCGCGACTCGTCGCCAACCTTCACCTCGCGATGAGCGTGTTCTTGAATGGCAACCTGCAAAACGCGCAGGAGTTGCTTGGGCAGAAAGTGCTGTTTCGCGATCTCGAGCGAGCGTATGCCAATTCGCACTTGCGCCGCCTCGCGGGCAATACGGTTCAAAGCATCGAAACATCGTCGTTGCACATCGACCTTATCTCGGACTTGAAGCGCATCAATTCGCACTTCTGCTCGATCGCCTACCCGATTCTCGAGCAGGCCGGTGTGTTGGCGCGGACCCGGCTGAAGGAACCGCCAATCGACTTGCCCGACAACATACCCGTTCCGAACAACAGCGAGGCTGACAACGAAGCCGACTGGGAAAAAGGCAAGCCGCGCCCTGCTTGACGCTTGACGCCAAGACAACAGTAGCCGGCGCCCGCAGGTCGCCCCCCGTCCCCTTCGCCCTCACGTTGGAAGCGCCGCGACGATCCGCAGTAGCAACCTCGTAGACCCACCAAACTTGGACCTGACCCTCGGCGTGACGCTCGCGGTCCTCGGCGCGGGCTTGCTGCACGCCGGTTGGAACGCGCTGCTCAAATCGGCCGCTGGTGGCGATCCGCTGCTCGACACGGCAACCATCGTCGCCGGTGGAACGTTCTGGTCACTGGTTTTGCTCCCTTTCGTGCCGCTGCCACTCACGAGCGCGTGGCCGTTTGCGGCGGCATCGGCAGTGATCCACTTCGCGTATTACTTGACCCTCGCGCAAGCGTATCGCGTCGGCGATCTTTCATTCGCTTACCCACTGATGCGCGGCACGGCGCCGCTCATTGTCACCTTGCTTGGCGTCTTGTTCTTGCGTGAGCTCCCTGCCACGCAAGTGATGTTCGGTGTCGCCTTGATCTCTGCGGGCATCCTCGGTATCGCGCTTGCACAACGGCATCGGCATCCGGCGGCGGCAGCGTGGTGGGCATTTGCCAATGCCGTGATCATCGCCGTCTATACGCTGGTCGACGGCGCCGGCGCACGCGCGTCGGGCAATGCGCTCTCCTACGTGCTCTGGCTGACGTTCGTCGAGGGCATTGTGTTTCTCACGTGGATTCGCTTTCGCCGCGGGTCGCCGGCGATTGCGTACGTCGGCATGCAATGGCGCCGCGGGCTCATCTGCGGCTTGTGCAGTATCGCTGCGTATGCGATCGTGCTGTGGGCGATGACCCGCGCCCCGATCGCCGCAGTCGCCGCGTTGCGCGAAACTTCGGTGTTGTTCGCGGCGCTGATCGGCGCGGTCTGGCTGAAGGAAGGATTCGGCGCGGCGCGCATCGCGGGGGCGTGCTGCGTCGTGCTCGGCGTTGCCGCGCTCAAGCTGTAGGTGCTTTCCTCCTTGGATCATAGCGTTGTGCTTGCCGAGTTCACGTTCACTCCAATTGTTAAAGGACGCTCGTGACCGCGATTCCCTCGCACGCGCAAGTCGTGATCGTCGGTGGCGGCATTATCGGCGCCGCAACCGGATACCACCTCGCCCGCCTCGGCATTACCGACGTGGTGTTGCTCGAGCAAGGTCAACTGACCTGCGGCACGACCTGGCATGCGGCGGGACTCGTCGGGCAAACGCGTGCGACGCGCAACGCGACGCGGATGAGCCGCTACGGCATCGAGCTCTACGCGACCCTCGAGCAGGAAACTGGGCTTGCCACCGGCTGGAAGCAGTGCGGCAGCCTCAATGTCGCGAAGACGCCCGAGCGCATGCAACTGATTCGCAGGCAGATGGCCCGCGCGCGCGCGTTCGGGGTCGAGTACGAGTATGTGACGCCTGCGGAAGCACGGAGCATCGCGCCGATTCTCTATACCGACGACCTCACGGGTGCGGTCTGGATTCCAGGAGACGGCAAAGCCAACCCGACCGATCTCACCCAATCGCTGGCCAAGGGCGCGCGCATGCGCGGTGCCAAGTTTTACGAGTCAGTACAAGCAACTGGCGTACGGCTTGTCCATGGTCATGTTGCCGCAGTTGACTGGCGATCCCACGACGGCGAGGGAACTCTCAACTGCGAGACGGTTGTCAACTGCGCTGGGCAGTGGGCACGCGAATTCGCGCTAACGACCGGCGTCAGCGTGCCGCTCTCCTCGGCCGAGCATTTCTACATCGTGACCAAGCCGATCGCCGGCGTTTCGGGCGACCTTCCGGTGATCCGCGATCCCGACGGCTTCATCTACTACAAAGAAGAAGTCGGCGGTCTGGTGATGGGGGGCTTCGAGCCGGTAGCGAAGCCGTGGCGGGTGCCGCGCATCCCCGACCGATTCGAGTTTCAATTGTTGCCCGAGGATTGGGATCAGTTCGAGATCCTGATGCAGAATGCCATCCACCGCACGCCGTGCCTGGAAACGGCGGAAGTCAAGCTGCTATTGAATGGCCCCGAAAGCTTCACGCTCGATGGCAACTTCATTCTAGGCGAAACGCCGGAGGTGCGCGGCTATTTTGTATGCGCCGGCTTCAATTCCGCCGGCATCGCCAATGCCGGCGGCGCCGGCCGCCTCGTCGCCGAGTGGATCGCCGGCGGTCAAGCACCGGTCGATTTGTGGGACGTCGATATCCGCCGCTTCTCGCCGTTGCACGCGAATCGCAAGCATTTGGCCGACCGCACCGTAGAAACGCTCGGCTTGCACTACGCGATGCGCTGGCCGCGCGAAGAATTGCAGACGGTGCGCCCCTTGCGGCGATCTCCACTGTACGACCGGCTGCGCGCCAAGCACGCTGTATTCGGCACCAAGCTCAATTGGGAGCGCGCCAACTATTTTTTGCCAGCAGGCGCCGCGGAGCCCGCGTATACGCTCGGCACACCCGGTTGGCTTCCTTACGTGCTGGACGAGCAACGCGCTTGCCGCGAAGCGGTCGTCGTTTTCGATCAGACGTCGTTTGCGAAGTTCGTGCTCAAAGGGCGCGATGCCCTCAACGTCCTGCAACGCCTTTGTGCGAACCACATCGACGTGCCGGTCGCGAAGATCGTCTACACGCCGATGCTCAACGAACGTGGCGGCGTCGAAGCCGATTTGACGATCACGCGTCTCGCGCTTGACACTTTTTTTCTGCTTTCGGGCTCGGGACAGGCGACGCGCGATGCGGCCTGGATCGAGCGCCACATCGAACCCGACAAATGTGCAGTGCTGGTCGATGTCACCAGCGCGTACAGCGTGCTCTCGGTCATGGGTCCGCGCGCGGAAGCATTACTGTCGCGCCTGTCGCCCGCCGATTTATCCAGGGTCGCCTTGCCATTTGCGACAACCGCTGAGATCGACATCGGCTACGCCCGCGCTCGCGCGGCACGAATGAGTTACGTCGGCGGCCCAGGCTTCGAGCTCGTGGTACCGACGGAGCTCTGTGTGACGCTCTACGAGGCACTTTTTGACGTCGGACCCGAGTTCGGGTTGCAGGATGCAGGCTATTACGCGCTCGACGCGTTGCGCATCGAGGCCGGCCGCCGCGCGTGGGGTGCTGAGCTATCCCCCGACGAAACGCCATGGGAAGCGGGTCTCGACACCTCGATTGACCTTGACAAGCCAGCGCAATTTCTGGGGCGCGACTCTTTGCTTCGGCAGCGTGATGCGGGTGTGCGTAAGCGCCTGGTCAAGTTGACCTTCGACGACCAGGCCGCATTTCCCTGGGGCGGCGAACCGATTCTGATGGATGGGCGCGACGTCGGTGAGCTCACGTCGGCGGGATACAGCCGTAAGCTCGGCCGTGCCGTGGCGCTGGGATATGCGCGAGCAGCGCCCGATGGCCCACCGCTCACCGACGCCGTCATCCTCGCCGCGCGCTACGCCGTTGACATCGCTGGCACTGCATACGCCGTCACGGCGCAGCTAAAATGACGAATCTTGTGCAGGTACCGAGGACGGCAAAGCATCGCCGCCGAGTCCTCCACACGGTCATCGCGTTCGCGGTCGCTCTCGTGTTCGCTTGCGCCACCGAGAAACCAGTCATGAATCCGCACTACAACTCCGCCAAATCGCATCACACGCCGACCGGTTTCGTGAACAACTATCCGCACCCGGGACCGCAGAGCTACTGGTCGTGGCAATGGGAGCGCTGGCGCAATGGCGTTCCGGTAGTCCCAGAAGGCGGGTGGCACTTTCCGCTCCAGAAGCCCGACGTCGCGCTCCTGAAAGCCAATCGCACGCAGAACACCGTGACGTGGATCGGTCATGCGACGGTGCTGTTGCAATTGTCCGGGGTCAACATCCTCACCGATCCGCATTTCACCGAGCGCGCGTCGCCTCTGTCCTTCGCCGGGCCCAAACGCTGGGTGCTGCCGGCGCTTCGCCTGGACGAGCTGCCACATGTCGATATCGTGCTGATCTCGCACAACCACTACGACCACCTCGACCTTGCGACGGTGAGACGGCTGGCGCAGCAGGCTGGCGGTCCGCCGCGTTTCTACGTTCCCTTGGGTCTCGCGCGCTGGTTTCGCGAGCAGAATCTTCCGGTGCATGCCGAGCTTGACTGGTGGGACCGCCGCGATGACGGCACGCTCGCGGTGCATCTCGTCCCCGTGCAGCACTGGAGCGCGCGCACGCCGTGGGACCGCAATGAAACGCTGTGGGGCGGGTTCGTCGTCGAAGCGCCGGATTTTCGTTTCATCTGCACAGGTGATACCGGTTATTCCGCGGATTTCAAGGACATCGGCAAACGCTTTGGCTCATTCGACCTCGCCGCTTTGCCCATTGGAGCGTATGCGCCGCGCTGGTTCATGCAGACGCAGCACGTGAATCCGGCGGAGGCTGTGCAGATCCACCGCGATCTGAACGCGCGCCAGTCGCTCGCCGTGCACTGGGGCACGTTCGTGCTCACCGACGAGCCGCTGGATGAGCCGCCGCGACAATTGGCGGAAGCACTCGACGCGCAGGGCGTTCCGCGTAGCGCATTCTGGGTCTTCACGCACGGCGAGACGCGAGCGCTTACGCCTGCGGCACGAGCTCGCCGCGCCGCCGACTAGCGCAAAAACTTTGTTCATTTATGCCGCACCGTTTCTCAACGCCGCCGCAAAAGCGCGGACGCACTGCCGGCGGCGCCGGACCGCT
>Ga0136617_10001230_pt1 | contig 22583 bp, 13 predicted proteins | sample AntDrymUQ3222106_2_FD_129672 | JGI IMG/M metagenome (GOLD analysis project Ga0136617, IMG submission 129672) | Polar desert sand microbial communities from Dry Valleys, Antarctica - metaG UQ322 (21.06) | ecosystem: Environmental > Terrestrial > Soil > Desert | place: Antarctica: Dry Valley...
AGCACGATCAAAACCCGCGGCATAAAAACGCCGAGCAAAACGTCTGCTATCTGCGGAACCGAATTCGCCGGATAAAGGTTCGGGAATAAAACCAGGTAGACGAGCAGTACTACGCGAGGAAAAAAAAGTGAAAAGATCAGAAAATATATGTCCATATTCTTAAGACTCCTTCGATTTCGTCATTTTATATTTTTTTACGCCGCAGCGGAAACTCGACGGAACGCGTCAACTCCGGGGGCAGAAACGCGACAGTTATGAAGCGTGTTTCACCCCAAGGCAGAAACGCGACAGTTATAGAGCGTGTCCATGCGGCAATAAGGACACGCTCATTCACATTCGCGTTTGCGCCTTGGAGAATTCGACACTTCCTTCATTGCATCGTAGAATTTATCTTCGATAATAGACAGTAGATGAATAAAGCAGGCAGAATTACATCGATCCATCCCACATACGCGATTGCCGGCGGCGAGATCACAATCGAATGTGAAGGATTTCAAGTGGCTGCCGGCGGCGACTACCGATGTTTCGCGGGCGGGGCCGTTTGCAGGATCACGGCTGCTTCGCCGCGTCGTATTTTGGCGATTGTACCCGAAGACATTGACGGCCAAACATCCGTGCACCTCGAAAGCGGCGGCGATCAAAGCGATCCTTTCGAGATAGCTGTGGGTTGGATGATGACGGACGACATGCACATCGTTGCGAATCCGGCTGTCGACCCGAAGGACGATTCGATCATTCTCACGCGTTCCGGCTCGCGCGGGCAGACACTCCCGTTTACGCTTTACCGGCTCGAAACGGACGGCTATATCGACGAAATGTCCGTCGAGATAATGAATCCAACCGCCGTTGCATTCGATCCAGTCGGCGATATGTACGTCACGAACCGCTCGGACGGGGAAGTCTGCCGAATCGACCGCGGCGAGGAGGTTTCACAGTACGCGAAGGGTCTCGGCGTGGCGACGGGCCTGGCATTCGATAAGGACGGCATCATGCATGTCGGTGACCGTTCGGGAACGATCTATCGCATTCCGGAATCGGGCACGGCGGAGTTTTTTGCGGCTCTCGAGCCATCGGTTGCAGCGTTTCACCTGGCGTTCGGCCCGGACGAACGGTTGTATGTCGCGGCGCCCGGCCTTGCAAGTCACGATGCGATCCATGCGATTGACAAAAAAGGCGTCGTCGAGAAATATGTCAGCGGCTTTGGTCGGCCGCAGGGTCTGGCTTTCGATTCGGATGGCAATTTGTTTGCCGCCGCGTGTTACAAAGGCAAACACGGAATCGTGCGGATCGATGCGGAGACAAAGGAAATCGAAATGTTCGCCTCCGGAAACAACCTCGTCGGCCTGTGTTTCACCCGAAACGGCGAAATGATCGTCGCGACGAACGATGCGGTTTATTCACTCCCGGTCGGAATACAGGGAACGCTGCTCTAGCGGCATGCGCTGACACGCTCCATAACTGTCGCGTTTCTGCCCCGGCGCTTCCTTCCAAAACACTCCATTCTTCCGTTGCATTCGTATCTTCCCTATCGGTATTTGGTGACTCAAACGTTTGCGGTAGATTTGTGTTGGCGCACACGGCCCTGAATATCCGGCCGAATCTGCTATAAAAAATGCCGACACCTGCTTCGAAAAAGGCGATCGACGACTGTCGCAAACTCTATATAAAATATAACGGACGTCATCACCGCCGAATCGAGAGCGAGATGCGTAAAAAAGGCTGGACGACGTTTCGCCGCCGCATTCTTTACACACGTAAAAACGCCCGTTCCGAAACGCCCGGCTGGGCCGAACGTTTTAACTGGAACGAATTGCCGCCAGAAAACAAAGGAAGAAACGCGACTGTGAAGGAGCGTGTCTCCCTACCGGTCAAGGAGCGTGTTTCCGCTACTTTCGGAACCGCAAGCGACAGCGAGCGGGCTTCTCCCAACATAGTCGAAAAAGTCGCCATCGTTGAACGAGCCATCAGAGATCCCAAAACCGCAATCCCGAATTCAAAATCGGACGACGACTTTTACCATTGGCTGAAGGCTGTGTCCCCGAATTTCAAATGGGATTGGCATTACCAGCATTATATTTACAAAAAACTTCAGGCAGTAACGAGCGGCGACTGCAAGCGGTTAATGATATTTCTGCCGCCGCGTCACGGCAAGAGCGAGATGGTGACGGTACGTTATTCGGCTTATCGTTTGGAAAAAGACCCGGCCCTGAACATCATCCTGGGCAGCTACAATCAAAAGCTCGCGAACCGCTTTTCGCGAAAGATAAGGCGGGTGTTATCCGACAATTCCGTGCGAGAAGCCGTGTCGGCCGGTTCTTCCAGTTCTTGTTCTTCTTGTTCCGTAGATAACTCTTTTCCGCTCATGGAAGAAAAAGTGTTTAACGGAGAAACAAAAGGAACAAAAGAGACGCACGTAACAAATCCGGAACAAGAAACTTGCGGCTGTACCTATCGCTGTGCGAATAAGGGGCAATCCAAAATCCAAAATCCGAAATCTAAAATCGGAATCTTCCCGTTTGCCCGCCCGGCAAATACGATTGCCGAATGGGAGACCCGTGCCGGAGGCGGTGTACGCGCGGTCGGGGTTGGTGGCGGCGTTACGGGTTTTGGCGCCGGGCTGATCGTGATCGACGACCCGGTGAAAAACCGCGCGGAGGCCGAGAGCGAAACCATTCGCGAAAACGTTTGGGATTGGTTTAATGACGATATTTATACGCGGCTCGAACCCGACGCTGCGATCATTCTCATCCAAACGCGCTGGCACGACGACGATCTCGCTGGACGCCTGTTAAAGGAAATGGACAACGGCGGTGAGCAATGGGCCGTGGTGAACCTTCCAGCATTGGCAGAGCCTCGGGACGGAAACGCGACGGTAATGGAGAGTGTTTCTTCGTCCGCGGATGACACTCTCCTTAACAGTCGCGTTTCGGACACGCTCCTTGAGAGTCGCGTTTCCGGGTCGTCGGAACCGCCATCGACCGACGTTCTCGACCGTCTTGAAGGGGAGGCTCTTTGCCCGGAAAGATTCGATACCGAAGCGCTGCTGCGGATTAAAAAGAAGCTCGGGTCGTACTCGTTTTCTGCTCTTTATCAACAGCGCCCCGTTCCGCTCGAGGGCGGTTTGTTCAAGCGGACCTGGTTTAAGAAGTTTGCCGATAAGTGTCCTGCGGGACTGCGGTGGGCAAGAGGCTACGACCTCGCCGTTTCGACCAAAACTTCGGCCGATTATACGGCTTCGTTCAGGTGCGCGTTCGATAAGGAAGGCAATCTATATATCGGCGACGGTTTCCGCAAACGCGTCGAATACCCCGAACAGCGACGTTATGTTATCGAGCGGATAAAGGCCGAACGCGACACGCAGCACGGCATCGAGCTCGCCCTGCACGGACAGGCGTTTATACAGGAACTGCGGCGGGAGGTAAAGCTGGGCAGTTCCGCGTTTCGCGGTGTACGCGTCGACACGGATAAATTCACGAGGGCTCTGGCATGGGCAAATCTGGCGGAAGAAGGGAAGGTTTACATCGTCCGCGGTGCGTGGAACCAGGATTTTCTCGACGAAGTCTGCCGCTTCACGGGCCGTGGCGACAAGCACGACGACCAGGTCGATGCCGTCAGTTTAGCGGTACAGATGCTCGCCGGCACCGGCAGTGCGTTCCACACGTTTTGAAAAACGGTTAGCCCACGAATTGTACAAAAAAAGCACCCCTCCTTACAAAGGAGGGGTGGCTGCTGCTTCAGCAGACGGGGTGGTTCTCTCGCGCCAGCCGAAGTTCTCCCTGATCCTATGAAGAACATAATCCAATTCATCAAAGATCAGTTTGTTCTCGAACCGGATCACCTTGATGCCAAAGTATTGAAGAAACAACTTCCTTTCGTAATCGTATTCACGGGAGAAATCACTAAAATGAACTTCCCCATCGAGCTCGACCGCCAGTTTTTCAGAAGGGCAGTAAAAATCCAAAATGTAATTGCCAACGCTATGCTGCCGTCGAAATTTCCTGCCGTCCAGCTTAGAATTTTGCGCGATTTTCCAAAATTTAGCCTCGGCAGGCGTGAGAGTGTTTCGCAATTCGGTTCTGAAAGTTTTTAATGATGGAAGATTGTTTACGTTAATTCGCATTTCGATTAATGAGGGGCGACAACCACCCCGTCCGCGAAACGCGGCCTCCCCTCCTTTGGAAGGAGGGGAGCTTTTCTTTAATCTTTTCTTTAATCCTAAACTCCCCTCCTTGGTTAAAGGAGGGGTGCGGCTTTAGCCGCGGGGTGGTTTGTTCTGTAAAAAGTTCTTTTACCTTAAAGATTTAATTCATGATTTACAAACCAACCACCCCGTCCGCGAAACGCGGCCACCCCTCCTTTGGAAGGAGGGGTGTTTACGCAGCCACCCTTTGAAAGGAGGGGAGCGTTTTCAATCTAAAATCCAAAATCCAGACCGAAGATCACTCATCCTCATCATGTGCCCTTACTCTTCCGGCCGCGACCGCTTCGTCGACCACTTTGCCGGCGAGGTTTCCGGGCAGCGGATCGTAGTGTGAAAACTGCATATGATACGAGCCTCTGGCCTGCGTTACGGAATTCAATTTCGATTGATAGTCGAGCATTTCCGACAGCGGAACTTTCGCCTTGATGACCTGCTGTTTGCCGCGAACTTCCATGCCGCCGACGCGGCCGCGGCGAGAATTGAGATCGCCCATAATATCGCCGGAAACTTCCTGAGGCGTGAAAACCTCGACATCCATTATCGGTTCCAGCAGGGTCGGGCGGGCCTTTTCCATCGCGGCGCGATACGCCTTTCGGCCGGCGGCACGGAAGGAATGCTCGTCCGAATCGACCGCGTGAAAGCTGCCGTCGATCAACGTGACCTTGAAATCGACCAGCGGATAACCCGCGACTGCTCCGCTCAGGGCGGCTTCGATAATGCCTTTTTCGATAGCCGGGCGGAAGTTTTGCGGCACCGAGCCTCCGAAGATCTTATCGACCCAGACAAAGCCTTCGCCGCGTTCGAGCGGTTCGAAAATGACCTTGCAATCGCCGAACTGCCCTCGACCGCCCGACTGCTTCTTATGCCGTCCCTGCACCTCGACCTGCTGTGTGATCGTTTCTTTATAAGGCACCTTCGGCGGATGCAGGGCGACCTCGACATGATATCGATTGGCCAATTTAGCGACGACGGTTTCGATGTGAAGTTGGCCGGAGCCCGACAAAATAAACTCTTTAGTCTGCGGATCGCGGTCGAAATGAAGCGACGGGTCTTCTTCGAGAATCTTGTGCAGGGCGCCCGAAATCTTGTCTTCGTCCGCACGCGATTTCGGCTCGATGGCGAAGGAAATTGCAGCTTCGGGATATTCCACCGGAGGGTAAACGATCGGTTTCGACTTGTCCGAAAGCGTGTCGCCCGTCTGCGTGTCCTTCAATTTGACAACCGCGATGATATCGCCCGTCTGCGCTTCGTTTACTTTATCAAGCGTTTTGCCCTGAATTACATGAAGAGCGCCGAGGCGTTCGGGCGTGTCGCGGGACGAATTAAAAACCGTCGCGTCCGAAGCAATCTTGCCTGAAACCACCTTCAATACATTGATGCGCCCGGCAAAGGGATCGGCGATGGTCCGGAAAACATAAGCCGAAAAAGGCTCGTCGATGCTGTATTTTCGCGTGATACGCTCGCCCCCCATTTCCGCGTCCGTAAAACCGTATTCGCTTTCGTGAGTCGCGGGATTTGGTGCAAATTCAACGATGTGGTCCAGGAAAATCGACAGTCCGGCCATCGTGTTCGCGGAAATTGCGTAAACCGGACAGAGCTTGCTGGCGGCGATTGCGCGGGCGAGATTCGGAATGATGTCTTCTTCATCGAGCGTTCCGTTTTCAAAATATTTCTCCATCAATGCGTCGTCCGATTCGGCAACGAGTTCGATAAGGCGTTCGCGGGTAGAGTCGAGCAAACCTTTGCCTTCCGCCGGGATCGCGATCCCTTTAGCATTGCCGGCAGCGTCGAATTCATATGCCTTTTGATGAACGACATCGACGACGCCGCGAAAAGTTGCTTCCTGTCCGATCGGAAGCGTAAAAGGCACGATCGAACGAGCAAACGATTGGGCCGCCGTATCCATTGCATGACCAAAATCGGCGTGTTCTTTGTCGAGCTTGTTGACGACCATGAAACGCGGCAGGAGGAATTCGTTTGCATATTGCCAGGTTTTTTCAGTTTGCACCTCGATCCCGTGGACTCCGTCCACAACGACCACGGCGCAGTCGGCGACCCGAAGCGCCGGCCGCGCATGCGAAACGAAGGCGGCGTAACCGGGTGTGTCGATCAAATTTATCTTGGTATCCTTGTATTCGAGGTGGGCAAAATTGTTGTTGAGCGAGATTTTTCGTTCAATGGAATCTTCGTCGTGATCGGTAACGGTGGTTCCTTCGTCGACTTTTCCCCAGCGGTTTGTGGCTCCGGCAAGCTGCAGCAGCGATGCGACAAGTTGGGTTTTACCCGCGTCGCCGTGTCCAATGACAGCCAGATTTCTAATGTTTTCTGTCGTGAATGCTTTCATTTTCGGCAAGATCTCCTTTTCGTTAAGAGTTCAACGTTCCAAGTTCCGAGTTCAAGGCTGAAGATTGATCCGTGACTTTGAACCCGGAACCCGGAACTTTGAACTCTTAAGGTTGGTAACCAATAATTTATCGGACAAACGGAGAGATATCAAGGAGAGACGCGGCGGGCAGTTGACAATCGGCGGTCCGCTTCGTGTGCCGCAGCAAGTGTCAGTACCGCCTGCGGTAGCAGGTGGTCACCGCGAGAGATAGTGGACAGGATCGCGTCGCCGGGCTCAACCACCCGCTACCGCCGGTGGCACTGACTCGAAGTCGCGGGGCGGTAGTGACCGGAAAAATCTTGCCCCACCCGCTTCCGGGGGAGTATAATCGGTATATTCAGGGTTATCGGACTTTTATTGGATTTGCTCCCGATTTCACTGGCTCACCGCACCGAGTTGTATGAAGAAGTAAATTAACGGAATGCAGCGCTCACGGCGCTCGCTCCTGTTCCTGGGCACGGCGCTCTTTTCGCTAACCATCTTGAATGCGGGTGCATGGGGCCAATCTAGCGCGGTGGATCCGGATTTTGCACCGGTAGTGGCAAGGGTTCCGACCACCACGCCGTTCAGTCATGCTCCCGGGCCGCTGTTTTTGCGAAACGAAGGGCAGTTGATCCAGCCGGACGATAAGCTTGTGATCTGGGGCCGCGGCTTTGTTATAGACGACAAGCCGAAGGGAACGATCGCCCGCCTGAATCCGAACGGAACAGTGGATCATACGTTTAACTACTGCGCTTGTCTGCTGCGTACAGTGGTGAGCGTGGCGCTTCAAGCGGACGGGAAGTTTCTGATCGCGGGCGAGGACGAAATGCTGCGGGCGAAGGTTGTTCGGCTGAACGCGGGCGGCAGTCGCGATTCATCATACGTATGGCGGGTGCCGGCGATCGCAAACGTGTTTACGCAGGCCCGCGTGCGTGCCGTTTTGCCCGACGGTAAGGCGTTAATCGAGGTAGCGGTAATCAGGTCCAAAGCCGATAAGGCGAGCTTTCGCATCTATCGCGTAAATACGGACGGAAGTCGGGACACTTCCTTTAACACGGTCGTCATCGCCGACGGCAGCCGTGACATCGTGTCCGCCGGATTCGCACGCGCCCCGGATGGAAAATTCTATATCGCGACAATGGTCGTGTATCCGAATTATCAGCCCGTGGCAGTGCGCCGGTTCCACGCGGACGGAACCGAAGACGCCGCCTGGCCGCAGCCCACATTTACCGGCTGGTCCTTTACAGACATATCCTTTTTGGCCGTGCAGCCTGATGGCGCTCTGATCATTGCGGGAAGCTTTAGCACGGTAAACGGAGTTGAGAAAAAGGGACTGGCCCGGCTGCTGCCTTCGGGAAGCGTCGATCCGAGTTTTACACCGTTGCCGCTCGACCGGGCCGATTCGGTTACTTTTCTGCCGGACGGGAAGCTGATCGTAGCCGCCTCACCGCTCGCCAACGGGAATTTTTCATGGCTGTATCGGCTGAATTCAAACGGCTCGCTCGACGCGCTTTTGATAGCCGGAAGCAACTTTTCTTCGTTTGGCGGATTGTTAACGGCTCCAGTCATCGATTCGGCCGGTGCGATTCTTTTCGTGGCACGTGCTGAGGGCTATCGCGATCGGTGGTTCCGGGTGCTTCCGAACGGAAGTATCGATGAAAGCTATAACCGAAATATTGGCGAAACCGGACAGATCACGGCAATGGCCAGACAGCAGGACGGCCGTATCATCATCGTGGGAAATTTTAACCGTATCAACGGCGTCGGCCGGGCAACCATCGCTAGGCTCAATACCGATGGCAGCCTCGATCCGACATTTGATGCAGGCACGGGATTTAATGCCCTCGTCACCCGCATAGCTTTGCAGCCGGACGGCCGGGTAATCGCCATTGGGAAGTTCAGCTCGGTAAACGGCGTGTCGCGGCGGAATGTAGCGAGGCTGAACGCGGACGGAACGCTGGATGCCGGCTTCCAGCCGACATTTTCGGCGGCCAATACAAGCGATACGGTATTTGCGCTCGCCGTACAGATGGACGGAAAATTCCTCATCGGCGGTAGTTTTTCGCAAGTTAATGGCGTCTCCCGTTTTGCACTTGTCAGGTTCCATGCGGACGGGTCGGTCGATACGTCCTTCAACCATCGACTGCCCCCATCGTCTATCGAAGGAATCGTGCTCACGGCCGACGGGAAGATCGTGATCGGCGGTTTCTTCAACCGCACCGGCTCTTTCGACCGCCAGAATATCGCTGGCCTGAATCCGGACGGCTCTCTTGACCCGACATTCAACCTGGTTTACACCTCTTCAATTCGCCACCTGTTTTTGCAACCGGACGGAAGAATCCTGGCTGTAACCGACGGCGCGCGAAGAATCACGGCCCCGACGCAGCTGATGCGGATCAATACGGACGGCTCGTTAGATAGTTCGTTTGATCCCGACTTTAATGCTGTTCAATTAAAGGTGGGACATCTCGAAGACGAAACCTTGATCGATTCAGTGATACCGCGTGCGGATGGAAGCATCGTCGTTGGCGGCCATTTCCACGCAGTAAACGGACTTGTTCGCGAAAACCTTGTCAGGCTGAGAGCGAACGGCTCGGTCGATGCGAGCTTTTTGCCGCAGGGCACGGATGGGCGCGTCAGCGCGATGCTTGCCCAACCGGACGGCCGCGTGGTGATTGGGGGAGAGTTTTCAAGAGTTGAAAGCAGTATCCGGGCAGGGCTGGCGCGAATTTCGGTCGCACCGCTTCGTGTTGCCGCTCTGTTCGACTTTGACGGCGATGGCCGGTCGGATGTTTCGGTTTTCCGGCCGTCGAACAACAACTGGTATTCGATCCTGAGCGGGCTGCGGCTTTACGACGTCAGACAAATGGGCGCAAGTGGCGACGTGCTCGCCCCGGCCGATTTTGACGGCGACGGCAGGACCGATCTCGCGGTCTTCCGGCCTTCGACCGGCGTATGGCTTTATCGCAGCAGCATTAACGGCGCGGTCGTTTCTCGACAATGGGGACAGTCCGGCGATGTGCCTCGTCCATCGGATTTCGACGGCGACGGGCGGTCGGACTTTGTCCTGTTCAGACCGTCGAACAACACATGGTACCGACTCTCCGCGGCAAATGCGATAAACGTACAGCAATTCGGCGAGGCCGGCGATAACCCGCTCGTCGGCGATTTCGACGGCGACGGGAAATCGGATTTGGCGGTATTCAGACCGTCGACGGGCCAGTGGTTCTACCTGGCAAGCTCGAACGGGCACTTCCGGGTAACTGCCTGGGGCGTGAACGGCGATATTCCCGCACCGGCCGATTTTGACGGGGACGGGCGTACGGATCTGGCTGTCTTCCGGCCATCTAACGGCAACTGGTACATCCGAAACGAAGCGACTGCCTCGATCACGGTAATGACCTTCGGTACCTCGGGCGACAAACCCGCACCAGCCGACTACGATGGAGACGGCCGGGCGGACATCGCGGTATTCAGACCGTCGAACGGAACGTGGTATCTGAAACAGACAACCGCCGGGTTTACCGCGTTTCCGTTTGGTGTTGGATCGGACAGACCCGTTCCTAATGCGTTTGTGCCGTGAGGAATCCGTTCAGAGTGCAAGCTTTAGCTTGTCTCGGCGCTGCGTAAGAACAAGCCAAAGCTTGCAGTCCGAACACTGAAAACGGCGTGGCAAAATTCCCCCCCAACGCCGCTCGCTTTTGATGTATAATGCGATCAAACGAAGTTTATCGAACCCGTTCGCTAAGCTCACATTTGCGACAGGCTCACCTCACCTGAATCTATGAAAACGCTTACGAGAATTGAATTATTATGCTCGTTTGTGTCGTTGTGTGCCGGACTCCTGGTTTTGACGGTTTTTCACGTGAACGCTCAGGGCCAATCGAGTGCGGTTGATCCGAGTTTTGCCCCGACTGCCGCTAAGATACCGTTTATCAAGTATGACAGCCCGGGAAGCCCTTTTGGTGGGTCAACGTGGTGGCTGCGAAACGAGGGGCAGTTGATACAACCGGACGACAAGCTCGTAATCTGGGGAAGGGCGTATGTCGTAGACGACCGGGCCAAGGGCACCATCGCACGTCTGAATCCGGACGGGACGGTTGATAATACCTTTAACTATTGCGCCTGCCTTTTGCGAACAGTTGTAAACGTCGCGCTGCAGCCCGACGGGAAGTTTCTGGTCGCGGGCGAGGACAAGGCGCTGCAAGCCTCGGTTGTTCGTATGAATGCAGACGGCAGTCCGGATTCTTCCTCTACGTGGCGGGTATCCGTGGTAGAGAATGCAAACACATTTGCCCGAGTGCGCGAGATACTGCCGGACGGTAAGGCGCTAATCGAGGTGGTGCTGTTCGAATCGGCCGTCTCCCGACGAAGCTTTCGAATTTACAGGGTGAATCAGGACGGAAGCAGGGACGCTTTGTTCAACACTGTCATCGTCGCGGAAGCTAACCGCGACACCTGGCTCACGGCTTTCGTCTCGAACGGACAAATTTATCTTGGTATCTGGGACGGGTTTTTGAGCTCAGGTGAAATGAACCCTGTGCGATTACGTCGATTCAATCCTGACGGCACTGAGGATCTATCCTGGACGCAGCCGTCATTCACCGGAGCCTACTTCGACGGTATACACGGCATCGCCGTGCAGCCGGACGGCGCTTTGATTATTGCGGGGGACTTCGACACGGTAAACGGAGTCGACAAAAAAAGTCTTGCCCGATTGCTGCCCTCAGGCGCAGTCGATTCGAGCTTTACCCCTCCGGCGTTCGCCGAAGCTAAGTCGGTAATCATTTTATCGAACGGAAAACTGGTAGTTGCCGCACGCTTACTTAGCTCTGCGGGGCCCGGGATATATAGACTGAATTCCAACGGCTCCATTGATACTGTTTTGCTCACGGAAACCGGTCAACCGTTCTTCGGGGTGCAGGTGGCTCCTGTTATCGATTCGACCGGCGCTATCTTGTCCATCGGCCGTGAATTATCTGGAAACTATCAGGATCGGTACTTTCGACTTTTCCCCGATGGCACAATTGATAGGTCATACAATAGGAACTTAGGCGAGGCGGCAAAGGTCGAATCGGTAGCAAGGCAAACGGACGGCAAGATTGTCGTAGCCGGCAATTTCAGCCGAGTGAATGGGGCCGTTCGTAATACAGCGGTTCGTTTATACGCCGACGGCGGCGTCGACCCGGCGTTTGACGCCGGAGCCGGATTTTTCCCTGGCCCGCCAACGCAGATTATTTCCCAACCCAACGGCAAGGTTGTCGCTATCGGGAGCTTCACCAAGATGGACGGCGAATTCCAGCCCGGACTGGCCAGATTGAATGCGGACGGAAAGCTGGATCTTACTTTCCGGCCTTCAATTTTCGCTCTATTTGGTTATGTGTTGTATGCGCTCGCGGGCCAGCCGGACGGCAGGTTTCTCATCGGCGGGGAATTCGAAAGCGTCAACGGGGTTCGCCTAAACGGCCTTGCAAGGTTTAACGCGGACGGGTCGCTCGATACCTCCTTCATGCCACTGACGGCAGGAGGCGGTTCTATTCGCAGTATCGCAACCGCAGCCGGCGGAAAAGTCGTTATCGGCGGCCGCTTCAACCCCAATAGCGGGATCAACCGCGTGAATATAGCACGGCTAAATTCGGACGGCACTCTCGATCACACCTTCGACGCGGGAACAATCGAGCCCGTCGCTGTCGTTTTTGTACAGCCGGACGGGAAATTGTTAGTCGTAACCGGCACGAACGGCCCTGTGCCGATGCGATTGAAGCGACTGAATACAGACGGCTCGGTCGATACCGAATTCAACCCGGTCGTGTTTGCGCCGGCTCGACCCTCTGTAGCAGAAACTTTTAATGCTGGACAAAGCGTAGATTCCATCGTCTCGCTTTCCGATGGAAGTATAATCGTTGGCGGTGTCTTCCATACGGTCAACGGGGTGATTCGGGAAAACCTTGTCAGACTGCGGCCGAACGGCACGCTTGATACGGGCTTTTTGCCGCAGGGTACGGACGGCCGCGTCCGGTCGATAGCCGCCCAGCCGGACGGGAAGGTTGTCATCGGAGGGTATTTTTCGAGGGTTGAATACAGCATCCGACCCGGTATCGCGCGCCTGTCCATCGCTGCCGCTACTTTCGACTTTGACGGCGACGGGCGTTCGGACGTTTCGGTTTTCCGGCCATCGAACAATAACTGGTATTCGATACTGAGCGGACCGCGGCTTTACGACGTCAAACATATGGGTGCGAGCGGGGACGTGCTTGCCCCGGCCGATTTTGACGGCGACGGCAGGACCGATCTCGCGGTCTTCCGGCCTTCGACGGGCACATGGCTTTATCGCAGCAGCCTTAGCGGGACGGTTTTTTCGAGACAGTGGGGACAGGCTGGCGATGTGCCTCGTCCATCGGATTTCGATGGCGACGGGCGGGCGGATTTTGTCTTGTTCCGGCCGTCGAACAGCACCTGGTACCGGCTCTCCGCGACGAACGCGATAAACGTGCAGCAATTCGGCGAGGCCGGCGATAACCCGCTTGTCGGTGATTTTGACGGGGACGGAGAATCGGATTTGGCGGTATTCAGACCGTCGACGGGCCAGTGGTTTTATTTGGCGAGCTCAATCGGGCACTTCCGCGTGACGGGCTGGGGCGCAAACGGAGACATTCCCGCACCGGCGGATTTCGACGGCGACGGGCGAAGCGATATCGCGGTATTCCGGCCCTCGAACGGTAATTGGTACATACGAAACGAAGCAAACGGCTCGATTATTGTTACCGCATTCGGCGTGTCGGGCGATAAACCCATCCCGGCGGATTACGACGGCGACGGAAAAGCCGATATCGTCGTATTCCGGCCGTCGAACATGACGTGGTATCTGAAACAAACGACCGCCGGCTTCACGGCATTCCAGTTTGGAGTCGGGACGGATATTCCGATTCCAGGTGCGTTTATACCGTAAGACGGAATGGAACGTCGATTTTAGTCCGCAATAAATTTGGATCGACCATCTGCGGACAGGGTGTCCGCGTTCCCGTCGCGTTTCCGCCTGAGGCGAAATGCGGCTATAATAGTGCGGGTTTTGAGCAAAAATTCATTCTTCTGATCGTTCCATGTTAGATGAGCGTATTCGCGCTCGTTTGGCGGTTAGTTTTACAATTCATAATAGAGGCAAAAAATGAAAGATGGACTAAGACCAGCAAAAGGATTCGCGGCGTCGGCGATAATCGGTGCGGTTTTTGCGGGCGGGCTGTCTGCGAGCGGGCAGGATCTTGTCGCGGTAAGCGATATCGCGGGCGGCTCGAGCGTTTTTGTGTTCCGGAACAGTGCAAGAGCGGCCCTAAGAAGGTTTATTACCAAAGTTCGAACGGTTCGGACAAAAACGCATCGTATCGAAACCGCCAAAAAGGTCAACAGACAGTACGTCGTGCTGGCAAAGGCCGCTCCGCGCCGGACCCGGACAAAATCGATTGATCCGAATAACTTACCGCCGGCCACGGCTATCGGTCAGATGCCAAAAGATGAGGCTTCGAAACTATTTGCTGGCGTTGGCGAATACTATATGGATCGAGACGATTTCAATAACGCGATCGATTTCTTCCGCGAATCCGTTACTCTCGACTCGGAAAACACAAAAGCTCAAAACGGCCTCAGCGAAGCTTTGGCATTGAAGGGCAACGAGCTGCTTATTCAAGACAGCGCCGCGGCTGCCCGCAAATTCTTTGAAGAGGCTCTGCAATATAACGAGAAGAGTTCCCCGGCCTATTTCGGCTTGGGTGAGGTTTTTTCCGCCCTCGATAACGACGATGAAGCAAGGATAAATTACGAAAAAGCTCTCTTGTACGATAAGGATTTAACGGAGATCTACACGCCGCTCGGCATCCTTTATTACCAGCACGGTGAGATTCTGAAGGCCGATGAACTGTTGACAAAGGCATTGGCCATTTCGCCGGGCGATGCCCAAACACAATACTTTCTCGGTTTGATACGGTATTCGCAGCTTCGCAATGAGGAAGCTTTGACCGCCTTCACAAACGCAAAGACGGCCGACCCGGCCAATGCCGAAGCCTTTTATTATTCCGGCGAAACACTGTCGCGCCTGGATAAACACGCGGAAGCTATAGATGATTTCAGACAGGCAATTTCGCTAAAACCCAAGTACTTCGAAGCCTGGTTGGGTCTCGGTGCTGCTTATTACGAGATTCAAAATTGGACCGAGTCGATAACAGCGAATAAGGAAGCCGTGCGGATGAAAAATGATAATTGGGTGGCTTTCGAAAACTTGGGAGATGGCTACCGGCAGCTTTCGGACTTTAACCATGCCGAATCGAACTACAACCTTGCGGCCCTTTTTATTGAAAAGACAAAGGATTTCAGCAAGGAACAGGCCGCTGATATCTACAGCAAGAGCGCGTTTATGATCGCAAAACAATGCGAGCTCAATATGAAAAAGGCGGTGCCGTGTCGCTGGGACGCCGCCGTCCGCAGCCTGGAAAAAGCTAGTCAGTTGAGCCAAAGCAGCGTGGAGAGCGCAAATCTCGGCTGGGCCTATTACAATGCAGCAAGGGCCGACATCCTTCGTAAGGACATGGCTGCCGCCGGTCCGAAGCTCGAAAATGCGAAGATACATTTACAAAAGTCCCTGGCCGCGAGTCCAAAATTCGTAGCCGGCCCGCTATTGAATTTGGGAATGGCTTTGACCGATTTGGGCGATTACGCCGGCGCGGTGGATGCCCTGAAAAAAGTGATCGCCAATAAGCCGAATTGGGTTTTCGCCGTCAACGAGCTTGGCATCGCCTATCGAAAGCAAAATAATTTCAAGGATGCCGTCGGCCAGTTTCGAAAAGCGATCGAGATGGACGATAAGTTTGCGGTAGCCCATTATAATTTGGGTGAAGCGGAGCTTCGGAGCGGCAATCTCGGCGGGGCAAAGAATGCGTACCAAAAATTGAGAAAACTCGGGCGCAACGACCTTGCACTGCAGCTCGAGCTTATGAGCGGCGGAAAAGTAAAAGGGTAGGCGCGGCAGAACCGAGAATGCCCTCGAGGCGGAAACGCGACAGTTATGGAGCGTGTGAGACCGTCAGTATTGGAATACGATAAAAGCCTTGGTAATGAGAACACGCTCATTCACATTCACGTTTCTGCCTCCGTCCAGGCGGAAACGCGACAGTTATGGAGCGTGTAAGGTCGTCTGTATTGGAATACGATCAAAGCCTTAGTACAAACTGACATTCCGCTCGCACCGTTCACGACCTTTAAGATCGGCGGCCCGGCGCGTTTTTTTTCCCATGCCGAAACCGAACAGCAGGTCATCGAAGCATTCAGCTTTGCAAAAGCTAATCAACTCGAACTCTTTATTCTGGGCGGAGGCAGCAATATTCTGATGGCGGATAAAGGGTTTGACGGCCTCGTGCTGCATATCGCGTTGAAAGGTATTTCCATGGGAACGCAGGCACCCTTGCCTGCAATGAGTGCGTCCGCACGAAAAAATCGAGTCCATATTACGGCACAAGCTGGTGAAGATTGGGACGCCTTCGTCGAATATTGCGTAATGCGCGGCTTGGCCGGAATCGAGTGTCTGAGCGGCATTCCGGGATTTGTCGGCGGAACGCCCGTGCAGAATGTCGGTGCTTACGGCCAGGAAGTGTCGGAAACGATAGTAGGCGTCCGATGTTTTGACCGGTCAATCGCCAAGGTAGTCGAACTGACCAACGCAGACTGCGGTTTTAGCTATCGAGCAAGTATTTTTAACACGTCGATGCGTGACCGCTTTGTCGTTCTGTCAGTTACGTATTCCTTGACGCAGGGTGGCAGGCCGAAGATCGTTTATAAGGATTTGAAGGATTATTTCGCCGAAAAGTTGCGGGCGGCAAAGTCGTCCTACAACTGGCAGGATGCTGGCGTTACGTTAAAACAAGCAAGAGATGCTGTACTGCGGATCCGGGCAGCAAAATCGATGGTCATCGATGAAAACGATCCGAATTCGCAAAGCGCCGGTTCCTTTTTCAAGAACCCGATTGTGCCGACGGAAACAATAGACGAAATCAAGAAAAACATGCAGATCGATGACGTTCCGCATTTCCCTGTCAGCAAAGCAAATGCCAAAATTCCCGCCGCATGGCTAATCGAGCAGGCAGGCTTCCGAAAAGGTTTTCAACTCGGCAACGCCGGGATCTCGACCAGGCATACCCTGGCAATCGTGAACCGCGGAGGAGCCTCGGCGAAAGAGATTTTAAGTTTAAAATATCTCATTCAAACAGAGGTCGCGGCAAAATTTGGCATTGAACTCCAGCCCGAACCTGTATTCATCGGATTTGAATGATTCCGCCGGCGGCCCCTCTTTCGCATCACGAGGACGGCTATAATACAATATGCTCGCAAAACCCAACAAATAGTTAATGCCAAAGAGAACAGACATTCACAAAATTCTAATTATCGGCTCGGGTCCCATCGTTATTGGACAGGCTTGCGAATTCGATTATTCCGGCACACAGGCCTGCCGTTCACTAAGAGAAGAAGGCTTCGAGGTAGTGCTCGTTAATTCGAACCCCGCGACCATCATGACCGACCCGGAAATCGCCGATAGAACTTACATTGAACCTCTGACAGTCGAAACCGTGACCGCAATAATCGAGAAGGAACGGCCGGACGCGTTGCTGCCGACAGTCGGCGGACAAACGGGATTGAACCTTTCGGTAGAGCTTTTCGAACAAGGCGTTTTGGATAAATTCGGGGTGAAATTGATCGGTGCGAATATCAACGCCATAAAGGTCGGCGAAGACCGCGAGCTTTTCAAAACGGCGATGGACGAGATTGGCATTCCATCGGCAAAGGGCGGATTTGCACACGCTTGGGAAGAAGCGCAAAAGATTGTCGAAGAGATTGGCTACCCGGCGATCATTCGTCCGAGTTTTACGCTCGGCGGCACCGGCGGCGGAACGGCTTATAATCCGGAAGAATTCGAAGACATCGCAAAGAACGGCCTCTCTGCATCGCCGAATTCGCAAATCCTAATCGAAGAATCCATTCTCGGCTGGAAGGAATACGAGCTCGAGGTGATGCGCGATCTGAACGATAACGTCGTCATCATCTGCTCGATAGAGAATTTCGACCCGATGGGCGTTCACACGGGAGACTCGATCACGGTCGCGCCGGCGCAAACTCTGAGTGATGTCGAATACCAAAACCTGCGTGACATGGCTATAAAGTGTATTCGAAAGGTAGGCGTCGAAACCGGCGGATCGAATATTCAGTTTGCCGTAAACCCCGCAAATGGCGATGTCCGCATCATCGAAATGAATCCGAGAGTGTCGCGTTCCTCGGCGCTGGCATCGAAAGCAACAGGTTTTCCGATTGCGAAGATAGCTGCTAAATTAGCGGTCGGTTACACTCTCGACGAAATCCCCAACGACATTACGAAGAAAACACCCGCGTCATTTGAGCCGACTATCGATTACGTTGTTACAAAAATCCCGAAATGGGCGTTCGAGAAGTTTCCGGGTGCCGAGGATGTGCTCGGAACACAGATGAAATCGGTCGGCGAAGTAATGGCAATCGGACGGACTTTTAAAGAAAGTTTGTTCAAAGGATTGCGTTCGCTCGAAGCGGTAAAGCCGCTTCGGCTGGTGGATGTGCCCGATAACGAATTGCAAAGAAAACTGGCCCGGCCAAATTCGCAGAGATTTTCGTACATAACATACGCGCTGCAAAACGGTTATTCAATCGAGGAAATTCATCGGCTGACGAAGATTGATCCGTGGTTTTTAGAGCAGTTGCGGGAAGTAATGGAGCTGCAAACGCAAATCGAAAGTTATTCGGAGATACAAGCCGGACAGATAGAGTATGAAAAGGAATTAGTCGAAAAGCCCGACGTCGAAGTGGTCGAAGTTCATGGTAATGAGTTTTCAACAAATCGAAAAAAAACAATGGCATGGGCGTTCGAACACTGGCAGGGCAGAACTTTTCAGAACGCCGACATGAAGTTTGAGATCAGCGTTTCACGCCGTGCATTGGAAAAGGCGATAAGCGAAAGCGCAATTAAAGACAAACAGACTCGCGCGGCGCATCACGAAGCAGTGCGCGTTTTAGACAAGCTGTTAATAAAAGCAATTTTGGGAGAAACTCACGACGACCGGGCGAATGACCGAAACATTAAGCACGTTCATCGTCTTTACATTCCGGTGTTGGTTGACGGCGAAATTTTTCGGGTGAAGATAACGGTGAAGGAATATCAAAGTGCCGAACCGAATCGTTTCTACAGTTATGAACTACACGAAATAGAAATGCTCGGCGTCAAGCGGGACACCGGTTTCTTCAATGAAGTCATAACGCCCCGACCACCGAACATTTCTATAAAGATTTTATTCCAAAACGCGCAAAAAAACAATGGCGAATTATTTTTTGACAAAGGATATAATTCGACTTTGAAACGAATTCCGGAGGATGTTTTACGGGCGGCGAAGGAATTTGGCTTGTCGGACAGGCGAATTTCGTTTTTAACAAATTCGACGGAATTGGAGGTTCGCGAACATAGGAAATCTTTAGGAATCATTCCGGTTTACAAGCGTGTCGACACGTGCGGAGCGGAATTCGAATCGTTTACACCGTATCTTTATTCGACTTACGAGGAAGAGTGCGAGGCCGAGCCGAGCGACAGGAAAAAGATCATGATTCTCGGCTCCGGGCCGAACCGGATCGGGCAGGGAATCGAATTCGATTACTGCTGCTGCCACGCTTCGTTTGCCCTCCATGATGCGGGTTTCGAATCGATCATGGTCAATTGTAACCCGGAAACCGTTTCGACCGATTACGACACTTCGGACCGGTTGTATTTCGAGCCGCTTACGTTCGAAGACGTGATGAACATCGTCGAAAAGGAAAATCCGGACGGCGTGATCGTGCAGTTCGGCGGGCAGACGCCTTTGAATCTCGCGGATAGGCTGCACCAGGCCGGCGTGCCGATAATCGGGACTTCGCCGGATTCGATAGACCTTGCGGAAGACAGAAAACGCTTTGGTAGATTGCTCGAAACACTTGGAATCCCATGTCCCGAAAACTCAACCGTTACATCGGGCGAAGATGCGAAAGAGGCCGCAAATAATATAGGTTATCCGATTGTCGTGCGTCCTAGTTTTGTCCTCGGCGGACGGGCAATGGCGATTGTTTACGACGATGACACGCTCGAAGAATACATGCGTTCTGCCGTCGACGCCTCGCCGGAAAAACCGATTCTGATAGATAAATTTCTGGAACGCGCGTCGGAAATCGATGTCGATGCGCTGGCCGACGAAACCGCCGTCGTGATCGCCGGAATCCAGGAACACATCGAGGAAGCCGGAATTCATTCGGGCGATTCTTCGAGCGTTTTGCCCGCGCAGAAAATTGCCGCTGAACATCTGGAAACGATCCGGCATTACACAAAATTGCTTGCGGGCGCTCTAAAAGTCGTCGGCCTGATGAATATTCAATTCGCGATCAAGGACGACCGCGTTTATGTATTGGAAGTTAATCCACGCGCATCGCGGACCGTGCCGTTTGTTGCGAAAGCGACCGGCGTTCCGATCGCGAAGATCGCTTCGCTGGTGATGGCTGGGACAAAAACTCTGAAAGAATTCGGCCTGTCGGAAGTTTTGAAAGTACCCAGGATATTCGTCAAATCACCTGTATTTCCATTCAAAAAATTCGCCGGCGTCGATCCGATCCTCGGGCCGGAAATGCATTCCACGGGCGAGGTTATGGGCGTAGGCGCGAGTTTCGGCGAAGCATACGGTAAAGCTATGGAAGGCGCCGGGCTGACTCTGCCGCTCGGAGCGCGGACACTCTTGTCCGCAACCGACGCACCGCGTCGGGACAAGGCATTTATTTCCGTAACAAACGCGGACAAGGGCCAGGCCGCTTTGCTGGCGAGAAGATTAGATAAAATGGGTTTTGAGCTGGTCGCGACATACGGTACGGCCAATCGCCTCCGCGAAGTCGGCCTTGAATGCGAAAGCGTTTTCAAAGTAAACGAAGGCCGCCCAAACATCGCCGATCTAATCCGCCAGGGCGAAATCTCGCTGATTATCAACACTCCGCTCGGCAAAACCTCACACTACGACGAACAAGCCATCCGCAAAGCCGCACTTCAATTCAACGTGCCGTGCGTGACAACAATAACCGGCGCCGAGGCGTTGGTAGAGGCGATTGCGGCGAAAAAGACGGAAACGGCTGTGACGGTGCGGAGTTTGCAGGAGATTCATTCGCTCAAATCTCTCGAAGCGGAAACGGCCAGTTGAGCAGAATTACTTTACCCGGTCGTGTATATTGCAGTAATATACAAATAAATGGCCTCGATACTTGAAAACTGCGAAGGATTCGATTGGGACGATGGGAATTCCGGCAAGAACTGGCACCGACACCGCGTTACCGACGCCGAGCAATAGCAGGCAGTTTTTTGATTACCAATTCGACATAAGTTTTATCTTAAATTGTTTGCATTTCCCATCCATGGATGACAAACATACTGCAGCGATTTAAGCGACGGTTTATTTTCAATCCCAAAAACCAAGATCGTTCAGTTATTAATTGACGCAAAGGCAGACGTTAGTATTGAGGACACGACATTCGGTTATTCGCCGCTGTTGTGGGCGGGACTCGAAGGAAACGTGAGAATTATTGAAACCCTACTCGATGCCGGAGCGAACCTGCACCAAAAAGATAAATATGGGAACACGGCGTTTCTGCTTGCCGCCCAGGGCGGTAAGCCGGACGCCGTCAAGAAATTTCTTTCGTTGGGTTTTGATGCGAATGCGACTGACGATTATGGCGGACGCACGGCATTGATAGCCGCGGCTCGCAGTGCCGAAGCCTTGAAAACTTTGATCGAAGCCGGAGCGAAGGTAAATACCCAGTCACGAGGTTTAGCGCATACAGTTCTACTGGTTGCCGCGCAAAATGGTTACACAGAATCAGTAAGAGTTCTGATCGATCCGGGAGCAGACGTAAATATTCCTACTTCGGATGGAATAACGCCGCTAAATCGCGCAATTGTCGGCAAGCATAAGGAAGTCATTGAACTGCTGCTTAAGGCGGGAGCGAAAGAAGAAAAAGCCACGAAATTATAAAAGAATCTTAAAACCTTCCTGCTCGAAATGACGGTCGTGGGTGAGGATTTCTTTGATATCGAGTTCGCGGCAGGTGTTCATTGAGATGCAGTCGGTCAGGCTGTAGCCTTTGTCGAGGCGGGATTCGTAGAGTTCCAATGCCTTTAGAAACTGCACTCGTGTTTGCTCAATTACGAGGAACTTTTCTTCGGCTACGACTTCGTGAACAAAAGCAGCCACCCCGCTTCGAGTCTCTTCACCATAAGCTGAAAAATATTTAGGACTTCAACCAGAACACTGTCTGTTGTTACAAAACTATACCTGTCGATTTCGTTCTCGACTTCTTTTGCCCGTTCGTGCCATTGATCCTTTTCCTGAAGGATTGCGATGAAATAGTGGGTATCAATAAAAAGGGAACTCATTTTTTAGGAGCTCCGTAAAGATAATGGTCGTGATTCTCAGAACCATCGGATGGCATTCGGTCCCAGACTTCGTCCGGAATTTTTTCGGCATGGGCTCGAATTCTTTGCCAAATTGTTTGTTTTATGTCGGCTTTTACCAGACTTTGAGCCTGCTCTAATATCTCTCTCTGCTTGTCCTCGGGCAAAATCTCAACAATTTTTATTATTTCTTGAACTACGTCAATCTGCATGATGCTTCCTCATCATTATTTTAACATGAAAATATTAGGACATTTAGAATTTCTTCGATTCTTGACCAATCCCGTCGTTTACAATAATTTAGAGCTACGTTTTTCTAGATTTCATTTTCGATATAAATTAATGATTGAACTAAGTGATCGCGAGATTATCGGTGGGCATCTTCTTGTAATCGGTGGGGCCGAAGACAAATACAATGAGCGGCGCATATTAAAAAAATTTCTCTCGCTCGCCGGCGACGAAAAGGCTGAAGTCTTGATAGTTCCGGCGGCCTCGGATTTTCC
>Ga0136617_10001231_pt1 | contig 22565 bp, 22 predicted proteins | sample AntDrymUQ3222106_2_FD_129672 | JGI IMG/M metagenome (GOLD analysis project Ga0136617, IMG submission 129672) | Polar desert sand microbial communities from Dry Valleys, Antarctica - metaG UQ322 (21.06) | ecosystem: Environmental > Terrestrial > Soil > Desert | place: Antarctica: Dry Valley...
AGGACGTTCGGAGTGCTGCAGCTGCTGTTGCTGACGTGCTGGCCGCTATCGACCGTCTCGAAGAGCTGGAATCAGCCGAGGGGATCGATGACAGCGAGCCCGCGGTGATGGACGAGTTCGACGCGTTGTGGGCGCGGATCGATCCGGCGACCACAACACTGGCGGCGTACGCCGAGATGCTGACGCGGCACCTGCCCGCGATCCGTGATGGTGTCGCTGGCGGTGCGGGGACCGCGAGTCACGGGGGGTGATCGACCAGCTCACTTCGGAGCGGCGGTGAGCTGGTTGAGGACCAGCTCACCGCCGGTCTCGATCACGATGCCCCGGCGACCCGATGCACCGTAGCCATCCGGACATCGTCGGCACGTCGCTCCAACCGGACCAGCAGGTACGCGGCGCAGAGCCGCTCCGCCACACCCTCACCCCATTCGACGACCACCACCGCGTCGGCCAGGTCGGTGTCCAGGTCCAGATCGTCCAGCTCCGCTGCGACGTCGACACCCGGGCCCCCGAGCCGATACGCATCGACGTGCACCAGCGGCACCCCTGCCCCGCCGGGCAACGGCCGGTACTCACGGGCGATGACGAAGGTGGGTGAGGTGACCGGGCCGGCCACGCCCAGCCCGCGGGCCAGGCCGCGAACCAGCACCGTCTTGCCCGCGCCAAGCGGCCCGGAGAGCACGACGAGATCACCGGCGCCCAGTCCCTTCGCGAGTCGCTCGCCGAGCGCCTCGGTGTGGGACGCCTCCGGCAGCTCCAGTTCGGCATCAAGCAACACGGCTGACAGCCCGGTCACGCCCGCCGGATCAGCCGACCGCCCGGTCACGCCCGCCGCCGCAACCGCTGGATCAGCCGACCGCCCGTGCGCCGTGCCGCGCTGCGTCGCAGCAGCCCGCCGAGTGCCGCGTCGATCACCGCGGGCTGCTCGAGCATCGGCAGATGCCCCACCCCGGGCACCCGGACGAGCGTCGCATCCGGGAGTTCGGCCGCGATCACCTCGCTGTGGGTGAACGGGATGACCCGGTCGGCGTCGCCTGCGGCGACCAGCACCTCGCAGCCGGCAAGTGCGGGCAATGCGGCGATCCGGTCATGGCTGCCGACGGTGTCGACGAAGTCGGTGAGGGCGTCGACGGCGTTGGCACTGATCATCGTGTCGACGAAGGTGACGAGCGACGGGTTGATCTTCCGGTCGCCGTAGGCGTAGTTGCGGGTGATCGCCCAGATCACATCGCTCGCGGCCCGGCGCACGACCGCGACCAGCTTGGGCTGCAGCCGCGCCAACAGCCCGACGCCGCGGGTCAACGGGTGGTGGCGCGACAGCAGGGTGCCCGGCAATCCGGCGCTCGCGACCTCGCCAGCCGAGGTCGCGAACAGCGCCACCCCGGCGACCCGCTCGATGAACAGCTCGGGGCACTGCTCGGCCAGCGCCATGATCGTCATGCCACCCATGGAGTGCCCGACCAACACCAGCGGTCCGTCGGGAGCGAGCGCCCGGATGACCGCGTCGAGGTCACGGCCGAGCTGATCGATCGTGCAGCTTTCGCGCGAAGCACGCTCCGAACGGCCGTGACTGCGATGGTCATAGAGCACCAGACGGACGGTGGGTTCGGCCGGCTCGGACAGGGTCAGGCGCTGGAAATGCCACATTCGACGATCGAGCGCGAAGCCGTGTACGAACACCACGGTGAGTGCGGCCCTTCGCCCCTCGGCGGGCTCGATCTCGTCGCAGGACAGCCGTACCCCGTCGTCAGCCGTGACCGAGGACGGCTCTCCCGAAGGCTGCGTACCCGGTGCAGCACCGTCGCTGGTCAGTTGGGTGACCAGCTGCCGCCGCTGGATGGCGATCTGCGAGCGCTTGCGGGCCGTCGCACCGACCGCGACGCCCGTGGCGGCCGCGCCGACACCGCCGGCGAGCGCACCCCAGAGCTTCTTCCTCACCGCCTGCCCGCTTCATCGACGACGGTGCGGTGCACCCGGCGCCCGTGGACGCCGGTGACGACCTCATAGTGGATCGTGCCGAGCTCGTCGGCCCAGTCCTGGGCGGTGGGCTCACCCTGGGCGCCAGGACCGAAGAGCACAGCCTCGTCGCCCTCCCGGATCGGGTCGTCCCCGCAGTCGACCATCACCTGGTCCATGCAGACCCGGCCGACCACCGGCCTGGAGCGGCCCGCGAGCAGCACCCGCATCCGACCGTGGCGGCCCAGCCGCCGCGGGACCCCGTCGGCGTAGCCGATCGGCAGCAGCGCCAGTGTGGTGGCCGACGGAGTCGTCCACTCGTGCCCGTAGGACACACCCTCCCCGGCCGGGACACACTTGACCAGCGCTACCCGCGCCCGGAGCGTCATTGCCGGGCGCAGCGGCGTCTCGGTCACCGGGCGGCCCAGTGGGTCGAGGCCGTATATGGCGATGCCCGGGCGGACGAGGTCGAAGTGCAGGTCGGGGCGAGTCAGGGTGGCGGCGGAGTTCGCGAGATGCCGGATCGGTGTCCATCCGCGATCCCGAGAGGCTTCCCACGCCGCTGTCAGCCGCGCGGCCTGCCGGTCGAGCGTCGGATGATGGGGCGCGTCAGCGTGCGCGAGATGCGACCAGACAGCGACGACCTCGGCTCGGCCGTCGGCGGCGGCCTTCGCCGCATCGTCGAGCAGGTCGGCCCAACTGTCGAGTTGTACGCCGCCCCGACTCAGCCCGGTGTCGACCTTCAGGTGCAGCCGCGCGGCGCGCCCGACTCGACGGGCCCCGGCCAGCACTGCCGCCAAGTGCTCGCGGGAAGCCACCGAGAGGTCCACACCGGCTCGGACGGCGGTGGCGAAGTCGTCGTCGGGCAGGTGCAGCCACGACAGCATCGGCGCCGTGATCCCGGCCGCCCGCAGCTCGAGGGCCTCCTCGATCGTGCAGACGCCGAGCCAGGTGGCACCTGCTTCCAGCGCGGCGCGGGCCACCGGAACGCCACCATGGCCGTAGCCCTCGGCCTTCACCACCGCCATCAGCTCTGCGCCCGGTGATGCAGCGGCGAGCACGCCGACGTTGTGCCGGATCGCGGCGAGGTCGACAACCGCCTCGACTCGGGGTGCTGGGTCAACCACGCCCGCATCATCGCATCCGGCCCCGACAGCCTTATCCGCCGCAGCCACGGACATCGGCTCAACGAGCGGCGATGACCTCGACGTCGTAGCGGGCGAAGGAGCCGTCACCGGTGACGATCGGGATTCCTTCGACCTGCGCCTGGGCGATGAGCAGCCGATCGAACGGGTCCTTGTGGTGATCGGGGAGGTCGGCCACCTGTAGTACGTGAGCCGGCACGACGGGCAGCACCTCGACGCCGAACTCCCATGACAACCGAGCTACCCACTCCCGAGGATGCTCGGGCAGCGGCAGCCGTCCCGTCCGCCACTTGATCGAGATTTCCCACGGAACAACCGCGGAGAGCAGCAAGGTGGTGGCGTCCGCCTCCACCAGATCAACGACGCCGGACCGCATCGACTCAGGCTCGAGCGCCATCCAAAGCACGACGTTGGTGTCGAGGAGAATTCTCATTCGAAGTACGCCATGAACCAGTCTGGAAGCTCGTCGAAGTCGTCAGGAACTGTGAACGTCCCGGCGGCGAAGCCGAGGTTGGGCTTGCGCTTGCGCTGCGCTGGCACGAGGCGGACCAGCGGCTCACCCGAGCGGGTAATGATGATCTCCTCCCCGGCCAGCGCGCGGTCGAGGAGCTTGGAGAAGTGTGTTTTCGCTTCATGGACACCGAACTCGGCCATACCAGCTACGGTAGGACTTAGTCCTGGACTTGGTCAAGCCGAGTCCTGCGGATCGCCGACGGGATCGCCGCCTGGATCGCCGACGCCGGCGCGGGCGCCCCGTCCGCGGCCAACGACGCCGCCAGCCCGTGCACGTAGGTCGCGCATCCTGCCGCCCACCACGGCTCCAGACCCGCCGCGAGCAGCGCGCCGATGATCCCGGAGAGCACATCCCCGGACCCGGCGGTGGCGGCCCAGGACGACGTCGACGGGTGCACGAGGACTCGTCCGTCCGGATCCGCGACGACGGTGGCGTTGCCCTTGAGCAATACGGTCACCCCCAGCTCGGCGGCAGCGCGCCGGGCGGCGGCGACCCGGTCGGGGCCGACGTCGCCCGCAATCCGGGCGAACTCCCGGTCGTGCGGAGTGATCACCACCGGCCGGCCGCGAACGGCCGAACGCAGGTCCGGATGCTGGGCCAGCCCCGTGATCCCGTCGGCGTCCACGCAGAGCGGCACGTCCCGGTCGAGCACGGCTGCCAGCAGCGCTCGACCGGCCTCATCCGTGCCGGACCCGGGGCCGACCGTCCACGCCTGCGTGCGGCCGGCATCGGCGATGTCGCCGGAGGCCACCACCTCGGGCCAGATGTTCCGCACCTGGTCCGCAGCGCTCCCCGCGAACCGCACCATCCCGCTGGTGGCGAGCACGGCCGCACCCGTGGCAAGCACCGCGGCCCCGGGATAGGTAGCCGAGCCGGCGGCGATCCCGACCACACCCTGGATGTACTTGTCGTCGGCAGGCCCCGGCACCGGCCACCGCGCGGCGACGTCAGCCACATCGAGCACCTGCGCATCCGGTCGCGGGAGCAGCGGCCCAAGTCCGATGTCGACCAGATGCACCGGGCCGCATCGCGGAGCCGCCACCACGTGCACCGGCTTGCGCGCGCCGAACGTGACGGTCTCAGTGGCGGTGACGGCGGGCCCGTCCACCGCGCCGGTGTCGACGTCCACGCCGCTGGGCAGGTCGACGGCCAGGATCGGAACCCCTGCTCGCTCCGCGGCGGTGACCAGCCCGATCGCCGGCTCGCGCAGCGGCCCGCGCCCGGAGATGCCGACGATGCCGTCAACGACGAGATCTGCCCGCGTCACTTCGGCGCAACCGGCCGTCATTCCCGCGCACCGGGAGGCGCGGGCGTCGAGCACCCGACCCCCCGCGTGGCGCAGCGCACCAAGGCCCGCAGCGTGGGTACGGGGCGGATCGAGCAGGACGGCGGTCACGCCGACGCCGCGACGCCGCAGCTCAGCCCCTGCCCACAGCGCGTCGCCCCCGTTGTTCCCGGCCCCCACCAGCAGTACGACCCGCCGGCCGCTCACTCCACCGGCTCGGGCCAACATCCGACGGGCATGCACCGCCAGGCCGAAGGCGGCATGGCGCATGAGCGCGCCGTCGGGGGTCCGCCCGAGCAGCACCGCCTCGGCGTCGCGCACCTGTTGGGCGGTCCAGACTCCTCGCACCGGAGGGACGCTATCCGACGGCGTCACCGATCTCTGGTCACCGGTTCACCGGGCAGGAGGCCAACCTGGCAGCCAGCACACTTCGACACCCGGTCGTGGTCGAAAGCACGTCCTCTGCACGTGACACGGATCGGCCTGCTTGTCGAAAGCCACTAGTCGACCTTGATGACGTAGCTGGTATTGCTGCCCTCGACCGAGGTCACTCTGACAGTCACTCCGTGCTGCACCCCCTCGGTTGTCACCACCCCGCACCGGACGGAGCTCCCCACCTCGGCAGGTAGGTCCGGGCATTTGACCAAGGCGGCCGGTCGCCCCATCTTCCGCTGAACCAACTGGTTGATGTCCTGCTCCACCTGGTCGGCAGCGACAGCGGTTGAACCGCAAGCCACGAGTCCGACCAGGAACACGCCTGCGACGCCGGCCGCCGCAACGGTGCGGACGCTGCTGGAGAAATTGAACATGCCATCCCCTCTGGGTCGGATGTGCCCGGCCGCTCGGTCGAGTCATATGATCATCGCGTCACCGATCGTGATCGTTACGGCGACACGCCGCGGGACCGCATTATGTGCAGCCCGATCGACCCGACTACGGTTCTCCGCTGTGACCAGGACGCGCTCAGCAGCCCGGCCGCCTGCGGCCAGCAAACCCAGGGACGCCCTGGTTGCGCTGTCCTGGCCCGGTCCACATCCGGTGCTGCGCGGCGACCTGAGCATCATGGGGACCCCAGGGGTCGTCTTCACCCCGGCCGAGGGGCTGGGCCTGCCCGCCGTCGCCTTCGGGCACGATTGGCTACAACCCGTCGAACGGTACGCCGACCTGCTTCGCCACCTTGCGTCCTGGGGAATCGTCGCTGCCGCACCGGACAATCACCGCGGTGCGCTGCCCAGCCACTCCGGCTTCGCCGCCGACCTGCGCACCACACTGGAGGTATGCACCGGGGTCCGGCTGGGTGAGGGCAAGATCAGTGTCGACGCCCGCTGTACCGCATTTGCCGGGCACGGCATCGGCGGCGGTGCAGCCCTGGCAGCAGCGGCCGGGCACCCACACGCCGCCGCCCTCGTGACGATCGCCGTGGCCCAAACCCACCTTTCCGCACTGGATGCCGCCCGGACAATCACTATACCGACACTGCACATTGCAGCTGGCAAGGACACCGTTGTCCCGGCCAGTGGACACGCCGAACCGATCGCCGCCGCGGCCGGTGGGCCGGTATGGCTGCGCACGCTCACGAAGGCGAGTCACACAGGGTTCCTGGACGGCTCGCACTGGAGCGACTTCGTGCTGACCGGTGGCCCCGATGCCAAGACCCGGCGCGTCACCCGGGCGCTGGTCACGGCATTCCTGCTCAATCAGCTGTGCGACGAGAGCCGCACCGAGCTGCTGGTGAGCGGCGACGTACCCGGCACAGTCCTGCACCAGCGCCCGTGACCCTCCCCGCGAGTTCGCCGATCGAGCACGGCGAGTTCGCCGATCGTGACCGTCCCGCGGTGGTTCAGCCTGACGGCAAGCCCGGATCGGGAAGTTGCGAGATCCGCATCCCACGGTCGTCCTCGACACGGTCGGACTCGGTACCGCCCAGCCTAGGACCGTGGCGCCGCGACGCACCCGAGGAGAACCCGACTGTCCCAATCTCCGCCGCACACACCAGATCGTGCGCCAATCGCGAAGCCGCCCGGGCGAGCCGCTCACTTGCCCCAGCCTGCCGGTCAAGCTCGCAGCGCAACAACCCGAGGCGTTCGGTGCACTCCCGTCCGCGGTCGTCCGGCCATACCCGCTGAAGGTCGCCGGCCAACCGCTCGAGATGCGGCGCTATCGCTTGTAGCGTCGTCGCGAGCACGTTTCCCCAGTCAGCGACCCGTTCGCATGCCAACTGCTCCCGCGGCCTCATCCCGCACCCTCCACCACACCTCGGACTGCCCTGTGGGCCTCGCTGTCAGCAGCCTCCGCGGCGCTGGCCGCCCGACGGAGCACCAACAGCAGCTCGGCGAGCTCCTGGCCGATCCGTACGACGGCCGTGACCAGGAGATCGTGCTGGGCCACTACGGCGAAACCCCCTGCCACACGGGCGCAGACTCCGAGGTCATCCGGGTCGAGGACCGGCGGAAGCAACGCGGGGAGCAATGCTTCGGCCGCCCTTGCAGCAGCATGCAGCCCGTCGGGGTCAAGGTCCACATCACACCACACACAGCAGATGATGCCGTAGCGGACAGTCGCAGCGAGGCGTAACGAAAGAAGTGGACCGGTACGGCGAACTCACCGTGTCCGCATAGCGAACTCACCGTGCCGAATCGGACAACTCGCGCGGGGAGGGGGTCAGCGGGCGGGGAGGGGGTCAGCGGGCGGCCGCGACGATCTCGGCCAGTCGGACCGCGGTGGCTCTGGCCTGCTCGGCGGTGGGTGCCTCCACCATCACGCGGACGAGTTGCTCGGTGCCGGAGGGTCGCAGCAGGACCCGGCCGGCGACGCCCAACTCGACCTGCGCCGCCTCGACCGCCAGTCGCACCTCGACCGAGTCGGCCACAGCGGCCTTGTCGGCCACCTGAACGTTGTGGAGTACCTGCGGCAACGGCGTGACGATGCCGGCAAGTGTGGCCAGTGGGGACTTGGTGACCGCCATTCGCGCCATCAGCTGCAGTGCGGTGAGCAACCCGTCACCGGTGGTGGAGTGCGCCGGCATCACGAGGTGGCCGGACTGCTCGCCACCGAGGCTGAACCCGCCCGCCCGAAGCTCCTCGAGGACGTACCGGTCGCCGACCTGGGTGGTGCGCACTGCAATTCCCGCCGCACCCATCGCGAGGTGCAGTCCGAGGTTGCTCATCACCGTGGTCACCAGCGTGTCGGCAACCAACTCACCGGCGTCCCGCATCGCCACCGCGAGCACGGCCATGATCTGGTCGCCGTCCACGTCGGCCCCGGCGGCATCCATCCCCAGGCAACGGTCGGCATCGCCGTCGTGGGCAATCCCCAGGTCCGCCCCGTGTGCGAGCACCGCGGCCCGCAACGGCCCGAGATGGGTGGATCCCACACCGTCGTTGATGTTGAGCCCATCCGGCGCGGCGGCCACGGCGATCACTTCGGCGCCGGCCCGGCGGTAGCAGTCCGGTGCCACCGCCGAGGCAGCCCCATGAGCGCAGTCGACCACCACCCGCAGACCGTTCAGCGGCACGAAAATCGTGGTCAACAGATGAGCAATGTAACGCTCGGCGGCGTCGGGCAGGTCGCGGACACGGCCCACCTGTGAACCCGTGGGGCGGCCGGGCGTAGCGCCAAGACCCTGCTCGACAGCCAGTTCCAGAATGTCGGGCAGCTTGTGTCCGCCCGCGGCGAACAACTTGATCCCATTGTCCGGCATCGGATTGTGCGACGCCGAGATCATCACTCCGAGATCAGCGTTGACAGCACCGACGATATGGGCCACGGCGGGGGTGGGCAGCACCCCCACCCGCAGCGTATCCGCGCCAGCCGAGGAGAGGCCAGCCACCACCGCTGCCTCAAGCATCTCGCCACTCACCCGCGGATCACGCCCGACAACCGCAAGCGGGCGCCGGGAGCGATTGCACTCGGCAAGCACTCGAGCCGCGGACGCCGCGACACTCAGGGCGAACTCCGGCGTGAGGAGCTCCCCGTTAGCCAGCCCGCGTATCCCGTCGGTGCCGAACAGACGGCGAACGCCCACGCCTCAGCGCTTGCTGTACTGCGGGGCCTTGCGGGCCTTCTTGAGACCGTACTTCTTGCGCTCGATGACCCGCGGGTCGCGGGTGAGGAAGCCGGCCTTCTTCAGCGGCGGGCGATCATCGGGATCAACTTCGATCAACGCCCGAGCAATCGCCAGCCGTAGCGCACCTGCCTGGCCCGATGTGCCGCCGCCATGCAGGTTGGCGAAGATGTCGAACCGCTCGGTCTTCTCGACGGTGACCAGCGGCTCCCGGATGAGCTGCTGGTGCAGCTTGTTCGGGAAGTACACCTCAAGGGACTTGCCGTTGAGCCGGAACTCACCTGTGCCGGGCATGAGGCGAACGCGGACGACGGCCTCCTTACGTCGGCCGACGGTCTGTACCGGACGACCGGGGAGCACCACCGGGGATTGGTCCGGGATGGCGATCTCGGGCTCGGCGGCGTCGGCGGCAGGCTCGGTCGCCTCCACGTCGACGGCCTCACTCTCGATGGCCTCGGCGTCGGCCTCGATCTCGGGCTCGGGGGTGGTCACGGGCTGTCCTTCTTCCACTGACTCGGTGCTGGTCGGCTCGTTCACGAGCCCTGCTCGCTGGCGCTCGTCGGTCACGTTGCTGCTGTGCGCAGTGGTGAGCTCACAAGCTCGCTCACTGGGCGACCTGGATGATCTCAAATGCGGCCGGCCGCTGCGCCGTGTGCGGGTGCGACGGGCCGGCGTAGACCTTCAGCTTCTTGCCCATCGCGCGTCCGAGACGATTCTTCGGCAGCATGCCCTTGATCGCCTTCTCGACCAGCCGGTCAGGGTGCTTCTCGATCATCTCGCCGAGGGAGCGCCGACGAAGACCGCCGGGATAACCACTGTGGCGGTAGACGAACTTGTTCTCGCGCTTGTTGCCGGAGACCGAGATCTTCTCTGCGTTGACGATGACGACGAAATCGCCGGTGTCCATGTGCCGGGCGTAAGTCGGCTTGTGCTTGCCCCGTAGCAGCGTGGCGGCGTGGGTGGCGAGCCGACCAAGCACGACGTCCGTGGCATCGATCACGTGCCAGGCGTGGGTGATCTCGCCGGGCTTGGGGCTGTACGTGGACACGGACCTACCTCATCGCTGTCGTGGCTGTCGATGAGACGACACCCGAACTCGGGGCCCGAGAGCCGCCTCTGGTTGCGGTGCGAAGGATGGGGCGCCGTCCGAGGAAGACTCCAGACAGGCCGACGAGCCGCGGGGGCGCAGCCGCGAGTTTCCACCCGCCGCACATCAATGATGCGAGAGTACCCGCCAGCCTGAAGCAGGGTTACAACACCCCCTCGAACCGGCGGGAGCGGCACCGAGTTCACGCCCAGCGACTGGCATTGGCCTGCTCGACCTGCCAGTAGCTTTCGTTCGCGGCGCCCAACGCCACGCCGATCTGGGCGAGCACCGCCGTCAGCTCAGCGGCTGCGGTGTCCCACTGGCGTTGCTTGATCCCGTAGTCCTCTGCGGCCAGTCCCTGCCAGGTCGCGACGAGCGGAGCCAGGAATCGCCGGAGATCCTCGAGCTGGGTCGAGATCCGACCGGCCGTGCTCGCGACGCTGCCCTGTGCGCTCTCCAGCGCCGCGAAAGTGACTTTGATCTCTGTCATCGGTGCTCCTCAGCCCAGTGCCGCGCGGATCGAGGACAGGCCTGCCGACTGCTCGACCTCCTGCTGCTCGTAGGTCCGAGCCGAGCCCTGGATCGAGTCGCCGATCGCGCGCAGCGCCTCGGCGAGCGCCCGTGCATTGGTGTCCCACCGGAGCATCAGCTGGGCGAACTCACCTGCAGCCCGGCCCTTCCACATGCCTGCCAGCGGCGCGAGCTGCCCGCGCAGGACCGACAGGTCATTCTGCACCGCCTCGTTCACGGACAAAACGTGTCTACCCGCCTGATCCATCTCCTCGGTCGTGGTACCGAATCCACCGGCCATGGCGCTCACTCCTCATCATTCGTGACGTTCCCAGCTCCGGTGGCCACCGTGACAGGTGGGCGGTTCCAGCAAGGGCAGTTCGACGCATCTGTGTGCAACTGTGAACGGATACGTTCAGCTGTGACGCACCGAGCCGACGACCGTTTCGCAGGCTCGACGGACCTGCACCGCTCCGGACGCCGTGTACTGGCAGCCCACACTGAGCTGGTCGTCACCATCGAGGAGGACATACCAGTCGACGACGACGCGACCCTCGGAGCTCAGTTGTCGGTAGGTGGTGACGGGACGGCCCGCGTACCGCCCGGCCGGATCGAAGGCCGACAGGGACGCACCGGAGGCCACCGCAGCGTCGAACTCCGCTCGCAGTTCGGCGCCGGCCCGCTCGGGCTCGGCGTCTGCGTCGTAGCCGAGCGGGGTGCGCTCGACCGAGACCAGATCACTGCCCTCAGGCCTGGCCTCCGGGGTGAGCAACGTCCGCCGCCGTTCTGGGAGCCCACCGGTGTGCGCCCAGCCCCGTGGGAGCACCATCGCGTACCCGTACTGGACCACGGCTCCAGAGACGACGGGTGGCGACGGGACCGGGACCGGGATAGGAGCGGGAGCGGGAGCCAGCGCCGTGCCGACCGCGATCAGCACCGCCGCAGCCGTCGCGCAGACCGCCGTCATCACGGCGCCGCGCACAGCACCGGATCGCCGCGGCGGCAGCGGCGCCAGCCAGCCGGACGGCACCGCGACACTGGTGGGCCGCGACGCAGCCGGACCGGCGGGTCCCAGCCGCGGCACCGCCGCCGCCGGGAGCCGGAGGGCGCCGAGCACCGCGGCCACCTCCGGACGCGGCGCAACCATCACATTCTCGACTCCCGCCGCGTCGAGCAGCTCAGCCAGCAACGGGGCCCGCGCCACGCCACCGACCAGCAGAACCGAGACCCGCCCACCGGACAGGGCAACCGGGGATCCCGTGGGAAGGACGGCTCGCACCGCGTCGACGGTCTCGCCCAACGGTCCCGCCAGACCGGCCCGCACCACCGTGGCCGCCAACCTGACCTGTTCACCGGTCCCGGGCAGCCCCACCGCCACGACCGGGACCAGCGACAACACCTCCCGCAGCCGCCGCGCCTTGGCACGCAGCGCTGCCCGCCCCGCGATGTCGGGCGCCGACGCAGCCGCCGAACAGCGGGACAGCAGCATGTCGAGCACGACCTCATCGAGCTGCGATCCGCCGACCGGGCAGCGCCGCGTCCGTACCGGGCGTCCTCCGGGACCCAGCAACGTCGCCTCGGCCCCGGAGTATCCGACGTCCAGCACCACCAGCGTGTCCCCGTTGTCAGATCGGCCGACTGCAGCAGCCGCGGCGACACTGCTCGGAATGGTTCGGACGACGCCGGCAAGCCCGGCCCAGCCCGTCGTCGGCAACGCGCACCCGGTCGGGTGCACGAGCAGCAACTCCGCCGGAGGTGTGGCGAATAGGGCGGCCAACAGGGCGCCGACGGCGTCGGGTTTCAGTGGCTGGCCCGGCGAGTCCACCGCCAGCTCCGCCAGGATCCGCGGCTCACCGCCGGCCTCGACGCCGGCGATCCGAACCATCGACGCGCCGGCATGCACGGCCACCCGGTCCGGCGTGCCTGTCACCGGACCGGATCGGGATCGGTGCTCGAGCCCGCAGCCGACTCGGGATCAACGCTCGAGCCCGCGAGCGATTCTTCGGGATCCAGCCACGCGATCTGCACCCGTCGAGCGCCCCGCTTGCGGTCCACGAGCGTGCCCCGCCCCGGAGGCATCGGTGCGGGCTTCGCCGAGCCCACGAGCGCACCCTCGTCCGGACTGCCGTTCATCACGAACCCGGGCGTCGCCAGTTCGCGCAGCCGTCCCAGCAGCGGGTCGAACATCGCCCGACCGGCCCCGCCACTGCGCCGCGTCACGATCAGATGCAGGCCGACGTCCTTGGCCTGCGGAAGGAACTCCAGGAGCGGTAGCAACGGGTTCGAACCCGCGCCACCGGTCGGGGCGACGAGGTCGTAGTCGTCGACGAGGACGTACACCTCCGGGCCGGTCCACCAGCTGCGCTTGCGCAGCGCCTGCGCGGTGACCTCAGGGCCGGGAAGCCGGCGGCGCAGCGAGTCGGCCAGCTCGCGCGCCGCGTTGGCGGCGGCGGCGGGAGTGCTCGCGTAACCGATGAGGTGCGGCTCCCGTACCGTCCCGAGCAGGCCACGGCGGTAGTCGACGACCACGAAACGGGCCTGTTCGGGCCCGTTTCGCTCGACGATCTCGGTGGCCAGGACCCGCAGCAGAGTGGTCTTGCCGCTCTCGGCATCGGCGTAGCAGACCAGGTGTGGTTCGGCCGCGAAGTCCAGCTCGACCCTGGCCAGCCGCTCCTCGTCGATCCCGACCGGGATGCCCGTGGCGCCGGGTTCGGCCCGCGGCAGCTGGTCGCGGTCGAGCCGGGTCGGCAGCAGCCGGACCGGCCCGAAACCCGGGTGCGGCCAGGCAGCCGCGATCTCCGCCACCAGTGCCGCGGTGGACCCGGCGGCGCGGCGCGGCGCGGCGAGCAGGGTCGGTGCACCGTCGGGGGCAAGGCCGTGCCCCGGCGAGGACGGGACGGCCACGGCCTTGCGTCGGTCCACCTCGGACTCTGACGGTTCGCCCAGCCGCAGTTCCAGCCGGCTGCCGAGCAGGTCCTTGAGGGCGGGCCGCAACTCGGTCCAGCGGTTCGCCGAGATCGCGAGATGCAGCCCGTAGGACAAGCCCTGCGCGGCCAGCGGGAGCAACTGGGCCTCCACGTCGTCGAACTCGCCGCGCAAGGTCAGGTAGCCGTCGACCACGAGCAGGACGTCGGTGCTCGGCTCCGCGGCGAACAGCCCGGCCGCCCGCCGGGCCCGGAACTCCTCCACCGAGGTCAGTCCGGCGTCCCGAAAGAGCCGGTCCCGGCGGTCGAGCACCGCGGCGAGCTCGGCGACGGTGCGGCGCACCAGGTCGGGCTGTTGGCGATCCGCCACGGTACCCACGTGCGGCAGCCCGGCCAGCGGGGTCAACGCACCACCACCGAAGTCGAGCACGTGGACGCCCAGCTCCGCCGGGGTGTGGGTCAGGGCGAGCCCGAGCAGCGCGGTCGCCAACGCCGTCGACTTGCCCGAGCGCGGACCGCCGACCACGCCCAGGTGCCCGGATGCCCCCGACAGGTCGAGCATCAGCGGGTCGCGCCGCTGCTGGTAGGGCCGGTCCACCTGGCCGATCGGCACCCGCAGCCCACCGGCGGTGCAGCCCGACGCAGCCAGCCCACGGTCTGGCACCCGGCGCACCGGCCCGAGCAGCTCGTCCAGCGGTGGGGGTGTGTCGAGCGGTGGCAGCCACACCCGGTGCGCGGGGGGTCCCTGCCCGTCGAGCGCGGCAATGAGCGTGTCCAGAACGGTGGGCCCGGCGTCCGGGTCGTCCGAAACGGGGACGGGGCAGGTGGTGGTCGGCTCGGATTCGATCACCGGGCCCGCGGAGAACAGGTGGGCCCGACCGCGCACCCGGGCTCGGTCGCCCGATTCTGCGGCGAGGACCGGGCCGGGTCCCGACACGTATGCAGCCCGGAATCGGACGAGCTCGTCGGTGCCGGCGGCCAGGAACGCCGAGCCCGGCGCAGGGGGCAGCTGGTGGGCGTCGGATACACCGAGCACCGCCCGGGACTCGGCTGCGGAGAACGTGCGCAGGGCGATCCGGTAGGACAGGTGCGACTCCATCCCGCGCAGCCTCCCCTCGTCAAGCCGTTGTGAGGCCAGCAACAGATGCAGCCCGAGCGAGCGACCGAGCCGGCCGATCGTCACCAGCAGCTCGATGAGCTCGGGCCGCTGGGCAAGCAGCTCGGAGAACTCGTCGACGACGACGACGAGCGCCGGCAACGGCGGCAGGTCGGTATCGTTGCGCGCTCCGCCAGCGCTCTGCGCGGCCCGTTGCCGCCGGGCCGCCGTGTACTCGGCCACCCCCACCAGGTTGCCGGCGACACGCAGCAGCTCCTGGCGGCGGGTGATCTCGCCGGCCAGTGCGTCGGCCATCCGGTCGACCAGCGTCAGCTCGTCGGCCAGGTTGGTGATCACCGCGGAGACGTGTGGGAGGGCGGCCAGCCCGAGGAATGTGGCACCACCCTTGAAGTCGACGAGCACGAGGTTCAGATCCTCGGACGAGTGCGTTGCGGCCAGGCCGAGCACCAGCGTCCGCAACAGCTCGCTCTTGCCCGAGCCGGTGGCCCCGATGCACAGGCCGTGCGGTCCGCTGCCGCCCTGGGCCGACTCCTTCAGGTCCAGCAGGACGGGAGCACCGCGCTCGTCGATGCCGATCGGCACCCGCAGCCGGTCGGCGTCGATCCCACACCTGCGCTCCCGCAGCGCGGCGATACCCGCCGGACCGGGACCGAGCCCCAACAGCCCGGGGAGCCCCTGTCCGGCTCGTGGCGGTGCGATGCCTGCGCGCTCGATTCCGGCGGGACGGAAGCGGGCGAGCCGGCGGGCCAGCGACCGTGCCTCCGCGACGGCCAGACCATCCGGCCGGCCGAGCCATGCCACAGCGGCCGGCTGGTCCACGACGACACCGGACTCCCCGCCTGAGCGCCCGAGCCGATCCGGTCCGACGAGCAGCCGCACCACCGATGGCGCCGGGCGCCGGGCGGGGGGCGCACCGACCCGGAGCACGGTCACCCCGGCGACCCCGGCCCACGGGCCCGGCCCTTCGGCCACCTCATCCATCACGACGAGCAGGTGTCGATCCCCCGTTCCTTCCGATCGGCCGCTGAGCCCGCCCACCCACCAGCGCCGCACCTCGTCAGCGTCGTCGGTGACCATCCGCAGTGCCCCGATGGCGTCACATCGACGCGGGTGGGCGGCGTGCGGCAGCCACTTCACCCAGTCCCACTCGGCGGCCAGGGCAATCGGTGTGACGACGGCGACCAGCGCGTCGGCGGGGCTGTGCCACAGCGCGTACTGCGCGACCATGGCCCGAGCCAGAGCTCGAGCGGACGCCAGGCCGATCCCGTCCTCGGCCGGCTCCAACCACACCGTGGCGCTGGCCCGCAGCGACAGCGCCACCGGCAGGTCGGCCACCACGGCGTGCCCGCGCAGGAAACGGCGCAGCGCGAGTGCCGTGACCGGCTCGACTCCGTCGACCGGCCCGGTCTGCGGCGCGATCAACTGGGTGGCCAGCCGCTGCGCTCCGCTTCCGACCCGGAGCTGGCCGAAATCGGGGTCCGTGGCCCGTCGCTCCCAGAGCCGACCGGCGGCGAGCACTCCGGGCCAGCCCGCCGGGTCCGGATGCACGTGCTCGAGTGCGGCCCGCTGCTCCGCGACGATGGTCCGCACCCGCTTGCGCAGCACGCCGAGGTAACGCAGATAGTCACGGCGGTCCTCGTCCATCGCGGCCCGCCGGCTCGCGCCGCCCTGGTGCCCACCGCCCATCACCATGCCGAGCGTGGAGATCGCGAACATGCCGCCGAACAGCCACGCCGTGGGATTGCTCGGCCCGAGGACCGCGATGAAACCGACCGAGCCCAGCAGCATGACGCCCGGGAGCAACTTCATCAACATGCCAGCCGGAACGATCCGCTCCAGTTCAGGGGGCGGCTCCAGCATCAGCTCACCGCCCGGGGTGCGGGGCAGCACCCGGCGCGGCCGGGTGACGTCGACGGTGCTCATCGTTCGCGGCTCCTTCCGCTCTTCCCGGCCCGATCAGTTCGGTCAAACGGCCCATCTGCGGGCCCCGGCTTGGCGATACTAGGCAGATGCCCGGGCCCGCCGGGCCAGATCCGCGGAACCCGGCGCGGAGGTCGACCACCAGCTGGGGGAAGCCGGCCATCAGCCGGGGGATCGACCGTCATCGGGGGGAAGCCGGCCGCCGGCCGGAGGAGGAGTCCATCAGTGACACGTGCGAACGCCCGTATCCCGGTCTACTGCCGGGTCACCGTCCTGGCCCCGCGGAGCCGGGTTGACGTTGCACTACCCACCGACGTACCGGTCGCCGAGCTGGTGGCGATGATCCTCGAACTGATCGGAGAACCGGCGCCGTGGAATCACCCGGCGCCGTGGCGGCTCAGCGGGCCCACGGGTGGCGTCCTCCCCGCGGCGGCCACGCTGGGCGAGCTGGGTGTGCTGGACGGCGAGCTGCTCCGGATCGGTCCGGCCGCGACGGCGCCTGCTGCACCGGTCTTCGACGATCCGGTCGACGCCCTGGCTGCCTCCGGGGCCGGCGGTCCCGCCGATGATGAACGCCGCTTCCGGAGCGTCACCACGCTGGTGGTCGCGCTCGCGGCCGCCGCGCTGCTGGCCGGGTTCCGCGGGCTGCCCCCGGATCCGGACGTTCCCACGGTGCTGGTGGTCCTCGCGGTCGTTCTGGGAGCCATCGGGTCGGTCGTTGCCGTGGCGCGGACCGCCCGGCTGGGTCCGGACCGGCTCGCCGCACTGACCGCGGCGATGACGGCGGTTCCCCTGGCGGCAGCGTCGGGCTGGGCCGCGTTGCCGGGCACACCCGGCGCAGCACATGTGCTGCTGGCCGCGGCCGCTGCGGGAACGGCGGCGGCAGTCGCCCAAGTGGCGGTGCGCGTGATCGCGCCGGTGCTGGTGGGTGTGGTGGTGGCGGCGGTGCCGCTCGGGGTGGGTGCGCTGTTGAGGCTGCGGTTCGGCATCTCGCTCGGCGCGTTGTCAGCAGGGGCGGGTGCCCTGGCACTCGCCGCCGGGCCGGTCCTGCCGCGAGCCGCGCTGCGCCTGGCCGGGCTGCCACCCCCGCTGGTCCCGGGCGACGCCCGTGAGCTCGTCGCCGCAGACACCGGTCCCGATCTGCTGCCCCCGGCCGAGTTCGCCGAACGGGCCGACCTGGCCCGGGGGTACCTTGCCGGACTGGTCGGTGGCTGCGCGGCGGTGACGGTCGCGGCGGTGGTACCGGCCGCCTCGACGGGGAGCTGGACGGGCCCGACGTTCGCCGTGGTGGCCGCCTCGGTGCTCGGGCTGCGCTCTCGGGGCTACGCCGATCGAGCCCCGGCCCGCACGTTGCAGGTGGCCGCGATCGGCGCCGGACTCGGGCTTGCCGGCCTTCTCGCGGTGCAGGGTGGCCCGGTGGGGCGGCTGGTGGCGGTCCTCGTGCTGGTGATCAGCGCGGTCACCGGAGCGGTCGCCGCACGCTCGAGGGGCAGGACGGGTCACCGGTCTTCCCCGGTGTCCCGGCGAGCCGTCGACCTTCTCGAAGGGCTCCTGATGGCTGCAGCGATACCGCTGGCGCTCGGCGCGATGGGCGTCTACGAGCTGGTCCGCGGCTTGTGAGAGCGGGGCATCGAGGTGCGCTCACGCTGCTCGGCGTGCTCCTGACCATCGTGGCACCCGCGCCCCGACTCACCGCACACGCCGTGCCGCACGCAGCCGCAGCACTGCCGTCGCCCCCGGATCCGCCACCGCTACAGGCCCCACCACCGGCCGGACGCCCACCCGGACCGGCTCCTGGGCTGCGCGCACCGCTGCACTGCACGCCGTCCGCCACCAAAGGGTCGCTTGCCGGCCCGAGCATTCATGCCGACGTGGCACAGCGGTTACAGCTGGCGGCGGTGCACGAGCTGGCAACCGGCGACGGGCAGCTGATTGCCGTCATCGACACCGGAATCTACCCGCACGAGCGCCTGGGAACCCGGCTGCGAGCCGGCGGTGACTACCTGGCCGGCGGCGACGGGCGGGCTGACTGCGATGGTCACGGCACCAAGGTGGCAGGCCTGCTCGCGGCGGCCCCCGACCCCGACGACGATCTGGTCGGCATCGCCCCGGCTGCCGATCTGCTCGCGATCCGCCACTCCAGCCGGGTCTTCGAGGTGCCCGGACCGGACGGCGATCTTCGAAACGCCGGCGATGTCCGGACCCTCGCCGAGGCCATCGTGCTCGCGGTCCGACAACAGTCCAAAGTGATCAACATCTCGGAGGCAGCCTGCCTGCCGCCCGCCCGCGCAGCCGTGGACGGTGCCTCGCTGCAGGCTGCCCTGCGCTACGCGGCGCAGCACGACGTGGTCGTGGTCGCGGCCGCCGGCAACGCCGGGGTCGGCGGTTGCACCGCGGCCGGCGGTCCCGATCAGGTGTCCGTGCCGGGGTGGTACGGCAACGATGTGCTCACCGTCGCCGCGGTCGGCCCAGAGGACGCACCAGCACCGTTCACTGTCCCCGGTCCATGGGTCGACGTCGCCGCACCCGGCACCGCGTTGCGTTCGCTGGCCGTCGGCGGCGAGCTGACCAGCGACGCGGTGGAGGGCACGAGCTTCGCGGCGCCCTGGGTGGCAGGCCTCGCCGCGCTGGTCCGGGAACGCTTTCCGGACCTGACCGCAATCCAGGTCATCGACCGGATCCGCGCCACGACCCGCCGCCCGGCCGGCGGGCGCGACGACGCCGTCGGATACGGAGTCATCGACCCGGTGGCCGCGCTGACCGCGGAACCCGCGGTGCTCAGCCTCGCCGCGCAGGACCGGGACTCCCCCACTGCTGACCTACGCGGGACTGCTCCCGTGCCACCGCCCCCACCCCCAGGGGCACCATTCGACGTGCTGGCAGTGGTCGCGATGCTCGGCGTCGCCGGGGCCACCACGACGCTGCTGCGCCGCCGACCCGGACGCGGGTGACCGGATCGTCAGCTCCCCGTTGGCATGACGTCGACCATCCGCGCGGCCTGTGCCAGATCCAGCAACGTACCGCGGGGCAGCATCCGCAGCGCCGCCTCCGGTGCCGGTTGCGCCCGGGTGATCCCGAGCGCCTCTGCCGAGTCGGCGTCGGCCACACCATGGGTCACCCCGGTGGCCGAGACCAGCCACAGCGGCCCGGCACCAGGCGCCCGACCGGGCCCGGTGGCCCGGACCGGCCCGCCGCCGCCGTCCGCCAGCACCACGTTGTCGGCCCGCGCACCGGCACCGTCCGCCTGGGCCAAGGCAACGGTGACGCCACCGGCGGGCACCGGCAACGACGTACCGAGCAGCACGCCTGTCTCCGGGCGCCCGTCGGCCACCCAGGTCCAGCAGACGAACGGGGCCTCGGCCGGATCCAGGATCCGCGGCGACGATACCGGCCAGCGCGTCACGTCCAGCCCGTCGACCGAGCGGGCGACGGCGAGCACCTCGGGCCCGACCGGCCTGGACACACCGCCGGCTGCCCGTAGGACGTCGGCGACGAGCGGCGGTAGCTTCTGCAGGCCGGCGGCCAGCACCACGTAGTACTGCTCGGGGCCACCCGAGGAGCTCCGCACCAGGACGTCACCCACCCGGCCCGGCACGCCCGCGGGGGCTGGGCCACCGCGGCCCGGCACGAAGGGCGTGGCCAGCGTGGGGCCTGCCGGCACCGCCGAGACCAGATCCGGGTTGGCCGGCCGGGGCGTGCGATCAGCAATTCCGAATGCGGTGACCAGCGGACGGTCCGCGAGGTCGATCTCATGGCGTCGACCACCGGTGACCAGCCACGTCCGGCCCCCCGGGACGACGAGCAGCACCCCGTCAGCCTGGGGCGGGCCCGGTGAAGAGCCCGAGGACGAACCCGGTGGCGGGCGCGCGGCGCCGGCAACAACCGTGGTCGCAACCGGGCCGCCCCCGTCGCCGCCGGTCTCATCGCACACGGCCCACGACGGTGCGACGCCCGGGCCGTCGGGCCGGACCGACTCGGCACCCGGAACAGCGGCGGCGGCGGTGCGCTGCGCGTCACCGAGCGTGGCGTCGGGCACCACGACGGGCACGGCCGTGGCCGGGTCGTCGCCGGTGGCGCCGCCGCGGCGCAGCGCGGCGAGGACGAGCCGTCCAGCGGCGAGGTTGGCCACCGGAACCAGCCGGTCCGGGTCGTGCCCAACCGCGTACATCGCCCCGGACTCCCTGCCCACCACGATTGCCTGCCGCGACCATTGCGGGCTGGGCGACACGAGCGCGACGATCGCGACCCCGCCCAGGGCGAGCATCCCGAGCAGCGCACCGGCCATCGCCGCGCGGCGCTGGGACCGGATCTGCTCATGTAACGGCACCGGGTCGCCGCGGACCAGTGCAGCCTCAAGCCGACGCAACCCGAAACGGTAGGCGTCGACCTGATCGCGAGTCGCCGGCGCCCGAACCACACTCGCTCTGGGCACCTGCCGACGCTAGCCCGACCGGCCTGCTCCGTGGGCCCGTTCGGATCATCTGCGGACAGCGAGTTCAGGGCACCGAGATCGCATCCAGGCGTTCGCGCAGGAACGGTGCCGAGACCACCGGTGTCAGGTCGGCGCGGCGTCCGATCGGCGGTGCCAGCGGCGTGACCACCGCGTCATGGTCGAGCTCGAAGAAGAACACCAGCGACACGAGCTCCTCGTGCGGCAAGGCTGCCGGTGGCGGCAGCACCCGATGCCGTCCGGAACGCCAGCGCAGTCCCGTCCAGTGCGCCAGCAGGTCCCCGATGTTGACGGTGAGCGCGGCGGGATCGTAGGGCGCGTCGATCCAGCCATGGCCGGGGATGTGGACCTGCAACCCGCCCGCACCGGGCTCGCGGTCGAGCACGGTGACCGTGCCGAAGTCGGTGTGCGGCCCGATCCGGTACTGCCCGGGCACCGGCTCGCCCACCTCCACCAGCGGCGGATACCGGTTGATGTTGAATGTCCACGTGGGGTGGCTGGCGAGTGCGGTCAGGGAGTCGAGCGGCTGGCCGAGGGCGTCCGCGCACAGCTCCAGCAGCTGGGTCGAGACGGAGCACATCACCTCGAGGTAGCGGCAGGCGGCGCCGGGCAGCTCGGGTACCTCGGCCGGCCACACATTGGGCGGGAACCAGATGTCGTCAACTCGCCGGTCACCTGTGGGAGTGCTCGGTCCGATGGCCAAGGACTCCTTGAGATCGGTCGGTGACTCCACCCCCTCGACGCGTCCGTTGGCCTCGACGCCCGGCGCGAGCCAGCCGCGTCCACCGATCCGGACGGCGTAGCGGTACTTGACCTCCACCGGCAGGGCGAAGAACCGCCGCGCCGCCGCCCGCACCTCAGCCCGCAGGATGTCCCCCACGCCGTGGCCGGTAACCAGCAGGAACCCGGCCTGCCGCAGTGCGGCGTCGACCGCGGGTGCAACCGTCGGGTCGCCGGCCCGCCACGCCGCCAGGTCGATCGTCGGAATCATCCGGGTTCCCCAATGTCCTCGTTCCACAGTTCGGGGCGGGCGGCGATGAACTCGGCCATCAGCGCGGTGCAGCGCTCGTCATCGAGCACCGTGACGCGGACGCCGTGCTCGACGAGCCAGTCGTGTCCGCCGTGGAAGGTGCGGGCCTCCCCGACCAGTATCGCCCCGATGCCGAACTGGCGCACCAATCCCGAGCAGTACCAGCACGGCGACAGCGTCGTGACCATGATCGTCTCGCGGTAGTCGCGCTGACGACCCGCGGCTCGGAAGGCGGCGGTCTCGGCGTGCGTCGACGGATCGTCGTCCTGTACGCGCCGGTTGTGGCCGCGGCCGAGCAATGTGCCGTCGGCGGCGAAGAGGGCCGCGCCGATCGGGATGCCGCCCTCGGCGAGCCCGGCGCGGGCCTCGGCGAACGCGACGTCCAGCAGGACCGCCGGACCGGCCAGAATCGTCACCGCCCCACTCTGCTGGGCGCCACCTGGTCGCCGCAACCGACGATCCGTGTCGTCAGCGAGTCTCCGGCATCCGCAACCGGCGCGTGACCGCGGCTCTGGCCGCCAGTTCTGCGTCAGCGGGATAGTCGACCTGCACCAACGTCAGCCC
>Ga0136617_10001232_pt1 | contig 22558 bp, 24 predicted proteins | sample AntDrymUQ3222106_2_FD_129672 | JGI IMG/M metagenome (GOLD analysis project Ga0136617, IMG submission 129672) | Polar desert sand microbial communities from Dry Valleys, Antarctica - metaG UQ322 (21.06) | ecosystem: Environmental > Terrestrial > Soil > Desert | place: Antarctica: Dry Valley...
ACCTGAGAGATGATCGAGAGACAGCTCTTGCGCTATTCCGAATCATCAATCTTATCGTTGAGACTGAGATTACGGAGCCGAATCGTCTCGAATCGCTCTATGCCTCTCTGCCTGCATCAAAGCTTCAAGCTATCAAAAAGCGAGACGGGGAAACCATCGAGCCTACCTCTCCCTCCCAAACGACCGGTTGACCCTGAGAAGGTTGTGGTTCAGGATCTCATTATGTTCTCTACCGCCGATACGCTCTCTCAGGCCGGAATCGACCTCCTCGCCTCGGCGCGCGGAAAGAAGTTCGGCACCATCCTCGCCGATCCGCCGTGGCAGTTTCAGAACCGCACCGGCAAGGTCGCGCCGGAGCATAAGCGCCTCAACCGCTATGGCACGATGGCGCTCGACGAGATTTGCGCGCTACCCGTTGCCGACATCGCCGCCGACCCCTCGCATCTGTATCTCTGGGTGCCCAACGCGCTGCTGCCGCAGGGGCTCGAAGTGATGGACGCTTGGGGCTATCGCTACATCTCGAACATTGTCTGGCACAAAATCCGCAAGGATGGCGGCTCGGACGGGCGCGGCGTCGGCTTCTATTTCCGCAACGTCACGGAGCTTCTCCTGTTCGGTGTGCGCGGCAAGAATGCCCGCACCCTCGCGCCCGGCCGCAGCCAGGTTAATATGATGCAGACCCGCAAGCGCGAGCATAGCCGCAAGCCCGACGAGCAATATCACATCATCGAGGATTGCAGCTGGGGTCCGCGCCTAGAAATGTTCAGCCGGGGCAAGCGCCGCGGCTGGACCGTCTGGGGCAACCAGGCGGACGACAGCTACAAGCCGACGTGGGACACCTACGGCTACAACAGCGCGGCCATCGCGGCGGAGTAATCAGATCGCTTCGGCAGCCGCGTCTGCTTCGGCTTCTGCCTGCTCGATAATCGGCCGTAGCGCGGCTTCCGACTCGCCAAACGTCACGATGCCGTCGGGCAAGCCGATAAGGAGGAGCGGGCAGGGATTTCCGACGCCGCGATGGACCCTATCCTCCAGCTTGCGCCAGTGTGTCGTCGCCTCGCCAAACTTATCTGCCACGAACTTGTTGACGAAAACCTCGCGGAAGGTCAGCTCACCCCTCGTTTTCGTGGCCTTCATTCGCTTGAGAATGGCGGCACGTTGCTTGGACGTGGGATCATAACCCCACTTTAGCAAATCGTCGAAACCTTGGATCTGACGCTCGTCGAAGAACCGGCTGACCAGATCGCGCATGCGGTCGTGCAGGCTGCGGCCGCGCGTGATGATGATGCCGACCGAGATAGCGCCATCCGCATGGAGACGCTTAAAATTCTCCAAGTCGCGATCGTAGAAAGGATCCTTATTGTTCCATTCGATCTCAAGCGCGATTGTGGCCATGGCGCCGCCTTTCAGCCCGTAGGATTTCACATGATCCATCTTGTGACTGATGGCTTCGCGCGGGACATCGTTGATAAGCTTTTTCACGACGAATTCCTGTGTAGCCCAGCCGTGGGCTTGCAGGCCGCGCCGCAACCGCTGCGTGCCCTTCGATTCCCAGCCGCCTCCGGCAATTATCTCTTCGATCGGAATGGTCGCTCTTAGAAGCACCTCCTCTATTTCGCGAGGCACAGCCGGAAAGTCGCCGCCAAGGATCGCCTTGGCGTGACTGTGAAATTCTACCTGAAAGCCGGCCTTGATAAGAGCATTGAACATCGCCCAAGCTTAACAAGCCTTCGAAGCAGGATCCATAGCCGGAGCGCTCTCTCAATCCCGCCAATAATCCGCCCGCTCCGCGCCGTCGAAACCGGCCCGTCGCCATGCAGCACTTCCTGAAATCTCTTCCCCGAGCCGCACGGGCACGGGTCGTTGCGCCCCAGAAAGGATTCTCACGCATGGCTGCCGCGAGGCATAACCTGTCGCGCCGGGCCTTGCTAGGTGCGGTGGCCGGGGCGTGCGTTTCGCGTACCTGTGCCGGGGTTGCGGCGGCCGCCTCAGGTGGCGCCGCACAGAGCCCCGCTCCCAGCCGCTGGACCCGGGCCCTCGCCGGCTTTCGCCGGGCCGAGGCACGGCTCGCAGCTCTCCCGCCGGGAAACTCCGACGACCTGTTCGACGATTTCGAATGCGCGCGCCTCGACGCCCTTCGCCGCCTGCTCCGCGCTTCGGCGCCGGACCTTCCCGCCCTTGCCGTCAAGATCGACTTGCTCGTCGAGGATCAGGCTTGGGAACTCGCCGGCGCCAAACCCTGCCTCGCCGCCCTCAAGGCCGATGCCCGGAGGCTTGCCGGTGGCGGTTGACTATATCTGCAACACTTGCGGTGGGAGCAATGTCGCCCGCGATGCCCGGGCCGCGTGGGATGCCGTCGCGCAGGATTGGACGCTCGGCGCTACGTTCGATTACGCCTATTGCCACGATTGCGATGGCGAGACGCGATTGGTGGAGGTTGATCTTCAGACCCGGCAGCCAATTGGAGAGTAGGCGCCCCCCCCCAAAAAAAACCATTTTCCTACACGCGATTTTTTTGCTTCAAGCTGGTCAATGAGCAAGCATCCGACCGATTCCAGACCGCTCCAGCGGCCCGACCACGTGATCGACGACTCGCCGCTCGCCTTCACCCCGGTTCCGGTGCGCTACCGCCACGACGGCTGGACCCATGAGCGTCAGGAGGATTTCATCCGCGCGCTCGCCGCCAGCGGCTGCGTGGAGGAATCCGCGCGCTGCGTCGGCAAGTCCGCGTCGAGCGCCTATGAATTGCGCGCGCGGCCCGAGGCGCAGAGCTTCAGGCTCGCGTGGGACGCGGCGCTGGACATGGCGATGCCGCGCATGTCCGACGCCGCCATCTCGCGCTGCATCTACGGCGTGCCGGTGCCGCATTTCTATAAAGGCGAGCAGATCGGCGAGCACCGCCGCTACGACGAACGCCTGACGATGTGGATGCTGCGCTACCGCGATCCCGTGCGCTACGGCAAATGGCTCGACAAGATCGAATCCCGGCGCCACGCGGACGGCGCCGCCTTGACCTTGCTCGATCGCCTCATCGAACTCGCCGAAGACTGTTACGGATACTTCACCCGCCGCCGCTCGCGGATCGGCCCGATCGACGTGGACTGACAAGCCCCTCCATGACGCACCCCCAACTTCCTCAACTTCCGGTCAGGCGGCGCCGCTCAGCTCCCGGCTTTCTCCTCGCGGCGGGAGACGTGGGCGGTCCCGCCTTTGTCGACCATCACCAGCCAGTCGCGGCCGTCGGCGCAGCGCGCGACCCAGCTCGGCATGCCATATTGCTCTCCGCCATAAGCCGAGCCCGCGACATTCTGGCAATCCTGGCCGGCATCGCGGACCGCGCGCAGGAACACCGCGTTGCGCTGCCCCGGCGCCAGCGCGTCGATCCGCGCCTTATACGCGCCGTCCGCCGCGACGACCGCGGGCGCCCTGGCGGGCTCGGCCTCGCATGCGCCGAGCGCGAGCAGCGGCATCGCGGCCGCCGCAACCCTGTGTCTCGCCACCATGGCTAGCGCACCGCCTCCTCGAACCGTTCGTTGCCGACCATGCCGAGCCGGGTGACGCCGGCGCGCTTGACCGCGGCGAGGACATGATCGAACCGGTCATACGGCGTCTCGGCCTCGGCGCGAAGGCTGAGCTCGGCCATCGAGTCGGCGGCGATCGCGGCCAGCGGCGCCGCCAGCTCGCTTTGGCCGACCGCGCGCCCGTCGAGGCTGATCCGGCCGGCCGCGTCGATCTCGAGCCGATGCATCACCGGTTCGGCCCGCTCCGTGGATGGGCCGACGGGCAGGTCGAGCGGCACCTTGTGCGCGGCGATCGGGACGGTGATGATGAACATGATCAGCAGCACCAGCATCACGTCGATCAGGGGCGTCGTGTTGAGGTCGCCGATCGGCGCCTCGGCCGGCGCTGCGAAAGCGGGGATGCCGCGAATATGCCTGGACATGACGCTCTCCTCCTTGTGATGTGACACCATAACATGGACGGAAAGGGGCGGCAAGCGGGCACGAACGATCGGCTAGGCGCACCAAGCCAAGCGCCGCCCTTTATATTGCCGCGCGAGGCCCTCCGCGACGAGGGTGTCGCCGAGCGAGCGGCCGTCGCGGACCACGATCCGCAGCTTGCGGCCGTAGCGGTCCTGATCGCGATCGGCCGCCTGCATCGCGAACGGCCCGGCGTTGAGCAGCGCCTGGAGCCGCCGCGTCGCGCGCGCGCCCAAAGCGGCTTCCTCGGCGCAGCGCGGCGGGTGGGTTTCGGGGGTGTCGATGTCGGCGATGCGGATCTTCTCGCCGCCCAGCCAGAATGTGTCGCCGTCGACCACGCAGTCGATCCGCGCCCCGAATCCGCACAAGGCAAAGCTGCGGCTCGCCGCCGGCTGGGGCGATGTCGCGACCGCGGTGCCGCCGAGCCCGGCATAAGCCAGCCCGAGCATCGCCCCGGCCAAAACCACCAGCCGAAGCTCGGGCGCGCTCACCCGGCCGCGTTCGCGATCCACTTTGATATGGTTGAAACCCATGGCTCTGCCTTGCCGCCGAACGAAGCCCGATGGTGGGGCCGAGGCGTCAAGAATCGCTTAAGCGGCGACGCCGACCAAGCCGGGATGCCGCCGATATGGACCCCGGATCGGACCGTTTGCTCGATCGGATCGGGCGGATTTCGCGCCGCTGTCTCGCGGATGAACGGGACGTAATATGGGGTTCACGCAACCGATGGGCGGCTTGGCTGGTTGTCTTCATGTGCCGGCCGATTGCCGGAGTGTAAGGAGCAACCCCCATGAAGAAATTCATTCTCGCGGCCGCGATGTCGGCCGTCATCCTGCCTGCGGTCCCGGCCGCGGCGCAATCACGCGGCGACCGCGAATATCAGCGCGACGTCAACCAGGCCGAGCGCGAGCGCCAGCGCAACCTTCGCAACGCCGACGACCGCAAGGATGTCCGCCGCGCGAACAAGGAATATCGCCGCGACGTCCGCCAGGCGAACCGCGACTGGAGGCAGTATCGCAATTACGATTACAACCGCTACGAGCGCGGCCAGACGCGCTATTATGCAGATCAATATTATCGCGACGGCCGCTATTATCAGCCGCGTCGTCTCGGCATGAACGACCGCATCTATCGCGGGCAGAACGGCCAATATTATTGCCGTCGGACCGACGGTACGACCGGCCTGATCATCGGCGGCATCGCCGGCGGCTTGCTCGGCAACACGATCGGCCGCGGTAGCAGCAACACGATCGCCGCGATCCTGGGTGCCGCCGGCGGCGCGCTCGCCGGCCGTGCCATCGACCGCAACAACGTCCGCTGCCGTTAAGCGAACTTTAGCGCAAAACCGGGGCTGGCGGAGCGATCCGCCGGCCCCTTTCGCGTCCGCCTGAGGTCGGCTAGCGTGCGGCGCGAAGGGAAGCCGCGATGGACGCGCCCAAAACCCGCTACCGCGTGATCGAGAAACAGGGCCGGCTGATCGTCATCGACACGGCGACCGGCGCGCCCGCGACGCCCGACGCTTATGCTCCGCCCAGACAGACGGGTCAGCCGGCGTCGTTCATCGAGCTAGGATCGGAGCCCTTCGAGCGGCTAGCCGCCGCCATCGCCAATTCCATCGTCAAGATCGCGATCCGGGAGCGGACCCCTGAGGGTGACGCGATCGTCGACTGGAACTGGACGGTCAATGGTCGCAACAGAAGCTGGCACGCCCGGCTCGACCGCGATCAGGAGCGCGCCCTGGGCCATGCGTTGCTCCAATTCGTACCGCTCCCGATCGCGGCGGCAGGGGTCATCTTGCCATTCGGCTCGGCAGTGACGGGCGTGTCGTTTCTCGCTCTGCTCGGGGCCGTTCCCTTGGCGATTTTCGCGTCGTTGACCATCAAGGGACTCCAGCGCGACTCGGCCGACCAACCGCCGGTCTGATCGGCATGTTCTTCCACCGCTAGGGCGTACCGGCGATCCGGCAGGCTGGCAGCTTGATCTGCGCGAGATCCGCGCAGGCGCGGACCTGGACGTCGGCGTTGGGGGCGATGAATATCGCCCAGTCGCCGGTGTCGGAGCAGCGCGCGGTCCACATCGACATGTTCTTGTAATCCTCCTGATAGCCCGACGCGTCGGTCTTCTTGCAGCGCTCGCCCGAATCCTGGATCGCGCGGCGCAGCGCCAGGCCGCGATTGAGCGCGCTCAGCGTCTTAAGCTTGTCGACATAGGGGCTGCCGGCCTTGATCGCCCTGGCCCTGGGCTCGCGGCCATCGCCGGTATCGCCACAGGCGCCGAGCGAAAGGGCCAGTGCGGCCGCGGCGAGGATGAGATGCTTCATCGAAAACCTCCTGTTGCTAGCGCCCGTAAATCCGCCATTTGCGCTGCGCCGCGGTTGCGCCGGAGCTGCCTTGGGCCCGGCGGACCGTGACGGTCCCGGCGGTGGCGAAAGGCTTGCCGTTTTTCAACCGCCCGACGATCTGCACCGGCACCTCGACATAGAAAGAGCTCGCCGCCGCCTGCGGCCGCGACGGCGGGCCGATCGTCGCGTGATAGCTGCGATAGGCCGAAAAGCCGCGCGCGAATGCCTCCGCGCCCGCGGCGCCGGCCCGGTCGCTTTCCCAGCGCAGCCGCCAGGCCGCCGCATAGCGGCCGGCCGCGATCGACGCATAATAAGCCCGCACCGCCGACGCCGCCCCCGCCGCGTCGGCGGCGTGCGAGGCCGCGCCGAGCAAAGCCGCGACCGGCAGGAGCAAGAGGCTTCGAACCATATGCCCCCAATGCAGAGCGGCGATGCGATGTTCCCGCGCTGCTAGAAGCCGACCTTGATGCCCACCAGCCCCGAGAAATCGTCGCCGCCGGCACGGCTGAACGACGAGCTGCCGTTGATCTGCAGCTTGATCCGCTCCGCCAGCGCCAGGGTCGCGCCGCCGGTCAGCCGGGCATAGGTGTCCTTCGGCCGGTCGGCGAGCACGAAGCTGTTGACGATGGTCGGCGACGCGGTGCCGGCGTAGCGGATCACCCGGCCATCGCCTTCGAAGTCGCGTTCCGCGGTCAGCGTGACGTAGGGCGCGAACGACAGGCCCGCCCAATCCATCTCGCCGCGCGCCTCGATGCCAGCCTGGCCGACCAGCGCCTTGAGCTCCTGCTCCTCGACGTTGAGCGTGAGCACCGGATCGCCTTGCTCGGTATAGCCATCGAGCTCGGCTTTGGCATATTGCACGCCGACCACCGGCCCGACCCTGAAACCGCCGAGCCCGAACAGATAGCCCGCCTTCGCGCCGGCGATGATCGCGTCGCCATCGGCCTCGCCCTCGATCTCGTCGATCACGGCGTCCCGCTCATTTTCGTGCTGGAGCCAGCCGTAACCGGCATAGCCTTCGAGGAATGCGCCGCCCGCGCCGGCCCACGCGCCGTAAATGCCGACCTGCCAGGCTTGCGCCTCGGCCCCGCCATTGGACGTGATGATATCGGCCTCCGCCATCGAATAATTGCCCGCGATGCCGATCATGGCGCCCGACCCCATGTCATATTCGGCGCCGGCGGTGACTCCGGTCACGTCGAGGTCGTACGGCAGGTTGGTGTTGCCCGCGCCGTAATCGCGCCCGGCGAAGCTGCCGGTGACGTAGAATTGCAAGCCGCCGCCGTTGCCGCCCGCGCCGCTGCGCGCGTCCGAAAGGTCGAGCCGCCCGAGCAGGGTCGATCCGAAGGCGCGCGCGGTTTCAAGGCCGATATCGGTCTGCGCCTGAAAGTGGAGCGGCGCCTCGAGCTGGCGGACCGCATATTGGCCGACAATCTCGAACCCGCGCGAGGTCAGATGGACCTGATCGACGTAGAACAGATATTTGTCGAGCAGGGTGGGGTCGGTGGTGACGCAGGCGATCGGGCACGCGCCCGCGCTGATCAGCCCGAATGCGGACAGATTGGCCCCGACCACATCGCCGATCTTGTTGAGATCGAGATAGTTCACGATCACGCCCCGCGACGCGATGGTGGACAGCGACCCCTGGATGCCGGTGTTGAACTGGTTGGCGAAGGCGGTGCCGATCGCCGCGATCGGCGTCCCGGCGACCTCGGGCAGCCGGCCGACGTCGCCGGCCAGGAACGTGATGTTGCGCGCACCCGCGCCGACCAGGGCATTGAGGCCGACGGTCGCTTCGGCGACGCTGATATTGGCGGCGGCGGGCGCGCCGGCGATCCGCGACGCGATCTGCGCGCTGGTCAGATTGCGGCCGAGCGCCTGTTCGTAGAAGCGCGCATCGTTGCCGCCGATCGAGATCACGACCAAATCGTCGGCGGCGAAGCGGCCGGTGGTGCGCGGGAAGGCGGCCGGGCCGCCGCCGGCGAGGAACGACTGATATTCGGTCGGGAAGCCGAGAATGCCCGGGCCGTTGATGTTGGTGAAGCCGGTATTGCCCGGCCCGGTGAAGGCGCCGCCGATCGCGAAATTCTGGATCGGCCGGCCGAGGATGGTGCCGATCGTGTCGACGAAATTGGTGCCGTTGCTGAACCGTCCGTTGGCGTAGACGGCGGGCCGCGGGATTCCGGTCAGCTCGAAGAAATTGCCGTCATCGGTGTAGGAATCGCCGAACGCGACCACCCGGCCGACACGTTGCGCGGAGGCCGGGCTCGCGGCCAGCAGGGCGGCCGCCGAAGCCGCGCACAGAAAATGAACCGAAAAACGCATGAAACTCGTCCTCCCCCGGGCGCCGCCATTTTCGCGAGGCGCCCTGATGCCACAGAAATGCAACCTGCTGGGAATGCAATGTTTCGGCGTTACTGACAAGCCATTCAGTTTGGCGGATCGAGCGCGCTGACGGCGGACAAAGCAAAGGCCGCGCCGGCAACGGGTGCCGGCGCGGCCTGACGCGAGAATTTGATCCTTTAGGCGGGCGTCTTGGGCGCCGCCTGGGCGTCCAGCTCGGCCTTGGTCGTGCCGAGCACCAGGCCCTTGTCGTTCTTGCCGAAGCTGGCGACCGGGATCTGCACCCGGCTCTTGCCGGTGGCGACGACCGCGCCCTTGGCATCGACCGATTCCACGGTCCCGACCATCGCGCCGGTCTGGTCGTGGACCATCACGCCGGCCTTGACGTCGGCGGGAGTCGCGAGCGTCGTGGCGCCGACAGCGGCGGCCGGGGCGTCAGTAGCGGCGTCAGTGGCGGCATCCGCCGCACCTTCGACAACCGATCCGGTGGCGGCGTCGGCGTTTGCCGGCTCAGCAGCCGCCGGTTCCGGCGTCGCGACCGGCGGCGTCATCGCCGGGTCGGTGGGCTGGGTCTGGGCGAGCGCGGCGTCGGCCGGCAGCGCGATCGCGGCGGCGGCCGTCAAAAGAGCGATACGAAGAGTCATGTGCGTCTCCTGTCAGTGGTTTGAAAGAGTAACGGGAGCGCGCGAGAAAAGGGTTCAAGAGAGTCGGTGAGCCGTGGCCACGGGGCGACCGGGGCCCAACAAAATCGTTGAGATGACCGGCTGGAATCGACTGGGCTCAGGAATTGCGGGCGCCCAGCATGTCGGCGATCGCGGTAAATTTCTCGCGCGGGCTGCCGTCGCGAGCGCGGGCGATCTCGGCCGCCTCGATCTTCTGCCAATCGCTGAAGCTGACGGTTTCGACCCCGCGCTGGGCGAGCAGCGCATCGAGGTCCGCGCCGCCCCCTTTGCGGCCCGCTTGCGACATCTCGGCCTTGATCCGCTCGGCGACCGCATAGCCGTCGGGCCGGTTGGTGCCGATCGTGCCGCTCGGCCCGCGCCGCGCCCAGCCGACGCAATAGAGGCCGGGTGCGATCAGGCCCTCGTGATTGGCGAAGCGGCCGCGGCCATGTTCGTACGGAACGCCCTCGATCGGCGGCGTGGTGTAGCCGATGCAGCTGACCACCAGCCCGCACTCGATCGCATAGGTCTCGCCGGTGCCTTCCGAGCGGAGGTCGGGGGTCAGCCTGGTGCGCTCGACGATCACCCGCTCGACCTTGCCGTCGCCTTCGATCGCGACCGGCGCGGCGAAGAAGTCGAAATGGATCGTCTTGCGCTTCTCCGCCCCGGCCGCCGCGAAGTCGCGCAAATGGGTGACCGACTTGCGCATGCCCGGCTCGAGCGACGCGTCCTCGACCAGGTCCGGGAAATCTCCCGCCTCGACGCGCGGCGCGGCCTCTTCGAGATGGCCGAGCTCACCCAGCTCCTTGGGGGTCATCGCGATCTGGTGCGGCCCGCGCCGACCGAGCAAATGGATGTGTCGGACGCGGCTTTGCGCCAGCGCGTCGAGCGCGTGGCCGACAATATCCGAACCGGCGAATTCGGCGCGCGTCTTGGACAGGATGCGGGCGACATCGAGCGCGACATTGCCGTTGCCGATCACCAATGCCGTCTCGGCGTCGAGCGGCGGCGCGAGCGCGGCGAAATCCGGATGGCCGTTATACCAGCCGACGAACGCGGCCGATCCGATCACGCCGGCAAGCTCGGCGCCGGGAATGCCGAGCGCGCGGTCGTCGGGCGCGCCGGTCGCGAGGATCACCGCGTCGTACAGGCCGAGCAATTCGGGGATCGAGATGTCGCGGCCGACCGACACATTGCCGGCGAAGCGGACGTTGCCGCTCAGCGCCACTTTCTCATAGCGCCGCGATACTGCCTTGATCGACTGGTGGTCGGGCGCGACCCCGAAGCGGATCAGTCCGTACGGCACCGGCAGCCGGTCGATGACGTCGACGCTAACGTCCTCGCCAAACTCCTTCTGAACCGCTTCGGCGCAATAATAACCGGCGGGCCCGGAGCCGATGATCGCAACATGCCGCACATTCGTCTCCGCCGTCGTTCAGCCGCGGATGCTAGCGTGATGGCGGCGCGAGGCAAGGGTCGCTATTTTTTCGATTTGTCCTCGAGCAGTTCGGCGCCGCCGCGCCGCAGCAGTCCCTCGATCTTGCTGCCGAACATCGCGAGGAAGGCCGGCAGCATCAGTTCGAGCCGGACGGTCGCGTCGAGCACGTCGATATGGCCGGAGACTTCCTGCCCCATCGCCTTGACCGACAGGTTCATGCGGTCGCCCTCCCAGCTCGATTCGACGATCGCGCCGCCGGGTATGCGGTCCTGCAATTTGCCGATGCCGCTCTGCATCCGCCTCTTGGCCTCCGCGGCGCCGAGGCGGTGGGGGAGGTTGATCACGATCGGCTTGTCCATGGCGCCGTTCATAGGCCGAACGCGCTGCTTACTACAATCCGCCGATCGTCAGCTGCACATGGCGGGGGTCGAGCGGCCGCCGTTGGTGATCGACTGGTTGGTCCGCTGACGCACGTTGAACGCGCTCAGATAGTGGAGTTCCGTGCCGGAGAGCAGCGAATTGGCCATCAGCGGCTGGTAGCGATAGACGACTTCCACCACCATCACCGCGGTGCCGGCCTGGGCCGCGATCTGCTTGCCGGCAACCCCCATCGCCGTCATCGTCGATGCCGTCGGGCTGCTGGGGGTGGTGGACGGCGTGGTGCGGTCCGTCTGATAGATTTCGGTGCCGTTGGTGATCGCCGTGCCGTTGGCCTGGAGCGGCCTGCCGAACGACGAGGTCCGGGCGAAATCGCCGTCGCAACGCTGCCAGCGGATCCATTGCTTGGTTCCGTCCGGCGTCGGTTCGAGGCTCGACAATATGATCCGGCCATTGGCCTCGAAATCGATCGTCCTGCCGGTCATCAACCCGCCGATGAGAAGCTCGGTCACGTCGCCCTCATCGATCGAATCGCGCACGCGGGCCGCATTGTCCGCGACGGTGGCCGCGATGTTGCTGATGCGCAGGTGCGCGAGCGCATAATTCGCCGTTTCGAGACCGACCAAGCCAAGCCCGAGCAGCACCGGCAGCGACACCGCGAACTCGACCATCGCCAGGCCGCTTTGCGACCGGCGGAGGCTTCGCGCGCGCCGGAAAAGCCGGCGGCAAAGCGGCCGGAGCGAGGGTGTGAGAAGGGTCAACATACGATGGCACTCGACAGGCGGGCCGCATAAGGCTGGTTGCGCAGCACGGTCGAGCTCTTGATCGTCTGCGTGTTCGAAAGGCCGAGAAAGCTGCCCAGCGGGACGAGCCGCGGGAAGGTTATCGTCACCTGGTAATCGACGATGTCGTCGGCGCCGCCCAAACCGCTGCGGCCACGATCGGTATCGTAAGACCCGTTGCCGTTGGAATCCTGATAGCAGTCGCCCGAATTATATTGGTTCAGGGGGGCGGTATCCTGCGTGATCTTCTCCGGCGTGCGGACGCCCGAAAAGTCCGCATAGGACTTTTTGACGATTGTGACCGTTGCGCCGTTGGAGAAGGAGGCGAGGCTGTCATTGACCTGCGCGTCGATTTGCGCCCCGGTCTTGTCGCCGACGGTGGCGGCGCGCGCCGCCTCAAGCAGCGCGCCCTGGAGCACGGACTCGGTATAGCTGCGATAGCCGAAATCGGTGAAGGCCAGCAAAGTCATGCACAAAGCCGGCGCGATCAGCGCGAACTCGACGACAGTCACGCCGCGATTGTCCGCCCGGCGCCCGATCAGGGTGCGCAGCCGCGTCACTTGGTCAGCCTCAGGGCGCCGATGTTCTTGCCGATCTCACGGAACTTGGCGATCAACTGGGCCTTGCTCGACGATACAGAGGTTTGCGACGCGTTGCTCGCGCATTCCGTCAAGGCGGCGCTCAATGCTGTGTCGAAGGAGATCACCCAGATCGACACATTCTTGCCCTTGATGGCGTTGCACATCATCTTGAAGCGCTGCTCGTGCTTCGAATATTGGTTGGCGGCGCTCGGGCTCCCCGTCACGCGCTGGTCGAGATATTCGACCCCGTAGCTCGAATAGACGGTATTGTTAGGGGCGAGCTGGCCGTCAGTCATGAAGATAATGTGCTTGTTGACCGGCATTGAGTTCCACGTCGTGGGATTGTCCGCGCCGAAAATGCCTTGGTCGGAGATCATGCGTCCCCCCCAGATCATCCCGATATCGTGATATGTGCCCCCAATGGGGAGCAATGAATTGACGTAGGTCTGCATGTTGCCGCGCGTCCAATTGGTCAGACGAACCGCGGCTGCGGGACATGCAACATATCCTTGCGCCGCATAGGCATTGAGTGACCAAACGTCGCTCTCCGCGGTCGTCCGATCCTGACCGGCGGTGCCGCTTCGAATGTAGCTCACCTCGGGCCACAACGGCCGCCAGCGCGTATCCTCGGTGGTCGGGATGAGATCGAGATCAAGGTCGTTCGCGCCGCTGGGGATATTGTAGCCCGACGAGCTGGTGATCGTGTCGACCGTTTCGCGCTCTTCGATGCACCCTGCCCACGTGGCGTTCTGTGTGGTTCCGGGCAGGCGGGTCGGCACGGGAACCGAAGCGCCGGTCTTGTAGACCGACGTGTTGTGCACGACCGGCTGGTGCAGCCAGTGGGAGAAGGTTCCTACAGCCGCTGTCGTGAAATTATGGGTCGTGACGACGCAGTCGCGCGACGTGCCGCTGCCCGGACGATAGACCGTCTTCTCGGTTGCAGGGTAGCTGTTGGCCGGCGTACGCGCGACGCGGTACGCGTCGCATTGGGTGCTGGTCTTGTTCGCAAAGGTTTCCTGCGTCGTCGTGTCGTAGATCGCGGTGCGCGACTGGTAGGTCCAGTTGCTGGAAATATAGTCGGAATTGACCGCGCGAACGATGCCGCCGACGTTGACCGAGCTCGAATACGGGACAGCGCCATAACGAAGCCGCATGTTGTTGGCTTCGAGCTCGGTCTGGATTGGAGCGAGTTCGTCGTAGAGCGCCATCACCGCCTCGCGCAGGGCGACGATTTTGACGCCGCCATCGACGCTTTCCGCCATGGATCCGGTGACGTCGAGCACGAGCATGACATCGGTGTTGATGAAATTCTGCTCCGCCTCGCACTCGACCGCGAGGTTCATAGTCGCAAACCCGAACAGGTGCATGATCCCGGTCGGGATCGTGGTCGTCGCGGCGACCTTGATGACGCCCGAGGAAGGCTTGGTCACGACAGGCGTGAAGGCGTTGGTGCCGTACAGGCCCTGGGGATAGTTGAAGTTGAAGAATTTGTTCGATTCGTTGATCACCGCCTGATTGAAGGTGTCGTTGGTCATCACCCGGCGGCCGGCGAGCGAGGCCGCGTCGCAGGCGCTTTGCAGACGGGCCTTGGCCATATAGGCGCGGCTAATGTCGACGCCGCCGCCGATCATCGCGGTCAGCGGGATCAGCGCCGCGCCGACGATGGCGAGCGCGTTGCCGCCGGCGTCGCGCGCGAGTCGCGCCAGAAACGGCCTGGGACCCCTCGGGGCCGAGTGTCGCGGAGTGCCGCCTGGCTGCATGTTGGACCTCTCACCGTCTGATAAAAAGCCTGACGGAACGGGGCCTTATGGCGCGACAGGGCTAACGATCACTCAAAGGGCGTAGTTAACGGTCCCTTGGCCATGTTCCGCGCGTTGTCGCGGGGGACCCCGGAGATTTCGAACCCTATATGCCGAACGTGCCCCGCTTTTTCGCTCTCCTGCCCGCGCTCGCGGCCGCGATGCTGCTTGCCGCTCCGGCGCCGGCCGGGGACGGCATGCCCGAGGGCCAGGCCGAAGCCGATTATCACGCCTGGCTCGCCCGCAGCCCCGCGGCGCGCGCGCAGGTGCTCGCCTTCCGTCAGTTCCTCGAGATGCAGAAATTGGACGACGTGCTGCCGACCTGGCAGTTGGTCCGCACCGCGACGATGTGGCGCGAATGCTCGGGCCCCCGCTTCGAGGCCGCGCCGTTCGCCGAATGGCAGCATATCGCGACCACCCTGCGGTTCGTGCGCAACCATGTCGAGCCGGTGGTCGGCCCGGTCGAGGCTTTGTCGGGCTATCGCAACGCCGCGCTCAACCGATGCTCGGGCGGCTCCCCGGCCAGCGCCCACCGCCATTTCCACGCGCTCGACCTCACCCCGCTCCGCCCGATCGCGCGCGACGGCATGATCCGCAGCCTGTGCGCGATCCACCGCTTCCGCGGCGCGGGCTACGATGTCGGCCTGGGCTTCTACAGCGGCCGCCGCTTCCACGTCGATTCGAGGGGCTTCCGCAAATGGGGAAGCGACGGCAAGTCCGCCACCTCGCCGTGCATAGTCTGATCTGATAGCGCGACCTGAATGCCACGAATAAGCGTTATAGCAGGAAGTCGGCCGGCACCGGCGGCGGCGCGGACACCAGCAGTATCTCGAAATCCGCGAGACCGTCGCCGTCCGTGTCCCCGGACAGCCATATGTCGCTCCCCTGACTCTGATAGCGCAGCTCGCCGGCGGTGTTGCTGAAGGCGCCGCCGCCGATGAACGAGAAAGCCTGATCGCCGACCTGGCCGGAATTGGCGTCCATGCCGGACAAATCGATGATGTCGGTTCCCGATACGAAGTCGGTAATGCTGTCCGCGCTCGCACCTAAGCCGGTTTCGTAATTGCGGATGCGAAAGGTATCGGCGTCGGAGCCGCCGGTGAGCGTGTCGGCGCCCGCACCCCCCACCAACAGGTCGCTCCCGCCGCCGCCGTCGAGCGTATCGGCGGTCCAACCGCCGTTGAGCGTGTCATTGCCGCCGTGGCCGCGAAGCGTGCTGCCCCCGCCCGCATAGAGAATGTTGTCGAGAGCGTTGCCGTCCGACGAAATTGGTGGTGCTTGAGGCGTTGAGATTTTCAACATTGTCCGGGAGCTGATAGGCGGCGAGCGTGACGGACACCTCGTCGATCCCTTCGTCCGGGGCCTCCACTACCAGATCCCCGGCATTGTCGACCGTGTAGAAATCGTTGCCGACCCCGCCTTCCATGCGATCGGCGCCGCCGCCGCCCTGCAGCACGTCATGGCCGTCGCCGCCGAGCAGGACATCCGCGCCGAGCCCGCCCACCAAATTGTCGTGGCCGTCGCCGCCGGCCAGTAAATCGTCGCCGCCGCCGCCTTGGATCAAATTGTTCAGACCGTTGCCCGTGCCAGTGAAATTTCCGGTTCCCGTGAAGGCCAGATTCTCGACATGCTCGCCGAGCGCGTAGCTTGCGAGAATGGTTCGCACGCCGTCGGTGCCTTCGTTTTCGAGTTCGATCACCACGTCCCCAACCGCGTCCACGATATAGATATCGCTGCCCGCGCCGCCGGTGAGCCGGTCGTCGCCCGCGCCGCCGTCGAGCGTGTCGTTGCCGCCCAAACCAACGAGAGTGTCGTTGCCTGCGCCGCCGGTGATCGCGTTGGGAAGGGAGTTGCCGGTGAACGTCCGGCCGGCCGGCGGCGCGGGCGCGACCGCGCGGAGGTTCTCGACGTTCGCGCCGAGCGTGTAGCTTTCGAGCGAGGTGCGGACTTCGTCGGTGCCCTGGTAAAGGGCTTCGACGACGTGATCCCCGACATTGTCGACATAATAAATGTCGTTCCCGCCGCGGCCGGCGAGGGTGTCCGCCCCCGCCCCGCCGTCCAGAATGTTGGCGCCCGACGTTCCGCGCAGCACATCGTCGCCCGTGCCGCTGGTAAGGTTTTCGATGCTGATCAGGACATCGCCGGCGGCGTCCCCGGCCCGTTCGCCGGTCTGGAGATCGACCGTCACCGGGTCGATCGACCAGCGATAGCTCGCGGTGTCGTTGCCCGCTGCGCCGTCGAACGTGTCGGCGCCCGCGCCGCCCATGATGATGTTGTCGAGGGCATTGCCGGTGAGGATCTGGCCGGTGACGGAAAGGCCCCGCAGAGTCTCGACATTAGCGGCGAGGATATAATTGGCCAGGCCGGTCCGCACCTCGTCTTTGCCTTCGCCCGGATTTTCGGTGACGACATCGCCGGCATCGTCGACGATATAGACGTCGTCGCCCCGCCCGCCGATCAAAATGTCCGCGCCGGTGCCGCCGTCGAGCAGGTCGTGGCCGTCGAAGCCGTACAGAACGTCGGTTCTGGCAAGGCCGAAAAGAACTTCGTTTCGCGCGCTGCCACTTATCGTGTCGTCGGCGGGGGTCCCGAGCGGAGGCAGGTCCGCGACAAGCACTGTGACATCGTCCGCGATGAACCGGACGGCTTCGATGAGCATGAGAGTGTCCGACCCCCCATCGCCGATAAGAGCGTCGACGCGTACATTTCCATCCAGATTTCGATAAATTGCAAAATCAGCCGACGCGCCCTCGTAGGACACGATGTCGTAGCCGTCCGCTCCCTGAAAAGTTTCGTTTCCCGTGCCTCCGGCGAAATCCTGCCCGTCACCGCCGTCGCCGGCATCCTCCACCGCCTCCCGCACAAAATCGCCCCAATCGATGTCCGCACCCTCGAACGGTCGGTGGCCGTAGTTGAAGCGATCGTCGTCGCTATTGACGGACGCGCCACCGCCATAAGCGTAGCCATCGGCAACCCCGTCAATCAGGTCCATCAGTGCGTTTGAGCCGGTCCGTAAGACGCCGCTGGTGTAGAACGCGTCCGTGTCGGCGCCGTAGCCGGCGTTCAGGAATCTGAACTCCGGCTCCGAAATAAAGGAGATGCGGCCAGACGACAGCGAATCGTCGGTAAAGGTGATCCCTCCGTCGCCGTTCGAAAATCCGTCGATGACGATCGTAAGCATCTCGTCGGATGCTTTCAGATCGTCGAGTTGCAACTGGCCACGGCCGCCGAAAATGCTCGCGGTCGCATGCGCGCTTCTCGCGCTGAAATGTATGAGGCCAGTGCCGGTTTCGTCGGCTCGTATGTAAGAAACATCGCGAACGATTTCGGTTTCGGTGTAGACGTATGACGCGTCGTTCGCTCCGCGAACCTCGAACGTCGCCTGCGGATACAGCGTTCCGTAGCTGCTGGTTCCGGTCATCCATACCGACGTGGCGACAAAATCGCCGTTTGGCTCGACGGGGCGACCGGGCGCAAGCATCGACGTAACCTGGTTGCCGGTGAAACGCACGCCGTTGACCCACAATTGATCGTCGGTTTCGAAATTGCCGATCAGCACCCGGTTGGTGCGGAGATACTCGATTCCCTCCTCGACCGTCAGGCCGTCCGGCACCTTGGTCGAGACACGGAAAATGTCCACCGCCGCGTCATGGCCGTAAGCCGAATCGCCGGAAGAAAGCGTGAAGTCGCCGCCACCGATCCCGGCGATGAAGGTCGAGCCTTCGCGGTTGCCCTTGAAGATTGTCAGGGCATCCCCGCCCAGAAACAGCTCGACGCCTTTGAACGTGACGACGGCGCTGCCTTGGATGGCCGTGAACAGGCCGTCCTGCTTCTGGGTAAGGTCGAACGTCGCCGGCGCCGCGCGATCAGTAAAGGCCAGGATGTCCTTGCCGCTTCCGCCGTCGACGATCGTGTCGCCCGACCCGGCGAGGATCAGGTCGTTGCCGGTGCCGCCTTTCACGTCGGATTTGCCGCTGCCGCTGACGATGATGTCCTTACCGTCGCCGCCGTCGAGAATGTTGCGATCGGTGGACGCGCCGCCCGGGCCCATGCCGTCTCCGCCGATCAGGACGTCGCCCTTTGACGAACCCTTGAGGTCGTCGAGCCGGTCACCGAAATGAACATTGCGCTGATCGAACCCCGCCGCGCCGATCAACACGGTGCCAATACCGTTGCTGGCGGCGAGCGAAAGATAAGTGGCGTCGCTGCTCGCTCCGCTTGCGGACGCCTTTTGAGGGCCTGTCGTTTCGACCAGAGTTGTTCCGTTCAGGACCGAACTGGTTTCGAGCGAGATAAGCCGAGAGACCGATTGGTCCGCTTTCGGCAGATCGTCAAAAAAGGCCTCCAGCCTTTCCGACTTGATCTTAAGAGTCGGCAGGTCGGTCTTGAATTCATCGAGTGCATCGAGGATGGCAGCCAAGGCCGAAGCTTTCTCCTCAAGACGACTGGATCCGGAATCCTTTTCGCGCGAAATGCCGAGCAGCCGCGACAGGGATCCATCCTCGCCAATGGCGGTCGCGGCGCCAGATTCGTGTATCTCGTTCACGATATAAAAATTGAGGTCCGAGCCGTCCTTGCCCTTCGGATCGACACCGCGCTCGAAGATGATTTTCCGGACCGTCTCGCCATTATCGGTTTCGCTGAAGACGACCGCGTCCGCCCCGTCGATCTGGGCAAGGCCGACAGACGGCATTCCCGAGAGCGCATCGAAGGCGCCGACGCTCCCGAAACTGGGAGACGATATGCCGGCCCAGCTCGATAAAATGCCGCCGCTGCCGAAGAAGCTCGAACGGTAGATGATATTCTCGGCTGCGACGGCGATGGTATCGATCATTTGGGGTTCGGAGTTACCTTGGGCATCGTCAAAAAAATTCTGGTACGAGCTTCGCGTCGGCAGGGTGGCGATGTGCGCCAACTCATGAAACATCAGGCGCTCGAAAGTATAGGACAGCGTGCCGCCATCGACGTTCTTCAGGTTAAAGTATGATCCGTGTAGGGCGTTTATTTCATTGGGCATCAATAGCACGACAGTATCTGTCAATGGATCGAATGGTATGCCGGTTGCCTGGAAATGAGCGGATAGATTAGCACGCCATCCGGCATCGCCCCGATATGCCGCATAAACACCGGTAGTGGCAGGAGAAGCCAAGCCTTCAAAATAAGTCGTGAAAATGACATTTCCAGACACATTCTGAGAGATACCGTTGATCATGTTCGCGCTCTCACTGCGCGCAAGTAAAAGCGCCAAGGCATTGTCTAGCGCCTGTTTTGTCCCAGCACTCATCTGGGAAGTAGTCGGAGTAGCGGGAGCACCGTATATGTTATCGATATAGATAGTCATCCTTACGCTCCTACGATAATATATTTTTCCCCAGATGTTCCCAGCATCCTGCTAGGCCTTGATGGCGAACAGCCAGGAGGAGCCATAACCGGAGCATAAGCACCATGATATTTAACAGCCCACGCTCGCCCAGTCCTCACGATGCTGGCATGGTATGGGCTTGAAAAGCACGCGTTGCTCCAATATCCGACAGAAAAGGCCATTCCGGACCGGATGATGGGCCTAGCCATGCTAATCGCGGTCAGGGGAGCACACTCCTCTAAAGTCGCCAGCCGCGCGCTGAACCCCGCGGCGACCAGCGGCCGCAGATCGATGGGACGGGCGGACTGCGCGATCGGGCGAGCGGAGCGGCCCACCCTGCGCAAGTCTCGCTCATAGGCGGCTCTAGGCGGACGCGGATCCGGGTGATGATACCCAATCAACTGCGCCCGCAAGTCTGACGGGGGAGCATCCAGCGTGTCCTTCACGCAGACGGCGCCCTGCGTGTTTTGCGATATCTGGTAGCGGATTAGAGCGATCAGGATCGCATTTTCCTGCTCTTCGTAGGAAGGGCGGACGGCGGCGCGACCAGGAGCGCCAGGGAGAGCGTTTGCCACGAGAATAGCAGCCACGCTCAGAGACAAAAGTTTCCGCATCGAATCAACTCCCTTAGGCCGCATGATCCTGCGCTTGGCCGACCAAGGCATTGTCATGCTTTTCTCTTTACCAAAAAGAACTCTCTGTCGCGCAAGCCAATCAGTCGGTCTCCTCCGCCAGACGGCGGGCAAACCGGCGATCCACCCATCATATAATATGGACCGAAGTATTTTATCGACCAAGTCTGCCGCGACTTCACAGCTGTCGCGTGATACGGACTATTAAAGCACGGGATGCTCCAGTCCCCTGCCAAGAACCCTATCGCTCCACGAATGATCGGCCGAGCCATGCTGACCACAGTGAGCGGCGCGCATCGCGGCGCCGAAGCCGCGACGACTTCGTAACCCGCGGCAACCAGCGATAATGGATCGATCGGCCGCGGGTCGCTCCGGAGCGGGCGCACGTCCTTGCCCAAACGCCGCAGATCCTTCTGATATTCGAAGAGATCGGGGCGCCGATCACGGCGAATCTTGACCCGCGACCCGAAGAAGAGCTTATGACGCAGGTCGTGCGGAGGTGTGAACCGATCCTGCACACAGATCGTATCGGTGCCAGCCTTCGCCATTTGATACTGCACAAGCGCGACGAGAATTCCGTCCTCTTCCTTCTGCGATCGATCCGTCCGCGGCTGCCGCGAAGAGGCGCAGGATGCACTCACGACCAGCGTGATCGCCAAACTTAGACCTAAGGATTTACGCATCGGATCAGCCCCCTGAACTCTCTTCATGCTGCGCAGCTGCCCTGCCGATCACAAGCACCGATTCAGCTATAGTGTTTCTACGGTATCGGTGGAGGCGATCGGCGCGCGCGACGGGACGTTGCGTGATCCTGACGCGCGGCGATCCGCCACGCGAGCGCGGCGAAGCAATCCAGCGCGCCAACCGGATTGCTTCGCTGCCTCGCTCTTGGCAATGACGGGGTGAGGCGTTACCGCGCGACCGGCGCCGCTGCGGTCGATGTGAGGCCAACGAAATGTGCGGATGAATAGATATAATTGGTTGAGCCGCCGGGCGTCGTCGTTAAGCCAACTCCTTGCCCTGCCGTATAGGGTGGCATGCTAGACGCTATATAATAGGTATAAGTGGATTTGACTGAAACGCCGGATAAAACCAGTTTAAGAGCTTGCGAAATCGTTGTGACGGGCATTTTTTTCTTCCCCTATTTTATCTGTGGGTGCTCACTTCTCATTGCTGGATTTGATCGAGGATGAGCTGAGCCCGTGCCTGGATGTCGTCATAAATAGCGCTAGAGATTGGCTCCATTATGCTTACGTAAGGAAGCTGCCCCCTCCGCAGTTCTTCTCTTATGTCCCTGGTGAATGAGCCAGAACGAACCGCCGTACCCTGCTCGATGCGATAATCCATGACGAATGGGCCGTCGTCCGAGCGGGGACGATAGGTGGCTATGACGAAGATGTCCTCACCGCGGTCTCGACACGCCGGAGGCGGATAGTCGTTACTCGCAACGAAGCGAGGTTCGCGGTCTGGGCCAGGAAGACTGCTGGACCCTCCGCGCGATTCATGAAGCCGCCTCATCGCGTTTGTGAGTCCGTAGCTGAAACCGTCCCTGTCGCTGGTTGTTAGGGGACGGGGCCAGATGCGCTCATCGACAAGGACCGAGACGCAGACATTTGACCACTCCAGGATGCTAATTTTATCGAGATTTGCCAGAGGCGCTTCTCGCCGCCCACTTGCTGAAGGATTCGGCGGGACAGCATGGCTCGGGTGCCCATATTCGTTCGAAGAAGCGCAGGAGGCACTCGCCAGTAGCGCATTAGCCAAGGTGAGCGCTAACAATTTCCCCATCGAATCAGCCCCCTGAACCCACGCCATGGTGCGCAGCCGCTCTACCAATCGCAAGCGCCGATTCAGCTATAGTATTTCTACGGTATCGGTGGCGGCGATCGGCGCGCGCGACCTCGTTGCCGGCGATCGTGCCTTCGACCTCCCCCGCGGAAAGATCGATGCTGGCTATACCGAGGTTTGTCAGCCTGGCGAGCTCGGACGCCTGCGAGACCCCGTCCTGGTTGGCGTCGCGCCAGACAAGAAGCTCGGCGAAGCGCGCATCGGCCGATGAGATCAGACCGTCGCTATTGGAGTCGTAGGCGCGCAGCATGGTGAAGCCGTCCTGCGCGGCCGATCCGAACAGATCGCCGATATCGTCGATCAGCCCGTTGCCGTCATGGTCGAGCGCGAGCAGCCCGTCCTGAGCAGAGACCCAGCCGGTGCGCTCGGCAAAACCATCGGCGTTTAAGTCAAAGTAGACGTTGGAGCCTTC
>Ga0136617_10001233_pt1 | contig 22554 bp, 26 predicted proteins | sample AntDrymUQ3222106_2_FD_129672 | JGI IMG/M metagenome (GOLD analysis project Ga0136617, IMG submission 129672) | Polar desert sand microbial communities from Dry Valleys, Antarctica - metaG UQ322 (21.06) | ecosystem: Environmental > Terrestrial > Soil > Desert | place: Antarctica: Dry Valley...
TACCGCACCGGTGGCACGGTCCACGTCATCGTGAACAACCAGGTTGGCTTCACCACCGCGCCCGAGGCATCCCGATCGAGCGTCTACTGCTCCGACGTGGCCCGGATGGTGCAGGCACCGATCTTCCACGTCAACGGCGACGACCCGGCCGCGGTCGTTCGTGTCGCGAAGTTGGCCTTCGAGTTCCGCCAGGCGTTCAACAAGGATGTCGTCGTCGACATGCTGTGCTACCGCCGCCGGGGTCACAACGAGGGCGATGACCCATCGATGACCCAGCCACTGATGTACGACACCATCGATCAGAAGCGGTCCGTACGCAAGCTCTACACCGAGGCACTGGTCGGCCGCGGCGACATCACGCTGGAGGACGCCGAGGCGGCATTGCGGCACTTCCAAGAGCAACTCGAGAAGGGGTTTTCCGAGACCCGCGAAGGCTCAGACCACTTCGCGGACGATCCCGCGCACCGTCCGGCCATCGAGACGGCCATCGAGACGGCCGGAGAAGACACGCGAACGGTGACGGCGGTCGAGGTCGATGTCCTCAAACGGATCGCCGACTCACAGGTCAGCTGGCCGACAGGTTTCACGGTTCACCGCCGGCTCAAGCCGATGCTGGAGCGCCGGGCCGCGATGGCGAGCCAGGGCGACATCGACTGGGCCATGGGCGAGCTGTTCGCCTTCGGCTCGGTGCTCATGGACGGCCAATCAGTCAGGCTCAGTGGCCAGGACACCCGTCGCGGTACGTTCGTCCAGCGCCACGCCGTGCTGGTGGATCGACACACCGGGGCGGAATACACGCCGCTGGCACACCTCGGGAGCTCGCAGGGCAAGTTCTGGGCCTATGACTCACTGCTCAGCGAGTTCGCGGCCATGGGCTTCGAATACGGCTACTCCGTGGTCAATCCACAGGCGCTGGTCATCTGGGAGGCCCAGTTCGGCGACTTCGCCAACGGGGCACAAACCATCATCGACGAGTTCCTCAGCTCCGGTGAGGCGAAGTGGGGCCAGCGCTCCCGGCTCGTCCTGCTCCTCCCGCACGGCCATGAAGGTCAGGGACCCGACCATTCCAGCGGCCGGACCGAACGCTTTCTGCAGCTGTGCGCCGAGGACAACATGACGGTGGCCAACTGCTCCACTCCCGCGAACTACTTCCACCTCTTGCGCCGGCAGGCGCGCTCGCCGGTCACTCGTCCACTCGTGGTGTTCACCCCGAAGTCGCTGCTCCGGCACAAGGCGGCCACCTCGGCGGTCGCGGACTTCACGGCCGGGTCATTCCAGCCGGTCCTGTCCGACCCGGGCGTGCCTGGTCAGCCGCTGGATGGGTCGGCCATCCGCCGGGTGCTCTTCTGCTCGGGCAAGATCTTCTACGATCTGATCCGCGCGCGGGAGGAGCGCGCCGCCACCCACGTAGCGATCGTGCGAGTCGAGCGCCTCTACCCGATTCCCGGCCGCGAGCTGACCGAGACCATCTCGGTTTACCCGAACGCACGCGAGCACGCGTGGGTGCAGGAAGAGCCGGTCAACCAGGGCGCGTGGTCGTTCATGGCACTCAACCTTCCCGAGCATCTGCCGCGGCACATCCGGCTCTATCGGGTGGCCCGAAAGGCGGCGGCCAGCCCCGCGCCGGGGGCGCACAGCGTCCATGAGCGGGAACAGGCGGAGCTAGTGGCCGCCGCGTTCGCCGATTCGTGAGGGGCACCAACTGATGTACTCCACCGACCGAGGGCTCGAAGAGCTTGCGCGTCGGCGCGGCGAGGAAGCCGTGACCCTGGCCTGGCTCGCGGGGCGGCTGCGCGACTTCGTCGACCTCAACCCAGAGTTCGAGGTCCCTGTCGACCGCTTGGCGACCTGGCTCGCGCGCGCCGACGACGAGGACTGACCCTCATCTCGCTCCGCGCCGGCGCTGCGCTCGATGCGCACTCGACTGACCGGCCGAGTCAGGCCCGCACGACTACTGCGACGACCCAGATCAGCACCGCGAGCACGCCGGCCGCGAGTTCGAGCAGCATCCCAACACCGATCGCCTTGATCGTCGCCCACGTCGACCGCAATGCAGCCCCGCTGTCAGACAGTCGCTGCATCTCGCTCAGATACACCCCCGCGACCCCGCCGACGAGCAGTCCGACGACCGGGATGGCGAAGAAGCCGACGATCGCGCCGAGGATACCCAGGAGCATCGTCGACCGAGGCGCTCCGATTTCCTTGAGCGTCCGGCCGGGCAGGACATACTTCGCGATCGTGCCGACACTGAGCACCACCAGCATGACAGCCAGGACGACCCAGGGCGCGCCGCCGGTCTCCAGCCAGGCCCACGCGACGCCGGCCACGGCAATGAGCAGCAGGCCCGGAAGGACCGGCACCACCACACCGACGAGCCCCGCTGCCATGAGCAGGCCGAGGAGGAGAAGTGTCCCGATACCCATGGCTCATGATCATGCCATCGGTCCCGACCAGGTCGAGCCGGCGAGACTGGGCCGCAAGTTCGCCCCACCGCTCACGCTCGGGCAGACCGCCACCCGCAAGAGTCCGCGCTGATCAGCTCAGTCGGCGGTCCGCAGCACGACCTTGCCGAAGGCCTCGCCGCTGGCCAGCCGGGTGAAGGCCGCCCGAGCATCGCCCAACGCATACTCGCTGTCGATCTGCGGCCGCAGCCCCAACCTGACGCACAACTCGACCAGCTCGGCGAGCTCCTGGCAGGTGCCCATCGTCGACCCGACGACGCTCAGCTGCCGGAAGAAGACCCGACGAAGGTCAATGGCGGCGGCGTGGCCGCTGGTCGCCCCCGAGACCACCACCTGGCCGCCTGGCCGAAGGCACTTCAACGAATGGTCGAAGGTTGCCACCCCGACGGTCTCGATCACCAGGTCGACGAGCTCGGGCAAACGCGCGCCGGTCGGGACTACGGTGGCGCCGAGTTGCGCTGCCCGGGCGCGCTTGCCCTCGTTGCGGCAGGTAGCGTAAACCCTGGCGCCCAGCGCTACGGCCAGCACAATCGCCGCGGTAGCTACTCCGCCGCCCGCGCCCTGGACGAGGACGCTCCCGCCCGCTGACAGCTCTCCCTTGGTCACCAGCATCCGGTACGCGGTCAGCCACGCCGTCGGCAGACAGGCCGCCTCGGCGAACGACAGCTCAGCGGGTGTGGTGATCAGGTTGCGCCGGGGTATTGCGACACGCTCGGCGAACGTCCCAGGATACAGTTCGGAGAGCAGGGTGCGAGCCGGATCGAGGGTTTCGTCGCCCCCACCGGCCGCCGGGTCGCCGATGACCGCGTGGACGATGACCGCGCGACCACTGGAGTCCACGCCGGCGGCATCACAGCCCAGGATCATCGGCAGCTGCTCGACCGACAGTCCCACGCCGCGCAGCGACCACAGGTCGTGGTGGTTCACGGCCGCGGCGCGCACCGAGACAGTGGTCCAGCCGTCTGGGACCTCAGGCTCAGGCTGGTCACCGACCTCCAGCCCGGCAAGCGGGTCTTCGGCGGAGAGGCGAGCGGCGTACGCAGCTAACACCCAACGACCCTAGCCGCCGGCCGGCGGCCGCCTCAGATCCGTGCGACGCCGTCCACGCGGGCCGCGGCCGCAACTGCTGCGGCCACTGCCGGTGCCACCCGCTCGTCGAAGGGGCTCGGGATGATGAGGTCCTCGCGAAGCTCGTCGGCGACGACGTCAGCCAGCGCACCGGCCGCGGACAGCTTCATCCCCTCGGTGATGCTGTGTGCGCGAACGTCGAGGGCGCCGCGGAAGATGCCGGGAAAGGCCAGCACGTTGTTGATCTGGTTCGGGTAGTCGCTTCGCCCGGTGGCGACCACGCGGGCGTAGCGGTGGGCGATGTCGGGATGCACCTCCGGCTCCGGGTTGGCCATCGCGAAGACGAACGCCTCCGGTGCCATCGAGGCGACCGCGGCCTCCGCAACCTGTCCGGCCGACAACCCGATGAAGACGTCGGCCCCCGCGAGCGCGTCCGCCAGCGAACCCGTGTGCCGCGCGAGGTTGGTATCCGCCGCGAGTTCGGCCTTGACGCCGGTGAGGTGCGAGCGGCCGGGGTAGACGATGCCGTGCGAGTCGGCCACGGCGATGTCGCCGATGCCTGCCTCGAGCAAGATCCGGGTGACCGCGACACCGGCGGCACCCGATCCCGAGACGACAGCCCGCAGGTCACCGAGCCTGCGGCCGGTGAGGCGCGCCGCGTTGCGCAGGGCCGCCAGCACGACAACGGCGGTGCCATGCTGATCGTCGTGGAACACCGGGATGTCCAGGCGCTCCTTGAGCTGCCGCTCCACCGCGAAGCAACGTGGGGCGCTGATGTCTTCGAGGTTGATGCCGCCGAAGGAGGGGGCCAGGCGGACCACGGTCTCGACGATCTCGGAGACGTCGGTCGTGTCCAGGCACACCGGGACGGCGTCGACCCCGGCGAAGACCTTGAACAGGACCGCTTTGCCCTCCATCACGGGCATCGCCGCCCGCGGGCCGATGTCACCTAGTCCAAGGACCGCGGTGCCGTCCGTGACGACGGCCACGACCCCGGCGGTCCAGGTGTAGGTGGCCGCCAGGTCCGGTTGCTCGGCGATCGCGGTGCAGATCCTGGCCACGCCGGGCGTGTATGCCATGGAGAGGTCAGCGCGGTCGCGCAGCGGGACGGTGGATCGCACTTCGAGCTTGCCGCCCCGGTGCATGGCGAACACGGCCTCTGCATCGCGATGCGCATCGGGAGACTCCCCTGGGGGCTCCGCGGGGGGCCCCACCGGGGGCATAGTGCTCATCACAGCGGAGTCTGTCACAGAGCCTGTGGCGGTCGCGGCCAGTATCTGAACACCACCCGCCCCAGCACATCGGCGGTGCCGTGCACCGCGCTGCCGCCGGCGGCGTAGGTGTTGTCGCTGCTCACGTACCAACCACCGTCTTGTTCGCGCACCGCCCGCTTGACTACCACCATCTCTGGGCAGCTGCGAAACCTGGCCACGACAACGTCGCCAGGGCGCACCCGGCAACCGCCGCGGACAAGCACCTGATCGCCCGACCGCAGGGTGGGTGCCATCGAGGGGCCCCGGATGAGCATCGCGGACCAGCGCATCTGGACGGCTCACCTCCCGGACCAGTCCATTGCCAACGGTAGGGTCGATGGCACGACCATTCTCACCTGACGCCCGGAGGAACCTATGCAGTTTTCTCGCCTGTTCTCGCTACCCGTGGCACGAGCGCACTGCGACCTGCCCTGCGGTGTGTACGACCCCGCACAGGCTCGCATCGAGGCCGAGGCGGTGAAGGCGATCATGGAGAAGTACCACGGGAACTCCGACCCGGTCTTTCGGGCCCGTGCGCTGCTGATCAAGGAGCAGCGGTCCGAGCTGGTCAAGCATCACCTCTGGGTGCTGTGGACCGACTACTTCAAGCCCAACCACCTCGAGGCGCATCCCGAGCTGCACGACCTGTTCTGGCAGGCGACCAAGGCGGCCGGGGCGACCGGCGGCAAGGGCTCGGTAGACCCAGCCGACGGGCAGAAGCTGCTCGACCTGGTGCGGGAGATCAGCGACATCTTCTGGCAGACGAAGAAGGCGGCCTGACTACCGCCGCCGAGACCGGACGGCTACTGCTGCTGCGGCACGGTGAGACAGAGTGGAGCCGCGACAAGAAGCACACTGGTCGCACGGAGGTCGACCTCACCACAGTAGGAGAGCAGCAGGCCCGTGAGCTCGCCTGCCTGCTAGGTGGGATACGTCCCGTCTTGGTGCTGTCCAGCCCGAGCGGGCGGGCCAGGCGCACCGCCGAGCTGGCCGGGTTGGCAAATGTAGTGCTCGATGCCGACCTGGCTGAATGGGACTACGGCGACTTGGAAGGGATCACGACCGCTGAGATTCGCGTGCACCGGCCGCAGTGGACGGTGTGGACCGGTGACGTGCCGGGCGGGGAGACCATCGAGCAGGTAGAGCGGCGGGCGGACCAGGTGCTGGAGCGAATCAGCGAGGCGATGCCGCGCGGTGACGTGATCGTGGTCGGGCATGGTCACCTCAACCGCGTCGTCGCGGCCCGCTGGATCGGCCTTCCGGCCACTGCAGGACAGCATCTCTGGCTCGACACGGGCGCCGTCTGCGTCCTCGGCTTCGAGCACGACCATCCAGCTATCCAACGCTGGAACCTTCCGCCCTCGACAGCTGGCAGCGTCGTGACAAGCCGGGCGCTGTGACAACCTCGGTGCGCTCGATCGAGCCGGCTGACATCCCCGCCGTCGTGGCCATGGTGCATGAGCTGGCGGTGTACGAGCGCACCCCCGAGCAGTGTCATCTCACTGACCAACAGCTCTCGGCGGCGTTGTTCGGGCCGACTGCGGCGCTGTTCGGCCACGTCGCGGAGCCCAAAGGTGGTCAGCTTGACGGCCAGCTCGGGGGGTTCGCCTTGTGGTTCCTCAACTTCTCGACCTGGCGTGGCGCGCACGGCATCTACCTGGAGGACCTCTACGTCCGGCCGCAGGCGCGCGGCGCCGGAGCCGGTCGCGCACTTCTGGCGGCGCTGGCGGACATCTGCCTGGAGCGCGGCTATCAGCGCCTGGAATGGTGGGTGCTGGATTGGAACGAACCAGCACAGGCGTTCTACCGCACGGTGGGTGCGGAGCCGATGAACGAGTGGACCGTCTGGCGGTTGACCGGTGATGCCTTGGGGCGCCTCGCTGGCTCGAGGACGTAGTCGGCTCGACGACATGGTCGGCTTGCGCACATAGCCACAGATCGAGCACCTAAGCTGCGAGCACGACGAGGGGACCCGTGGTGGCAGGCGAGCGGACGCGCGACATCGAGGATCTGGTGATCCTCACCCTGCCCGCGTCCAGCGCCTACCTCTCGGTGCTGCGGACATTGACCGCTGGACTGGCGGCCCAGCTGGATTTCACCCTCGACGAGATCGAGGATCTGCGGATTGCCGTGGACGAAGCGTGCGCAATGCTCGTCATCGACGCGGCGCCGGACGCCGACGTGACGTGCCGTTTTCAGCTGGAGTCCAGTCTCATCCGGGTTGACGTGGCGGCGCGCTCGAACACCACCCGCCTACCGGCTCGGGACACCTTCGGCTGGACCGTGTTGTCCGCGCTGGTCGGTGAAGTTGATGTCACCAGCGACGAGAATGACAACGTCACCATCCGGCTGATCAAGCGCAGGGACAAGCTGTCGTGACCACTCCTGGAGATCCGGTGGTGGTCGCCGAACCGTCGCTCTCGCCGCGACGGCAGAACTCCACGACACCGGATCATGACGAGGTGTGGGCGCTGTTCGGGCAGCTCGCCGGGCTAGGCGACGGTGACTGCGACCGGCAGCACGTCCGCGACAAGCTCGTCGAGATGCACCTGCCCCTGGTCGAATACCTCGCTCGACGGTTCCGTAACCGCGGCGAGCCCTACGACGACCTGGTTCAGGTGGCTACCATCGGCCTGATCAAGTCCGTCGACAGGTTCGACCTCGACCGCGGCGTCGAGTTCACGACGTACGCGACTCCGACGATCGTTGGGGAGATCAAGCGACACTTCCGCGACAAGGGCTGGACCATCCGGGTGCCGCGTCGCCTCCAGGAACTCAAGCTCTCCCTCGGCAAGGCAACCTCCGAGCTGTCGCAACGCAACGGCCGATCGCCGACCGTGGCCGAGCTCGCGGCGTTCCTCGGTGTGTCGGATGAGGAGATCCTGGAGGGTCTCGAGTCAGCGAACGCCTACTCGGCGGTATCGCTGGATGCGCCGGACGGTGGCGATGACCAATCGCCTGCGGTCGCAGACACCCTGGGTGCGGTCGACGAGGCGATGGAGGGGGTGGAGTATCGCGAGGCGCTCAAGCCATTGCTCGAGCGCCTCCCACCACGCGAGAAGAAGATCCTGCTGTTGAGGTTCTTCGGCAACATGACCCAGTCGCAGATCGCCAACGAAATCGGCATCTCCCAGATGCACGTGTCACGTCTGCTGACCCGCACGCTCGCTCAGCTACGCGAGGGCCTGCTTGTCGAAGACTGAGCGCTGACCTTCGGGCGACGGGAATTGCCAACATACAGCGGTCAGCGACCTGACCCCGGACTGAGCACACGCCGCGACGACGGCATGACGAGCAGGGACAGCTCGGCCAGCGCAAGCACCAGCACAGGCCCGCCGTACTGCCACAGGCCGGCCTCCGCTGCGAGACTGTACCCGACCGGCAGAGCCAGCCCCTGCAGGACGATGACCGGCACGTAGGCCCAGCCGCGGCACCGACGCAGCGTCCTGGCCAGCACCAGGAGCACTACGCCGGTGCCCACCGCCATGAGTCCCGCAACGACGGCGAAGACCAGGCTGCTGGGTGAGCCGGTCAGCGCCTTGACATGAACGACTACACCGAGTGCTCCTAGCGCGAACGCCTCCACGACGAGCACAGCAGACGCCCACCGCACAGCGGCGGGGACGCGTCCTCCGCCGGTGGGCACGAACCGGAGACTATCGACCCCTGCTAACAGCTCTCGTCCCGCCGGTAGGGTTCGCGCCATGCGAGCACTGCTGATCGTCAACCCCGGGGCAGGCGGTACGGCGCCGCGGGTCAGGGAGGTGCTGGCTGGCGCACTCGGCTCGATTCTGAAGCTCGACGTCGCCACCTCGGCTCGGCGGGGACATGCCATCGATCTGGCTCACCAGGCTGCGGTTGACGGGCTGGACGCAGTTGTGGCACTCGGCGGCGACGGGACGGTCAACGAGGTTGTCAACGGGCTGCTCAGCGACGGCCCTGCAGCGGTCCGGCCCGCCCTGGCGGTGGTGCCGGTCGGTTCGACCAATATCTTCGCACGCGTCCTGGGTCTCCCCCGCGACCCGGTGGAGGCAACCGGAGAGATCCTCACCGCCATCCGCGCCGGACGAAGCCGGCTCGTCGGCTTGGGCCGTCTCGACGAGCGCTGGTTCACCTGCTGCGCCGGCATCGGGTTCGACGCGGAGATCGTCCGCCGAGTCGAGCGCAGACGGCGGCACGGGGACCGGGCCAGCGGCCCGGCCTACGTGCGCTCGGCGTCGGCCCAGTTCGTCACCGCAATGCGACGCCAGGACCGCCCGTTGACCCTGTACCGCCCCGGCGCGGACCCCGTCACCGGGCTGTTCGCCGCGTTCGTCGCCAACGCCGCGCCGTGGAGCTTCCTCGGTTCCCGTTCGGTCAACCTCTGCCCGCAGGCGTCGTTCGACACCGGCCTCGACCTTGTCGCGCTGAGCCGGATGGGCCTGTTCAGCATGCTGCGCTCGGTGCGGCAGATGCTGACCACCGACGCCGGCCCGCGTGGCCGCGGCGTTCTGGCTTGGCATGACGAGTCTGACCTGGCAGTGGCGGGAGACCGCCCACTGGCGGTGCAGGTCGACGGCGAATATCTCGGTGAACGCGAGTCGATCCGCCTGCGGGCTGTTCCGCGCGCCCTCCGCGTCATCTGCTGAGCGCCAACCGCCCGCCCAACCCGTGGCGTCCCGCCATGTGGACAGGTAGCCTTGCGGTCGAGTCGCGCCGGTGACAAGGTGACGCCGCTAGAAGTAGGGCGAAACGGTCAAGCCATCCTTGACTCAGGAAACTCTTGAACAACAATCGTCTTCGTGAAACGCTTCACAAGCAGTCGCCCCCAAACGCGTACGCCCGCGCCCTACGGCGACCCACCTTGCCGCCTGATGACCCGAGGAGAGTTCCCATGGATTGGCGCCACCGCGCCCTCTGCCGCGACGAAGACCCCGAGCTTTTCTTTCCCATTGGAAGCACGGGTCCGGCACTGATGCAAATCGAGGAGGCAAAGCAGGTCTGCCGACGGTGCCCGGTGACCGACGCCTGCCTGCAGTGGGCGCTGGACACCGGTCAGGACGCCGGCGTATGGGGCGCGATGAGTGAGGACGAACGACGCGCCCTCAAGCGCCGCGGCGCCCGCCAGCGCGCTCACACCGCCTAGGGCGTCGGCCCCAGCCTTCGCGAAGACCCGGTCCCGAAGTCGACCGGGTCTTCGCCATTTTGGCGAGCTGTCAGTTGGTGGACACTCGTGTCACTGGCGTGTCAGGGGCAACGACAGCCGGACGACGGTGCCGACCCGCTCGCCGGCTTCCAGGGTGATCGTGCCGCCGAGTTCAGCAGCGACCAGGGTGCGGACGATCTGCAGCCCGAGCCGTTCTGATTCCTCGAGGAGGAACCCGGGCGGGAGTCCGGCACCGTCGTCACGTACCGAGACTGCGAGCATGTCGCCTGCGACTCCAGCTGTCACGCTGGCTGTCACGATGACCTCGCCGGAGCGACCGCGAGGAAACCCGTGCTCAACAGCATTCTGCAGCACCTCGGTAAGCACTGTCACCAGGGGTGTTGCCATAGCGGCACCGATCACCCCGAAGCTACCCTCCCGGCGCACGCGGACCCGCGACTCGGGAACTGCCACATCCCCGACCATGGACACCACGCGGTCGACGATGCTGTCGAACTGCACTGTCTCGTCCATCGAGGCCGCGAGCGTGTCGTGCACCGTCGCGATAGCCATCACGCGCCGAACCGATTCGGTGAGCGCCGCCCGCGCCTGCGCGGAATCAACCCGTCTGGCCTGCAAGCGCAAGAGGGCAGCCACCGTCTGCAGGTTATTCTTCACGCGATGGTGGATCTCGCGGATCATCGCGTCCTTGCTGAGCAGCTGCCGGTCCCGTTGCCGAACCTCGGTGTCATCCCGGACCAGGACGAGTGCACCGATCGGGGCGCCGGACGGCCGCAACGGAAGCGCCCGCAGCAGGACCGTGGCCCCCCGCGATTCGAGCTCGACCCGCTGTGGTGCTTCGCCGGCGAGCGCAGCCTCGATGACACACGCCGCTTCACCGCCGGCGAGCGGATCGTCGGCCAGGTCGCGCACGACGTCACTGAGGCCTGCCCCGACAACATCGCCGACGATGCCCAGCCGGCGATACGCTGACTGGGCGTTGGGACTTGCGTAGACGACATGGCCATCGGGACCCAGGCGCAGCAGGCCGTCCCCTACCCGGGGTGCGCTCGTCGGCTCGCTCTGGATTGCCGCATCTTGCGGCACCGGCAGCGGGAAGCTCCCGTCGGCAACCATCTGACACAGCTCGCCGGCCGTTTCAAGGTAGGCCAGCTCGAGTTGGCCAGGCACGCGAGCCGAGGTGAGGTTGGTGTCCCTCCCGACGACCGCGATCATGGTGCCGTCGCGACACACCGGCACCGCCTCGTGACGTACCGGTATGTCCCCTTGCCAGACTGGGTCGCCCTCCCGCCAGATCCGGCGCTGGTCGACCGCGACGGATAGGTGAGGCAGCTGCCCGACAGTGACCACCCGGGCCACCTGGTCGTCGGTATAGGTGGTGGGCGCTGTGGTCGGGCGGACCTGCGCCACACACAGGTAACGTCCCGGCCCCACGGACAACCACAGCAGTAGGTCCGCGAAGGACAGATCGGAAATGAGCTGCCAGTCCGCCGCCAGCCGGTGCAGGTGATCGACATCAGCCACCGCCAGGTCGGTGTGCGCAGCGACGAGGTCGGTCAGAGTCGACACGGCTGCGAGCCTACGGGCTCGAGCCGTGGCGGCTCGCCGGACACCGAGAGGCCACCACTGACGACGACCACCGGGCCGGACTGGACAGAGATCCCCGGGTCAAAGCCAGTTCTGGTCGCCGGCGGACAGTGTCCATCTCCTGGCCTACGCGAGAGACCTGTGAGCGACGCGTTCCGCGGTACGAGTCAGGCGACCAGGCCCATCCGCTGCAGCTCCACGGCAAGGTCGTGCGGTGAGGTGGACGCCATCATCGCGGCCTCCTGGGTGATGGTGCCGTCGCGGATCAGCGCCACGAGATGCTGGTCGAAGCTCTGCATGCCGTAGTAGGAACCCTCCGCGATCAGTGCACCGATGGTCGAGGTCTTCTCCGGATCGGCGATCGCGTCGGCGATCCGCCCGGTGCTGACAGCTATCTCCAGCACCACGCAGCGACCGCTGCCGTCGGCTCGGGGCACCAGGCGCTGACAGATGATGCCCCGCAGCGAACCGGCCAGCGCCAGCCGGACCTGCTTCTGCTCGTGCGGCGGGAAGAAGTCGATCACCCGGTTGATGGTCTCCTGCGCATCCGTCGTGTGCAGAGTCGACAAGACGAAATGGCCGGTCTCTGACGCCGAAAGGGCCGCCTTCACCGTCTCCATGTCGCGCATCTCGCCAACCAGAATCACATCCGGGTCCTGCCGCATGGCGGCGCGCATCGCCACGACGAAGTCTTCGGTATCGACGCGCACCTCGCGCTGGTTGATCATCGCTTGCTTGTCGAAGTGCAGGATCTCGATCGGGTCCTCGATCGTGACGATGTGCACCTCGCGCTCGGAATTGATCAGATCGATCATGCCGGCCAGGGTGGTGGTCTTGCCAGACCCAGTGGGCCCGGTCACCAGAACCAGCCCTCGGGGCTCCAGGGCAAGTGAGCCGAGCACTTCCGGCAGACCCAGGTCAGCCAGGGGTTGGGCACCGACGCTGACCCGCCGGCACACCAGCCCGGCTGCCCCACGCGCCCGGAAGGCGTTGACGCGGAACCGGCCGCAGCCGGCGATGGAGTGGGCGAAGTCCGCCTCGTTGGTGCGCTGAAACTGCTCGACCAGGTCCTCGCGCATCACCTCGCTGACCATCGACTCGGTGTCTTCCGCGGTGAGCGCACGAGACTCCACTCGGCGCAGATGCCCGTCGACGCGGATCCGCGGCGCCGAGCCCACCTTGCAGTGCAGATCTGAGCCGGCCGCCTCGACCAGAGCGCGCAGGAACGGCTCGATGCTCAGGGGAGGTTCCGGGCTCACGTCATGGGGCTTCGGCAGGCGTGACGCCGGCCTAAACCGCCGACGCCAACGAGGGCGGCGCAAGCCTCTGGCCGCAGCGCAAACGGGCGCTGGCTCAGCCGATCACAGCGATCAGGTCCCCCTCCTGCACGACGTCGCCCTCGTCCACCGCCAGCTCGCTGACCAGGCCGCTGGACTCGGCCACCACCGGGATCTCCATCTTCATCGACTCGAGGATGACCAGCGTGTCGCCATCGGTGACCGAGTCACCCTGCGCGACCAGGACCTTCCAGACGTTGGCCACCATTTCGGCACAGACCTGCTCGGCCATGGACGCTCCTCCTAGGCTGTGGTGGCGGGGTCATCCAATCACGGCGCCGCCCAGCGAGCCGTCAGGACCGCATCCGGCTAATCAGGCCGGTGTCGTAGTCTCCGCTCGCGAAACCCTCGTCGGCCAACAGCTCCCCGAAGAAGGGCAGGTTGTTCTTCGGGCCCTCGATGACGAAGGCCGCGACCGCTTCGGCCGCTCGATCCAGAGCGGCTGCGCGGTCCTCTCCCCAGACGCACAGCTTGGCCATCAGCGGGTCATAGTACGGCGTGACGGTATCGCCGGCCGCGTATCCCGCGTCGACTCGGACGCCCTCGCCGTCGGGAATCTCCCATCGCCGGATCGTCCCGGGTGACGGGAGGAAGCGGCGCGGGTCCTCGGCGTAGACCCGGAACTCGAGGGCATGCCCGGCGGGCGCCGGCACCGACGCGCCGAAGCTCGGCTCCGCTCCGGCGGCAATGCGCAGTTGTTCCTCTACCAAGTCCAGGCCGGTGACCAACTCGGTCACCGGATGCTCGACCTGCAATCGGGTGTTCATCTCGAGAAAGTAGAAGTGCCCTGGGCGACCGGTGTCGACAAGGAATTCGACGGTTCCGGCACCGGAGTAGCTGACCGCCTCTCCCGCGCGGACGGCCGCTGCCAGCATCGCCGCCCGGAGCGCCTCGTCGACGCCGGGGGACGGTGTCTCCTCGGCAACCTTCTGGTGTCGGCGCTGCACGGAACAGTCCCGCTCCCCCAGAGCGACCATCCGCCCGTCGGCCAGACCGAGGATCTGCACTTCGACGTGCCGGGCGGCCGGCACGAACCGTTCGAGCAGGATCGCCGGTGAGCCGAAGAACCGTTCCGCCCGGTTGCGAGCCGTCTCGAAGGCCTCCCGCAGCCCGCTTTCGTCCTCGACCACCGCCATCCCGATCCCACCACCACCGGCAGCGGCCTTGACCATGAGCGGGTAGCCGATCTGGTGAGCATGAGCCAGCGCATCTTCGACGTCGGTCACCGCCTCCCGGGTCCCGGGCGCGACTGGCACACCGGCATCGGACATCGCGTTGCGAGCGGCGATCTTGTCGCCCATGGCCTGAATCGACTCGGGTGCCGGGCCGATCCAGGTGAGGCCGGCGGAGATGACCGCGCGAGCGAAGTCGGCGTTCTCGGCGAGGAAGCCGTACCCCGGGTGCACCGCCTGCGCGCCACAGTCCCGGGCGGCGGCGAGCAATCCGTCGATGACGAGATAGGACTGCGCCGCTGGCGCTGGTCCGATGGGAACCGCATGGTCTGCCATCCGAACGTGCAGCGCGTCCGCGTCGGCCTCCGAATAGACGGCAACCGCGCGCAGACCGAGTCGCTGGACGGTCCGGATGACGCGAACTGCTATCTCTCCGCGATTGGCCACTAGCACGCTGTCAAACATGATCACGACCCCTCCCGATTTGCCTCTGCCATGCGGCACACTAGCGCCGTGGGTCTCGTCGTCGTATCCGCGGTCATCGCGCTGGTCGCCGCCCTGCTGGCCGGTGGACGACTCGCGGCGGTCGAATCCCTGCCCTTCCGGCTTGCGGCACCGCTCGGTGTGGCCCTGTTGTGTCAGGTAGCCGGCGTGCTGTTGGGCTATCTGGGCCTGCCGGCCGGCCCCACCTATGCGTTGGCCTCCCTGGCCAGTGCCGTCATGCTGGCCCTGGCCTACCGGATCGACTGCGCGCTGGTCGGCACGGAGGTGGTCGCCGCCGGGCTGTTCCTCAATGCACTGGTGATCGGGGCGAATGGCAACATGCCGGTGTCGGAACACGCCGTGGCGCGGGCCGGCGCGCCGGCCTCGGTGGCGACCGGTCCCCGACACGAGCCGGCGAGTGCTGCGACCGGCATCCGGCTGCTCGGTGAGGTGATCCCGGTGCCGCTGCCGTTACGACCGGAGGTCGACAGCGTCGGCGACCTGCTGATCGCGGCCGGCCTCGCACAGCTGGTCTTCGGTGCGGTCCGGCCCTACCGGCGCCGGGTGCCGCAGCGTGCCCCCACTCCTGTCAGGATCAAGGTTAAGGCTCGCCAACCCAGCCATAGCAACTAATCGGCGGACTTCACGTACCCTTGCCGTCGCGATGAACAACGATGGCTGGTTCGCAGACCCCGTGGGCGCCCACGAGTTGCGCTACTTCGACGGCGCCACCTGGACTGATCATGTCTGTGATCAGGGCCGGCGCGACACCCATCAGTGGAGATCGGCGCCTACCGCGCCCCCCAGCCATCCCGCCCACGATCCCGCCGCGCAGACCTCGGTCGGCCGAGCGGACAGCACGTCCTGGTACGAGCCAGCGGCGACCTACCCAACCGGCGGCCACTACTCCGGATACGGCCAGCCTGGGCATCCCCCGCCTGGGTATCCAGGATACGAACACGCGGCGCCTGGCTACTCGGGACCCGGGCAACCGGCTGGAGCAGGCGGACAGTCCGGCACATCGAAGCGCAGTAACCGGCTGGGCATTATCGCCGCTGCGGTAGCCCTGGTCGTCGTGGCCCTCGCCGGGCTGGGTGTCTCCCTCCTTGCCAGCGGCACCGGCGAACAGCAGAGGACCGACGCTGCTGCTGACAACTCACCCCGTCCAAGCCCACCCGCCACGCCGAGCCCCACACCGGCGCAGACGCCCAGTCCCGCGCCGTCCGAGTCGGCAGCGCTCGAACCGGCGCCAACCCCCTCTGGCCCCTTCGGCAGGCCCGAGCTGAAGACCTCGGTGCCGCCGATCAGGGTTGTCGGACCCAGCTTCGCGACAGGCGAGCCCACGTACACGATGAACTTCGCTGGCTGGCCATTCGCTTTCCGGGTGCCTGCCACGTTCGGTTGCATCAAGCACAAGACGGATCAGCCTGAGGCGAAGGCGTGGGTGTGCAGGAACGAAAAGGATCGTCACGCCCGGCATTTCGTGGGCATCATGTTCAAGCCATGCCCCACCAGCTGCACTGCCAGCGAGCAGCGGACCATGGCGGCTGCCTGGTACGGCGCGCCAGCACCGACACCGATCAGCCGCGATGCGACCACCACCTATCGGGAAGACCCGAGCAACAACAGGGGCCTCTACACGCTGAGCATGAGCCACTTCTTCGGATCCACCCCCGGCGGACCCCTTCGGTGGCAGGTCGGCACGTACGTCGAGTCCCCTGCGGCGACCAGGTCGACCGTGCACAAGGTCGTGAACGACGTTCGCACCCAGACCCCCTGAGGGGGCTGGCGCGACCCCGGCGACCGTGTCACTCCGGCAACCGGCGGGTGCGTCGAGGACCGTGTAGCTGCCACGGGTCAGGGCGGGGGTCGAGTTCGACCGCGCCTGGGCGAGGCCGATGGCCGCTCCCCCGAGGCCGAAATTGCCGAGATCGCCACCGCAGGCGTCCACACCTTCCTGCACGGCTACTTCCCTTGACGAGAAGCTGCCTTTCCAGGCAAGGGACCGGTCAGTGGCGCGGCGCCGAGCGCCCGTCGCTGAAATTCCGCTCGGCATAGACCTTGATGGCGTCCCGTACGAGGACCGCGGTGCCGGCACCGTGTCGATCGTAGTTGGCCGTGAAGCGTGGGTCGGCGACATACATCTCACCCAGACCGATGACGTAGTCCCTGGTCGGGGTGGTCGTGATCGACAACCACTGGACGTGGCGCTCGGCGATCGCCTGCACCTCGTCGCTGTCAGGTGCTCTTCCGGCCCGGTGTGCCTGTCCGAAGTCCGCCGCGATGTCAAGTTGCTGCCGCTGGAACGCCTCCTTCTCTTCGTCGGACAGTGAGCGCCACCAGCGGTCACCCTTCTGGTAGGCGGCACGGCCCCACCGCTGGGCGACCTCCTCTTCGTACTGAGTGTGGTCGAAACCGTCAAACGCTTCCGCTGGCATGAGTTGCCCACCGTCTTCGGTCTTGCGCAGGGTGGTCTGCACCGACTCGATCTGTCGCCCGATGCGTTGGCGCTCGGCAATCAGCAGCTCCAGATGAGTGCGCAGCGCACTCGCTGTATCCCGCCGACTGTCGAGAATGTCGGCGATATCCGGCAGGCCGAGGCCCAGCTCTCGCAGCAACAGGATCCGCTGCAGTCGCACCAGGGAGTCCTGGTCGTAGTAGCGGTAGCCGTTGCTCGCCGTGCGGCTGGGCTCAAGCAGCCCGAGCTGTCCGTAGTGGCGCAGTGCACGGCTCGTCGTGCCCGCCGCCCGTGCGATGTGCTGGATCGACCACTCCACCACGGCTCCTGGTTGGTTCGTCGAGATACCTCACCTTAGATCTTGACCTAACGGCAAAGTCAACCGGCGGGGCTTCCTGAAGTGGGACCGACCGGCCTCTCGTGGCAATGACCCTCGGTTGGGCTTGACCTTGACGCAACGGCAAGATTTAGCCTCGAACCATGCCTTCTACTAAGCGGGTCGCCGCGATCGTCAGTGTCCAACTGGACGCCGGACAGGCCAACATGGCCAAGGTGGGCCAGGCGCTCGGGCCCCATGGGGCCAACATCGTCGAGGTCGTCCGCAGCTACACCGCCGCCACCGAGAAGCACCGCGGGGAGATCATCCCTGCCGTCATTACGATCTACGAGGACCGCTCGTTCGCCCTCGTCACCAAGACCCCGCCGACATCCCAGCTACTCCGCACTGCAGCCGGCCTCACCAAGGGCTCAGCTCGTCCCGACGGGGACCCGGTCGCCACCTTGAGTAGGACTCAGGTGCGAGGAGTGGCCCAGCGCAAGCTGCCAGACCTCAACACCGACGACCTGGATGCAGCCGAGAAGATCATCACCGGCACCGCTCGCTCAATGGGGATCGCGATCTCGGCGTGATTCCCATGGTGCCATCGAACGCCGACGACATCGTCACGGCCGGCTGGGCGCGCGTCGGCCCACCGTTCCGGTCCTCTCCGGGAACGCCAACGCGAACAGCCAGGAAGTTCGTGGGGCCAACGCCCTTGCCCTCCTCGTCGAGGCAGGAGGCTGGTCGCGGCTGAAGCGATGTCGACGCAGCGGGTGCTCCCGCGTCTTCCCGGACTCCACGAACGGCTGCTCTCGCCTCGGATGCCGCTCCCATCCCACCCGATCCAAGCCGTCCCTGTAGGCAGCGACCGATCCGTCTCAGCCGTCGACGCCGGCTTGGCGAAGCTTGTCGCGCAACTTCAGCCGCAGTGAGTCGGGCGCGGCGTCCGTGCCACAACAGCGGGCGACCAGCGTCTTGACCTCGGCCTCGATGCCGAACTCACGCAGGCACGGGCCGCACTCCTCCAGATGGTCCTTGATCTTGCGACGCTGCTCCTCGTCACATTCGCGATCGAGGTACACATAGACCTTCTCGAGGACCACCCGGCAATCCATCTCGTGCGGCCTTCCGCAGCTCATGAGGGCTCATCCCCGCTGAGCGGAGCAGGACGCACGACGCCGCGGTTCACGGCGTACTGCTCGAGCAGCTGGCGAAGGTTGCGGCGTCCGCGATGCAATCGGGACATCACCGTGCCGATCGGCGTGCCCATGATCTGGGCGATCTCCTTGTAGGCGAATCCCTCGACATCGGCGAGGTAGACGGCCATCCGGAACTCCTCGGGAAGCTGTTGCAGAGCGTCCTTCACGTCGGAGTCAGGTAGATGGTCCAATGCCTCCGTCTCGGCCGAAGGCAGGCCACGGGAGGTATGTGACTCCGCCGCGGCGAGCTGCCAGTCCTCGATGTGCTCGGTCGGGCTCTGTTGCGGCTGACGTTGCCGCTTGCGGTAGGAGTTGATGAACGTGTTGGTCAGGATGCGATACAGCCACGCCTTGAGGTTGGTCCCCACCTGGAACTGCCGAAATGCTGAATACGCCTTGACGAAGGTCTCCTGCACCAGGTCTTCGGCGTCGGCGGGGTTACGGGTCATCCGCAGGGCGGCCGAATAGAGCTGGTCGAGAAAGGGCAGCGCGTCACGTTCGAAGCGCGAATTGCGCTGCTCCGAACTCTCCTCGCTGGCTTCTTCGACGGTCGGGCCGGACACCTGTGCCACCTTGATCGACGGGGGACTCTGGGACGTCGAGCCTATCCGCAGCCCGGCTTCGCCACTGACCGGGACCCACTCGCGGCAGGCCGGGTCCCACCCGCGCCAGGCGCGGGGGTCGGTGCCGTGGGCGGACGACAATCGAGTCATTGATCCTCCGAGCGACAGGGCTGTCAGTGCCAACGCCACCCGCCGACGATTGTTCCCTGCACGGGTCCTGGCCAGGCACCTCCCAGCACCTCCCGGCATCTCCCGCACATGCGATGGCGGCATCCGCGAGACTGGTCACATGACCGCGCTGTGGGCAGCTCCACTGGCGACCCGGCCCGTGGATGCCACCGTGCCGATGCCCGGCTCGAAGTCGATCACCAACCGGGCCGCCGTGCTGGCCGCGCTCGCCGACGGGCCGAGCGTCATCCACCGGCCGCTGCACGCCCGCGACACCGGGCTGATGATCGGCGGCCTACGTGCGCTGGGCACCCAGGTCGACGAAACCGACAATACGTGGACCGTCACCCCTTCGGTGCTGAGCGCACAGTGCGATGTCGATGTCGATGTCGGCAACGCCGGCACTGTCATGCGCTTTCTGCCGCCGGTGGCCTGCCTCGCCACGGGGTCGGTGCACTTCCACGGCGACGAAGCCGCTCATCGGCGACCACTCGGCCCAGTGATCGCGGCGCTGCGGCACCTCGGCGCCGACATCGAGCACGCCGGCGACGGCTCCCTGCCCCTGACCGTGCGCGGAGCCGGCCGGCTGGCCGGCGGCGAGGTGACGGTGGACGCGTCCGCGTCGTCGCAGTTCGTCAGCGCGCTGCTGCTGGCGGCGCCACGCTTCGACTCCGGCGGCGTGGTACGCCATGTCGGTCCCCCGCTGCCATCTCTGCCGCACATCGTCATGACGGTGGCGATGCTTCGTGCGGCGGGCGCCGTCGTCGACGACAGCGCTCCGTCGGTGTGGGCAGTGTTGCCGGGCAGGCTGCCCGGCCGGGACACCGAGGTCGAGCCCGACCTGTCCAACGCCGCTCCCTTCCTGGCCGCGGCTGCCCTCACCGGCGGCCGCGTGACGATCCCCGGCTGGCCACGGGAAACCGTCCAACCCGGGGCTCGGCTCGTCGATCTGCTCGCCGGAATGGGCGCCGAACCGAGCTGGGACGAGACCGGGCTGACGCTGACCGGCACCGGTGCTGTGCATGGCCTGGACGCCGACCTGCACGAGGTCGGGGAGCTCACGCCCGTGCTCGCGGCACTGGCCGCCCTGGCCGACTCGCCGTCCCACCTCCGCGGCATCGCTCACCTGCGCGGTCACGAGACGGACCGATTGTCCGCACTGGCCCGGGAGGTGGGCGGTCTAGGCGCTCGGGTCCGCGAGACGGACGACGGGCTGCGGATCGAGCCCGCCCCGTTGCACGGTGGCGTGTTCAACACGTATGCGGATCACCGGCTGGCCACTGCGGCCGCGGTGCTCGGTCTGGTAGTACCCGGGATACGGGTCGTCGATGTGGCCACGACGGCCAAGACGCTGCCCGGCTTCGTCTCGATGTGGCACGCCATGCTCGGGGAAACTCGCTGAGCCGGCGGCACGACCTCGACGAGGACGACGTCCGGGTGCGACCCGGACGCAGCTCCCGGCCACGGACCCGGACCCGGCCGCCGCACGCCGACGCCGACGCCGGATTCGTGGTAGCCGTAGACCGTGGCCGGTTCACCTGCGTCGTGCGGGACCGTACGGTGACGGCGATGCGGGCTCGCGAGCTGGGCCGACGGACGGTCGTGGTCGGCGACCGGGTGGCCATCGTCGGCGACACCTCCGGCGCGGTCGACGCGCTGGCTCGCATCGTGCGGATCGAGCCGCGTGCAACGGTGTTGCGGCGCAGCGCCGACGACACCGACCCGGTGGAGCGGGTCGTGGTCGCCAACGCCGAACAACTCGTCATCGTGACGGCCCTTGCGGAGCCACCGCCACGGGTGGGCTTCGTCGACAGGTGCCTGGTGGCGGCGTTCGACGGCGGGCTGGATCCACTGCTGTGCCTCACCAAGGGGGACCTTGCCACACCCGACACGCTGCTGGGCCTCTACGGGGATCTCGACGTAGCCGCCGTCACGACGCGAAGCGACACGGACCCCGGCGAGCTGCGCGCGCGGCTCGACGGCCGGGTGAGCGTGCTGATCGGGCACTCCGGCGTGGGCAAGTCGACGTTGGTCAACCGGCTGGTGCCTGACGCGGCGCGGGCCACCGGCGGAGTGAACGTCGTGACCGGCCGGGGGAGGCACACGTCGTCGTCAGCAGTAGCGCTCCGGCTGCCCGACCGCGGCTGGGTGATCGACACTCCCGGCATCCGGTCGTTCGGGCTCGCCCACGTACGCCCCCCCGATGTCCTCGCCGCCTTCCCGGACCTGGCGGCTGGGGCGCCGCGCTGCCCGTCCCGCTGCGAGCACATGTCGGAAGCGGACGGGTGCACGCTTGGTCGTTGGGTGCGCTCCGGAGAGACCACGAGCGCACGGTTGGAGTCTTTCCGGCGCCTCCTCCGTGCTCGGCTGACCGAGCCTGCGGGCTGAGCCTGAGACGGCAACGACCCCTGAGCTGACGGACGAGGGGCGCGAAAGCCGTCCACTATGGAGACGATCGGGGCATGGGGTGAACGCCCAGCCATCGGCCACGACTACTGTCCCGCGAATGTACGACGACGATCTCGGTGTGGCCCACGTCCTCGCCGACGCTGCGGACTCGGTGACGATGGCTCGATTTCGCGCACTAGACCTCCACGTGCAGACCAAACCTGACCTCACCCCGGTGACCGATGCCGATCGCCTCGCTGAGGAAACGATTCGCTCGACCCTCAAGCGGGCCAGGCCCCGGGATGCGGTCGTCGGTGAAGAGTACGGAGCACGTGGGGGCGGCCAGCGCCGGTGGGTCATCGACCCCATCGACGGCACCAAGAGTTACATCCGGGGCGTGCCGGCGTGGGCGACCCTCATCGGGCTGATGGACGGTGAGGAGGCGGTGGTCGGGATGGTCTCTGCGCCGGCTCTGGGGCGTCGGTGGTGGGCCGGCAAGGGCAGCGGCGCGTGGACCGGTCGCAGTCGATCCCAGGCCACCCGCTGCCGGGTGTCCGCCGTGAACAGCCTGGCCGACGCCTCGCTGTCCTACGCCAGCATCGGGGCATGGGAGCGGATCGGCCGGCTCGAGCCCTTCCTCGACCTGACCCGGGCCGTGTGGCGGACCCGCGCCTTCGGCGACTTCTGGTCGCACGTACTGGTCGCGGAGGGTGCCGTCGACATCTCCTGTGAGCCGGTCGGGCTGGCGCTGCACGATCTCGCCGCACTGCAGCCCATCGTGGAGGAGGCCGGCGGGCGGTTCACCGACCTCACCGGCGCCGCGCGCCCGGATCGCGGCAGCGTCGTGTGCACGAACGGCCTGCTGCACTCCGCGGTGCTTGCCGCGCTCTCAGAGACCCGGTTTCGGCTTGTCGACTGACGGCACGCACAGCACCAGCGCGCCCGCCTCGA
>Ga0136617_10001234_pt1 | contig 22553 bp, 19 predicted proteins | sample AntDrymUQ3222106_2_FD_129672 | JGI IMG/M metagenome (GOLD analysis project Ga0136617, IMG submission 129672) | Polar desert sand microbial communities from Dry Valleys, Antarctica - metaG UQ322 (21.06) | ecosystem: Environmental > Terrestrial > Soil > Desert | place: Antarctica: Dry Valley...
CACCCACACGGAGGCCTGATCCATGCGCATCGGCTTCATCGGACTCGGCCGGATGGGGGCGAACATGGTCCGCCGCCTGCTGCGCGACGGGCACGAGATCGTGGCCTACAACCGCACCGCGGAGAAGACCAGGGAGATCGCCGGCGAGGGCGCGGTCCCGGCCTTCTCCATCGAGGAGCTGGTCGGCAAGCTCCAGGCGCCCCGGGCCGCGTGGGTGATGGTGCCCGCCGGCGACGCCACCGAAGCGCAGATCGAGGAGCTGCTCCTCCACCTGGAGCCGGGTGACACGATCATCGACGGCGGCAACACGAACTTTCACGACGACCAGCGCCGCCACCCGTTGCTCAAGGAGAAGGGCGTCAGGTACGTCGACGCGGGCACGTCCGGCGGGATCTGGGGGCTGGCCAACGGCTTCTGTCTCATGGTCGGCGGCGACGATGACGCGGTGAAGCCCCTCGAGCCGATCTTCCGCTCGCTGGCGCCGGAGGACGGCTACATGCACGTGGGCGGGCCCGGCGCCGGGCACTACGTGAAGATGGTCCACAACGGGATCGAGTACGGCCTGATGCAGGCCTACGCCGAGGGCTTCGAGATCATGCACGCGAGCGACTACAGGCTCGATCTGGGCGGCATCTCGAAGCTGTGGAACCACGGCTCGGTGGTGCGCTCGTGGCTCCTCGAGCTGGCCGAAAGCGCGCTGTCCAAGGACCAGGATCTGGACCATCTCAAGGGCTGGGTCGCGGACTCCGGCGAGGGTCGCTGGACGGTCCAGGAGGCGATCGACCGCGACGTTCCTGCGCCCATCATCACCTTGGCCCTCCAGGCCCGCCTCCGATCGCGCCAGGACGACTCCTACGGCGCCAAGGTGCTGGCGGCCCTGCGCAACGAGTTCGGCGGCCATGCGGTGAAGACGGAGTAGCGGCGGAGGCGCCATGACGACCGAGACGCGGCGCCCGGGTCGGACGAAGGCGCCCGACGCGACGCCCACGCCCGACACGCCCCACAGCGAGCCGGACAAGCCGCCCCACCCGGCAGTCCGGTCCAAGGACGCGCCGCGCACCATGCGCGAGGTCCGGCTGGCCCGCGAGGGCAAGCGTCGCACCGCTCCCAAGACGACCCAGAACCCGCTGCGCGAGGGGCTCCGGCTCGAACGCGTCCCCGATCCCAGCGTCCTGGTGCTGTTTGGCGCCACCGGCGACCTCGCCCACCGCAAGGTCGTGCCGGCGCTCTACCAGCTCTGGCGCACGAACCTCCTGCCCCACGAGTTCCTGCTGCTGGCGATCGGGCGGCGCGAGTACGACGACGACTCGTTCCGGGCCGAGATCCGGACGTCGCTGGAGAAGCACGCCCGCGTCCAGCCGCTCGACGAGCCGGCCTGGAAGGCCTTCGCCGAACGGATCGCCTATCAGCGCCTCGACTTCGGGGACCCGTCCGGCTTCGACACGTTGGCCCACCGGCTCGACGAGATCGACACCGAGCGGGGGACCCACGGCAACCGGATCTTCTATCTCGCGACCCAGCCATCGCAGTTCGGTGAGATCGTCAGCCAGCTCGGCCGGGTGGGGCTCGACCACGAGCGCCACGACGGCGGCTGGCGGCGGATCGTCATCGAGAAGCCGTTCGGGCACGACCTCGACTCGGCGATCCGGCTCAACCGCGAGGTCGGCAAGGTCTTCCGCGAGCGGCAGGTCTACCGGATCGATCACTACCTGGGCAAGGAGACCGTTCGCAACCTGCTGGTCTTCCGCTTCGGAAACGGCATCTTCGAGCCGATCTGGAACCGCCGCCACATCGACCACGTGCAGATCACGGTGGCCGAGGCCATCGGAGTCGAGAACCGCGGCGCGTTCTACGAGGAGACCGGGGCCGGCCGCGACTTCCTCCAGAACCACCTGCTCCAGCTGTTCTCGCTGGTCGCGATGGAGCCGCCGGCGACGTTCGAGGCCGAGGCGCTGCGCGACGAGAAGGTCAAGGTGATCCGGGCGATCGCGGAGCCGCGCGGGGACGACGTCCGGCGCAACGTGGTGCGCGGCCAGTACGGCCCCGGCTGGGTCGCCGCCAAGGAGGTGGCCGGGTACCGCGAGGAGCCCGAGGTCGACAAGCAGTCCGAGACGGAGACGTACGTCGCCGCCAAGCTGACCATCGACGACTGGCGCTGGTCCGGCGTGCCGTTCTACCTGCGGACCGGCAAGCGGCTCCCGAAGCGCGCCACGGAGATCGCGATCCAGTTCAAGGAGGTCCCCCACCGGCTCTTCCAGGACTCGGCGACCGATCCGGACCCGAACCTGCTGGCGATCCGGATCCAGCCGGACGAGGGGATCATGCTCCGCTTCGGGGCCAAGATCCCGGGGCTGGGGATCGAGGTCCGCTCGGTCACGATGGACTTCACCTATGGCTCGGCATTCGCGGTCGACTCGCCGGACGCGTACGAGACGCTGATCCTCGACGCGCTGCTGGGCGACGCGTCGCTGTTCACCCGGGCCGACGAGGTCGAGGAGGCGTGGGGCATCGTCGATCCGATCATCGCCGCGTGGGCCGACGCGGAGCCGCCATCGTTCCCGAACTACGAGGCCGGCTCGTGGGGGCCCCCCGAGGCGGACGAGCTCCTCGAGCGCGACGGCCGCCGCTGGCGACGGATCTAGTGGCGCTCTCGACGGTCGCCGACCGGACGGCCGATCGCCGCGTTGCGGGCTCCGCGGGCTCGCTCACGTACGTGCGCGTACGCTCGCTCGCCTTCTCGCCCGCGCCTTGCGCTCGCCTCGCCCAGCCGGCGAGGAGGCAGTTCACCTGATGGTCGAAGGACCGAGCGCGCCGTTCGATCGCCCGCCGGTCGAGGACGCGCCCGGCGAGGACCGCGGGCGGCGTGGCGCGGTCGGCGAGATCCTCGCCGTGGGGACGCGACCCGCCGGCTCCAGCCGGATCCAGATCGAGACGCGGCCACGGATCGGCGAGCCGGTGCTGCGCTGGCGCTCGCGGGCGCGCTCCATCGACGACATCGAGAAGGAGCTGGCCCGGATCTGGTCCGAGCCGAACCTCCAGACGACTGTCGACGGCGAGCCCGGCCGGCACATCGCGGCGCGGACCAGCGTGATGAACCTCGTGGTCGTGGCCCGCCAGCCCGAGATCGGCGAGCGCTGCGCCGCGGCCATCCAGCAGCTGACCGGCCGCCATCCATCGCGCACGATCATCTGCTCGCCCGCCGACCCGGACGGTCCGTCGTGGCTCGACGCGGCGATCCAGGCCCACTGCGTCCTGCCCCGCGAGGATGCCCCGGAGACGTGCGCGGAGCTCATCTACCTGACCGTCGGCGGTGAGAGCGGCCGCCACCTCGACGCGGTCGTCGCGCCGCTGCTCATCCACGACCTGCCGGTGACGGTCTGGTGGCCGGGTGACCCGCCGCTCTCGGGCGAGCCTGCCCGTGACCTCCTGGCGATGGCCGATCGGCTCATGGTCGACGGCTCCGCCTGGTCCGGAAACGGCCTGGGCCGGCTGCGTGACCTCGCGGGATTGCTCGAGGGCACCCGTCTCTCCGTGAGCGACTTCGCGCTGGTCCGCCAGTACCGATGGCGCGAGGCGATCGCCTCGATCTTCGACCTGGCCGACTTCATGCCGTTCCTGCGCTCGCTGCGGCGCATCGCCGTGACCTACGCGACGCACGAACCGACGGGAGCGCCGGACTCCACGAACATCGTCAAGCCCGTCTACCACGTGGCCTGGCTCGCGTCCCGTCTCGGGCTCCGGGTGGAGCGGCCCCTCGAGGCCGTGCCGGGGACGACCAAGTCGACCCGGGCCGGTGGCGAGGCCATGTCGCGCGGCCTGCACGCCCTCCTGCGCGACGTTCGCCACGACGTCCACGTTGTCGTGCGGCCGAGTCTCTCGCCGATGCCGGCCGGCACGACGCTACGGATCGAGCTTCTCGCCGATCGACGCGGGTCGGAGCTGCGCGCGGACGTCACGGCGGTCCAGGAATCGGTCCATGTCCGGGTCTGGCTCGATGGGGTGGAGGAGTTCGACCGGGTGTTCGTGGCGCCCCGCCGGTCCGAGGTGGACCTGCTGGCGGAGGCGATCGAGGCCGGGGGACGCAACCCGCTGGCGACCGATGCGCTGCGGACGGCGGCTGCGCTCGCCGGCGCGCGGCCGGGCGACAGCGGCGAACCGGACCCATGAGCCCGCGTGGCGAGCCTCGGATCGTGGTCCTGCCGGACGCGGACGCGGTGGCCGACGCCGCGGCCGGGCGCATCAGCACCACGCTTCGCGCAGCCGTCGATTTCGGTGGTCGCGCGGACTGGGCCACGACCGGTGGCTCGGCGTCGCCCGGCATCTATCGGCGCCTCGCCGCCGCGCCGCTGCGCGACGACCTCCCGTGGCGGGACATTCACGTCTGGTGGGGTGACGACCGGTTCGTCCGGCGCAACGACCCGCTCTCCAACGTGCTCGCTGCCGACCGCGAGCTGCTCCGGGACGGCGCCACGATGCCCGAGTCGAACGTCCACCCGATCCCGGTCGACGCGGCGATCGACGCCGGTCGCAACACCGCGTGGGCGGCCGACGCGTACGAGCGCGAGCTGCACGACGCCGACCTGCCGCTGCGCGATGGTTGGCCGGTGCTCGACCTGATCCTGATCGGCATCGGTCCAGATGGTCACCTGCTCTCGGTGTTTCCGGGGTCCTCGGCGCTGGACGAGGCGGCGGCCTGGGTGCTGCCGATCCCCGCGCCCACCCACGTGGAGCCGCATGTCGCGCGCGTCACGCTCAATCCACGTCTGCTGGATGTGGCCGGACACGTGCTGGTGGTCGCCTGGGGCGAGAGCAAGGCGCCCACCATGCGTGACGTCCTCGGCGCCGAGCGCGACCCGCGGCGCCTGCCGGCCCAGCTCGCACGGCGCCCGGGTGCCACCTGGCTGCTCGACGAGGCGGCCGCGGCGGAGCTGCCGGCCGAGCTTCGCCGGGCGTGACGCAGTCCGGGTGAGGCCCGGCGGGGTGATCCACTGCCCCGAGCCGGACGAGCGAGTGGCATCGCCGGACGGGACGCCCATCGCGGTCTTCCGGTCCGGCGCCGGGCCGCCGATCGTGCTCGTGCACGGTGCGGCCGCCGACCATACGACCTGGCGGGTGCTGAACCCGCTCCTGGCCACGCGCTTCGCGGTCGCTGCGATCGACCGGCGCGGGCGCGGTGCGAGCGGCGATCTGGGGCCCTACTCGATCGAGCGGGAGTTCGAGGACGTCGCCGCTGTGGCGGACGCGCTCGCGATGGGTGCCGGGGAGCCCGTGGCGGTGATCGGGCACTCGTTCGGCGGGCGGGTGGCGCTCGGCGGGGCCCTCGTCAGCAGGAGCATCGCCGCGGTGGTGTCGTACGAGGGCGCGCCGCCTGCGGTCGAACGCCCGTACCAGCGGCCTGCGCTGCTGGCACAGCTGGCTGCGCTGCACGACGAGGGCCGTCTCGAGACGCTGTTGGTGACGTTCCTGGGCGAGGTCGTCGGGATGACCCCGGCCGATCTCGATGCCTACCGGGCGAACCCCGTCTGGCCGGCCCGGGTCGCAGCCGCCGGCACGATCGTGCGCGAGCTCGCGGCCGAGATCTCGCCGGCTGCCGACCTGGCGGCCCTCGCCCGGGTCGAGGTGCCGGTCCTCCAGGTGCTTGGCAGCGAGAGCCTGCCCTCGTTCGCGGCTGCCGTCACCGCACTCGACGACCGGCTTCCGCGCGGCCGCGTCGCGGTCATTGGCGGCGCCCGCCATGCCGCCCACCACACCCACCCGGACGAGCTCGTGGCGCAGATCGTCGAGCATCTCGCGCGGTGCTGACGCCGGCAGCCGCAGTCGTGCGACACTCCGGCCATGGACATGAATCTCGTTGGCTGGATCGTCGTCGGCTTCATCGCCGGCTCGATCTCGGGGTGGTTCGTCAAGGACGATCGGGGCGGCTGTCTCTGGACGATCGTGGTCGGCGTCATCGGCGGGGTCCTCGGCGGCTGGCTGTCCCGACAGCTCGGGTTCGGGCAGGTCGAGGGCTTCATCGGCGCGATCGTCTTCGCCTCGGTGGGCGCCATCCTTGTGCGGTTCGTGTTGCGCGCCCTCGGCGGCCGCGACCGGCAGTAGGATCGCAACGCCGCCGCGAGTCACGGCCGCGATCCAGACACCACGGTACGATGGCCGCGAAGGAGGCCGCGCCCGCCGATGACCGACACGCAGCGCTCCGCGACCGCCACGGACGTGCCGGGCAGCCTCGATCCGGAGACCCAGCCCGGGGTTGACGACCGGCCCTACTCGCCCGGGCTCGAGGGGGTGCTCGCCGGTGAAACCGCGCTCAGCGACGTCGACGGCGGGCGTGGCCGGCTCCTCTACCGCGGCTACCGGATCGGCGACCTGGTCAATCGAGGTTCGTACTCGGCCGTGGCCAATCTGCTCTGGAGCGGCGAGTGGGATCGCGGTCACCACCTTCCCACGAGCCCGCTGCCGGACGCGGTCCTCGCCACCCTCCGAGCGCTGCCGCGCGATGCCAAGCCGATGGATGCGCTGCGCACGGCCGTGTCGGCGTGGGGAGCGCTCCAGAAATACGAGTGGCCGCCGTCGGTTGAGGATGCGCGTGCGCTCACGGCCTTCTCGCCGTCCGCGCTGGCGGCGTTCGCGCGGCTGCGCGATGGCAGGGACCCGGTCGAACCGGACCCGTCGCTCGACCTCGTCGAGGGCTTCCTCTACCAGCTCACCGGCTCCCGACCGGAGCCCGGGACCACGCGGGCGCTCGACGCGTACTTCATCGTGGGCGCGGAGCACGGCTTCAACGCGTCCACGTTCGCGGCCCGGGTGGTGACGTCGACGCGCTCGGATATCGCCTCGGCGGTGATCGGGGCGATCGGGACGATGAAGGGACCGCTGCATGGCGGGGCGCCGTCCGAGGTGGTCGATCAACTGACCAAGGTCGGCTCGGTTGACCGGGCGGAGGCGTGGATCCGAGAGGCCTTTGCTCGGGGCGAGCGGCTGATGGGCTTCGGCCACCGGGTCTACCGGGCGTACGACCCGCGCGCCGCCGCGCTGCGCAAGGTCGCCGAGGCGATGGAGCACCGACCGGAGTGGCTGCAACTCGCGATCGACGTGGAGGACGTCGCACTCCGGCTGCTGAAGGAAAAGAACCCGGAGCGGTCGATCCAGACCAACGTGGAGTACTACGCGGCACCGGTGCTCCAGGGGGTGGGTCTGACGCCTGACCTCTTCCCGGCCACGTTCTCGCTGGCGCGCCACGCCGGCTGGACGGCCCACGCCCTCGAGCAGGCCGGCGCCAACCGCCTGATCCGGCCGGATGTCCGCTACGTCGGCGAGTCGGAGCGCGACCTTCCGGCGTAGCGTCGCTGGGCCGCAGCGGCCGGCAGGTGGCGGCCGACCCTGCCAGATCCGCACCCGGTGAGGCTTGCGGCGAATCGGAGTCGCTTGGCCACGGAATCAGCCGTCCAGGGCTGTCAAGTGCGGCGACGCGGCTCGAAAAGGCTCGGTGGAGCCAGCCAAGCCTCACCTCCTGACGATATGACAGTGAGGCGGCGCGTCGACGTCGATCGCGGGGCTCGGCCTTCGTCCGGACCACGTCCGTTCATGCTGCCCGCGCGAGCGACGGGCCAAGGCCTACGACCTGGGCCACCACGCTCGGCCTTGTGGGCCCAATCGGTGGACGGACCACGGTCGTTCGTACGGTGCGCCACAACGTGGACTGAGGAGTCACTCGGCGCATCCGTTCGCGCTCGGGGCAGGCAACGGTCGTCATACCGCTCGCGCGGGCAAGCGGGACCGCGCCGCGCAGCTGCGGATCAAGCCGGCGGCACCTCGAGCCAGCCTTCGCGCAACGCCCGCGTTGCCAACTCCGTCCGCGACGCCAGATCGAATCGCTCGAACAGCCGGCGAAGGTGGCTTTCGACGGTCTTGGCGCCGATCCCGAGCGCCGCGCCGATCTCGTCGTTGCTCCGGCCATCCACGACGAGGCGCACCACGTCGAGCTCGCGCGCCGACAACCCGGTGACCGCCCCGCCCCTCGGCCGGCTGCCAAAGGCGAGCCCACCCGCGGCCGCCCGCCGGATGGCGTCGAGCAGCTCCGCGACGGGCGCCGTCTTGAGCACGAAGCCCGCTGCCCCGAGCCGGAGCGCCGCGTCCACGTATTGCGGGTAGTCGTACGAGGTCACGACGACGATGGCCGGCCCGTCGTCGTCGCCGCCCCCGCCCCCTCCCAGCAGCCGAAGTCCGCTGTCCGCGCCGAGCCGGATGTCCAGGACCACGACGTCGACCTGCGTCGTGTCCAGCAGTTGCCGCGCCTCGTCGACACTGCCGGCCGTCCCCACCACGTCGAACCCGGGTTCGGCGGCCAGCAGCACGGCCGTTCCCTCGCGGACCATGGGATGGTCGTCGACGACCGCGACCCGGATCGGGGTGTTCAGCGCGGCCGCCACTCGAGCGCCACGTGGGTGCCGCCGCCGGGCCAGCGGCGGATGTCGAGGATGGCTCCGATCTGCTCCGCGCGCTGCTGCATGTTGAGCAGGCCGAACCGGCCGTCGCGCTCGGCGACGGCGCCGGCCACGGGGTCTATCCCGGGACCCGCATCGTCGACCGATAGCGACGCACCCGCGTCCGTGGAGCGGTAGCGGACGACGATCGGCGGCCGGCCGTGCTTGACCGCGTTCGCCAGCGCCTCCTGGGCGATGCGGAAGAACGCCAGCTCGACGTTCGCTGGCGGCCTGGTGCCGTCGCTCTTCTCGAGTCGGACCTCGCCACCGGCCAGTCGCTCGATCCGCAGGACCAGCCAGTCGAGCGCCGGACCCACGCCCAGGTCGTCGAGGATGGGCAGCCGGAGATCACCGCAGATGGCGCGCAGCCGATCGGCGACCTGGCGGGCGATGTCGGCACCCTCCGCGTCGCCACCCGCATCGAGCCGGCGAACCAGCATGGACAGCTCCTGGAGTGCGTCGTCATGGATGTCGGCGGCGACCCGCGCCCGCTCCGCCTCCGTGGCTGCGACGACGAGGTCGCGCTGTAGGGTCGCGCGCGTGGCCAGCCGCGCCAGGGGCCGGATGGTGAGCCGTCCGGCGAAGACGATCGCGCCGATCCAGAGCGCGATCGGGATGAGATACGGCGAGCTGTCGGTCGCGAGGGCGACCGCGGGTGTCGCGCCGGCAAGGGCGAGCTCGGTCGACTGGAGCAGACGGCCCGATGCGCCCGGCACGGAGCTTCCAGCCGGCCCTGGCGCGCTGGGGAACGGCCCCGCCGCCGCCAGCCCCGGGACGAGGGCGATCGCCGACACCACGCCCCACCACGCCACGCCGGTTGCCCCGTCGGGATGCGCCGAGGCCACGGCCGCACCCACGATGACGCCGCCGCCAGCACAGCCGGCGGACACCCAGGCGACGGCGCGCCGGAGCCGCTCATCCTCGATCCGCTCGATCAGCCCCGTTGCGAGCGGAACCATCGCGAATGCGGTCAGGATGCCGAATACCGCCTCGAGCGGTGGCGAGGACGTCTCGACCATCGGTCGCAGCAGGAACGGCGTCGCGGCCGCCACTCCGAGGGGGATGGCAATGGGACGCAGACCGGCCGCACCCATTCCCTGGGTCGCCAGCCACAGACCGGCGGAAAGGAAGCCGACGCCGATGAGCACCGCTATCGACGACTCCGCGATCCCGCTCCGGCCATCGTCGAAGATCGAGGCGGTGGGCCCCTGCGCATCGGGGGACCCACGCCCGAGGTTCGGTGGGTGGATTGCCGTGAGCTCGCTGATCGGCTGCTCGATGAGCGCCTGCAGCTGATCCAGCCCCAGCCCGACCGGTGTGGCACGCTCGGGCTCGAGCCCGATCGGCTCGACCGGCTCACCGGTCTCCGGGTCGTACCCGTCGGGTGCCTCGGGCGGGAAGACGTACTGCGGCAGGTCGATCAGCTCCACGCCGTTGAGCGTCACGACCACCATCCCGGGCGCCATCCCGAACTGGCGGGCGAGGCTTCGTTCGTGGACCTCGGTGATGTAGAGGTACTCGCCTCCGGGCGCCAGCCGGACACCCGGGTCGTACCGACCGAACGCGAGCGTGCCGAGCCCCAGCACGACGGCGCCGATCGCGATGAGGGTGGCCATGCGGTCGCGCGTGCGGGGGCTCATCGACCGGACGGTAGCAGGACGCCTGTCCGCCCCGGCTCCGGGAAATCCCGCAACGCCCTCGCGGGCTGACCCGGCTGCCGGCCGCCGCGCTCGCCGCCGATGCTGCAAGCACACAGGGGAGGGTAGGCATGGATCAGGCGATCGAGGCGATCGGGCTCGGCAAGCGGTACCGGCGCAGACGCTGGGCGTTGCGCGATGTGGACGTGGCCGTTCCGCGTGGCAGCATCACCGCGCTCGTTGGCCCAAACGGGGCCGGCAAGTCGACCCTCATCAAGGCCGGGGTCGGCTTCGAGCGACCCACGGCGGGACGCCTCCTGGTCGATGGCGTCGACCCGTGGCGCGACCGGGGCGCGGCGATCGCGAAGGTGGGCTACGTGCCACAGTCGCCGTCGCTCTACCGCGAGCTGACCGTCAACGACCACGTGCGCCTGGCAGCCACCCTCCGTCCCGGCTTCGACGCCCATCACGCACGGCGGCGGCTCGAGGAGCTCTCCCTTCCGCTTGACTCCCGCGCCGACGAGCTGTCCGGGGGACAGCAGGCGCAGGTTGGGCTGGCGCTCGCGTTGGGGACGCGGGCGCCGGTCCTCCTCCTCGACGAGCCGCTGGCGAGCCTCGATCCCCTCGCCCGGCGCGAGTTCTTGCATGTGCTGGTCGAAGCGGTCCGCGAGGACGGCGCCACGGCACTGCTCTCGTCGCACGTCATCACGGACATCGAGCAGGCCTGCGACCGGCTGCTCGTGCTGGGCGGCGGCCGCAAGCTGCTTGACCTGTCGATCGCGGAGTCGATAGCCGCACACCGGATCGTCGCGGCGCGGGCGGCCGGCGACGATGTCGTGGGGTCCTTCATGGACGTCGACGGCGCGACGGTCTCGCTGGTCCGCGCGCCGACCACCTCACTCGTGCGCGGCCGGGCCGCGACGCTCGAGGAGGTCGTCCTGGGACACCTGGCGGCCGGCCGAGCGCCCCGACTTCTCGAGCTCGCGGCATGACGGCCATGCCGTTCCAGCCGATCGGACACACCCTCCGGCTGCACCGATTCGAGACGGTCGCGTTCGGGCTGCTGGCCGTGCTCGGGGTGATCCTCGCCTTCCTGGTGGCGGCCCGGCTCGACGCCGTCGGCTATGGCGTCGAGTGCGTGCTGGCCATGCGCGAGGGCGGCGCGTCGCCGCGTGGCTGCGAGCTCAAGGCCAACGAGTTCTACGACATCGTCTCGCGCGAGGCGGGCCTCGTCTCGGCACTGCTCACCTTCGTCCCCTTCGTCTCGGCGCTGCTGATCGGCGTGGCGGTCGTGGGCCGGGAGATCGAGCGGGGAACGACACGTCTCGCCTGGGCGCTGACGCCGTCGCGCCTGCGTTGGCTGGCCCATCGCCTCGCGCCGGTCCTCGTCGTGGTCGCAGTGATCGGGCTGCTGATGGGTGTGGCAGCCGACCGCCTGCTGGCCGCGACCGAGCCCGGCATGGATCCCGCCAACGCGCTGGCCCAGCTCGGTCAGCGCGGACCCGTCCTGGCGGCCCGGGCGATCTTCGTGATGTCGATCGGCGTGGTCGTGGGTGCGGTCATGGGCCGGGCACTTCCTGCGCTCGTCGTCGCTACCGTCATCGCGGTCGTGGGCATCGCGGGGGGATCGCAGGTGCACGACGGGATCCTGCGTTCCGAAGCGACGGTGATCGAGCAAGCCGGGCCGGGCGACCGCTACTTCGACCAACTGTTCGTGCTTCCCGGCGGGCGGCTCGTCGGCTGGGACGAGATCGAGCAACACGACCCACCGCCCGCGACGTTCGAGGACACGACCGTCTGGCCCACGCTTCCGCAGGTAACACTCGGCATCTCCGGGACGAGATACGGCGATGTTCAGCTCCGCGAGATCGGAGCGCTCGCCGGAGGCACGCTCGTCGCCCTGCTGCTCACGGCCCTTGTCGTGCAGCGCCGGCGACCGGGATAGGGTGGTCCGGGACGGTGAGGACGCGTCAGCTCGGTTCGGGCATGATGCAGCTCGCGGCCTCGGACGGCTCCGCCGTCGGGAGCCGACCGTCGACCGGCCGATGCCAGCCTTCTGAGGACCGCGATGCTCGAACGCCTCATGGGCCCCGTCACGTCATCCCGGCCGGCTGCCCTGGCCGCCTTCACTCGGTCGGATGACCGGACCCTGGCGGTGTTCGGCGTCACGCTGGCCTTGGGCGCGTGGATCCTCGTCGTGCTCCTGGCGGAACCATTCGGGCGACTGTGGGGAACCGGTCAGGACGCCCGCTGCTACTGGGTTCCCAGCCTCGCCGACCCGTACCGCAACTCGAGCTGGACGGACCCGATCGCCTACGTCTACTCGCCCGCGTTCCTCCAGCTCGTCTCGCCGCTGGCGGCGCTGCCGTGGCAGGCGTTCCTCGGCGTGTGGACGGCCATCCTGATCCTGGTCATCCGGCTGCTCACCGGGGCGCGCTGGCTGGCGCTTGGGATCGCCGTCGCGGCCATGGAACTGGCCGGCGGCAACATCTCGCTGCTGCTTGCGCTGGCGATCGTGGCCGGGTTCCGCTGGCCGGCCGCCTGGTCGTTCGTGCTGTTGACCAAGATCACGCCCGGGATCGGGCTGCTGTGGTTCGCGGTCCGGGGCGAATGGCGGTCGCTGGGGATCGCGCTTGGAGCGACGGCGGCGATCGTGGCGATCTCGGCGCTCGCGATGCCCGGCGCGTGGCTCGAGTGGATCGAGGTCCTGGTCCGGAACGCGGGTCGCGACGGGACCTGGGCGGCGATCCCCGTGCCCCTCTGGGCGAGGCTCCCGGTGGCTGTAGCCGTTGTCGTCTGGGGCGCCCGGACGGATCGGCGCTGGACTGTGCCGGTGGCCGCCATGGTGGCACTGCCGGCGCTGTGGTACGGCGCGCTCAGCATGCTCCTGGCCGTCATCCCGCTGCGCGGCGATCGGGCGGACCGGGGCCCGGCACGCGAGGACCTGGCGAGGGTCAAGCGGGGTGCCCGGCGGGTGCGGCAGGCGGTCGCCGGCGCCTGAAGAACCCGGTCGTCCGGCGAGCCTACTCCCGACCGGCCGGCACTCGGCGCCGCGCGTCGCGCCGGTCGGCCGCCAGCGCGTCGCGCCGGCCCGGCGCACCGGCCGCCGCGAGCGCCTCGAGGGCGCGGGCCCGGGCGGCCGGATGGTCCACGACGGGCGACGGGTAGTTCGCGCCGATCCGGCAGCCTGTGGCCGCCTGCATGTCCGCCGGCATGGTCCACGGCTCGTGGACGTGCGACGTGGGAACGGATTCGAGCTCCGGGACCCAGCGGCGCACGAAATCGCCGTCCGGGTCGAAGCGCTTGCCCTGGAGGATCGGGTTGAAGATCCGGAAGAACGGCTGTGGGTCCGTGCCGGTCGAGGCGGCCCACTGCCAGCCGCCGTTGTTCGAGGCCGGGTCCCCGTCCACCAGGTGGCGCCAGAAATGGGCCTCGCCCACGCGCCGGTCGATCAGGAGGTGCTTGGTCAGGAACGAGGCAACCCCCATCCGGCCGCGGTTGTGCATCCAGCCGCTCGCGGCGAGCTGGCGCATCGCGGCGTCGACCACCGGATAGCCCGTCCGGCCCTCGCGCCACGCGTCCACGAGGCCCGGCTCACCCGGTCCGAAGGCCGCATCCATCTCGGGCCGGAACGATTCGCGCAGCAGCGTTGGCTCGTGCCACAGGACGTGGCCGTAGAAGTCGCGCCACGAGATCTCAGCCACGAACCGGCGACGGCCGTCGCCTGAGCCGCTGGCCCGTGCCGCGACCTCGGCGGCTGACAGCAGGCCGAATCGGAGGTCCTGGCTGAGTCGCGAGGTCCCGTCAGGATCGTCCAGCTGGTCGCGGGACCGGCCGTACCCGGCGATGCCCCCATCGAGCCAGCCGGCGAGGCGCTCGCGCGCGGCGGCTTCGCCGGGCTGGGGCAGCAGATCGATCCGGGCCGTCGGCTCCGTGCCGGGCTCCCCCGCCGCGGGCAGGCTCCCGGCCTCGACACCGTCCGGTGGCGCCGGCAGATGATCCGGCGCGGCCGCGAGCGCCCGGATCGCACGGTCGTCCCACGCCCGCCGGAACGGGCTGTAGACCGAGAACCAGCGGCCATCGGCGGTGGCGATGGACTCCGGCTCGTGGACCAGCACGCCGGTGTGACGCCGGAACGCCACCCCGATCCCGTCGAGGGACCGCGCGATCGCCTCGTCCCGACGGCGGCCGTACGGCGCGAAGTCGCGCGACACGTGCACCGCGCCGGCCCCGACCTCGCGGGCGAAGGCCGGCACCACCGCCTCGGGCCGGCCGCGCCGGACGTGAAGGCGGGACCCGCGCCGCTCGAGATCCGCCGCCAACTCGCGCAGCGTCTCGAGCATGAACCAGACCCGGTTCGGGGCGCTGTCGCCCTCGAGGAGCGCGTCGTCGAGCACGAACAGCGGCGCGAGTCGATCGGCCTCGCCGGCGGCGGCGAGCAGCGCGGGATGGTCGTGCAGCCTCAGGTCTCGACGCAACCAGACAATCGACGTGGTCATCGCTCGTCCTTCGCACTGCGCCCCGCCGCGGACGGGTGCGATCATCCCTCGCGATGCCCGTCGTCATCATCCCGGACCCCTCGCTGGTCGTCCTCGTTGGGGCGGCCGGATCCGGCAAGTCGACGCTTGCCGCGCGCCACTTCGCGCCGGACGAGATCCTCAGCTCCGACGCGCTGCGGGCCATCATCGCCGGCGACGCGAGCGACCAGGGCGCCACGCAACCGGCCTTCGCGGCGCTCCACCGGGCCCTGGTCAGGAGGCTGACTGCGGGCCGTCTCACGGTGGTCGACGCCACGAACGTCGAGCGCCACGCTCGCCTGGCGCTCGTGCGGCGGGCTTACGCCGCGGGGCTTCCGGCTATCGCCTTGGTGCTCGACCTGCCGTCCGCCGTGGTGCTGGCCCGCAACGCCGCCCGGTCCGGCCGTACGGTCGATCCCGCGATCGTCGCCGGCCACCTCGGGATCCTTCGCCGAGCGCTGGACACCGGAGCCCTCGCAGCCGAAGGCTGGTGGGCGATCGTGACCCTGCGCGACCGGGCCGCGGTTGACGCCCTGCGCATCGAGCGGCGGCCACGAGCGGCCGACGCCTAGGCGGACCCGGTTGCGATCAGCACCACCGCCAGCAGCGCCAGCGCGATGCCCGCCGCATGGCTGCGCGTGATCCGCTCGTGCAGGACCAGGGCGGCGAGGATGACGGTCGTGACCGGGTAGAGCGACGACAGCACCGCGGCGACCGCCAGCGACCCGGTCTGCTCGGCGAGCAGGTAGCCGGCGTTGCCGGCCATGTCCAGCACGCCGATCGCGAGGATGGCCGGCAGGAGGGAGCGCGGGATGGCGGGCCGTCGCCGGGTGACCAGCACGACGCCGGCGATGACCAGCGTCGCCGCCAGGCGCGCAACCGTGAGCGTGCTGAAGACCAGCGCCTCGTCGGAGCGAGTGACCGTGACGTTGAACAGGCCCAGGCCCAGGCCGGCCACGAGCGCGAGCTCGATCCCGGAGCGACTGCCCGGGCTGCCCGCCACGCGCGAGACGAGCACGACGGCGACGACCGCCACGAGCATGCCGGCGAGCACGAGCGGCTGGGGAAGCCCGTCGAGGACGATCCCCACCAGCACCGGCACCGTGGCCGCGAGGACGCCCGTGACCGGCGCCACGACGCCCATGCGGCCCACCGCCAGACCGGCGTACAGGGCGAGGATGCCGGCCGATCCCACGATTCCCGAGATACCGGCCCAGGCGAGATCGACGGGCGCCGGCGCGGGCTCGGCCCTGAGCATCGCCAGTGCGAACGCGACGACCATCCCGACGAGCTGGGTGGCCAGCACCAGGACCACGACCGGGATCCGCCGGCCGGCCAGCCCGCCACCGAAGTCGGCGGCACCCCACACCGCCGCGGAGAAGAGCCCGAACACCACGACGGACGCGGGCCCGAACGGCCCGCCATCAACCATCGACGAGGACGGCCTCCGGCTCGGCGAGGAGATCGGCCGCCGCGGGCGCGGGCAGCTCGACGACCACGTCGGCGACGGCGTCGTAGCGGTCCGACGGGGTGAGGTAGATCACCTGGAAGTCCCTGGTCAGATCGCGCAGCAGCTCGAAGGCCCGGCGGGCGCGGTCGTCGTCGAGAGTCACGAACGGATCGTCGAAGATCAGCGGCGGCCGCCGGTCGCCGGTCACCAACCGGACCAGGCCGATGCGCGCAGCCAGATAGACCAGGTCGATCGTGCCCTGGCTGAGCGCCGAGAGCGGCACCCAGTCGCCCCGTTCGGGCGCCCACAGGTCGATGTCCAGCGAGCGGTCGTCGACCCGCACCCGGCGGTATCGGCCGTTGGTCACGCGCTCCACGTCGCGGGCCATGTGGCGTTCCAGATAGCGCGTGGCCGTGCGCATCGTGGCCTGCTCCGCGCGCTCGATCGAACGGAGCGTCTCGTCGTACACCCGGGCCCGCCGCTGGAGCGCCGAGAGCGTGTCGCGGCCCTCGGCCAGCTTCTCGTCATCGGCGGCGACCTGTTCCGCGTCGACCGGGTTCGCTTCGACCCGCGCCCGCGCGTTGGCCTCCTCGTCGCGCGCACGCTCCACCGCTGCCTCGGCATCGCGGAGCTCGACGTCGAGGCGCTCGCGGGCGCGCGGCTCCCGGCCGATGGGGCCCAGCGCCTCGAGCGCGTGCTTCTTCTGCTCGACGTCGAGGGCCGCCTGGTCGCGGAGCTCCGGCAGCCGCTCCGGCGGCTCCCTGCCGACCAGCCCGTCGAGCTGCGCGCCGAGTCGGTCGATCTCGGTCACGTGCTCCTCTGCACGGAGGAGCAGGTCCTCGGCGGCCTTCAGCTCCTCCATGCCGAGTGTCTCGAGCTGCCGGCCGGTCTCGGCCTCGTCGAGGCGGAGCTCCTCCTCGAGCTGGGAGCGGCCACGAAGGCGTCGATCGATCTCGACGTCGCGCAGCTCCCTCTGGCGGCGCAGGTCCATGGCGGCCTGCCGCTGGCGACGGCCGAGAAGGGCGAGCATCACGCCCACGATCAGACCGGTCAGACCCAGCGGCAGCCCGGCCGCCAGCGGGACGACGCTGAGCAGCGAGGCGATCGCGAGGATCGCTCCGACCGCGACGAGCACGAAACCGGCGGCGGCCATCGGGATCCACGTGGGCTCCGGGCTCGTGACCTCGTACTTGACCTCGATCTCTCCGGCGAGCATCGCCCGCAGCTCGCGCATCCGGGTGTCGAGCTGCCGGAGCCTGCCAACCGTCTGGCGGAGCACCGGGAGCGGTGTCGCCGAGGGATGGGCCGCGCGCATCTCCGTGATCTGCCTGCCCACCTCGACCGCCCGGTGGTAGCGGTCGAAGCGTTGCTGGGCGACGTCGCGCTCGGCGTGCAGGCGCTCTGCCGCGCGGGCCTTGTCGAGCAGGGCGCGGCGCTCGACGAGGCCCTGATCCGATTCGGTCCGGCGCTCCCGCGCAGCGACGAGCGTGTCGCGATCGCGCTCGAGCTGGGCTAGCGCGAGCTCCCCGCCGTCGACGTCCAGCTTGCTGGCTGCGACGCCATCCTCGGCGGTCTTGAGACGACCCGGAAACTTGTGGCCCCTGGAGTTCAGGTCCTGGAGCGCCCGCTCGAGCTGCTTGCGGGCCCGCGACGTTCCCCGGTCGGCGCCGCTGATCGACGCCTGGAGCCGGTCGCGCAGGGCCGCCTCGTCGCGCGCCAGGTCCTCCACTTCGTGGTGCCGGACCGAGGCCGTCGATCGGAAGAAGGACTCCGTCGGGACCCCGGTGATCTCGGCGATCATCTCATCGGCGCGGGTTGGGTCCGTGGTGGTCTCGCCGTGCAAGGCGACGCTGACCGTCCCGCGCGGACCCCGGAAGCTCTTGCTGATCCGGCCGGTCCGGGTACCGTCCTCATCATCCTGCTCGAACTCGATCGTCACCTCCGGTCGCGCGTCCGGACCGGCGTCCCAGGGGCGCATCGCATCGAGATCCGCCGATCCGCTGGTGCACTTCCGGGTGAGGACGAGCTCGATCGCCCGCTGGATCGTCGTCTTGCCGGCCTCGTTGGGACCGCGGACGACCGTGAGCTCGCGCCCGAAGGAGACGTCGAGCTGACGGTAGCGCCGGAGGTCCCGGACCTCCAGCCGGGTGATCCTCACAGCGAGACCTCGTGACCGGCGAGCAGCAGCCGTCCGAGACGGAGCACGTCGCGCAGCTCCGCGGCCTGCGCGACGGAGCCAGCCTGCTCGAGCTCGGCGATGCGCTCCTGGACATCGCGGACGAACGCCCCGGCGATCGTCTCGGCGGAGGGCAGCGGCCCTTCGGACAGGCCCGGCGTGGACGCGTCGCGGACGCGCAGCTTGTAGAACGACGGCCGCAGCTCGCTCTCGACCTCGTCGACGTGCAGGTCCAGATCGTCCGACCGGATCCCGATGAGGCGGGCATCGAGCACGAGATCCGGGTCCGCCCTGCGCCGGAGCTGCTCGACGAGCGAGGGCTGGTCCGTGACGGTCGCGACGTCCAGCTCCAGCTTCTCGAATCGCGTCCGTCCCACGGTGCGTTCCTCCACGCCGACCGCCCTCCCCTGCGCGGTCTCGTCGAGGGTCACCAGCAGAACCTTGCCGGCTCGATCCTGGTCCACGGCGACGGGCTCCGGCGCGCCGGCGTACGCCCAGATCACGTTGCCCGCCTTGCCCTGCTGGCTGGAGTGCCAGTGGCCCAGCGCGAGGTAGTCGAGGTTGCTCGCCGCGATCTCCTCCCTGGTCACGACGACCTCGTCATCGTCGGTTCGCCCGCTGATCGCGATCGCGGCGTGGAGCAGGCCCACGTGCCAGGTCGCCCGCTGGTCCGCCCTGGCGTCGAAGTCCTTGAGCGGGCTCTGTGGCGCGCGCTTCGTCGTGAAGCAGGGGCCGTGGACGACCACATCGCAGGCCGTCAGATACACGTCCGGACGGTCCGGCCGCAGGACCGTGACCAGGTCGTCGTCAGGACCACTGCCGGCCATCCCGGCCATGTCGTAGGCGCGATAGATGGACGACCGGTCGTACACGTCGTGGGTGCCCGGCGCGATCACGGTCCGGATCTTCGCCTCGCCCAGGCGCCTGAGCTCCGCGGCCACGCGCTCGACCGAGCGCCGGGGCTGGGTGTTGGAGTCGAACAGATCACCCGCGATGAGGACGACGTCGACCTTCTCCGACAGGGCCAGCTCGATGGTCGCCTGAAACGCCGCGAACTGGCGTTCGCGCAGGGCCTTGGCCTGTTCGCCCAGGTCCGCGTGGCGGGCTCCGAGATGGACGTCCGCGGTGTGGAGGATCCGGAGCATCCGGTAGTGGCTGGCCTCCCTGCTCCTCGTTGTTGTGGCGGACGGGGGCGGTGCCGCCGGAGAGGCAACGCGCCCGCCGGCGGTGGTGCGAGCGAGGAGCCCCCGTTGCCCTCGCTCGCTGGCCCGAATCTCGCGGGTCATTGTGACAGGTTGGGTGTCGCGCCAATCGGGCCGGGGCAATTGACCGCCGGCCCTGCAACGCACCCATCGGGACCCCGCGGTATCCTGCCCGGCACCAAGCAACCGGTGCCCCGACACAGGGACTCCACCAACGGCACCTGGGTCGCGCGGCCCCGGCCTCTGAGCGCGCACCCTCGGGACCGGTGACCATCGGGTCGCACCAGCCGGCACCGCGTTCCCGCGGCTCACGCGCTCGGGGAGGAGCATCGTGACCTTCGTCGATCGACCACTCAACTGCGTGGACTGCGCCGTCGAATTCATCCATTCGGCCGCCGACCAGGAGTTCTACTCGCAGAAGGGGTTTGCCTCGGACCCCAAGCGCTGCGCCAGCTGCCGGGCCAGCCGGCGAGCCGCCCGAGACTCCGGCTCCGACGTCCGGGACATCGGCGGACCGCGCGGCTACGAGCGCGGCGACGACCGCCCGATGCGCGAGTATTTCGCGGTGATCTGCTCGAGCTGCGGGAATCAGGCCCAGGTGCCGTTCAAGCCGCGCATGGACCGCCCGGTCTACTGCTCGGACTGCTTCCGCACGGTCCGCCCGGACTGACCCCGGGCCAGCCTCCGGGCGACGGCTACAGCTGGAACGCCTCGCCGGCGCGGAACCGCTCGCGGTGGCGGCCGCGCCAGACCGTCACCCGCCCCCGCCCATGGACCTGCCACGAGCCGTCCCGCCCCACGACCGCGGTCTTCTCGTCGATCCCCAGCACGCTCGCGCCATGCGGCGCCTGCAGCGCCATGAGCGCGCACAGCGGCTCAGGCCAGGCGTCGTAGTGCGGGATGACGGCCAGTCCGGTGACCAGGCCCAACCCTCGCCGCCAGCGCAGCGGCCACGGCAGCCGCCGCCGGAACTCCCACTGGCGATCGGACAGGACCATGGCGCCCGCCGAGCAGCCGGCCACGATCGTGCCCGACCGGCTCGCGTCCCACAACGCACGTCCAACCCGCGACGCCTCGAGGGTCTCGCACAGGTGGCGGGGCTTGCCGCCCGACAGGTAGACGAGGTCGGCCTCCCAGATCGCCTGGGCGTTGGCAACATCGTCCGCATCGGCTCGATCGCGCACGAGCACCGGCTCGACCTCCGCGCCGAGCGCCGTGAAATGCTCGACGCCCATCGCCGCCCAGCGCCGGAAGACCGCGTCGCCGTCCGGCCACGAGGCGGTCGGCAGGATCGCCACCCGCGGTCGGGCCCGGCCGGTCGCGGCGAGGAGGCCGAGGTCGAACTCGGCCATGATCGGCAGGAACTCGCCGGCGCCAACCAGCACCACGGGCGCGGATCCGGGCATCGTGGCCGAAGAGTCTAGCCGTCTGCGGCGGGTCGTCGATCCGCCGCGAGCGGCTCTACACTCGGAGGCGCCCGCGGCCCAGGCGCACGAGGTCCAGCCCATCGGGCGGGAGAGGGAAACGCGCGCCGATGACCACGACCCAACGCTGGACGCTGGTGGCCGCCAGCCTCGGCTCGGCGATCGTCTTCCTCGACGGGACCATCGTGACCGTGGCCCTGCCGGTGATCGGTCAGGAGCTGCCCGCGACGCTGGTCAACCGGCTCGAGGGCCAGACCTACATCGCGAGCGGCTACCTCGCGACGCTCGCGGCGCTGCTCGTCCTGGCCGGCGCCCTGGCCGACTACTACGGACGTCGCCGCATCTTCGCGATCGGCCTGGCCGGGTTCGGGATCACGTCGGTCCTGTGCGGGCTGGCGCCCACCCTCGAGACCCTGGCCCTCGCACGGGTCCTCCAGGGCGCAGCCGGGGCGCTGCTCGTGCCCGGCTCGCTGTCGATCATCACGGCCGTCTTCGAGGGGCCGGAACGCGCCCGCGCGTTCGGCATCTGGGCGGCCGCGACCTCGGCGACGACGGCCTTCGGGCCCACCCTCGGCGGCTTTCTCGTGGATGCCGTGTCGTGGCGGGCGGCGTTCCTCATCAACGTGCCCCTCGTCCTTGTGGCCATGTACGCCACGATCCGGCATATGCCCGAGACCCGCGACGAGACGGCCACTGGGCACTTCGACTGGCTGGGCGCCGGCGTCGCGGTCCTTGCGATCGGCGGGCTGGCGTTCGGGGCGATCCGCGGTCAGGACCGGCAGTGGCAAGACCCCGCGGCGTGGGTCGCGCTGGCGGTGGGGGCGGTCGCCACGGTCGCCTTTCCCGTCCTCATGGCCAGGCGGCGGGACCCGCTCGTGCCCCTGTCGTTGTTCCGTTCGCGGGGGTTCGCGACGATCAACCTCTCGACGCTGCTCATCTACGGCGCGCTGTACAGCACGTTCGTGTTCCAGAGCCTGTACCTCCAGGGCGTGCTGGGCTACTCACCGCCGGCCAGCGCGATCGTGGGCCTGCCGGTGAGCATCATGCTGACGTTCCTCTCGGCCAAGGTGGGCGCGCTGGCCGGGCGCTACGGCGCCCGTCCCTTCCTCGTGGTCGGGCCCGTGATCATGGCCGCCGGGCTGCTCTGGTTCGCCAGGATCCCCGCGTCGAGCGAGGGCTGGCAGGCAGACCTCGACTCGGTGGCCAGCCTCGTACCGCCTGTCTCGGTGCTCGTGGACGTGGTGCCGGCGATCCTGCTCTTCGGCCTGGGCATCTCGCTGATCGTGGCACCGCTGACGAGCACGCTGATGAGCTCGATCCCCACCCGCAACGCGGGCATCGGGTCCGCGATCAACAACGCCGTGTCGCGAGTGGGCCAGCCGCTGCTCTCGGCGGTGATCTTCATCGTCATCTCGGGCAGCTTCTACGCGACGCTCGCGGCCCGGGTGCCGGGAGTGGACCCATCCTCGGCCGAGCTGCGGGCGCAGATCCAACCGGTGAATCCGCCGCGCGGCGACACGTCGCCGGAGTTGCAGGCTGCCGCCCGCGAGGCGTCGACCGACGCGTTCCACCTGGCGTCGCTCGTTGGCGTGGCCCTGCTCCTGGCCGGCGCGGCCGTCAACTGGGTGGGGCTGCGCGGTCCCGTGGGCGCGGGCGGCCGGTCGTCG
>Ga0136617_10001235_pt1 | contig 22551 bp, 21 predicted proteins | sample AntDrymUQ3222106_2_FD_129672 | JGI IMG/M metagenome (GOLD analysis project Ga0136617, IMG submission 129672) | Polar desert sand microbial communities from Dry Valleys, Antarctica - metaG UQ322 (21.06) | ecosystem: Environmental > Terrestrial > Soil > Desert | place: Antarctica: Dry Valley...
GGATCTTCGGCGAGTTGACCGAACGCAGGCTCCGGCGTGGCGCCCACCAGTCCGTCAACCAACTCAACGCCGACATCCGCGACTGGATCGAGCGCTGGAACGCAGACCCCAAACCCTACGTGTGGACCAAGACTGCCGACCAGATCCTCGAACCGCTCGCCTCATACTGCAACACAATTAATGCGTCGGGACACTAGCCCCACGAGCATCGTCGCCGCGCGCCTGTCCGACCATCCCGCGAACGCCACGTCCGATGACGGCGGCGAGAGCCGGCGCGCCGTCCTGTGCGCGCCCGCTTGTCGAGATCGTGCCCAAAGGCGGCGCGGTCTCGACGATGGCCCCGGGCGGGCTGACCGGTGCTGAGCGGACGACAGGTAGAACTCCGTGGCATGCCTGCGTCCGAGGCGACGGTCGTCGAAGCCGGTGACCGGGATCTGCGCGTGTCGAGCCCCGACCGCGTGATCTTCCCGAGCACGGAGCGCATGCCCGCGATCACCAAGCTCGACGTCGTGAGGTACTACCTCTCGGTCGACGACGGGATCATGCGCGCGCTCGCGCGGCGGCCGACGACGCTGGAGCGCTGGCCGAAGGGCGTGCACCCGGGCATCGTCCTGTCGACGCGCGAGAAGGGGGGCGGCGACGCCTTCTTTCAGAAGCGGATCCCGCGCGGGGCGCCGGAGTACGTCGAGACCGCGCGGATCGAGTTCCCCTCGGGCCGCCACGCAGATGAGATCTGCCCCACGGAGCTCGCCGTCGTCGCCTGGGCCGCGCAGATGGGCACGATCACCTTCCACCCGTGGCCGGTCCGCAGCGACGACGTCGACCATCCGGACGAGCTGCGCCTCGACCTCGACCCGCAGCCCGGCACGGACTTCGCCGACGCCGTGCGCGTCGCCGCCGAGGCGCGCGTGCTCCTCGCCGACCTGGGATACGTCGGGTTCCCCAAGACCTCCGGCGGCCGGGGGATCCACATCTACGTCCGGATCGAGCCGCGCTGGTCGTTCACGGACGTCCGCCACGCCGCCATCGCCTTCGGCCGTGAGCTCGAGCGGCGCCTGCCCGGCCAGGTGACGACGAACTGGTGGAAGGAGCAGCGCGGCGAGCGGATCTTCATCGACTACAACCAGAACGCACGCGACCGCACGATCGCCTCCGCCTACAGCGTGCGGCCCAAGCCCGGTGCACCCGTGTCCGCGCCCGTGACCTGGGACGAGCTCGCAGGCGTCGCCCCCGAGGACTTCACCGTCGCGACGATGCCAGCTCGCTTCGCGGAGGTCGGCGATCGCCACGCCGCGATCGATGACGTCGCACACTCCCTGCAGCCGCTGCTGGACCTCTACGAGCGCGATGCGGCGGAGGGCCAGGGCGACATGCCCTATCCACCCGACTATCCGAAGATGCCGGGAGAGCCCAAGCGCGTGCAGCCCTCGCGCGATCGCGATCGCAAGCGGTAGCCGCGGCGCGGAGCGCGGCGACCTCGGCTCACGGGGCCTGCGGCAGCCGCTTCGCGCCGCGCCTGGGCCGCGGAGCGGAGGGCGGCGGCACGACCGGCCCGATGTCCCCGTCGGGTGCCTCGTCGAGATCGACGATCACCGGCGCATGATCGCTGGGCCCGCGGCCCTTGCGCGCGTGGCGGTCGACCCACGCGGCCCGCACCCGCCCCGCGATCGGCTCGCCTGCCAGGATGAGGTCGATCCGCATCCCGAGGTCCTGATGGAACATGCCGGCGCGGTAGTCCCAGTAGGTGAACAGCCGCTCGTGTTCCGGCCACCGGTCGCGCACGACGTCGCGCAGGCCTAACGCCTGCAGCTCGCTGAGCGCAGCGCGCTCGGGAGCCGTCACGTGGGTCTGGCCGATGTAGGCGTCGGGGTCGAACACGTCGTCGTCGGTCGGCGCGATGTTCATGTCGCCGCAGACGACGGCCCGCTCCGTGTCGGCGGCGACCATCTCCTGCAGCGAGGCGAGCCACGCGAGCTTGTAGTGGTAGTGCTGGGAGTCGGGCACGCGCCCGTTGGGCACGTAGACCGAGATCACCCGGAGCCCCCCGCAGGTGGCCGACACCGCGCGCGCCTCCGGATGCGGGAACCCCGGCGCGCCGGGGAGGCCCGCGACGACGTCGTCCAGCCCGACGCGCGAGAGGATCGCCACGCCGTTCCACGTCGCTTCCCCGTGCGCCGCCACGGCGTAGCCTCGACCTGCCAGCTCCTCGCCGAGCAACGCGGCGAAGGCGTCGTCGGCAAGCTTGGTCTCCTGCAGGCACACGACGTCCGGCCGCCGCTCGTCCAGCCACGCCAGCAACCTCGGCATGCGCTGCTTGACCGAGTTGACGTTCCACGTCGCGATGCGCACGCAGCGCACGGTACCCGTGCGGGCGCACGGGCTGCGCCTCCCGCGGCGGACCGGCGGCGCGCTCATACGGCGGCGGCGCGACAGGCGGCCACATCCCCGGGCTGCGCGGCACGGAGCACGCCACCGCGGCGTCGCACGGCGCGCCGAGGCATGGGAGCACGGCGCCGAAGCGGTCAGCCCGCCGCCGCCGCGTCGCGATGGGTCTGCGCCAGTCCTACTTGATCGCGTCGTACACGCTGAACAGCGGCAGGTACATCGCGATGACGATGAAGCCGACGATGCCGCCGACGAACACGATCATCACTGGTTCGAGGATCGAGGTGAGGGCCTTGACCGCGGCCGAGACCTGGTCCTCGTAGAAGTCGCCGATCTTCGAGAGCATCGTCGTCAGGGCGCCCGTCTCCTCGCCGACCTTGACCATGTGACCGACCATCGCGGGGAAGACCGGCGAGTCCATCAGCGGCTGGGCGATCGTGCCGCCGGCCTTGACGCTGGTGGTCACCTTCGCCATTGCCTCCTCGACGACGATGTTGCCCGCCGTCTGCGAGGTGATGTCGATCGCCTGCAGCAGCGGCACCCCGGCGCCCATCAGCGCCGAGAACGTGCGCGACCAGCGGGCGAGCGCGACCTTCTGGAAGATGTCGCCGATCTTGAACGGCAGGCGCAGCAGGAAGCGCTGGACCAGCGCGCGGCCCTTCGGCGTCTTCTTGAACCGGCGCAGCCCGACGACGAAGGCGATCGTGCCGGCGAGCAGGACGTACCACTGGCCGGTCACCACCTTCGAGATTCCCATCACGAAGCGGGTCATCGCGGGCATCTTCGCGTCGCCGCCGATCTCCTCGAACACGCCGGCGAACACGGGGACGATGAAGGCGACCATGCCGAGCATGACGATCATCGCGAACGAGAAGATGACGATCGGGTAGGCCATCGCGGACTTGACCTGCCGGCGCAGCGACTCCTCCTTCTCGAGCTGGTCGGCGATCCGCAGCAACGATTCCTCGAGCACGCCGCCGGTCTCACCGGCGCGCACCATGGCGACGTACAGCGGGTTAAGGTCTTCGGGTGGCGCCCCAGCGAGTCCGACAGCGGCAGGCCGGCCTCGACGTCCCTGCGCACCTCGACGAGCTTCTCGCCGAGCTTCACGTTCTCCGTCTGCGCCTCGAGCACGTAGAGCGCCCGCAGGATCGTCATGCCGCTGGAGACCATCGTCGACAGCTGGCGCGTCATGATCGCCAGGTCGCCGATCTTGATCTTGTTGGCCCAGGGCAGCTCGATGTCCCTGCTGCCGACGCTCTTCTCGGCGATGTCGAGGACGATCAGCCCCTTCTGCTTGAGCTGATCGGCGACCGACTGCTTGGAATCGGCCTCGACCTCCCCCTTGGCCTGCCTACCGGCTAGGTCGATCGCCTTGAAGACGTACGTGCTCACCGGTGCGCTCCTACCTGGCGGCGAAGGACCCCGCGCCCAACAGACGGCGCAGCTCCTCCGGGGTCGAGGAACGGGACAACGCGATGTTCTGCGTGATCTTGCCCTGGCGCACGAGCGTCGCCAGCGCCGCGTCCATGGTCTGCATGCCGAGGTTCCCGCCTCGAACGCGGCGGATGCGGCGAGCGGCGATGCCGTCGAGGCCGCGCAGTCCTGGCTGGCGGCGGCCGCCGCGCCCGGGTAGGCCAGCTCACACTGTCGTCACGGGAGCCCGCAGGCGCCCGCGGCTCAGACGACGTCCAAGCCGGCCTGCCACGCCGTCAGTCGACCAAGGTGCGTTCGAGACCGGTGAGCGCCTCGTGCTCGAGATCCACCATGCCCGTGGCGTGCGCGTAGGTCGCCAGGAGCGCGCACAGGCAGATTGCGAGGATGCGGGCGCGCAGGAGCCCGTCCTCCTCCACGGGCCCGTAGGCGGCCAGGAAGGCGTCGCGGCCCGCCGGTGGGAGCAGGCTCCAGAACAGCGACAGGTCGGCACAGGGGTGCGCGCGGCACATGTCGCCCCAGTCGATGACGCCGACCAGCGCGCCGGCGTCGTCGATGAGGAGGTGGCGGACGTGGAGGTCGCCGTGGACGAGCGTGGTCGCCTGCGGCGCCGGGAGCTGTTCGGCCTGCTCGAGCAGGTCGATCACCGCCGAGGGGGCGGACCACAGCGGGGCGACCTCGACGAGCGCCGCGCGGGTTCTGGGCACCCGCACCGCCATCTGGGTTCGGCACATCGGGTCGGTCGGGAGCGCGGCCGCGGCGCCGAGGTCGAGGTCGAGGTCGTGGAGCGTGCGCAGGAACCCGCCCAGCTGCGGTGCGAGCGCGATCCGTTCGGCGTCCCCCAGTCCTGCGGCCGCGATCTCGCGCCCGGCGATGAACCGGCTGCCAAACCACGGCCAGGGAAACCGAGCGCATGGTGTGCCGGCGTACGCGGCGTCGGGAATCGCGACCGTCACGCGCGGCGCGAGCACGGGCAGCAGCGCGATCTCCCGCTCGACGCCGGGAATCGCGACCTGACGGCGCGGGAACCGGAACGCGACGCCGTCGCCGGTCACCCACACGACATTGTCCCAGCCCTCGCCCACCCGTCGCAGCGAGCTGCATTCCAGCGCCGGGAAGCGCTGCGTGATGAGCGCCCGGGCGAGCACCTCGTCGACCTCGACCTCCGCGTCCCACTCGGCCACGCCACAATGCTCGCAGCCGCACGCGCTGCTGCGCTGTGCCTGCGCCGGCCGTATCGTGCCGCACGGGCGCCTGCCCCGCGCGCGCCGTTCGGGATCCAGCGGTCGCATCCGCACGGGGTGACCCGCGCCGAAGCCCTACCCGGGCGACTCGATCGGCGCCGCGCCGGTTCCCGCGACCCGTATGACCTCGGCGATCGACGTCAACCCGTTTCGCACCTTCTCGATGCCGTCGTCGCGCAGCAGGCGCATGCCCTGGCGCACGGCGACCTCGGCGATCTCCGGACCCGCCGCGCGCGCGAGCGCGAGCTTGCGGATCTCGTCGGAGACGGTCATCACCTCGTAGAGGCCGACGCGTCCCTTGTACCCGGAACGACCGCAGCGCGGGCAGCCGCGGGCTCCGTAGGCCTCCATGTCGAACTGGCTGCTGATGCCGTTGTTGCGCAACTGCTCGGCGGTGATGATCTGACGCTCCTTGCAGTGCGGGCAGAGCTTGCGCGCCAGCCGCTGGGCGACGACGCAGTCGATCGCCGACGCCACGAGGAACGGCTCGATGCCCATCTCGACGAGCCGCGCGATCGCGCTGGCCGCGTCGTTGGTGTGCAGCGTGGAGAGGACGAGGTGGCCGGTCAGCGCGGACTCAACCGCGATCTGCGCGGTCTCGCGGTCGCGGATCTCGCCGACCATGATGATGTCGGGATCGGCGCGCATCATCGAGCGCAAGCCGGTGTGGAAGTGCAGGCCGGCCTTCGTGTTGACCTGCACCTGCGTGATCCCGTCGAGCTGGTACTCGACCGGATCCTCGATCGTGATGATGTTCTTCTCGACGGTGTTGAGCTGCCCGAGCGCCGCGTAGAGCGTCGTCGACTTGCCCGAGCCGGTCGGCCCGGTCACGAGCACCGCGCCGTAGGCCTGATGGAACGCGCGTTCGAAGCGCTCGCGTTCCTGCTCGCCCATGCCGAGCCTGTCGAGCTCCATCACGACGTTGGACTTGTCGAGGATGCGCATGACTACCGACTCGCCGTGCACGCTGGGCAGCGTCACCACGCGCAGGTCGATCTTGTGGCCGTCGATCACGAGGCCGACGCGCCCGTCCTGCGGCACGCGCGGCTCGGAGATATCGAGGTCGCTCATGATCTTCATGCGGCTGATGACGCCGAGCACCATCCGCCGCTGCACGGTCGCCGACTCCGCCAGCACGCCGTCGATCCGGAAGCGCACGCGCAGCTCCTCGCCGGTGGGCTCGAGGTGGATGTCGGACGCGCCCTGCTCGACCGCGAGGGCGATGATCTGGTTGACCAGACGGATGACCGGCGCGTCCTCGGCCGACTCGCGCAGGTCGACGACCGCGGCCGCGACGGCCCCGACATCGTCGCCGAAACCGTCGTCGGCGACGACGTGGTCCATGCGCGTCAGCCGCGAGATCAGGTTGAGGATGTCCTCGCGGCTCGTGACGGCGGGCCGGATCTCCTTGCCCGTGAGCAGCGCGATGTCGTCGATGGCCAGCACGTTGGCCGGATCGGCCATCGCCACGAGCAGCGTGCGAGCGTCGATGAACGCGACCGGCACGGCCTCATAGCGCTTGGCCGCGGAAACTGAGATGAGGTTCGCCGCGGTCATGTCGGGCTGGAAGGTCCCGAGGTCGAGGTGGTCGAGGCCGTGGCGCTCTGCGACGGCGTGCGACAGGCCCTCGGCCGTGAGCGCCCCCTGCTCGATGAGGACGTGCTCGGGCATCTTGCCCGAGCGTCGGGCCTCGTCGATCGCCGCAGCCACGCGATCGTGCCCGGCAAGGCCGAGGTCGATGATCACGTCGGTCAGCAAGCGCGCCGGTCCTCCGCGGTGGCGCGGCTTCCTGATTCCGTCGGGGCCGGCGCCGTGCGACGCGAGGGAGTTCAGTGGGATGGGTTCGGGCAGCATCGGGCTTTCATGTCTGATCGCGTGCGGCGGTACGCATCGAGTCCAACGGGGCCGCGCGGCCGGTCCAGATGGTGAAGCTCAACGCCCCCTGGCGGACCAGGATCTCCAGGCCGTCGACGGTGTCGATTCCGCGCTGCGAAGCCGCTCGGATCAGCATCGTCCCGCCCGCTGTGTAGACCAGGTCCACCACGGTCGCGTACTCGTGTAGCCCATCGGCGGCTACCGGCAGATTCTTGAACGGGTTAGACGAACGGGCGAGACCGACGCTCGTGCAGTTGACCAGCACGTCCGCGGTAACGGCGCTGCGCACGACGCGCGCACCGAGGCCCGCCGCGCGCTGCGGCGTGCGATTCCAGATCGACACGTCGGCGCCGGCACGGATCAGCGCCCACACGACGGCGCGCGCGCTGCCGCCGGCGCCGAGCACGAGCGCCGAGCCGAGCGGCCGCTCGCCGAGCGCGGCGATCAGCCCGGGTGCGTCGGTGTTCTCGGCGGCGATCTCGCCGCCGTCGCCGAAGCTCAGCGTGTTCGCGGCGCCGATCTCGCGCGCGGCATCGCTAGCGCTCGTCGCGAGCGCGAGCGCGGCCTCCTTGTGCGGGATCGTCACATTCGCGCCCGCAAACCCCGCGCCGTGCAGCGCCCGTACCGTGTCGGCGAACACCGCGGGCGCGACCGGCAGGCGCTGGTAGCGCTCCAGGCCCGCCGCGCGCATCATCGCCGGCGAGCGGCTGTGGCCGACGGGCCAGCCGAGGACCCCGTAGCGGGCCCCCGCCCGTCCAGCGAAGCCGTCCGCCGAAGCGCCCGTCAGCACGTGGTCGGAGACTTGCCGCCGGCCTCGGCGCGCGCGGCGTTGTAGCGCTGCGCGTCGCGCTGGAACTGCTCGTTGGTGTTGGAGAACGCGTGCTCGCCGCAGGTTCCCGGCTTGACGACGAAGTAGCGGTACTTCACGTCCGCCGGCGCCGCGGCAGCGCGGATCGCGGACAAGCCGGGGTTGCCGATCGGCGTGGGCGGCAAACCGGCGCGCTTGCGCGTGTTGTACGGCGAATCGAGCTCGAGCTCGGACTGCGTCAGGGCGCCGCTGGGCTTGCCCAGGGCGTAGCGCGACGTCGCGTCGATGCCGAGCGGGATGCCGTCCTTCAGGCGGTTGTAGATGACGGCGGCGATCAGCGGGCGCTCCTTCGCGCGTTGGGCCTCGCGCTCGACCATCGACGCGATGATCAGCACCTCGTACGCGGTGAGGTTCATCCGCCGCGAGCGGGCGCGGCGGACGTCGGCGAAGCTCTTGCGAAACGTCGCGAGCTGGCGCTCGACGAGGTCGCGCACGGGCGCGCCAGGACGCAGCTCATAGGTCGCCGGAAACAGGAAGCCCTCGAGCGAGCGGGTGCCCCGCGGCGCGCCGTAGCGAAACGGGTTCAGCGCCCCCTTGAAGCGCTTGGATGCCTTCAGGTAGTCGCCCTTCAGCCCGGCGCGCTTGGCGATCGGTGTGATCTCGCGGCGCGAGCGGCCTTCGGGGATCGTGATGCTGATCGTCGCGGCCTTCGTGCTGACGTCGGTCTCGCTGAGCGCGGCGATCACCTTGCCATAGGTCATGTCCTTGCGCAGCGTGTGCCGGCCGGAGCGCAGGCTGTCGCGCTTGCCCGACAGGGATGCGCGGAGGCTGAACAGCAGGCCGGAGTCCACGATGCCCGCCTCTGCGAGCCGATCGCCGATCTCGCGCGCGCTGGACCCCTGCGGGATGGTGACCCGCACCTGCGATCCCTCCGCGCTGCCGAGCGGCTGAAAGAGCATCAGCGTCCCGACCACGACGACCGCGAGCACGGCGAGCGCGAGCAGCCCCAGCAGGCGGCTGCGCATGGAGCCGCGCCGGCGGCGCGCGGGACCGCCCAGCTTGTCGCCGGGGGGTGTCACGACGGGGCGCGGTGCACGGCGTGCCTTGCGGATGCCGATCGGACGCTCGGTCTCGTCGTGCAGTGCGCCGGCGGGCGCGGCGGGCGGCGCCGGTGGCTGGGGCTGGATGCGGCGCACCGCGTCGCCGGCGCTGCCGTTGGCGGTCGACCGGCGGACGCCGCGAGCCGGCGGACGGATTGGACGGACTGGACGGACTGGACGGATTGGACGGGCTGGACGGATTGGATCGGCATCCGCCGGCGGAGGCGGTGGACCGCTGGGCCGGTCGCGCGGCGCGGCCGCCTCGCCTGCCTCGGCGGGCCTGGGCGTTCGTGATTGACGGCGACTCGGGGTGGGGGCGGCATGCTCGGGCTGCGGTGCGTCGTCGGGCGGCGCGGCGGAAGGTGCGTGGTCGGAAGGTGCGTGGTCGGAAGGTGCGTGGTCGGACGGTGCGGCGGACCGTGCGCGCGCGGGCGGTGTGGGCTCGGACGGTGCGGCGGGCGGCGCGGTCGCGGCGCGGCGCGCCTCGCGCTCCAGCCGCGCGCGCTCGCGTTCCTCAGCCGACCGCTCCCGCGCCGGACCGGATTCGTCTCTGCGTGGCCTGCTCATTCAGTGGTCCGTATTCGTCATGAACGCTATCCGGCCTCCCGCGAATCGTGCGCTGCGAGCCAGCTTGCCAGCAGGTGCGCGGCGGCGCGCGAGTCCTCCGACGATGTCGGAGCACCCGGGTCGCGGCTGGCGAGCAGCGTCGTGAAGCGCTCGTCGTAGAGCTCGACCGGGACCTCGACACGCTCGGCGAGGCGCGCCGCCCAGGCACGCGTCTCCTTCGTCTGGGCGGAGTCGCGGCCCGACAGCGACAGCGGCAGGCCGACGACGACGCGGCCGACCTCGCGCTCGCGCACGAGATCGACGACGCGGGCGAGCCCCCGGCGGGTCGCGGGCCGCAGCACAGGCTCGATCGGCGTCGTCAGCGTGCCGGTCGGGTCGCTCAGCGCGCAACCGCAGCGCGCGACCCCGTAGTCGAGGGCGAGAACCCGCGCCGCCGGCTCGCCGGTCATCGCGCGGACCTGCTCGAGACATCGCGGCGCACATGCCGGTCGCCGGCATCCCGGCCCAACGTACCGAGCCAACCCACTACGAGACGAGCGCGTCCTCGATCGCCGCGCGCGCGGCGGCGATGGCCTCGGGAAGCTTGGCCGGATCGCGACCGCCGGCCTGCGCCATCGTGTCGCGTCCCCCTCCCCCGCCGCCGGCGGCCGCGGCGGCCGCCTTGACGACCGCGCCGGCCTTGACGCCGCGCGCGACGAGCGCCGGCGTGACCGCCGCGACGAGATGCACGCGTCCGTCGACGGCCGCGCCGAGCACGGTCACCGACTCCTCGGCCAGCTTGCCCTTGATGCGGTCGGCGACGTCCATCAGCTCCTTCGCGCCGCCGGCGCCGGAGACGACCTCGGCGACGACGTCGGCGCCGGCGATCTGCGTCGCGCCGGCGGCCAGGGCCTCGGCGTCGACGGCGATGGCCGCGCCGTTGGCCGATGCTGCCTTCGCTGCCTGCCGGGCGCGCTCGCGCAGCTCCCCGACGGCCTCGGGCAGGTGCTCGACGTGGGTCTTCAGCAGTGCCGCGGCGGCGCGTGCCTTCGCGTCGCTGGCGCGCAGCTCGGCGACGGCCGCCGGTCCGGTGATCGCCTCGATGCGGCGCACGTTGGCCGCGCTCGAGCTCTCGCTCTGGAGCTTGAAGACGCCGATCTCGGCGGTCGAGCGCACGTGCGTGCCGCCGCACAGCTCGCGTGAGTAGGTGCCGTCGCCGATCTGCACCATCCGCACGACGTCGCCGTACTTCTCGCCGAAGAGCGCCATCGCGCCGAGCGCACGCGCCTCCTCGAGCGTCGTCGTGATCGGGCGCACGTGGTCGTTGCGCAGGACCCACTCGTTGACGCGGTCCTCGATCGTCTGCAGGTCCTCGGGCGAGATCCGCTCGCCGTGGGAGAAGTCGAAGCGCAGCTTGTCGGGCCCGACGTAGGAGCCCGCCTGGCGCACGTGCGTGCCCAGGCGCTCGCGCAGCGCGGCGTGCAGCAGGTGCGTCGCCGTGTGGTTGGCGGCCGTCGCGGTGCGCGCGGCGCGATCGACGCGCGCGACCACCCGCTCGCCCTCCGTCAGCTCGCCGCGCTGCAGCTCGACGACGATCGCCTGGTCGTCGCCGACGCGCACGACGTCGACCACGCGCGTGGCGCAGTTGCCGATTTCGCATGCGATCGTGCCGCCGTCGGCGACCTGGCCGCCGCCCGTCGCGTAGAACGGCGACTCGGCGAGCTTGACGAGCACACGGTCGCCGTCAACGTCGACGGCGCCGATCGTGGTGTGCTGCTCGAGCGTCTCATAGCCGGTGAAGTCCGTCTCGAAGCCGGCCGCGCGCGACAGCGCGCGGGCACGCTCGCGCAGGTCGCGCGAGTTTGGCCCCACGGTCACCGTCGCTGTGCCCCAGGCCTCAGCGGACGGGATGCTGATCCCGCCGATTCGAGAACGTTTACGCTGAAGTTCCATAAGAGCCTCGAAAGCCTTCACATCGACCGCGAGGTCCTGCTCGGCCGCGAGCTCCCGCGTGAGGGCCACCGGGAAGCCAAACGTGTCATGGAGACGAAAGGCATCGTCGCCGGAGATCACGCCGCTCTCCAGCGAGCGCTCGATGACCTCCTCGAGCAGCTTCGTGCCCTGCTCGAGCGTGCGCCCGAAGCCCTCCTCCTCCGAGCGCACCCAGCGCATGATCGGGTCGCGTTCGCGCTCGAGCTCGGGGTAGGCGGCGCCCATGACCGCGATGACCTTCTCGGCGAACCGCGGCAGGAAGCCCGGCTGCATGCCGATGCGGTTGCCCTGCTGGATCGCGCGGCGCATGATCCGCCGCAGGATGTAGCCGCGGTCCTCGTTGGAGGGCACGACGCCGTCGGCGATCAGGAACGTCATCGCGCGTGCGTGGTCGCTGAGGATCCGCAGCGCGCGCTCGTCGGGATCCTGGGTCGCCAGCTCTCGGCCGAGCGCCATCAGCGGCGCGAACGTGTCAGTCTCGAAGACGGTCTCGACGCCCTGCTGGATGACCGCCATCCGCTCCAGGCCGAGGCCCGTGTCGATGTTGTTCGCGGGCAGCGGCGCGAGCGTCGGGCGGCCGCGCTCGTCTTTGCCGAGGTCGTACTGGGTGAAGACGAGGTTCCAGTACTCGAGGAAGCGCTCGTTCTCGCCACCGGGCAGGTCGTCCTGCGTGCCGTACTCCAGGCCGCGGTCGATGTAGAGCTCGCTGCACGGTCCGCACGGTCCGCTGTCGCCGCCCTGCCAGAAGTTCTCCGAGCGCGGGCACAGGACGATCCGCTCGCGCGGCACCCCGACCGACAGCCACGCCTCGATCGCCTCCTCGTCGGGGCCGAGACCGAGCTCCTCGTCACCCTCGAAGACCGTGATCCAGATGTCGTCGGGAGCAAAGCCGAAGCCCGTCTGCGACAGCTCCCAGGCCCACTCGACGGCCGCCTGCTTGAAGTAGTCGCCGATCGAGAAGTTGCCGAGCATCTCGAAGAACGTCAGATGCCGGGCGGTGTTGCCGACGTTGTCGATGTCGGTCGTGCGAAAGCACTTCTGGACGGTCGTCAGGCGCGGGTGCGGCGGCTTCTCCTCACCGCGGAAGTACGGCACGAGCGGGTGCATGCCGGCCGTCGTGAGCAGCACGGAGGGATCGTAGGCCGACGGCACGAGCGACGCCGACGGCAGGCGCCGGTGGTCGTGCTGCTCGAAGAAGCCGAGGAACGTCTCGCGGATCTCGTCGGTCGATTTGCCCATCACGCGGCGATTGTGGCGCATCCGACGATCGCGTCCCCGCGCAGGAAGACGGCGGTCTGCCCGGGCGCGGCGCCGTCGAACGGCTCGTCGAGCTGGATTTGATTGCCCTCCAGCCGGCAGGGCAGCGCCGGCGCGTGATAGCGCAGGCGTACCGCGTCGGGCTCGTCGCCGTGCAGGCGCACGCCGCGCACGCGCACGGTGCTCGTCGCCAGCTGCTCGCGTGTGCCGACGGTGACGGTGTTCGCGCGCGCATCGGTGGCCAGGACGTAGAGCGGCTGCGCCGCCGCGATCCCCAGGCCCTTGCGCTGGCCGACCGTGAAGCCGTGGTGGCCGTCGTGCCGACCGACCACGCGGCCGGTGCTGTCGACGATGTCGCCCGGGCGCTCGCGCAGGGAGCCGTGCCGGGCCAGAAAAGTCGCCCGCCCGGTGCCGGCGAGGAAGCAGAGGTCCTGCGACTCGGGCTTGTGGGCGACCTCCAGCCCGGCCTGCTCGGCGAGCGCGCGCACGTGCGCCTTCGTGTGCTCGCCGAGCGGAAAGCGCAGCCGCGCGAGCGCGTCGCGGCCCAGGGCGGCGAGCATGTAGGTCTGGTCCTTGGCGGGGTCGACGGCGAGCCGCAGCAGGCCGTCCTCGGTGCGACGGGCGTAGTGGCCGGTCGTCAGGGTGGCGGCGCCGAGCCGGTCGGCGACGTCGAGCATCGCGTCCAGGCGCACGTGGCCGTTGCAGCGCACGCAGGGATTCGGCGTCAGCCCCTCGGCGTGCTCGCGCAGCCAGGGGTCGACGACCCCTTCGCGAAACTCCTCGCGCAGGTCAAGCGTGAAGTGCGGCAGGCCGAGGCTGTGCGCCAGCCGGCGCGCGCCGCGCACCGCCGCCGCCGAGCAGCACGAGCGCTCGCCGTCGTTGTCGACGTCGGCCCAAAGCTCGAGCGTCACGGTGGCGACGTCGGGCGCTTGAGGGGCGCCGTGGGGGGCGCCGGGCGGCCCGGTGGCCACCCCGGGCGCTGCGGCGGCGCCGCCGTCCGGCGCGCCGGGCGTCCCGGAGCCAACTACGGCGGCGTCTGGGGCGCCGGGCGTCCTTGAGGCAACTACGGCGGCGGCTGGGGCGCCGAACGTCCCGGAGGCAGCTACGGCGGCGTCTGGAGCACCGGGGGTTCCGGAGGCGTCGTGACCGCCGCTGAGGATCGCGGCGACCGCGCTGTCCACGCCACCGGACATCGCCACGAGCGTGCGCTGCGGCCGTGCTGCCAGCGCTCCCTGCGCACGAACCGCCGCTCCGAGCGCGCGGTGCAGCGCATCGGAGACGAGATCGGCGGCGTGCAGCTTGCCGGCGCTCAGGCCGCCGAGCTCGTCGGCGATCTGCGGCGAGCCGATTCGCGCGGCGTCGAGCAGGCCGGCGCCCTCGACGAGCTCGACGGCGGCGCTGCCGGCGGCGATCATCGTGCCGCAGCCGGAGGCCTCGAAACCGGCGTTTCTCACGCGCTGGCCGTCGGTGCTGAGCGAGAAGCGCACGAGGTCACCGCACGCGGCGCCGCCCGCCGCGCCGTCGAACGCGCCCGGCGCGGGCTGTCCGCGGCCACGCGGGTGGGTCAGGTGATCCTCGAAGCGCTCGTCGGGCACGCGTTCGAGTCTAGATCGGGTGCGGTGCGGAACGTCGGTGGTGCTTCGGGTGCGGTGCGGAACGTTGGTGGTGCTGCATTCAGTGGCTGACGGCGGGGGGCGTCGCGTTCCGAAGGGCGCGCGCGGTCGCGGCGCTCGCTACATCGCCCGGATGATCAAGCGCTACCGCAGGACGGGGCCGGTACGCGCACCGCTCGAGCATCACGATCACCCGAAGATCCGCGCGCAGCGCGAGCCTCGACGGTGCCGCGAACACGCGCGCGTGATCATCGGCGCGCCGCTGTGACCGGACAGCCGCATGCTCTGCTCGCACCGTGGCGCGAATGCTGGGCGACGTGGAGTCGGCGATCAGTGACGGCCGGCGAGCGCGTCGCCGACAGCCTGCGTGAGCTCGCCGCGCTCGGACAGGCCGACGATGGCGCGGCTGCGGCGCTTACGATCGATCACGAGCGTCGTCGGCGACTGGTTCACCGTCACGCCCCGCGTGATCGACTCGTACTCACCGACGCGGCTGATCGGGACGACGTGGAAGGCGACCTTGCCGCCGTGACGGCTGAGGCCGCGCACGACGGCGGCCTGGCGCTTGTGGCCGGCCGCGAGGTCCGCAGCGGCGGGCTTCCTAGCGGGCTGGGCGGCGGCGCGCTCGGTCGGCGCGGGCGCAGCGGTGCCACCGTCGGCGCCGCGCGCGGGATCGGCATTGGCCGCCTCGGCTGCGGCGGCGGCGTCTTTGGCCTTGGCGACGGCGGTCACCGGCGCGGCCGGCGTGTCGGCCACCTCGGCGGCCTTGGGCCGCAGGACGACGAGCCACAGCGCAGCGAGGACGATCGTGCCAGCAAGGGCGATCATCATCGGGCGCGAAACCTGGTCCATGGCCCGGTAGTCGGCAAGCCCGCAGGCGGCCGCGAGCATGGGCCGGCAGGGCTAGAACACGCGTCCGCCGGATGGATACCGTCTCGGCGGTGCCCGCGCCCTCAGCTTGCGCGACGCCGCGGCCGCGGCCCTCGCCGCAGGAGTATCGCCGTCGCAGCGTCCCGCCACGCCGAAGCACGCCTTTCGGTCGTTCCGGGCGAGCGAGATCGACGCACCCGGGGTAGGACATGACGGTGCCGATCCCCGAGCATGGGCCCGACCTCGCCGCCATCCGGCGCGACCTCAAAGAGCGACGCGACCGCAACCGCGAGCGCGTGGCGCAGCTCGCCCAGCGCCCCGAGCTCGGCGCCGCGCAGGGCTTTGGCAAGCGCATCGGCGACGGCACGACGGAGGCCATAAGCCGGCTGACCGACATCGGCGTCGGCAGTTCGCTGGAGAGCACCGTCGCTCGCACGGAGCGCGCGCTGGCCAAGCTCGACGAGGGTACCTACGGCGTCTGCGACACCTGCGGCGAGCCGATCGCGGCCGCGCGGCTTGAGGCGATGCCCGATGTCGCGCTGTGCGTGACCTGCGCCGCGGCCGAGCGCCGCGTGCACCCGGCCGGCCGCCGCTGAAGGTCCCGAGGCGCGCGCGCCGCGACGCGCCGCACCGCGCGCTATTGCCGGGCGCTACTGCCCGGGCGCTGCGGTCGACCGCAGGCCGAGCGCGCGCAGCTGGCGGGCGTCGACCGGCGCGGGCGCGCCGGTCAGCGGATCCGAGCCGCTGGCGGTCTTCGGAAAGGCGATCACGTCGCGGATCGAGTCGCGTCCGGCGAGCAGCGCGGCGATGCGGTCGATCCCAAAGGCGATGCCGCCGTGCGGCGGCGCGCCGAAGTGCAGCGCCTCGAGCAGGAAGCCGAAGCGCTGCTGGGCCTCCGCCTCGTCCAGGCCGATCGCCTCGAAGACCAGCCGCTGCACGGCGGGGTCGTGGATGCGGATCGAGCCGCCGCCGAGCTCCGAGCCGTCGGCGACGAGGTCGTAGTTGCGCGAGCCCCAGGATCCCGGCCCCTCCGCCGCCGCCGCCGCCTCGAGGTCCGCGGCGGTGTTCCCGGTCGGCGTGGTCGGCGCGGAGAATGGGTGGTGCAGCGCGTCCCAGCGCTGCTCGTCCTCGTTGTAGCCGAACATCGGGAAGTCGACGATCCACAGCACGTCGTGCGCACCCTCGGCAACGAGGTTCCAGCGGTCGGCGAGTTCGAGGCGCAGCACGCCGAGCGCGTTCGCCGCGACCGGCGCCGTGTCGGCGACCGCCAGCAGCAGGTCGCCGGGCTGGGCGCCCAGCGCGCCGGTCACCGCCGCGATCTCCTCGGATGAGAGGAACTTCGCGATCGGCGAGCGCCAGCCGCCGTCCTCCTGCACGAAGGCCCACACGAGGCCGCCCGCGCCGGCGCGCCTGGCGACCTCGGTCAGGTCGTCGAGCTCCTTGCGCGCCACCTCGCGCGCCCCAGCGTTGATCGCGCGCACGACGCCGGGTGGGTGGGACCGATTCAGCACCGAGGCGAAGACCTTGAACTGCGAGCCGCTCAGGTGCTCGGAGACATCGCTGATCTCCAGGCCGAAGCGCCGGTCGGGGCGATCGGTGCCGAAGCGCAGCACCGCCTCGTCATAGGCCATCCGCTCGTAGGGCGGCGCGACGACATCCAAGCCGCCGAGCGCGAACACCTTCTCCATGAGCCGCTCGTTGACGTCGATGACGTCGTCCTCCTGCACGAAGGACATCTCGAGGTCCAGCTGCGTGAACTCGGGCTGGCGGTCGGCGCGCAGGTCCTCGTCGCGAAAGCAGCGCGCGATCTGGAAGTAGCGCTCGTAGCCGGCCACCATCAGCAGCTGCTTGAAGAGCTGCGGCGACTGCGGCAGCGCGTAGAAGTTGCCCGGCGACAGGCGCGCGGGCACGAGGAAGTCGCGCGCGCCCTCGGGTGTTGAGCGGGTCAGGATCGGCGTCTCGACCTCGAGGAAGTCCTCGTCGGAGAGCGTCTCGCGGATCGTGCGCACGATCTCGTGGCGCAGCACGAGCGCGTCCACCATGTGGCGGCGGCGCAGGTCCAGCGTGCGGTTGCGCAGGCGCGTCATCTCGTCGAGCTCGACGTCGGTGTCGATCGCAAACGGCGGCGTCGCGGACTGCGCGAGCACCGTCATCTTGCGTGCCTGGATCTCGATCTCGCCCGTCGCGAGGTCCGGGTTGACGTTGGCGCCCTCGCGCAGCACGACCTCGCCCGCGACGCTGATGACGTACTCGCTGCGCAGCTTCTCGGCGGCCGCGAACAGCTCGGCGCCGTTCTCCGGATGAAAGACGAGCTGCACGATCCCCGCGCGGTCGCGCAGGTCGATGAAGATCAGGGCGCCGTGGTCACGGCGATTGTTGACCCAGCCCGCGACGCGCGCGGGGCTGCCGGCGCTCTGCGCGCTGAGGTCGCCCGCCCAGTGGTCGCGGTAGGGGTTGGCGCGCGGCGCGCGCCTCACGGCATGCCCCGCCCGCGCAGGATCCGCGCCACCACGCCGACCGCGTCGATCTCGATCTCGTCGTTCGCGTGCATGTCCCTGAGCACCGTCGTCTCGTCTCCCACGATCGCAACGTAGCGCGCGCCGATCCGATCGGCGTGCTTGAGCTGCCCCTTGCGCGAGCGTCCGGCCAACTCGACCTGCGCGTTCAGGCGCGCGCGACGCGCCTCGTCGACGATCGCAAACGCCACACCGCGCTGCTGCGCAGACGCCAACCCGACGTACAGGTCCACCAGCGGCGGCGCGACGGGCAGCCCCCCGGAGGCGAGCAGGATCCGCTCGATCCCGGCGGCCCAGCCGCAGCCCGGCGTCGCCGGGCCCCCGAGCATCTCGACGAGCCCGTCGTAGCGCCCCCCGCCCGCGACGCCGCTCTGCGCGCCGAGCGCGTCGGACGTGCACTCGAAGACCGTGCGCGTGTAGTAGTCCAGGCCGCGCACGAGCGTCGGGTCGACCTCGTGCTCGACGCCCGCCCGCAGCAGCAGCTCGCGCACCGTCGCGAAGTGCTCGGCGTCGGCGCTGTCGAGATGGTCCAGCAGCCGCGGCGCGCCCGCCATGACGGCGCGCGTGCCCGGGTGCTCTGAGTCAAACGCCCGCAGCGGGTTGAGGTCGATCCGGCTGCGCACGTCCTCCGAGAGCTCGCCCGCGTTGGCGCGCAGGTAGGCCTGCAGCTGCTCGCGGTAGGCCTGGCGCGCCGCGAGCGTGCCGAGGCTGCCGACGCGCAGCCGCACGCCGCCCACCTCGAGCTCGGAGAGCAGCGTGGCGAGCAGCACGATCAGCTCGGCGTCGACGGCGGGATCGTCGGAGCCGATCGCCTCCGCGCCGATCTGCCAGAACTGGCGAAAGCGACCCTGCTGGGGCTTCTCGGAGCGAAAGAAGCTCGACAGGTACCAGAGCTTCACCGGCTGGGGCAGCTTGTGCATGCCGTGCTCGGCGTAGGCGCGGCAGATCGGCGCCGTGCCCTCCGGGCGTAGCGTCACGGAGCGCCCGCCGCCGTCGTCGAAGGTGTACATCTCCTTCTGGACGATGTCCGTCGACGCGCCGACGCCGCGGGCGAACACCTCGGTCTGCTCGAAGGTCGGTGTCTCGATGCGCCGGTAGCCGGCGCCCTCGAGGATCCTGCGGGCGGTCGTCTCCAGCGCGGCGCGCGCGTCGGCGTCCGGTGGCAGCACGTCGTACGTGCCGCGCGGAACCTGCAGGCGCTCGGCCATCAGTGACGGGCCACTTACCAGTTCGCGGGCTGCGTCAGGAAGGGGTTCGTCGCGCGCTCGCGGCCGAGCGTGGTGATGCCCATGTGACCGGGATGCACGACGGTGTCGTCGTCGAAGCGCTCCAGCAGCGCCGCGATCGAGCGCATGAGCGTCGGGCCGTCGCCGCCGGGCAGGTCGATCCGCCCGACCGAGCCCTGGAAGAGCACGTCGCCGGAGAAGAGGGCGCTCCCGCCACGCACCGCGTAGGTCACGTGGCCGGGGCTGTGACCCGGGGTGAAGACGACGTCGAGCGTCAGCCCGGCGAGCTCGAGCGTCTCGCCGCCGGCCACGGTGTGCTCGGGATACCAGGACTCGTAGGGCCCGAAGCCCGGCCACGGGACGAAGGCCATCACGTCCTGCAGGACCGGCACCTCGAGCGCGGGGCAGTAGACCGGCGCGCCCGTGGCCCTCGCGACGGGAGCGACGGCGCCGACGTGATCGAAGTGCGTGTGCGTGAGCAGGATCGCATCGAGCGTGACGCCCGCATCCGCGATCGCCTGCAGCAGCCGCGGCGCCTCCTCGCCAGGATCGACCATCACCGCGCGATCACTGCCCTGCGCACGGACGAGGAAGCAGTTCTCCTGCACCAGGCCGACCGTGAACATCGCCACGTCGAGGGTCATGCGCCCGGCACCTACTTCGCCTTCGAGGGCTTCGACGACTTCGTCGCCTCCTGCTTGACGCGGCGGCGATAGATGAACTGGTCGGTGTAGTAGCCCAGCGGGATGTAGAACAGAAAGACGAAGCCGGTCAGCGAGATCGCCTGAACGACCTCCGTCTGGAAGGCGAACACGAGCAGCAGGCCGAAGACGATCGCCGCCAGCGCGGCGCGCTTGGCGGCGCCGTTCCAGGACGGCTCGCGCAGCATCCGGTCGCGGCGGCGCTGGGCGGCGAGCTCCTTGTCGGAGAGCTTGCGCTCCGCGGCGCTTGGCGGCCGGCCGGTGCGCCCGCGCGTCTCGACCATCCCGGCGGCGTTGCCGCGGTGCTTGCTGCGGCGCTTCTTCTTCGTCTGGGCCATGGCTGCGGTCAGCTTAGAGCGTCCTCGACGGTGCGGCGGTTGCGCACCCCGACGTCGTCGGGAAAGCCCGCGAAGGCCGCCTCGGGCGCGAGGCCGACGAGCTCGCAGGCCGCGACGGGCGCATGGCGCGCGACCGCCGCGACGACCTGCGCGAGCGCGACGGAACGGTGGTCCTCGACGTTCGTCGAGACCTGCGCGACCCCCCCGCGCGCGGGCAGGTGCAGGCCGATCGCACGCACGCCCGGCAGCCCCTCGCGGCCGCCCTCGCGGATCAGGGCCGCGATCGTCCGCGCGTCGTGCGCCGTCGCCGGCGCCGCAAGCTCGACGTTGAAGGCGACGAGCGGCGCGCGGGCGCCGACGAGCACCGCGCCCGCCCGCGGGTCCACGGCGGCCGGGCCGAAGTCCGGTGCGATGTCGCCCGCCGCGACGCGCTCGGTCAGCTCGCGCAGCCCGCCGCGGCGGATCTCGTGGCGCGTGCGGCCGCCCGCGAGCACGCCGTAGAGGAACACGGGCAGCCCGGCGCGGCCGAGCTCCTCGCCGGCGACGAGCGCGGCGGCGCAGGCGGCGCCGCGGCGCGCGTCGTCGAGGAAGACGATCGGGGCGACGTCGATCGCGCCGACGTGCGGGTGGCTGCCGCGCTCGCGGCGCAGGTCGATGTGCTCCCGGCATGCGCGAGCGCCCGCGACGAGCGCGGGCACGAGCTGCGCGGTGGCGCCCGCGAGCGTGTAGACGGTGCGGTGGTGGTCGAGGTCGGAGTGGACGTCCAGCAGCCGTGCGCCGGTCGCGCCGAACGCCGCGCCGATCGCCGCGATCGCGGCCTCGTCGCGGCCCTCGGAGACGTTGGGGATCGTGAGCAGGATGTCGTCGGCGGCGGTCATCTCGGGCCCACGTTCCCATACGGCGTGCGTCGACCGTGAGCGAGTGTGCGGGTGTTCTAGTCGTCGAGCAGCCAGCGGCCGCCGCCGAGCACCGCGGTGTCGCCGATCCGCAGGCTCGGCTCGAAGACGACGACGTCGAGGTGCACCGCAACGGTGACGGTGCCGCCGATCCCGGCGCTCGCACCGAACGCGACGTGCGTCGTGCCGAGGATCTTCTCGTCCTCGAGGATGTTGCCGGTGACGGTGGCGCGGTCGTTCGTGCCGACGCCGAGCTCGGCGAGGTTGCGCCCGAGCGGGCCGTGCGCGTCGAGCGCGTCGAGGAAGCGCCGGGCGGCGTCGCCGCCGCCGTCGGCCCCGGTCAACGCGCCGTCGCGCACGGTCAGCCGCACGGGCTCGTCGGTGAGGCCCACGGCGGCCAGCACGGAGGTCGCGATCGTGCCCTCGCCGCCCGCCGGCGACATGAAGCCCTCGCCGCAGGGCAGGTTGCCGAACGCGCCCGGCGCGCCGAGGTCGCCCTCGTCGGAGATGCCGTCGCGGCCGCGCAGGTCCAGGCGCAGGTCGGTGCCGCGCGGGCAGGTCAGGTGGGCGTCGTCGGCGGCGGTGAGCAGCGCGGCGACGGCGCAGCAGCGCGCGGCGAGCGCGTCGAAGTCCGTGCTCATGAGGCGGGCCAGCATGTCCGCCGTGACGCCCGGCAGCGTCGCGCCGCGGTGCCCGAGCTCACAGGCGCGCTTGCGCGCGCTCGTGTGCGACAGCGATGGCAGGCAGGGCGCGATGAAGACGTCGGCGGCGGCGAGGGCCGCCGCGACCGGCGCCGGCGGCTCGGTGCCGCGGCGGGGGTTGGGCGGCAGGATCGTCAGCACGGCGTCGCCGCCCGCCGCGCGCGATGCCTGCAACAGCGCCTGCCCGATCGCCGTGCTGTCGGGATCGGCCACGACGAGGACCGTCTCCCCCGCCTGCACGCGCAGGCAGCGCTCGACAACGGTCACGACGGCCTGCTCGAGCGCGCTCACGACGGCGCGGCCGTCAGCCGGAGACGACCGAGACGCTGATGCGGCCCTCGCCCACCGTCCTCGAGAGCTGCGCGCCGGCGGTCACGATGCAGGTCTCCGCGCCGGACATCGGCAGCGGCACCTCGCGCGTGCTCGGCGGCTTGGTGCGGTAGGAGCCCCGGCCGACCTTGGCGCGGCGGTCCCGGAAGCAGCCCAGCTGGTAGTTGACGGTGACCGTCTGCTCGGGCGACGCGCTGACCCTGATGCTTATGCGCGTCGGGTTAACGATCGTGCCACGCGCCTGCGCGACGGCGAGACGGCCCTCGCGGCGCGCCTCGTCGAGGACGCCGGTGCGTACCCGCGGCGCCTGCTTGCGCGGTGCGCGCTTGCCGCCGCCACGCTGCCCCGTATCGCCCTCACCGACGCCGACCGCCACATCGGATCCCGAGTCGTCGTCCCCGACCAGCGTGAAGATCAAGATGCCGGCGATGATCAACACGGCGACCGATCCCGCCACGATCAGGTACAGCGGCTTGATCTCTGTGATCTTCCCAGCGAACTTCTTCACGCAGTTCCTTCCGTCGTCTCAGGGGCTGCCAACGAAACGCGCACCTTACGGCCAAGCGCGCGAGCGCGTGCCTCCAGCGGGCTTCCGCGATCAGATCCCGGTGTTGAATGTGCGTGCGCTGCGCCGGTGACGGCTGGCGTAGGGTCGAAGGCTGAACCGAGGTCTGACCCTCCTCAGATCTTGACCCGAGCAGCGGTGTCTTTGTTCTGAA
>Ga0136617_10001236_pt1 | contig 22542 bp, 12 predicted proteins | sample AntDrymUQ3222106_2_FD_129672 | JGI IMG/M metagenome (GOLD analysis project Ga0136617, IMG submission 129672) | Polar desert sand microbial communities from Dry Valleys, Antarctica - metaG UQ322 (21.06) | ecosystem: Environmental > Terrestrial > Soil > Desert | place: Antarctica: Dry Valley...
CAGCAGTCCGATATCGGTGGTCAGCCGGCTGGTGAGCTCACCGGTGCGCCGCTCGGCGAAGAACCCCGGAGGCATGACCAGCAAGCGGCCGAACAGTTCCTGCCTGAGTCCCGCCACCACCCGCTCTCCCACCGCGCTCAGGAGGTATGTCTGAGCGTAGTTGAGCAGCGCCTGGATGCTGAACAGGACGACAAGGGCCAGGGCGATACGGTCGAGCACGGCGCGATTCCGCTCGATGAAGGCGGCATCGAGCAGATACCGGACTACCATGGGGAATGCGAGACCGATCAGCGCACTGAGGACCAGCGTAAGGGTGGCGAGCGCCAGCATCCCGCTGTACTGCCGAACCCGGGGCCAGAGCCGGACCAGCCGTCCAGGGGGAGGGAGGCGGCGCCCCTCAGTGCCCTTGGTGGCCAACGCCCGGGGTGGCTAGATCCTGTTCCGGCCGGTCGAGGATGAGGACCGGGACATTCCGCGCACGGTGACCGAACGGTATCGCCCGGTCGATCCCCATGGCCACGAAGAGCAGGGCGAGATAGAGCAGGGAGTATCGGTACATGCGCCAGGCAAGCGGCCCGCTCGATTGCTCACGAAGAAGCTGAATGCAGTACCAGAGCAGCCGGGCGCCAAGCAGGGCGGCTGCTACCCCGTAAAAGGCGCCGAGGGCCCCGAAGAAAGTCGGCATGAGGGTGAGCGGCAACAGGATCAGGGTGTAGGCCAGCATTTCGAATTTGGTCCGCGCCTCACCCCGCACCACCGGCATCATCGGTACCCCCGCCCTGGCATACTCGCCGCGCTTGATGAGGGCGAGAGCCCAGAAGTGCGGCGGGGTCCAGTAGAAGATGATGGCAAACAGATAGATGGCGGCCAGATCGAGACGCCCGGTCATGGCTGCCCAGCCCACCAGAGGGGGAAACGCTCCTGCCGCACCGCCGATGACGATGTTCTGGGGACTGGTGCGCTTGAGCCAGATGGTATACACGAAGACGTAGACCAGGAGCCCGCCCAGTGCCAGCCAGGCGCTGAGAGGATTCACCCGGTACCAGAAAATCGCGAAAGCCACCAGTCCGAGGCCGATCCCGAACGCCAGGCCCCAGGCGGCGGGGATCCGTCCGGCGGGAATGGGGCGGAGCCGGGTGCGACTCATCTTGTCATCGATATCCCGGTCGAACCACATATTGATGGTGTTGGCTCCGCCCGCCATCAGATAGCCGCCGATTATGACCCAGATGACCAGCGATACCGAAGGAAGTCCCGCCGGGGTAATGAACATCGGTGCGACGGTAGTCACCAATAACAGGGAGATGATCCTGGGCTTGGTGAGGGTGATCAAATCCGCCACTAACGAGGGCCCGGCCGGCTCGGTGCCGGTCGCCGGGGTACGTCCGGAGTGAAACACCAGGATGACGAGTGCGGCCCAGACCAGGGTTCCGACCAGCAGGTGTAGGGCCCGCAGAGTGGGAGGCAACAGCTCCAGCACCATGGCCGCGGCCACCGCTATCTGCAGTACCGTTGCCGCGGCGACCAGGGCGACTGACTGCCTGAGGGCCCGGCTGGCCGGGTCGGTCCGGCGGCACAACCGCGCCGCCAGCCCCACCACCACTGCCAGGAAACCGAAGGCGAGTGCCCGGTGGACCCAGGGCAGAAAAGCCATGGGGGTGGCAGGGGGGAGCATGGAGCCGTTGCAGAGGGGGAATCCAAGGCAAAGCAGGCCGGCGTGGAAGTTGGCCACCTGGGCGCCGAACAGGATGACGGCGAACCCCAGTGCGGCGGTGCCCATTACCAGACGATGCGCCGAATGCCGTAGGGGCGCGCTGTGCGCGCCCGTAACTTGGGTCGCGGTGGGACTGGCGCCCGGTTTCGTCGCCCGCAGGGCGGTCACCAGAATGACCGCGAGCAGCACCATGGCATTGGCCAGGTGGATGATGACCACAGCGGGAGGCAGGGACAGTTTGACCGTCACCGCCCCCAGCAGCACCTGAACTATCAGGACGATGACGGCAAGCGTGGCCGGATCTCTGAGTCGGCGCTCCGACCGGTGCCGAGTCCATGCCACGGCGGCCATGGCGAGCACGACGATGCTCACCAGCGCGGCCGCCCAGCGGTGGCCGATCTCGATCATGGTGGGGAGGTCGAGCGGAGGGAACCACACGCCGTCGCACCGGGGCCAGTGGTCGCCGCAGCCCATGCCTGAGCCGGTGATCCGCACGACGCCACCCAGGACGATGAGACCAAAGCTCAGCACTGCTCCCGCCCATGCCAGGCGGCGCAGAAGTCGAGTCGGGTCTGGGGGCGGTGGTTTCATTGCTGCAGGGAAAGCTAAATAGCTGGAAGCTGGGAGCTAGGAGCTGGGAGCTCAGGAGTCAGGAGCTTCTAGCTGTTGGCTCCCAGCGCCCAGCTCCTAGCATATATTCCCGCATGCCCGCCCAACGCGACGCCTGGGGTGAACGTCTTCCCCGCCACCTCGGGCTCTGGAGCGCGGTGGCAGTGCTGGTGGGTTCTACCATCGGAAGTGGCATCTTCCGGGTGCCCGCAAGCGTGGCCGATCGCCTCCAGGATCCGGGACCGGTCCTGCTCGCCTGGGTACTCGGGGGCTTGATCGCCTTGTTCGGCGCTCTCACAATCGCCGAGCTGGCGGGGGCGCTTCCCCGGTCGGGCGGCGTCTTCGCCTATATCCTCGAAGCCTTTGGACCGCTGCCGGCTTTCCTCTTTGGCTGGTCCGAGCTGGCGGTGATCAGGGCCTCCGCCCTCGGAGCCATCGCTACCATCTTCGCCGAATATCTGGGCTACTTCTTTCCGCTGACGGCCTTGCAGGTACGGCTCCTTGCTGCTGCCGCTGTTGTCGTGGTCGGGGTTCTCAACTACATGAGTGTGAGTCGCGCCTCGGTCATCATGAACCTCGTCACCATCGCCAAATATGGAGCGCTGGCTGCGCTGGGACTCCTGGCCTTTACCGCGGGCCAGGGCAGCTGGGGCCACTTCAGCCCCGCATGGAGCGGAGATCTCAATCTCTCGCTGATGGGCACCGCTCTCATCGCCATAATGTGGACCTACGATGGATGGGCCGATCTCTCATTCATGGGCGGTGAGGTCAAGAATCCCGGGCGCACCCTGCCGATGGCGCTCATCCTCGGCACCTTCGGCATCCTGTTGATCTATCTCCTGCTGAACCTCGCCTACATCTATCTGGTCCCGTTACCCGAGATGGCCAAGTCTCCGCTCATCGCCGCCACGGCCGCGGAACGGATCCCGTTCCTGGGCCGTTTCGCCGGCGCTATCATCTCTCTGGTGGTGATGGTTTCCTGCTTCGGCACCCTGCACGGATCGATGATGACCGGGCCCCGTATCTTCTTCGCCATGGCCGACCGGGGTCTCTTCTTTCAGAGCATCGCCCGAGTCTCACCGAAATATCAAAGTCCCTCGGTGGCCATCTGGCTGGCCACCCTGCTCGGCGTCGTGTACGTCCTGCTCAATGATTTTCAGCAGCTGGCCGACAAGTTCATCCTGGGTATCTGGCCCTTCTACGCACTTGCCGTCGCGGCTGTTTTCGTCCTCAGGCGCACGCGACCCGATCTGCCCCGCCCCTACCGCACCTGGGGTTATCCCGTAGTGCCGGTCCTGTTCCTGCTGGCCTCGGTGGGAATGATGGCGAATGCACTGTGGACCGATCCCATCAATACTGGGATTACCTTCGGAATAATTCTGGCGGGGTTGCCGGTCTACTTCGCGTGGAGATCATGGTCCAAAACAGCCTGAGATCCTTCAGTTACTTTAGCTGCGCTCAAGGTCCCCCCAGGATGACAATTCTCTTCACATCTCAACCTCGACTGCTATATCCGCCGCGGTCACGCTGTGCGTAAGCGCGCCGATGGAGATGAAGTCGGCGCCGGCTTCGGCATACTCCCGCACATTTAGAAGCGTGACGCCTCCTGTCGCCTCGATCTCGATACCTGCAGCCCGTTCGCGTGCGAGCCCCGCCCAGGTGCTTACCGTTTCAGGGCGCTGATTGTCAATCAGCAGTCGGCTGGCTCCCGCAGCGCAGGCGAGCTCAAGCTGTTCCAGTGATTCTATCTCTACATACAGCGCCTTTAGCCCGCGCTTCCTTCCTTCCGCCAGAGCTGTCTCCAGCGTGTTCCCGCTCCGCGACAGAGCGTGCCAGTGATTGTCTTTGACCATCACCTCGTGGCTCAGATCGATCCGATGTGCGTGCCCTCCGCCGGCGATCACCGCGGCGATATCGAGCGAGCGCAAACCAGGAGCGGTCTTTCGCGTGTGCAGTATTCGCGTGCGAGTTCCCTGCACAGCATCCACGTAGGTCCGAGTCGCACTGGCTATTCCCGAGGCGCGTTGCAGGAGGTTGAGCAGGGGTCGTTCAGCCCGGAGGATGTCAGCGAGCTCTCCCCGAACGACGCCGACAGAGGCGCCCTGGAACACAGTATCGCCCTCGCCCGCAGTCCATTCGATCCGGCATCCGCAGGAGCGAGCAACCTCGTCCGCATATGGTAGCCCCGATAAGATCCCGCCGCTTCGATATTCGATAGCACCGCCAGCCTTCATGCGCCGCGGGACGGTCAGCTGGCTGGTGATGTCCAGCCGGCCGTCCTCGGCCAGCGCCACTGTGGCGATGCGCTCGATCTCGCGTTGGGAGGTCAGAACCGGCACCTAGCCGAGCGCCACCATGCGGTCGATGGCTCCGCGGGCGCGCCTGGCGATCTCGGGAGGCACCGTGATGTGATAGCGGTCCAGCGCCAGCGAGTCACGGACCCCGGTCAGGGTAATCGTTTTCATGAAGGCGCAGACTGCTTCCGGGTCGGCGGGAATGAACTGCTTCTCGGGGGCCACCTGGCGCATGCGGTGCATGATGCCGGTCTCGGTGGCGACGATGAACTGCTTTACCGGGCGTTGGGTGACCGTCCTGATCATGCCTTCGGTGGAGGTGATGTGAAGCCCGTCTGGATCGATGTCGCCGCGGCCGACACTGTAGATGAGCTGGCCGGCGCAGCCACACTCCGGATGGACCAGCACTTCGGCTTCGGGATACGCCACCCGAGCCTCGTTCAAGACCTCAGGCCGGATACCCTTGTGCACGTGGCACTCTCCCATCCACACCTCGATCCGGCGGTCGGGCCGCATCCGGCGCACGTGACTTCCCAGGAAAAAATCCGGCAGAAAGAGGATACCCCGGTCGGCGGGGATGGCATCGATCACATCGAGTACGTTGCCGCTGGTGCAGCAGTAGTCCAGCTCGGCTTTGACCTCGGCCGTGGTGTTGACGTATCCCACGGCGATGTGATCCGGGAAGTTCGCCTTCCACTGCCGCACGTCTTCCGCGGTGATGGTGGCGGCGAGCGAGCAGCCGGCACGCAGGTCGGGCAGCAGTACCCGCTTTCGGGGCGACAGGATAGCCGCGGTCTCGGCCATGAAGTGCACGCCGCAGAAGATGATCACGTCGGCCTCGGTGGCGGCTGCCTGACGCGACAGGCCCAGCGAATCGCCCACGTAGTCGGCGACGTCCTGTACCTCGGGACGCTGATAATTATGGGCGAGCACGACGGCTTTGCGCGCTCGGGCCAACCGGCGGATCTCGGCCTCCAGCGAGGCGACCTGCTCCGGTGTCTCGTCCGGATTCTCGATAACCGGGAGCTGGAGCCCGGAGGCGGACCCGGTCATACCGCCTCCCGTCTGTGGGAGGCGGGCGGGTAGTCGGTCCGCCGGTGGCCTCCGCGGCTCTCACGCCGCCGGCGAGCTGCGCTGGTAATCAGCCCGGCCACCAGGAGCTGGTTGTGAGTGCGCCATGCCTGCAGCGGCGTTGCCCGGGTGAGCCGCTCGAGCTCCCGCTCCGCGTGAAGCAAAGAGGACTCGCTGCGCTGGAGGCCGACATCCGCGGTCATCAGCTGCCGCATCTCATCTCTGATCGACTCGCATCCGTCGTCGGCACCGCTATCGTGAAACGCGCTTGCCTGAGGCACGGCCACCGGAGCAGCCGTGGAGCGCAGCGTCTGCGCCAGCGAGCGTCCTGCCCGGTCGGCGAACACCAGGCCTTCGAGCAGAGAGTTTGACGCCAGGCGATTGGCCCCGTGTACTCCGGTTCGGGCCACCTCGCCCACCGCCCAGAGTCCCGGCTTGGTGGTGAGACCCTCGAGATCGGTCTGAATGCCACCCATGGCGTAGTGCAGGGCGGGGGCCACCGGGAGGAGGTCGCGCGCGGGATCCAAGCCGTGGCGAGAGAGCATTGCCGTGATGCCGGGAAACCGGGCTGCAAAGGCCTCGACACCCCGGGCATCCAGCCATGCTCCCCCGCCCGTATCCGCCGCCGCCACGGCCCGGGCCACGATGTCCCGTGAAGCCAGCTCGCCTCTGGGATCAGATTCCATCGCAAACCTGCGGCCTGCCTGGTCCACCAGGACCGCACCCGCGCCGCGAACGGCCTCCGAGATGAGTGGAGCCGGGTTGATGCCTGGAAGCTTCAGTGCGGTGGGGTGGAACTGCAGAAACTCGATGTCGCGGAGCCTGGCACCGATACGATGGGCCAGCGCCCAGCCGTCCGCCGTGGCAACTTTCGGGTTGGTAGTGACCGCGTAGAGCTGGCCCACTCCACCGGTTGCCAGAATCACGGCTGAAGCCTGTAGCGTAGTGCTGCTGCCGCCATCGGGCAGGATGGCGACTCCCACCACCGCTCCGTCAAGGCTCAGCAGTCCGGTGACTTCCGTGTGCTCCAGCAGTTCGATCTGCGGGTGGAACCGCACCACCTGCGCGAGGCATCCGATCAGCGCGGCTCCGGTCTGATCTCCTCCGGAGTGAATGATCCTCGGCTGCGTGTGCGCGGCCTCCAGTCCTAATCCCAGCTTCCCATCGGGGCCCCGGTCAAAAACGGCCCCCAGAGCCAGGAGCTCATATACCCGATCGGGACCTTCGCTGGTGAGTATGCGAACTGCCTCGGGGTCGGCCATGCCGTCGCTCGCAGCCATGGTGTCGGCCGCATGCTGGCTCGGGCTGTCGCCGGGCCCGAGCGCCACGGCAATACCGCCCTGGGCCCAGGAGCTGGCGCTATCCGCGAGTGTTTCCTTGGTGACGAGGGTTACGGGCAGGCCTTCCGACGCCAATCGCCATGCCGTCCAGAGGCCGGCTATTCCGGTACCTACGATGACGGGGCGTGGAGAGGGCATGAGAGAAATATAGTGGCGGGTAAGCGGGTAAGCGGGTAGGCGGGTAGGGGTAAGCGACAGGCATGCTAAGATGCGGATTGCTGATGACGTCTGCGGTGGAAGGATGATCGTTTCGACACGCGCATGCGATACCTTGCTCCTGATGACTTCCGAGACCTCGAGCCACATGCGGAAAGGTCCGAGACATGAGGGCCTGAAGGCCTGGGTGGCATGTCACGAGCTTGCGCTCTCCGTTTATCGGGTGTCCTCGGCTTGGCCGGCCGCCGAGCGATATGGCCTGACCTCACAGGCGCGCCGAGCCGCCTACTCGACTGCCGCCAATATCGCGGAGGGTTCCGCAAAGAGGGGCAATCGTGAATTCCGTCGGTTTATGGATATCGCGTTGGGCTCGATTTCAGAACTCACTTACATACTTCTGTTGGCGAGAGATTTGGGCTACTTGAGGCCAGAGGTGTGGGGGGAAATCGAAGCAATGAGAGATCATGCTGGCCGTCTCACTTGGGGCCTTTACCGGGCGATTAATGGTCAGGCGGCGCCGCCGAAGGCGAGTGTTCGCTTCGAGGCTGGCCGCTAGATCCTGCCTACCCGCTTACCCGCTTACCCGCTTACCCGCTTACCCGCCTACCCCTCACGTTCTCACTCGGGCGAGCAACACCAGCCCGGCAAACAGAAACATCACGTTGGGAAACCAGGCGGCCACCGAAGGGTTGATTACACCGCCTGAGCCGATCGCCTTGGTGAGCTGGGTCATAAGCAAAAAGATCAGCGCGGTAGCCAGGCTGATCGCCACTCCGCCGGCGGGCCCGGAACGCGGGCTGGTAATCGCCAGCGGCGCGCCGAACAGCGCAATGATTAGGCAGGTGACCGGAAGCGCCAGCTTCAGGGCCTGCTCCACAATCAGCTTGTTGGCGTCGTTCCCCGATCGCTTGAGCGCCTCGATATACCGCCCCAGCTCAGCGTAGCGCATCTCGTCGGGCCCCTTCGACTCGGCCAGCAGATCGGCCGGAGACTGGCGCAGAGCCCGGAGCCGCATCGAGCGAAAGTTGAAAGTAGCCTGCACACCGGGGCCGGCTATCACCCGGCTGGCGCCGGTGCGGAGCCGCCAGGCCTTGAGCGAGTCGTCATAGGTCGCGCTGTCCGCCGTCAGAACCATTCCCGGATAGTCCAGACCGGTCCCCTGGCGTTCGAACATGACCTGCTTCAGCTGCCGGCTGGCCACGTCCAGGGAGCGTATGGTGTAGACCCAACCCGCGTCTCCGCTGTAGACGAAATTGAAGCGGGCCCGGGTTGGGCGGGCCTGCTTGGCCTTCTGTATCTCGAGTTGGCGGGCGGTGGCCCATGGAGCCAACTCGCCCACGCCAAAGGTCAGTACCGCCGCCAAGCCGGACGCAATGAAGAGCGGCCGCATGATCCGATGGAAGCTCTGGCCTCCAGCCTTTGCCGCGGTCAGCTCGGAGTGGCGGCTCAGATTGACCACCGTGAACACCGTCGCGAGCAGGACAGCGGCCGGCATGACCAGAAACGCGTACTCCGGAATGGCGTACACGTAGCTGATCGTGATCTCCTTCATCGTTAGACCCCGGTCCAGCAGCTTGCTGAGCATGTCGGTCAGATTGAAGAAAATCGCCACCAGTGGCAGTCCCAGCGCGGCCAATACGAAGAGGCGAATCCAGCTGCTGAGCACATACCGGTCGAGCTGCCGCAGCTGGTAGCCCCGGGCAGAGTCGCTGATTTGCCGCAGTATCGAGAAGACGCGGTTCACCGCGTGACTCCTGCTCGCCGGAGAACCGCGGCGCGGAGCTGCCGGGCCAGATGCGCCAGCCCATCGAACATTTCGCGAAAGTCTCCCCCCCGGGTGGAACCCGATTCCCGGCTTACCCAGAGGAGGCCGAGCACCCCGAGGATTGTGAGCAGGATGTTGGGCGCCCACATGGCGAGCCAGGGCTCCATGTGTCCCCTGTCGGCCAGGCTCTCGCCCGCGGTGAGCCCCACATAATGAATCGAGAAGACCAGCAGGCCTCCTCCGATCACCAGACCGACCCCTCCCCGGGGGAAGCGGAGCGCCATCACGATGCCCAGGATAACAAAAGTGATGCAGGCCATGCTGATCGCCCACTTCTTGTGCACCTCGACAGCGTAGCGGTCCGCCCGGCGATCCGCCTCCCGCACTCGGTCCGACGCGGTGGCGACGTCCGACCAGTTTGACAGCTTTACCCTTGCCCGGGGAGCGACCGGGAGCTTGGGCGACTGAACCTGTGCAGGTGTCTGAGCTTCAGCCGTCCCCGGAATAACCAGGTTCTGCACCGATCTCAGCCAGTCACAGTATCCGGGGTGGGCCGAGTCCGGCTCCGTTGCGGCCATCGGAGTAAGCAGGGGGAGCGCCAGGAGCAGGCGCAGGTCGCCCAGGATCAGCTCGGCCCTCTCCCGTCTCGCCTCGAGCTGCTCCCGCTTGGCTTCTCGGACGACGCTCAGCATCTCACACGTGCTCATCTCGCGGTCGCCGCGAATCGATTCGCTGGTATTGCGCTGGAGCTCGTCGTAAACGTTCTTCACCCGAATATCGTTCACCGAGAAATACGTGAGCTGAAACCTGGTGGGCTCGGCGGGCCGGTACTGGTGGATCGACCCGTTGAAGAGGCGCAAGCTCAGATCGGTCTGACCTTCGGCATAGGCCATGGATCCGCTGTCGGCGTAGATAATTCGGCGGCTGGCCTCGCCCCCAACATCATAGATGGTAACTCCCCTCAGCCGGCCGGTGGCGGCGTCGATCCGGCTGGCCCGGATGAAATACTTGGAGGGTGGCACCTCGTTGATGACCTGCTCTCTGAGCCCGAACGCTGCCTTCTTGCGGCCGATGTCGATCAGCAGCGAACGAAGCCGCGCGTTGCTCCGCGGCAAAACCTGGTCAACAAAGGCCAGGTTGAACGCGGCCATACAGACACCCCAGATCATCACCGGGGCCAGAATCTGGTATACGCTGATGCCGTTGGCCCGCATGGCGGTGATCTCGTTGTCCGCCGCCAGATGACTGAAGGTGTAGAGGACCGCCAGCAGGACGGCCATTGGGAGGGTCATCGCAATGATGAACGGCAGGCTCAGAACGAATACCTCGCTGATCACCGGCCAGGGCAGCCCCTTGCCCACCAGGGCGCCGAACTTCTTGGCCACCTGGCTGATCAGCATGAAGCCGGTCAGCGCCGCCAGCGCAAAGCAGAAGGGCGCCACCAGTTGACGCAGGAGATAGCGGTTGAGCAGTCGCACGAGGGCTAACTTATATGGTTGTAAGGGTTTCGCAGGCTCATTATATTCCCCGATTCACTACTCTCAAGTCCGGATATCGTTGCGTTGCCCTAGATTGGCGCGCTCACTCGTCGCCCTAATCTGCCTGGTTGCGCTCCCGCGGCTGGTGGCGGGCCAGGCCGATACGACTCGGGCGGACTCCACCTCTCCGGGCGTTCGCCCCACCTTCTCGGTGGCTCCGCTGGTCCTGCGTGAGCCCCCTGTGCTGCGCGCGCCCTGGCTGGGGGCTCCGAGACCTCCCTCAGCGATACGCGGGATAGCGTGGGATAGCACGGTCAGCGGGGTGCTGGATTCGGCCCGGACCGATCGTGCCACCGCGCTCCGGTATCGCACACTCTACGGTCAGCCAGTTCAGGCTCAACAGCCGGAGAGCACCGAGACTACCCCGCAGCGGCGCGGAGTTCTCGGGCTGTCCCCGAAGTATGCCGACCTGGAACTCGATGGCCAAGTCAGGCTGGAGCTCCGGACCGACCGGCTCCGTAACGAGCGCTGCAGCCCCGCGCTGCTCCTGGATCCGAATTCCGGGTGCCGGGGCGGGTTCAAACCGCCCAGACTCGACAACCAGGTGAATCTCCGGTCGGGCGGCACCATTGGCCGACGGGTGCATGTCAACGTCGACTACGACACCGAGCGGGACTTTACCGCCAACAACAACGTTCAAGTCTACTACCAGGGACTGGAAGACGAGATTATCCGGCGGATCGAAGTTGGGACCGTCACATTTCAACCCCCGGCATCCCGGTTCATTACCGCCGCCATCCCGGCCAACAACTTTGGAGTCAACGCCCGATTCGAAGTCGGCTCCTTCCAGTTTCAGGCCCTCGCCGCCACTCAGAAGGGAAGCCAGGTGGCCGAGCGGAGCTACACCGTGGGACAGACCACCAGCCAACCGCAGGACCGTCAGCTTCGTGACCTGGACTTCGAGACCGGGCGCTTCTTCTGGGTGGTCGATCCAACAGCTGCGCTTCCCGGTTACCCTGCCATCGATATTCTCAACCTCTCGGCGGCCTCTCTGGCGCCGACTGACCGGCCGGCTCAGGTGCGGGTCTACCGGTACCGGCCCCCCCAGAACCAGTCGGGCACCGACCCCAACCTGGGTGGCATCACCGCGCTGGCCCGAACCATCGATCCCAATCAGGGGTTCGGCCCGGTACGCTGGCAACTGCTGATTCAGGGTTCTGATTACTATCTCGACCCGTCGGGCCTCTGGTTTGCCCTGGCCACCAAGCTCGACCAGAACGATTACCTGGCGGTGAGCTATACGACAGCTGCAGGGACCACCGTAGGGAGCTTCCCCTCGCAGGACCAGGGTCAGGGCTCGGGCGACAGTCTTCGGCTGGTGGTCCAGCCCCAGAGGGGGCCGGAGGCGGTGACCTTCCGGCACGAGATGCGCCAGATCTATCGGGCCGCCGGCTCCGACCTCGACCCGGGCTCGCTTCAGGTAAACCTCTCGGTTAACCGCTCCGAGCGGCCTCAGGGCGGCGGGACCACCTATCTGGCGCTACTTGGTCTTGCGGTTGCTACCGATCAGAACGTCTTCGATCGCGACAACCGGCTCTTTCCCCGTACCCGTGACCCCGATGCCGCCCAGGTCCTGCGCGAGTCGTACATCGTCTTCCCTATGCTCACACCGTTTTCCGATCCCAGGCTGAGCCCGGCCGAGCGGTCGGACTCGCTCTACCGAACGCCGCTCTATCTTCTTCTGGCGCAGGGCCCCTCGGCCAAGTTCCAGGTCCGCTTGCGCTACAACTCCACCGGTGCCGGCGACCGGTCCACTCTAAGTCTCGGAGCCCTTCAGATCCGGGAAGAGAGTGAACAGCTCCTGCTGGGAGGAAGGCGGCTGGAGCGCGGGGTGGACTACACCATCTCATACGACCTCGGTCAGGTCACCTTCCTCAACCCCGACGCTCTTTTCGGCGGCTCGGCGGGGCAGGTCACCGCCCGGTTCGAGGAACAGGGAATTTTCGCGGTAGCCCCTACCACCATCCTGGGCCTGTCGACCCAGTATCGCCTGGGTGAAGCCGGCGCCATCAATTTGATCGGCATGTACCAACGCGAGCAGAGCGCATTCAACCGCCCGCCACTCGGATTCGAGGCATCCGCCAATCTCGTGGGAGGTATCAACACCGAGCTCAGCTTCAAGCCGATGGGCCTCACCCGGCTGCTCAGCAAGCTCACCTCCACACCGGCGGTGGCCCCTTCACTGCTGGATCTCAATGCCGAGCTCGCGTTTACCAAACCCGATCCCAACCGGTCGGGCCAGGCCTACCTGGAGGAGTTCGAGGCCGAAGCCGGCATTCCTATATCCCTCCGGGAGACGGTCTGGGAGTTCGGCAGCAGACCGCAGCAGGCCGACGGCATCTCGGAGCTTGTGGGCGGTGTATTCGACCCGGAGGACGCGGTTGCGCTCACTTGGCAGAATCTCATACCCCTGACGCCAGGATCGAATCAACCGGTTGAGCTCCGGCCGGAGGACATCGATACCCTGATTCGACTCTCCGGGCGGGGCGAGCGGCTGGAAACCGCCATGTATCTCACCCTGCATGCCGATACCGCCGGCGGCATCGTCCAGCAGAGCAACGCCTCCCGGTGGTCGCTACCCGAGCGTCCTTCCCGGCCTCGCTGGCGGTCGATGGTGACCTCGCTCAGCCCGACCGGCGTAGACCTCACCCGGGACGAGTATCTGGAGTTCTGGGTGTTTCAGCCGGGCACCCGCACAGCCGACTCGGCCGGCGTGCGGCTGGTGTTCGACCTGGGCACGGTCAACGAGGATGCGCTCGCGCTGGCCCCGCAGGTCATTACCGCCACGGGCACCGACACGGCATTCACCGGCCGGCAGTACGTGGGCCAGGGGCGCCTGGATACCGAGCGTAGCACTTTCGACATCTTCGACGCCCAGGTAGATGATGTGGGCATTCTGGGGGATAGACCTGACGTGCTCGAAGACGGACCTACCGGGCAGCCGGTCGAGGGGTTGGCGCTGTGCCAGCGCCTCCTGGGCACCTCGGTGCCGGTCTTCCCCTGGGGCGATCTGAGCGGCCGCTGCAGCCGGGGCAACGGCAGCCTCGACACCGAGGATCTGAACGGCGACAACGTGCTCAACGCCGCCGGCGCAAACGAGAACATTTTCCGATACGTCGTGAGCCTTACTCCCGGAGACAAGTACTTCGTTCGAAACGGCGTGCAACGGCAGGAGAGCAACGGTACGGTGAGCGGGTGGCAGCTGTACCGTATCCCGATCCGAACCCCGGATGCTACAATCGGGACTCCCAGTTTTCGCCTGATTCAACACCTGAGAATGACTGCGGCGGCGCCAGCGGACGCAGGCGTATCGGACGTGGTGGCTCGCTTCGCACTCGCGCGGCTGCGTCTGGTCGGCTCTCCCTGGGTGCGGCGGGCCGAAGCGCCCATCGCCGGCATTTCGGGCTCCGCCGCTGAGCCCAGCGGCGAGGTAATCGCATCCGTCATCTCAACGGAGAACCGCACCGACCTGGGCTACGAGTCGCCTCCGGGGGTGTTAGAAAGCGTATCTCGGCGAGGGGGAGATCGCAGCACGCTGGGAACCCAGATTAACGAGAAGTCGCTGCGGCTGATCGGTCGTGGTCTCGAAGTGGGCGAACGTGCGGAGGCATATCTGCGCCTGCCCACTGGTCCGCAGAACGTGCTGCGCTACCGCCAGCTGAGGGTGTGGATGCGGGGCCGGGGAGAGGGCTGGGAGCAGGGCGACTTCCAGGCGTTCATCAAGCTGGGAAGCGACGACCGGAACTTCTATCTGTACCGCGCGGCGGCCCGAAGCACCACCTGGGAGCCCGAGTTCGACATCGACCTGGAGGTGTGGCGGAGGCTCCGGGCCGACATAGAAAGTCGGTGGCTGAGCGGGGCGCCGGCTTCGGGCGCCGAATGCGGCAGTTTGGACGTCAATGCCTACGTGGCCTGCGAGGGACCATACCTGGTCCACGTGGCAGATCCGGGAATCAACCCGCCCAACCTCGCGGCGGTCCAGGAGATTTCCGCAGGCATTTATCGGGTAGGCGGAGTGGTTGGAGTACCCGACGCGGAGCTCTGGGTGGACGACGTCCGCCTCACCAGCCCCGTGTCCGAGGTCGGCACGGCCATGGCGATGGATGCCCGTCTGGTTGCGTCCGATGTCGCCAACGTGAACGCGTCATTCATCAGGCAGGACGGCCAGTTTCACCAGATCAACAGCGATCCCAGCTATCGCACCACGGGCACCTTCCAGCTCAACAGCAACTGGCGGCTCGACCGGTTTCTGCCTGCCGGTCTGGGACTCTCTATCCCGCTTACAGCGGCCTACTCGCGGAGCGACGTAACGCCGGAGCTCCTGACCGGAACCGATCTTCGGGGCGATGCGCTCGAAGGCCTTCGGAAGCCGCACTCGTGGACCGGCAACTATAGTCTGGCCATACGGCGCAACCAGCGAGGCCGCAGCTGGCCGATTCGAGGACTGGTAGATCCACTTTCACTCGTGGGCACCCTCACCCAAGGGCGTTCCCGAACCGAGCTATCGGACGCAAACAGCGACGCCTACTCTCTGGCGCTGGGCTACAACCTTCAGCTGGAGCGCCGCGGTCCCCGCCTTCCATTCGGGGGAATCATCAAGGGTCTGCCGGCATGGATTCGTGAAAGCGATGGTGGAAAGGCACTAACGAACGCCAGCCTCAGCCTGGTACCCTCCAACGTCCGCTGGAGCAGCGGCCTGACGAAGAATCAAGCCGACTATTCGCTCTTTGCAGTCCCGGTGGCCCGGGATGACGATTTTCTGATCACTCCGACGTTGTCCCTCACCCACCTGTGGCGGAATTCGGCGGGCTTGACCTGGCAGCCACTGGGGATGCTCTCGCTCATTGGAGACCTCTCCAGCACGCGGGATCTCAGGGTCTATCCGGACTCGACCTCGCTGGGCCGGCTGGCGTACGAGGAGCGGCGATTCCTGGCAGGAGTGCCGGTAGGTGTTGAGCGGGACCGGGTGCTCACCACCGCGCTCTCGCTGGCGCCACGGCTCAGCTCCTGGCTCCGGCCTCGCTTCACCACCTCCAGTAATTTTCTGCTGTCTCGCACTCTGACAAGCCGGGATCCGGTTCGTGAGGACGGCGACAGCGGTGTTTTCATCCTGCCTCAAACCCTGAACAATTCGCGCAGCCGGGACATCGGCGTATCACTGGATCTGTCCCGGGCGCTGCGGCAGATCTGGTCGGACAGTAGCGGGCTTGGGAAGGCTGTTGCCCGGGTACGCCCCCTCGACTTCAGCAGCAGGCTGTCTCGCAGTTCCACCTACGACCTGACAGCCTTCGCGCCGGACCTCGGATTCATGCTGGGGTTGGGAGGTCGAGACCGCTTTTTGAGTCACGAAGGTGAAAGTGCCCGGGGGATTACCGAGACCCGTACGGCCACCATCTCCTCGGGGGCCGAGCTGCCGTTGGGGTTCAGCGCCACCGTATCCTATTCATTGACCAGGACCGACCGGTTCCAGCTGCTCGGCGGCGCCTTCGCCGAAACCGTAACCCGTCAGCGTGAATGGCCGGTGGGCAACGTGCGCTGGAGTCGCACATTCGCGGGTGGACCGCTGACGCTGGTGGCGGCAGGTGCAGGTCTCCGGCACCGCAGGGGCACCTCCAGCCAGCCGAGCGGCGGCGGCACTGTGGCAAACAGCGCCATCTCGTCGTACGCGCTCAATCCCGACCTGCAGCTCTCCTTCCGCAACGGTCTTGCTCTGACAGTGGCATTGGCCACCCGCTCGCAACGGACGGAGAACAACGGAAATGCAACCGAGCTGGATCAGGACGATCTCACCGGGTCGGTGAACTACTCCTTCGCTTTGCCCGCCGCAATCAGCCGGGTACGGAAACAGGTGCGCTCTACGCTAACGGCTCTCTCGTCTAAGACCCTCACCTGCCTGGAGCAGGGGAGCGATCCCGGGTGCATGGTGGTGTCCGACGTGCGGCGCCAGGAGATCCGCGGTGGCCTGGATACCGACCTGCTCAAAACCGTCAGCGGCGGACTACAGTTCGGCTACTCGACCAGCGATGCGAGACACATAAGCCGGCGGACGTCGCAGATCTTTCTGATGCTGACATTCCAGCTGTCGCTCTATGCGGGGGATTACCGGTAGGCGGTAGGTGAAGAGGCGTTGGGCAGCGGCACAGTGATGAACATCTCCCGAGAGGTTACGTTACAGAAATGCACTCCCGTATCAGAACACACGCCGCCGCAACCGCCGCCCCTATTCCTACCGCCTCTGTTCTTACCGCCGGTCTGTCTGCCGTCCTCCTTGCCCTCTCCGCCTGCCGGGACCAGCCGCGGCCACCGCGGGAGTTCGACGGTGCTGGTGCGTTCGGGTACATCCAGACTCAGGTGGGCTTTGGTCCCAGAATCCCAGGCACCGAGGCGCATAGCCGTATGGGAGACTGGCTCGATAGCCTTCTCCGCCAACGGGCCGACACTGTCATCGTGCAGAGCTGGAATCATGTCACGGCAACCGGCGATACCCTGCCGCTTCGGAACTTCATCGCAAGGTTCAACCCGTCGGCTGAAAAGCGGCTCCTCCTGCTGGCCCACTGGGACAGCAGGCCGATAGCGGATAGCCCACGGTCCCAGGACTCGACCAAGCCAGTGATCGGGGCTAATGACGGCGGGTCGGGTGTCGCACTGCTGCTCGGGGTGGCGGATGTGCTGAAGCGAACTCCGCCCACGGCAGGGGTTGATCTTCTCTTCGTGGATGGAGAAGACTACGGTCACTTCACCGAGGCCCCGGCAGATGTGCTCATCGGCTCCCGATACTATGCGGCGAATCAGCCAGCCGGCCCGAAGCCGCTGTACGCCGTCCTCTTCGACCTGGTGGCCGACCAGGATCTTCAGCTTTATCAGGAGGGGAATTCACTGATCGGCGCGCCCGAGGTGGTCGAGCTGGTCTGGGCCACCGCCAAGGACCTCGACTATGGCGGATACTTCATCTCCTCGCCGCGGCATACACTCATCGACGATCATCTGGAGCTCCAGAAAGCCGGCATCCGCGCGATCGATGTAGTGGACTTCGACTATCCCGCCTGGCACACGCCCGATGACACCATCGACAAGGTGAGCGCGGCGAGCTTGCAGGTGGTGGGAGACGTGGCGGTGGCGCTGGTGAGGCGGGAGTAGAGTTCCTTCCTTCCCACGTTCCCTCCTATTGCCCCTTCCCGCGTAAATCCGCCTACCCTCCTTCCCTCATTCCCTCTTACCCTCCTACCATGCTTCCCCCCGAACATCGCGCGTTGCTGGTCCTCCTATCTCTAGCGGTTGCCGGCCAGTTTGTGCGGCACCTTGCCACGGGTCCTGCGGATCCTCCCGGCCAGATCCAGCTTCTCGCCACCCTGCCGGCGGGATCGCCCTCGGCGCAGCGAGATAGTGCCATGAGCCAGGGGCGTCCACTCGCTGCCGGTGAGCGCATCGATGCTGACGTGGCGGCAGCGCCCGATCTTGCCCGGCTCCCCCGTGTTGGTCTCGCCATGGCCAAGGTCATCGTGGCCCACCGGGATACCCACGGAGCCTTTGGGAGTCTGGCGGGGCTGGACCAGGTGCCCGGAATCGGGCCCGGCCTGATTCGCGCTTTGGGTCCGCACTTGAGTTTCAGTGGCTCAACCAGGCCTGAACCCGCTCTGATGGGATCAAGTGCAGTGGTTGGCACCGCGTTTGCTCCCCGGCTCACTGTAAATGTGGCCGCCGCGCGAGCAGAGCTGCCGGATACCGTGGTCAACGTCAATCGTGCCACCACCGTCCAGCTCGAGGGGCTCCCCGGGATCGGACCTTCTCTGGCGCGGCGGATCGTGGCGGATCGCGAGGCGCGGGGCCCATTTGCCACGGTTGCGGCACTGGATCGCGTCCCCGGAATCGGGCCGGCACTGGTGGCGCGCCTGGGAAGGTTGGTGACAGCACCCTGAGGTGCTTCCTCACGTCATCGGCACCGGCTTCCGATGATATCCCTGAACCCTCTTTCTTCGGATACCTCGGAACCCCATGGCGACCGCAGCAGCCGGTGGCGATCGGCTCGGTGAAATCCTGCTCCGTGAAGGTCTGGTCACGCGAGAGCAGCTCGCGCAGGCCCTCGCTGAGCAGAAGAACACAAAGCACCGGCTCGGGTATGTGCTGGTGAAGCTGGGGCTCGTCCAGGAGCTCGAGATCACCAAGGTGCTGGCGCGGCAGTATCGCATGCCTGCGGTGGACCTTACCCGCTTTGAAGTCGATCCCAAGATCATCAAGCTGGTTCCGGCCGAGATGGCCACCAAGAGCGTCGTCCTTCCGCTGAAGCGCGAAGGCCGCACGCTTACCGTCGCCATGGCCGACCCCACCGACCACGGCCTGCTCGAAGACCTCAAGTTCATCACCCGCTTCGATCTATTCCCGGTCATTGCCGGGGAATACACTCTTCGAAACCTCATCGAGAAGCACTACGAGTCCTCCGACCAGCAGTTAGCCACCCTGCTCAAGGACATGGAGGAGTCGGGCGAGGACGTCGAGGTAGTGGAGGAGCAGGAGGACGAAGCGGCCACCCAGGCGCAGATCGACGACGCGCCGGTGGTCAAGCTGATCAACGGGCTACTGACCGACGCCGTAAAGCGCGGGGCCAGCGACATTCACGTCGAGCCGTTCGAGCACGAGATCCGGGTGCGCTACCGTATCGATGGCGCTCTGCTCGAGATCATGAAGCCGCCCCTCAAGATGAAGGCCGCGCTCACTTCGCGGGTGAAAATTCTTTCGCAGCTCAACATCGCCGAACGCCGGGTTCCCCAGGACGGTCGTCTCAAGCTCAAGATGGGAAGCCGCGTCATCGACTTCCGCGTCTCCACCCTGCCGGTGCTGTTCGGTGAGAAGATCGTGCTCCGAATCCTGGACAAGGGCAATCTGACGCTCGATCTGACCAAGTTCGGCTTCGAGGAAAAAGCAGAGCGGGACCTGATGAAGGCGATCCTCAATCCGTATGGAATGGTGCTGGTAACCGGACCCACCGGGTCGGGAAAGACCACCACGCTTTATTCGGCCCTCTCACGGATCAACACGCCTGAAGTGAACATCATGACGGCGGAAGACCCGGTCGAGTACAACCTGATGGGCATAAATCAGGTATTGGTGCGCAACGAGATCGGCCTCAGCTTTGCCGCCGCTCTGAAGGCGTTCCTTCGCCAGGACCCGAACATCATCATGATCGGTGAGATCCGGGACCTGGAAACCGGGGGAATCGCGATCAAGGCGGCACTCACCGGCCACCTTGTGCTCTCCACCCTGCACACCAACGATGCGCCGAGCACCATTACCCGTATGATCGACATGGGCATCGAGGCGTTCAACGTGGCCAGCGCGGTAAACCTGGTGGTGGCTCAGCGGTTGGTGCGCCGCATCTGCAAGGAATGCAAGGCCGACCACAAATACACCGACGTCGAATTGGGCGCCTTGGGCACAAATCTTGACTCTCTCAGGACGATCAAATTCATGAAGGGAACCGGCTGCGATACCTGCAGCGGCACCGGCTACAAGGGCCGGGCGGGCCTGTACGAGGTTATGGCCCTTTCGCCTGAATTGCGGCGGATGATCCTCCGGGGGGCCTCAGTAGCCGATATCCAAACCCAAGCCGTCGCCGACGGCATGCTCACGCTACGGATGGACGGTATGAAAAAGATCGAACGTGGCGTCACTACCCTCGAGGAAGTGGTCAAGGAGACTGCCGGATGACGTTCAACCTGCGGACGCTGCTCGAAGAGATGATCCAGAAGGATGCTTCGGACCTGCACATCACGGTCGCCGAGCGTCCGAAGCTGCGGGTTGACGGTGACATCGTAGACAGTTCCGTGATCGAGGTCCTCACTCCGAAGGATACGCTTCAGTTGGCCTACTCGGTGCTCACCGAGAACCAGAAGAAGCGCTTCGAGACCGACGACGAGCTGGACTTTTCGTTTGGCATCCAGAACCTGGCGCGCTTTCGCGGCAACGTCTTCAAGCAGCGGGGCTGCGTTGCCATGGTTATCCGCATGATTCCCTTCAATGTGCGAACATTTCAGGAGCTGAACCTTCCTCCCGTCATCGCCAAGCTGGCGGAGCGGCCGAGGGGGCTCGTCCTGGTGACGGGACCGACCGGCTCGGGCAAGTCCACCACGCTGGCGGCGATCATCGACAAGATCAACAAGGAGCGCAAAGGTCACATCATCACGGTGGAGGACCCGATCGAGTTCATCCACCGGCACCAGTCCTGTATCGTCAACCAGCGCGAGATCGGGACTGATACCAAGACCTTTGCCATGGCGCTCAAATACGCGCTGCGCGAGGACCCCGACGTCATTCTGGTGGGAGAAATGCGGGACCTCGAGACGGTCGGCGCCGCTCTGACCATCGCGGAAACCGGCCATTTGGTGCTGGCCACCCTGCACACCAACTCCGCCGCCGAGTCCATCAACCGCGTCATAGACGTCTTCCCGTCGAATCAGCAGTCCCAGGTGCGGGCCCAGCTGGCGTTCGTGCTGGAAGGCGTGGTCACCCAGACGTTGCTGCCCAAGTTGAAGGGCCGGGGACGCGCCATGGCCGCCGAAATCATGGTGGCTACGCCAGCTATCCGGGCGCTCGTGCGCGACGACAAGGTGCACCAGATCTATTCGGCCATGCAGGCCGGGAAGAAGTTCGGAATGCAGACCATGAACGATGCATTGTATCAGCTCTATACCGCCCGCGAGGTGGCCCAGGAAGAGTGCGAGCGGGTCTCGCACGATCCCAAGGAGTTCCTGCGGATGATCGGCGTCACACCGATGGAAGATCAGGAGGCTGTCGGCGACCGCCCGCAGCAACAGAAATCCGCAGGACTCCGCCGGTAACCACGATTCGGGAGAGGACCGATGCCGCTTTTCGAATACACCGCGCGGAACGCCGCGAACGGACAGATCCAGAAGGGCCAGGTAGAAGTCAAGAGCCGGGAGGAAGTCAGCGCGTACCTGCGCAAGAACCGGATGATGCTGGTGAGCGTCCGCGAGGCGCCCAAGAAAATCAGCCTTGGCGGAAGCATGGGCAAGGCGCGGGTAAAAACTCGCGACATCGTGATCTTCACCCGGCAGTTCGCCACGATGATCAACGCGGGGCTTCCGCTGGTGCAGTCGCTCACCATCCTGGCCGATCAGACCGAGAACAAGACGCTCAAGGAGGTAACCAAGGCGGTGGTGCACGACGTCGAGTCCGGAAACACCCTGGCCGACGCCTTCGCCAAACACCCGGCGGCATTCAGCAGCCTGTATGTGAACATGGTAGCGGCCGGTGAGGCGGGCGGTATTCTCGATACCATCCTGATCCGGCTGGCCACCTTTCTCGAGAAGAGCGATGCCCTGATCCGAAAGGTCAAGGGCGCAATGATTTATCCCGCTGTCATCTTCAGCGTCGCGATCATCGCCATCGCGGTTCTGCTCATCTTCGTCATTCCCACATTCCAGAGCATGTTCGCTTCGGTGAACATGGAGCTTCCGCTGCCAACCCGGGTCGTTATCGGGCTGTCCCAGCTTCTGATCGGCTTCTGGTGGGTCTTTATCGCGGTGATCGCAGGGTCGGTCTTCGGGATCAAGCGATACTATGCCACACCCGGCGGGCAGCGGAAGATAGACGGACTCCTGCTCCGTGCGCCGGTGCTGGGGGATATCCTGCGCAAGTCCGCCGTCTCACGCTTTACCCGCACCCTCGGCACCCTGATCTCCTCCGGTGTTTCGATCCTGGACGGACTCGAGATTACCGCCAAGACCGCAGGGAACATGGTAATCCACGACGCGGTGATGGAATCGCGTCAGTCTATCGCGGGTGGTGAGACCATCGCGGCTCCGCTCGAGAAATCCAAGGTTTTCCCGTCGATGGTCATCTCGATGATCGCGGTGGGCGAGCAGACCGGCGGCCTGGACGAGATGCTCACCAAGATCGCAGACTTCTACGATGAAGAGGTTGACGTGGCGGTCTCGTCCCTTCTCTCGCTGATGGAGCCGGTAATGATCGTGGTGCTTGGCGTCATCGTGGGTGGCATGGTGGTGGCGATGTACCTGCCGATCTTCGACATGATGAACGC
>Ga0136617_10001238_pt1 | contig 22520 bp, 17 predicted proteins | sample AntDrymUQ3222106_2_FD_129672 | JGI IMG/M metagenome (GOLD analysis project Ga0136617, IMG submission 129672) | Polar desert sand microbial communities from Dry Valleys, Antarctica - metaG UQ322 (21.06) | ecosystem: Environmental > Terrestrial > Soil > Desert | place: Antarctica: Dry Valley...
CGGGCTTCACGTTCTTTAGTCCCACCGTCGTACCGCAGCAACTCGGTAAGCACAGCCAGGGTCTGGGGAAGCATGCAGGTAAAGCGCACGCATATACAGCTCTCGACATGACTAGATTGAGCGATCACCTTTCCATAAAGGCACGTCGTCTGATCAGTAAAATCGCCGTGGACTAGGTAGATCGCGATATTCGTGAGCGGAGGCACTGCCCGGGTCGTCACGATTTCTGCGCCTTTGGCAGACAGTTTCGTAATCCTGCCCGTGAATTTTTCTTCGCTAATCGATTTTTCGTCGACGATCGCGCAGTCGACGGTCACGGCCTGACTCAATGTTTGGAGCGCATCAGTATGGCGGGGCAGGAAAGAATTGTATGTCCCCGCGATGCCGCCCGCCTCATAGACGGTAACCGGCTGCGCGAGGCCTTTCGGACGGACGCTGGTTTGCCCATCGATTCTGACTATCGCCCCCGCATGCAATAAAGTCGCTTCGGTTATCAGGATTTGGTTTCCACAGCAACAGGACTCAATGCGCGCGGCTAGGTTGACATGCTTGCCCACCACACTGTATTTCGACCGCGTCTCAGAGCCAATATTTCCCACGATGGCTTCTCCCGTGTGAATGCCGATTCCCATGGAGAGCTCAGGTAGGCCATTCGTTTGGTTGTATACGTTGACGGACTCCATCGCCTGCTGCATCGCAACGGCACACGCGACGGCGCGCCGGGCATGGTCCGGCTGCTCGCTAGGCGCTCCGAAGAACGCCAGCATTCCATCGCCCAGAATTTCGTCGACGATACCGTGGTGATCAGCAATGATCTTGGTCATTGCACCAAGATAATTGTTAAGCATCTGCACGATTTGAGCGGGCGTGATCGGGCCCTCTGAAATCAACGTAAATCCTCGCAAATCGGCCACTAGAACGGTTACCGTGCGGAGCTCACCGCCAAATTTAAGCGCTTCGGGCGATGCCAGTAATTTATCGACGACTTCGGTCGCGACATAGCGCCCAAACACGTTTCGAATGAGCACATTGCGCGCTTCCAATTGGCCCGCAAGCATTTTTGCTTCATCCGAAGCGCGCTTGAGTGCGAGCTGTGTTCGCACACGCGCCGGCACCACGACGAGATCGAGCGGTTTCATGATGTAATCATTGGCGCCCAATTCGAGAGCGCCCACGATGTCGGCGGGTTCACCCCTCGCCGTCACCATGATGACCGGCAAGTCGGTCATGGCATAAGTCGTGCGAATGAGCTTGAGGACAGCTATGCCATCAATGCCTGGCATTTCGATGTCGAGCAGAACTAAGTCGTACTTGCGCTCCAGCAACTTATTAAGCGCGTTTTGCCCGTTCTCGGCGACGGTCACGTCGTATCCCTGCCGAGTCAACCGACGCGAGAGCATATCCCGATTCATCTCGTTGTCGTCGACGACCAGCAGCGTTCCAGTATCAGGTTTCATGGCCTAGTTGCGGTTTGCAAAAGCGAATGAATTTTGTCGAGCAAGCGGCCCATTTCAATCGGTTTGGTATCGTAATCGTCACACCCGGCCGCGAGCGCTCTTTCCCTGTCGCCCTGCATAGCGTGAGCTGAGAGGCCGAGGATCGGCAGCTCGCGCAATTGATGGTCCGCCCGAATCCGACTGGCGACTTCAAAGCCGTCCAAGACCGGCAGACTAATATCAAGCAAGAGAAGGTCGGGGCCGTGAGCCCTCGCCTTTGCGATCGCTTCCTCGCCGTCCATTGCAACAACGACTTGATAGCCCCTGCGTTCGAGGCGGCGCAGCAGCATCTCGCGGTTCAGTTCATTGTCTTCCGCGAGCAGGATTTTGATCATGATTATTCGCCCTTGAGTTGGCGTTCATCGGAAGGAATCGTGGGCATCGCGGGTAAGTATTGGTTCGGGAAGCCTTCCCAAGCATAGGAGATAGCGCTGGTTCTGCGATTCGAAGGCCTGGCCCCAAAACCGCGATCGTCGTTGAGTGCCAAGGCCTTCCTCGCCCCGACGAGGAAGCGGTTCACAATGCTTTAGAGCGCCGCTGCAGTGCCTGCTGCCACAGCAGGCTTGCGCCCTCGGGAGGTCGAATGCGAAATGCGTAAACCTCCTGCGTTCGTTCTGCTGCCGCAATGACCAGAGTAGGTTGACGATTAAGGATCATGCTCGCAAAACAGCTTCGCGTACGCCGTGAATTGAATTGGTCATTTCGCGGAGGAGAGCCTCGCGACTCAAGGTGGATTTTTCGAGTATCTTCTGCACGTCAATATTCAATCGAACGCACTCCTCTTGGGTCAGATGCTTCGCCGTCAAAACGACGATCGGGATCATCCGCCATTCAGCGTGCTTACGTACCTCATCGATGAACTGGAGCCCATCCATCACCGGCATGATCAAATCGAGCAGAATGACTTGAGGCGGCTCCTGCTTGGCGAGTATATCCAATGCCACACGACCGTTTTCCGCCTCAATGACGGTCCAGCCATCCTTGGCAACCATTCGGCTGATCATCGTCCGCGAATGGTCGTCGTCCTCAACGACCAACACGCGACCGTGCGGAGAATCACTGCAATTTTTCCTGACGACTGAGAGCAGCCGCTCGCGATCGATGGGTTTGGTCATATAGTCGGCAGCACCCAACGAATAGCCCTTATCCTTTTCGTCCATGATCGTTACTACGATGACTGGAATATCCGCCAGGTCAGGATCTGCTTTCAGCTGGGCCAAAACCGTCCAACCGTCGATACCGGGCATCATGACATCAAGCGTGATGGCAGTCGGATGAATCTGCTTGGCGAGCTTGAGCCCGCTTTCACCGTTTGCCGCTGATACGGTTCGGAATCCGTTCTTGGACAGAAAACGGCTGATGATTTCTCGCGTGGATGCGTCGTCGTCGATGACAAGAACGGTGCGTCTCGGCTTCGGTTCGTCGCCTTCCCCAGGCTGAGGAGAGATCGTCTCATCCTGCGCAACGGAAGAACGCCCCGCGGGAGCCTCCCACGGCAACCAGACCGTCAGTTTGGTGCCCTCCCCCAATGTGCTTTCCGCATCGATATGACCGCCCAGCATTTCACAGAAGCGCTTGCAAATGGCAAGGCCGAGTCCAGTCCCACCGTATTTCCGTGACGTTGACACATCCGCTTGAGCAAACTCCTGAAACAAATGCTCCATCTGTTGCGCGCTCATGCCTATTCCGGAATCCGCAACGATGAAGCAGAGCCACCGTTCGCCGTCTTTACGCACTTCGCTCACCGTCAGAGAAACAGCTCCCCGTTCAGCAAATTTTCCCGCATTACTCAGTAGATTGAGCAGGATCTGTCGCAACTTCGCGATATCGGTTCGAATCGGCGCGATGTTTGCGGAACAGATCACGGAAAACGTATTGCCGCTTTTCTCAACGAGCGGGCGCACCGTTGCCATCACGTCGTCCACGAGCGACCTGACATCAACGCTTTCTATGTAGCGCTCCATTTTGCCCGCTTCGACCTTCGATAGATCGAGAATATCGTTGATCAACGACAGCAAATGATTTCCGGAGGAATGAATTTTCTTCAGATCCTGCGTGAGCGACTCCTCGGCAGGACTTTCGTGTTCTTCCATGAGCATTTCGCTATAGCCGATGATCGCGTTCAGCGGCGTGCGAAGCTCATGCGACATTCTCGCCAGGAACTCCGACTTGTGGCGTGTCGCTTGCCTTAGCCTTTCGTTGACCTCTTTGAGCTCATCTTGTTGCATTTGAAGTTCCGCAGTCCGCGCTGCGACTTTTTGCTCGAGGCTTATGTTGAGCTGCTCGATCTGCCGGTAACCCGAAGCGTTCGCCATCGCCACCGCCAGTTGGCTGCACAGCGTCGCGACCAAGGTTTTATCCGCCTCGGCAAGGGTTTTGCTGAGGCTTTCCACCACGAGAATGCCGAGAGTCCGATCCTCAAACTTCACCGGAGCGGCCAGAAAAGAGCGGGCGTCGAGAACGTGCGACATCGGCCCGACGATGTGTGGCTTCGCTGAGCTCACGTCCGCAACCAACACGGGCTCGCCTTTCAGCGCAACGGTGGCGTAAAATCCACTTTCCTCATCCAGAGGAATCTCGAGGTCGCGGAAAGTACGCTCGACGTTTGTCGCTGCACCCGCCACCCGCCCCTCGACGAGCGCGCGCTTTTCCTCGCTGTATCGGAAAAAGATCCCCCGGTCATAGCAGAGCCGCCCTACGACCGCTTTGAGCGTCAGATCAATCAGTCTTTCTTGATCCAGGGTCGAGCTCATATCGATACCGATGTCATGAAGTGTCGAAAGCTCAGCTAGACGCCGCTGTTGCGCCTGGGTCATCGTGGATAACGATTCGGTCATGTGGTTGAAGGCGGTTGCCAACACGCCAATCTCGTCCCTGGACCGTACTGGGACGCGCTGTGACAAATCGCCGCGAGAGATGTTCAACGCCGCTTGCGCCATCGCGCGAAGCGGCTTGATAATGTAATCGACGCCAAAAAAGGATATGACTTGGGCGATTCCGACAATAATTAGCGTTAGCAATATGCCGCCGAAGACGGTCCTGCGAATCCTATCGATCACTTTTTCGGATGACAGTAGGATTTGTACATTTCCATGCTGAATGACCTTGGGCTCATTGTCTCCAGCACTTGAATTTCCCTCACCAAGCAGCATCAACTCCGACGAAAGACGGCTAGCGGCTCCGTCGCGAACCGTCTGTACCTGGACAAACGTATGGTAGATGCCGACGCCATTGATCACGTGATAGGTGATAAATGGCTTATTCCACGCTGGATCTACGGTGGTGATGTGTCGGAAACCGTCGGCGAGGGATTCAGCCTCCACGGGATTTTTGAACTGCTCAGCGAGCACCTTTCCTAGAGCGTTGTTGATCCGAACATAGACGACGCTGTCTTCCTGCAGGGCGCCGTCTGCCACTTCCCGCAGGATCTCAGGGTCTTCCGTAAGGACGCCATATTTGCTGCTGCGAGCGAGATTATTGCTGAATGCTAGCGCCCGACTTTGCAGCTCCGTGGTCAATATTTCTTCCGACTGGCTTAAGAAGCGCCAGCCTAGAAAGGCGCCCACCGCTAAAATAATCAATGCGATGAACGAGATCGCCTTAACCTTGAGCGAAAGCCTGAATGGGCTGCTGCTTGGAAAATCCATACCTGCGGTTTCGGTAAAAAGACGCCTTATCGATAGACCAACTTCGCCGATTCGATGACCGATGTGGGAATCGCGAGTCCAATCTTTCTCGCCGTCTTCAAATTGAGCGATAGGTTGACTCTTCTCGGTGGCCTGGCGCCCGCCTCGGCCACGTTAACTTGGCCATCGGTGAGTCCCATGGCCAGTTGGCAACCCTGGCGCCCGACATCGGTGTAATCCGGCGTCAGCGCTGCCAAAGCGCCGGCCTCAACAAAGATGTCCGACGCCGCAAAAAACGGAACACCGTTTTCCAGCGTCGTCAGTAGGAAATACTTGAACGAATCCGTCGTGACGACGGTTTCATCCGGCACCATCCATACTGCATCCACTTTTCCCAGCATGCCGCGCAGCGCTTCCGGTACTTCTTTTTGCGATTGAACGGAAACGGCCACAAGCTCCACCGCAAGTTTTTTCGCGACGGCGTTCGCCTCGCGGATAAGCTCCCCTGAGTTGTTCGCGTCGTAGATGACACCTATCGTTTTAAGCCCTGGGACCAAGGTCTTGTAGGCCTTGAATTGCGCGTCGACGGGAATATTCAGCGTGATTCCCGCGATATTGTTGCCGACGAGATCATATTTTTTCGGATTGGAGACCATGATGTAGAGCGTCCGAATATCTTTGAGATATTCCTTGGCAAGCTTCGCAGCCACCAAGCCGATTGCCAACACTAGGCGCGGTTTCGTCTCTCCAATTTCCTGCGCCATGCGCTGTTGCGACGTCTTATTCCCGCCGAGCGTAAATTGGTTGATTTGGCTGGAACAAGCCTCGGAAAAGCCCGCGAAAGCCTGGTTGTATGGCTCGAGGTCGCGGCTTCTGATGACCGCGATATCTCCTGCAGCGCTGACGTACAGAGGGATAACCGAAAGCGCAACGGTGAGGATTGCCAATCGTGAAAGACACAGTACTCTCACTGAGCCAGTCCTCTACTCAGTACAAACCGAAATGGGAAGCACACTCAACCTTGAGACATCAGTCCTGTCGAGTTGGGGCGACGCCGTTTGGGTTGAGCAAGTGCCCGTGGATTCGTGGCAATCACAAAGAGCAACGCGCGGGAGGCGCGCAGACCAGTATTTCCATAATTGGCGCGATGCTGGCGGTGAAGCTTAAAAACTCCGCGCCAGGGCTACGGTAGTAATTAAATTAGAACGTAAGCCCGAATTGTTCAGAGGAACGAGAATATTCGCGAACAAGACGTATTCACTTGCAGGCCGCCATTTTATTCCCAGCGAGCCATTGATGATGTTATCGCCAATGCCCTTCGCCTTTTGGCGGGAGCCAAAGACGTCGAGTGCGACAGTGTAGTTCTCGCGTCCGTAGTCGAACCCCGCCACGTATTCGATAGCGTTTTTGCCGGAATCGTCCAGATTAAACTTGTAGCCCAAGTTCAAGTGGGGCGAAAAGTTGCCAAACGAGGTTGCGTAAACGAGGTAGGGCCGCACGGTCGTATCGCCCGTCCCTAAAAAGTTCTTCTCATCGCCCGTACCGGTTTTAATCAGCACAGCGCCGGCAAGGTTGTGGGTATCGCTTTTGTGCCAATGATACTTGGCTTGTAGCAGGATATCCCCCAGACCGCGGGCCTTGCCGCTTGCCTCGTCATCGGGGCCTTCGGGGCCGAACCGATGCTCCCCCGGAGTTGGGTTGTTGGGCGAAATTTGCAGGACGGCACGACTTTTTACCTTAGCGCGAACATCGACGTAAGGAATCAGAATCCCGATATCGAAATTGTCGGTCACCCCGTAAGTCGAGGTGATTGCCAGAATGTTGGCTCTGATATCGATATCGAAATTTAAAGCGAGTTGATCCAACTCGAAACAAGTGCGCTGATTCGGGGGAGCCAAGGAATCAGGCTCGTGCAGAGCGGGGGCCTGCAAATTATCAAGGCTCGCGCCTTCGAACTTGTCATACTTAAACGTGGTGAAAGACAGGTTTACATTGAAGTTCCCCTTGCCTACGGTGCGTGGCCGTTCGGCGAAAATGGGGCCGAGACTTTCGGTCGTCTTGAGAAAGGTCCCGAGACCGGCGTCGAAGGCAAACGCGAAAGCGGAGGAAATGGAGGTAAACGGAAAAAGAGCAACTTGCGCCGCGATGTTGCGATTCAGCTGATTGATACTGGCCGCGCTCTCCACCGTAAAATGCGCTCGATGATCTGGAACTGATCCACAGCGCGTACCGCCCCCGCCCCCGCCGCCCCCGCCACCGCCGCCACCAGTACCCCCGCCACCACCGCTACCCGTGGTTAGGGTAATTCCATCGCCGCGATAAAGTCCCGGGATAAGGTTGACTAGGTCTGCCCAGGCGGTCCCGATGCATAAGTTAAAGCACAGTACGCCCCACACGTAGTGAAAGGTGCGTGCTCTCATATGTCCTCCTGTTTCATGATGGCGCACTGGTGGCATAAGCGAGAAGAATACCGGGGTGCAACGGCCAATCAAGCAATTATTAGATACTCAACCAAGCTGCGTCAAAGTCGTGCCGCGATCGATTGATGCCAATGCTTAGTGGGCAGACCCGCCGGGAGCTCGGGTTACGCGCCGTTCTCTATCGCAAGGTCGTTATTCGCTGCTAGCGCTCATTCATGCGCTCGACCAATGCGCTGATCTTGGCCGGGTCATCGGTCCTGCGAATCCGATCGATGTGCGTCTTCGCCGCAGCAATCTCCGAAGTCAATACGCGCTGCTTGATTTCCAAGAGATGCGCCGGATGCATCGAGAAATTGCGCAGCCCCAAGCCCAGCAGCAACCGCGTGTACTGCGGCTCTCCCGCCATTTCGCCGCAAACGGCGATTGGCACGTTTGCCTTGTTCGCCTCAGAGAACGCAATCCCGAGCAGCCGCAGGACGGCCGGATGCAAAGGGTCGTAGAGATGCGACACGGCTTCGTCGGAGCGGTCAACGGCGAGCGTGTACTGAATCAAATCGTTGGTGCCGATCGAGAGGAAATCGAGTTTCGCGACGAAAGCATCCATCGCGAGCACGGCAGCCGGGACCTCGATCATTCCGCCGACCTCGATCTTCGCCGCGAAAGGAACGCCGCGCTCGCGCAGATGCGCTTTGGCCTGCTCGATCAACACCAGCGTTTGATCGATCTCCGTGACGGACGACAACATCGGCACGAGGATCTGGATGTGGCCGTAGTGCGAAGCGCGGAGAATGGCGCGCAATTGCGTCGAAAAGAGCCGCGGCTCGGCGAGGCAAAAACGCACGGCGCGCAGCCCCAGCGCAGGGTTCGGTGCAACTCGAGCAAGTCCGGCCAGTCCCTCCTTGTGCTTGTCCGCCCCTAGATCAAACGTCCGAATGATCACCGGCTTGCCGTTCATGCCTGCGGCAACGGTGCGGTAGGCCTCGAATTGCTCGTCTTCAGACGGCAAACCATCGCGATTCAAGAACAGGAATTCGGAACGGAAAAGCCCGATGCCGGAAGCGCCGTTGTCCAGCGCCTGCTCGATATCCTCGGGCAGCTCGATATTCGCGTGCAGTTCCACATGCTCGCCGTCCAAGGTTTCCGCGGGCTTGGTGCGCAGGCGCTTGAGCTTCTGCCGCTCGAGTGTGAACTCACTTTGCTTCAGCCGGTACTCGCTCAAAACCGAGCGGTCGGGGTTGACGATGACGACGCCTGATTCGCCGTCGACGATGAGCATTTCGCTGTCGCGGATCAACTGGCGCGCGTTATGGGTTGCGACGACGGCGGGAACGTTCAAGCTGCGCGCGACAATCGCCGTGTGCGATGTCGCCCCGCCCAGATCGGTGAGGAACGCGCCGTAGTGGTGTTGCTTGAACTGCATGACATCGGCTGGGGAGAGATCGTGGGCAACCAGAATCGTCTGTTCCTCGGCAACCGGCGGCGGCAATGATCCGGGGCGGCCCATGAGGCGCTTCAGCACTCGCTCGCCCACCTGATAGATATCGGCCTTGCGCTCGCGCAAGTACGGATCCTCGATCTGCTCGAATTGCTCGACGAGCACGCCCATTTGCTGCGTCAACGCCCATTCGGCGTTGCAGCGCTGCTCGGCGATGATCCGCTTAGGCGCCTCGGACAGCGTCGGATCGTTGAGAATCATCCAGTGCACGTCGAGGAAAGCGCCGAATTCGCCAGGCACGTCGCCACGCGTCAACGAGCCGTGCAGGCCCTCGAGCTCATGCTGGACTTCCTCTACCGCGAGGCTAAAGCGCTCGATTTCCGCTGCGACCCGGGCTTGAGAAATCCCGTAGTGCGCGACCTCAAGCGTCGCATGCGAGATGAGCTGCGCACGGCCGATTGCGATGCCGTCCGAAACGCCGATGCCATGGAGCGCAAAGCTGACCATAGAGTAGGGGGAAGCCCTCTACTGGCCTTCGCCGAAATAATCGTTGATCAACGCGACAATCGCGTCCATCGCCACCGTTTCGTCCGGCCCTTCGATCTCGATCAAAACCTTCGATCCCTGGCCCGCCGCAAGCATCATGACGCCCATGATGCTTTTGGCGTTGACCCGCCGGCCGCTGCGCGACATCTGGACGTCGCTTTGATATTTGGCTGCGAGCTGGGTGAGCTTCGCCGAGGCCCGCGCGTGCAGGCCGAGCTTGTTGGGAATCTCAACCTCGCGTTGCTGCATAGATTGGATCGGCTTCGATGTGCACGACTCCCTCGCATCCCCCGGAGATCGCTTTCTTAAGCATTGTCTCCATACCCTTCTCGCGATACGTGAACGCGCGGACGAGCATGGGTAGGTTGACGCCCGCGATGGCTTCGACGCGCCCCGGCGTCAAGAGCTTTCCCGCTAGGTTGCACGGGGTTGCGCCGTAAATGTCCGAAAAAATGAGAACGCCGTCGCCGGAATCGAGCCTGCGCACGACTTCTCTTGCGGCCGGCAACAGGGCGCTCGAATCGTCGGTAGCGGCTACCGAGATTGTTTCCACTTGGGGAGGCCGCGCGCCGAGCACATGGGTCACGGCCCTGACCAGGCTGTCCGCCAATGTGCCGTGCGTGATAATGAGGATACCGATCATCTGTTAACAGGCCTTAGTGTGCTGTGCTTGTGGGCACCGGCCGCGGCGGGTGAAAGCTTGTCTGGCGGGTGTCGTGCGGCGCACACACCTTTTCCAGGGTTCGTGCGAACAAATCGGCGACGTCGAATCCGGTTTGCTGCGTGATCTCGACGAAACACGTTGGCGACGTCACGTTAATCTCGGTCAAGCAGGAGCCGATGATGTCCAGCCCAACGACCAACAGTCCCTGCGCCCACAGAAGTGGGGCAATTGCCGCCGCGATTTCCCGGTCGCGAGCGGTCAGGGGGCGCGCCTCGCCGCGTCCTCCGGCCGCGAGGTTGCCTCGCGTCTCACCAGGCTTCGGAATACGCGCCAACGCGTAAGGCACGATCTCGCCCCCAATCAGCAGAACTCGCTTGTCGCCGTCGGCGATTTCCGGCAAGAATTTTTGCGCCATCGCTGTGCGCATTCCGAGATGCGTCACCGTCTCGACAATCACGTTGCGGTTCAAGTCGTCCGCGCGCGTGCGAAAAACCGAAGAGCCGCCCATGCCATCGAGCGGTTTGACGACGACGTCCCGATGCCTATCGATGAACTCTTGAATCCGCGACGGATCGCGCGTCACCAAGGTCGGGGTGAGAAATTCGCCGAACTCGGCGATGGACATCTTCTCGTTGTGATCGCGGATCGCGCGCGGCCGGTTGAACACGCGGGCACCTTCCCGTTCGGCGCATTCGAGCAGATAGGTCGAGTAAACGTACTCGAGATCGAATGGAGGGTCCTTGCGCATCAAGACCGCTGCGAAATCGGCGAGCGGACGCATTGCCGCAGGACCCGCGCGATACCATTCTTGGTCGTCGGGGGGGAGGTCGAGCGGGCGGGCCATCCCGAACGTCGTGCCCGCCTCCCACGACACGTCGCTTGGCCCGAGAGCGTGCACATGATGGCCGCGTTGGTTGAGCGCGCGCATCATCGCAACGCTCGAATCCTTATAGGCCTTCAAATCGGGCAACGGATCGAGAATGAAGGCGAAATCCATGGGAAGGGCGAACGATTAGGCAAAGCGAGCATCCTAGCGCATTGTCGCCGCATCGCCGGAGCTGCGCGAAGCAAAGGCCGACACGCGAACCGCGCTTGTCAGTTGCGCCCGCGATTCAGCGCTCGCGCAACAGCTTTGTCAACGCATGCAACGCGGTCGCCGCGGCCTTCTGTGCCTGCTTTTCAGCAGTGCGATAGTGGTGGACCACCTCGACGCCAAGCGGAGTCAGCCGGGTACCGCCGCCGCGCTTGCCTCCAACCTCGGCCTCGACCACTGGGCCCTTGAAACAGCGGTTCATCGTATCGACCAAGAGCCAGGCGCGCCGGTACGACATATTCAACTCTTTAGCGGCGTTCGTGATCGATCCGGCCGTGCCAATCGTTTCGAGCAGGTCGATCTTGCCGGGACCGACCGCGATATCGGCGCCGCGGGTGATGCGAAGGCGAAATCGGATGTCGTCTGACACGTCTTGACCCTCGAGAATCAGGGAGTCGTAGCGTTTAAATGGCTCATTCCACCGCCGGCGTTGGGTCGTCGAACGATAACGTTGGGCGGCTACAATGCGGGCGAGTTAGACCCGTGCATCGCTCGGCGGCGCGGCGCTTATCGAGCGGCACTCCGAGCCTAGCGCAACCGGACTCGAAACGAAAGGTTCCTGATCAGAGCCTGGCGGAACTCGGAGGGCGTTGTGATTGCAAGACGAACGCCTATTGATCAGCGCGAAATCCATTATGAGCTCGGTGATCGAACGTTGCCTTTTTCGCCGCGAAAGGGACCGCGCGGCGATTGCCGCGACTAAAAGGGGAGTGGATGCTTGACCGTTTTGCAGTGTCTGCTGTATTGCTATGGGCGTGCGCGTTCTTGGGTGCTGCGCAAGCCGCGCGGTTCGACTTCGATAGCACGCCGGGACGGTTGCCGAAGGACGTCCTACCCACGCACTACCAGCTCGAGTTCGAGCTCGACCCACAGCTCGACACGTTCAAGGGACGCGCGGAGATCACACTGACGGTGCGCCGTCCGACTGCGCAGATTGCGCTCAACGCAAAGCGACTCGCGCCGAGCAGCGCGGCTTTGATCGAGTCAAGCGGCGCTACCACGCCGCTCGAGATCAGCGCCGATCAAGCGAGCGACCTGTGGCGCCTCAGTCCGATCTCGCGCGAGGTGCTCGCGCCCGGCACGTACCGCTTGCGGATCGAGTACGAAGGGCAAGTCGAGCAGCGCGGGCAAGGATTGTTTCGCGTCGATTACAGCGCCAACGGACAGGCGAGCCGGATGCTCGCCACCCAGCTCGAGCCGACGCATGCGCGGGCGGTGTTCCCAGGCTTCGACGAGCCAGCGTTTCGCGCCACATTCGATATCGCCATCAGCGCACCGAATCGTTACGAAGCGGTCTCCAACATGCCCGTGATGGCGCGGGAAGGCTTGCCCGACGGCCGCCGCCGCGTGCAGTTCGCACGCACGCCTGCGATGCCGACCTATCTCGTTGCGCTCGCGGTTGGGGAGTTCGACGCCCTGCACGACAGCTTCGAAGGGATTCCGCTGCGCATTCTGACGGCCCGCGGGCGCAGCGCAGAAGCGCAATACGCAATGCGCGTGACGCAGCAGGTGCTCGCATACTTCCGCGACTACTTCGGCATCGCGTACACGCTGCCCAAGCTCGATCAGCTCGCCATCCCCGGAGTACGCGGGGGCGCCATGGAAGACTGGGGAGCGATTTCGTACAACGAGAATCTGCTGCTGTTCGATCCGCAGCGCTCACCACAGCGCCAGCAGCAGACGATCTTCAACCTGGTGGCGCATGAGATTGCGCATCAGTGGTTCGGTAATTTGGTCACCGCCGCCTGGTGGGACGACATCTGGCTGAACGAAGCGTTTGCCACGTGGATCGCGGCGAAGGCGCAGGACCACTTCAATCCAACCTGGAAAGTGAGCGTGCGCGAGCGGCTCTACCGCGAAGAAGCTTTCGAACGCGACGCGGGGACAGCGACGCGCGCGATCTCCGAGCCCCCTGCTCACGAGAGCGGCATCCACGAGGTGTTCGACGAGATCACCTACGCCAAGGGTGGCGCTGTCCTGGGCATGTTCGAAGGCTACCTCGGGGCTTCGGTGTTCCGCGATGGGCTGCGGCGCTACCTCGCCGCGCATCGCTATTCGAATGCGACCGCCGCTGACTTGTGGTTCCACCTGTCGCAAGCCGCCGGACGCGACATTACGCCCATGGTCGGTGATTGGATCGAGCAGCCGGGGTTCCCGCTGATCAAGCTGCGCAGTAAGTGCGCCGGGGGGCGCACCGTGGTCGAGTTGACGCAGGAACGATTCGCCGCGGAAAGGCCCGCACCGAACCAGCGAGGCGAGCGCGCGGCCGTCTGGCGGGTCCCGGTCATCGTCAACGCCGGCAAGCAATCAGAGCGAGTCGTGGTCGGGCGAGAAGCGCGGCGGCTGCACTTCGCAGGCTGCGTTCCGGTCATCGCCAACGGGAGTGACACCGGCTACTACCGCGTCTTGAGCGACGCCGGCAACACGAAACGCCTGCGCCGCTACTACGCGACCTTGCCCGCAGAGGAGCGCATCGGACTCGCCGCCGACACGCTGGCACTAGCACGTGCGGGACGCGTTGGCTTCGCCGATTACTTTGCACTGCTGGAGGCGGCGCGCGGCGAGGTCGAGGGTGCGGTTTGGGAGGAAATGATCGAGGGCCTGCAGATCCTCGATCGCACGTTCGCCGGTAGTCCGACACAGGCTCTAATCCGCAGCTATGGCAGGTCGGTGGCTGCTCCAGTTCTCGAGCGACTGGGTTGGAAGGCGCGCTCCGACGACGATCCCGGCACGCTGCGGTTGCGCAACGCGCTGATTGAAGCGCTGGGTCAGTTCGATGACCCAGTCACGCGTGCACGAGCGCAAGCGCTGTTTGCTGCGACGGCTGCGGTACCGCTCGAGCCTTCAATCCGAGCGGCCGTCGTGCGAACCGTCGCCCGCCATGCCGATGCCGCAACCTTCGAAGCGCTGCGCAAGTTGCTGCGCGACGCCTCCAATCAGGAAGATAGGCAGCTGTACGGTGGCGCGCTGATCAGCCTACGGGATCGGCAACTCGTCTTGCGGCTGCTCGAGCTCACCTTGACCGACGAGTGGCCTCCCGGCGACGCCGTCTACTATGCGCAGGAAGTGGGCGCCGCCAGCGAGCAGCCGAGCCTTGCCAGTACGTTCGTGATGAGCAATTTTGCCGCGTTGCGCGCCAAGGCGTCGAGTCGCGGGCAGGCTTGGCTCTTGCCGCGCACATACGCGGGATATACCGATTCGATGCGAGCCGAGGAGCTCTTGGTCGAGCAGCGCCGTTTGCTCGGCGCCGAAGCGCTGGGCCCCGCCGAGCAAGTCGCCGCCGAGATCCGTCACAAGGCAACAATCCGTGCGCGCGATGGCGCACGAATCGAACGGCTACTGGTCGAGCTCAATCGCCGCGCAGCCGCGGCCCTGGCAACGGCGAAGTAGTCTGACTAAAGCGGCGTCGCGTGCCACTTTGGGTCCGCTCCTTACTCGACCGTCACCGACTTGGCCAGATTGCGCGGCTTATCGACGTCGGTCCCGCGCATCACAGCAGTGTGATAGGCAAGCAGTTGGAGCGGAATGACGTGCACGACTGGCGACAAAAGACCTGCATGCTCGGAAACGCGAATGAGATGCGTACCATCCCCCGCGCTAAGGTGGCTGTCGAGATCGGCGACGACGTAGAGCTCGCCGCCGCGCGCGCGCACTTCTTGGAGATTGGATTTGAGCTTTTCCAGTAGCGCATCGTTCGGGGCGATTGCGACGACCGGCATGTCGGAGTCGACGAGCGCCAGCGGACCATGCTTCAACTCTCCCGCCGGATACGCCTCGGCGTGGATATACGAAATCTCCTTCAACTTGAGTGCGCCTTCGAGCGCGATCGGATAGTGCAAACCGCGACCCAGGAACAATGCGTGCTGCTTGCGTGCGAACGCTTCTGCCCACGCGATCAAATGCGGCTCGAGCGCGAGCGCGCCAGCGATCGCGGCAGGCAGGTGCCGTAACTCGCGCATCCACTTCGCTTCGTCGTCCGCCGGAAGACGTCCCCCGAGCTTGGCGAGCGTCAACGCCAACAAGAACTGTGCTGCAAGTTGCGTCGTGAACGCCTTGGTCGAAGCCACGCCCACCTCGGTTCCCGCCCGCGTCAGGAACACGAGCTCGGTCTGGCGAACCATCGAGCTCGTTGCGACGTTGCAAATCGCAAGCGTATGCGCGTGCCCTAAGGCTTTGGCGTGCTTCAGCGCGGCAAGCGTATCGGCCGTCTCCCCCGACTGCGATACGACGACGACGAGCGTCGCGGAATGCGGGACGCTGTCGCGGTAGCGATACTCGCTCGCGATTTCCACCGTGCACGGGATGCGCGCAAGCGTTTCGATCCACTGCTTGGCAACGAGGCTCGAGTAGTAACTCGTTCCGCACGCGAGGATCAAGACCGAATCGACCTGCGCCAGAATCGCCGGTGCTTTCGCACCGAAGAGCCCCGCATCGATACCGCCGACCACCTCCAGCGTATCGGCGACCGCGCGCGGCTGCTCGAAGATCTCCTTCTGCATGAAATGCCGGTACGGTCCGAGCTCCACCGAGTCGTCGGCCACCCGGACGTCGACGATCGCGCGCTCGACGCACGCGCCGCCGCCGTCGTAGATCGCATAGCCGGCGCTACGAACATCTGCGACATCGCCCTCTTCGAGGTAGGCAACCCGGCGCGTGACAGGAACGAGCGCCGCTGCATCGGAGGCAAGAAAGTGATTCCCGCTGCCAACGCCGACCACCAGCGGACTGCCTTGCCGGGCGCCAACGACTCGTCCAGGCTCCCGCTTGGAAATCACAGCGATTGCATACGCGCCGTCAAACTCCGCAACCGCGAGTTGCACGGCGCGCAGCAAGTCGCCGCTAGCGCCGTCATGCCAATGCGAGTGAACCAGATGCGCGATCACCTCGGTGTCGGTTTGCGTAATGAATACGTATCCCTTCGCCCGCAGCTCCTCGCGCAGCGATTCGAAATTTTCGATGATCCCGTTATGAACCACGGCCACTTCGCCCCGCGACGTGTGCGGATGCGCGTTGACTGTCGATGGTGCGCCGTGCGTTGCCCAGCGCGTGTGCGAGATGCCGGTGGTGCCGGACACCTGCGCGGCGTTGACCTGCGCCGCGAGATCGGCGACACGCGCGGTGGACACGACGCGTTCGAGCTGTGGCGTGTCGCCGCCGTTGATCACGGCGAGCCCGGTCGAATCGTAGCCCCGGTATTCAAGCCGGCGAATGCCGTCGATCAGCGCCGGGACGACGTTTGCTTGCGATACTGCACCGACAATGCCGCACATGATGCTTCTAGTCCTTGTTTTGATTTTTTGGGCGCTTCACCGGCCGCTGCCAGCCGGGGATCGCAACCTGTTTGGCGCGGGCGACCGTCAATTCACCCGGAGGCGCATCGCGGGCGAGCGTGCTGCCACCGCCGACCGTGGCACCTTTGCCCACATGCACAGGAGCCACCAAGACGCAGTTCGAGCCGATTGATGCGTCGTCGTCGATGATCGTCGCATGCTTATTCACGCCGTCGTAGTTGGCCGTGATCGAACCCGCGCCATAGTTCACGTTGCGGCCAACCGTCGCATCGCCGATGTAGGCGAGATGGTTGGCCTTGCTGCCGGCACCGATCACCGAAGCCTTGACTTCGACGAAGTTGCCGATGTGAACGTCTGCAGCAAGCGTCGTGCCCGGACGCAACCGCGCAAACGGCCCGATTCGGGCGTTCGCGCCGATGTTCGCGCCATCCAAATGCGAAAACGGCGCGACCATCGAGCCGGCGCCGATCGTTACGTCGCGCAGGACGCAGTAGGGACCGATGGTCACGCTGTCAGCTAACGTCACATTGCCTTCGAACACGCACCCGACATCGATGCGCACGTCGCGCCCGCAAGCTAGGATGCCGCGGATGTCGACGCGCGCTGGGTCGGACAGCGATACGCCGGAGGCGAGCAATGCGTGCGCGCGTCGCTCCTGCACGATGCGCTCGACTGCCGCGAGCTGCGATCGATCGTTGATCCCGCGCACATCGCGTTCGTCAACCGCCACATGCGCGATGATCGGAATGCCGTCGGAGGCAGCTCTCGCCACGACGTCGGTCAGGTAGTACTCGCCTTGCGCGTTGTTTGGCTCGAGTGCCTCCACCCAGCGGCGAAGGAGCGCGGTGGGCGCGGCGAGCACGCCGGTGTTGACCTCATCGATTGCCCGTTGCGCAACACTTGCGTCGCGATCCTCGACGATCGCCCGAACGCGTCCGGCTGCATCGCGCACGATGCGACCGAGGCCTGCCGGATCGGGCACCCGCGCAGTCAGCAGCGCGAGGTTGCCGGCTTCCGCTTCGTGAGCGAGAACAAAGAGCTCCGCCGTGGGAACGAGCGGTATATCGCCGATCGTCACCAGCGTGATGCCATCGGCCGGCAACGCGTCGAGCGCAACACGTGTCGCATCACCAGTGCCGCGGGGAGGGTCCTGGCGGACGAACTGCAACCCCGGCGCTGCCAGCGCCGCTTGCGCGGCATCGCCTCCGTGACCGACGACGACCGCGATCGCGCGCGGACACAATGCGCGGACGGCTTCGATGACGTGCGACACGATCGGCCGGCCGGCAAGCGGATGCAAAACTTTCGGCAGCGCCGAATGCATGCGCTTGCCCTGGCCGGCGGCGAGAATCGCGACGTTGAGTAGGTTGGTCAAGGCGACGTCAAAAAAAGTGATGATACGACACCGCTTTCGATGCCGACAAAAGTGAGCCCTACTTCTGGGGGGATGGCGTCCCGCGAGTCGCTGATAGTTGTGCCAACTGGGTTGCGAACGAATTGCCAACCGGACCAGGCGAGTCGCCCCGGTAATACGCAACGTCCGAGCACGAACGCCGATCTCACCATAGTATTCTTCGCAAGGTGTCGATCATCGCGGTGTTCAATCAGAAAGGCGGCGTCGGTAAGACGACCACCGCGCTCAATCTTCTCGCAGCCATTGCCCGGAAGAAACAGCGCCCGCTCGGCATTGATCTTGATCCGCAAGGTCATCTGTCGCATGTATTCGGCATACAAGCAAAGTCAGCCGACGACACGATGTACGGCTTTTTCATGCGCCAGCGCCCACTCGACGAGATCGCGCAAATCACCCGGAGTGGCGTTGTCTTGTGTCCGTCGCATCTCGAACTCGCGAAGCTCGACCCCATCCTTGGAAAAGGCGTGAACGTCGTGACCCGCTTGCGGCAGGCGCTGCACGCACCCGGCGCGGCTCCGGGACCCGTGGTCATCGACTGTTGTCCCCTGTTGAACGTCCTTTCCCTCAATGCCGTTTTCGCTGCCGACCTGTTGCTCGTTCCGGTCTCGGCGGATGACCTGGCGTTGCGTGGCGCGCAGCAGGTTGAACGCGCGCTGAATGCGCTCGAGCCGGTGTTCAAGCGGCGGCTCGCTCGGCGGTACTTGCTGACCCGCTACGACGCACGCCGCCGGATGAGCGACGCGATCATTAGCCAGATGGAAGCATCGCTACGCCCCGAGGAGATATGCGCGACGCGGATCCGCGAAAACGTGAAGCTGGCGGAGAGTCCGTACGTCGGGATGGATGTGTTTCGTCATGCAGCGGATAGTCGTGGATCGCACGACTATGCCGAGCTGCATGACGAGCTAATGCGTGCCGGCTTTGTGCACTGACGGCGTAGCGGCGCTGATCAAGCCGATCAAGCTTTCCAAATCGAGCGTGTCCACCCGTCGCGGGACCGATTGCTCACGGCAATCGACAATCTCGCAGTAGTGGTACATCTGCCGTAGCCTGCACTCAGCGTCGGTCTGCGTCGCGGCCATGATCATGATGTTTTCGACGCGTTGGCCCATCCTCGTCCTGATGTTGAAACCGTATCGAATCACGACGTCGCTCCTTTCGCCTTGAGCACCACTTGGCGTTTAACCCTGCACATCGTTTGTGCAGCAAAACCGTTGTTGGGATTGCTGTCGTATGCAAAAACCGTACCGTCTAGCGCGAATCGCTGACAGAAGGGTAGGTTAGTGCGGCATCCCCGCGCTGCTAGGTAGCAGGTGGAGATGATATCCAAATCAGCACGGATGTTACGCTGAGAGTAAATACTCACTTTACCAATTACAGACGACTAAGTCTTCTGCTGCACCTCATCACCCGATGTGCCGTCCGGCGGCGCCAAGCGCGCGCCCTAAACGCGTAACTCTGAACTTGGCGACTGCGCAGTCAACAGCCAATCGGCGACCTCGACAAAACCGCCGCCCGCGTCTTCCCTCGTGATGTAAGCCGGCGGCGTCGCGATGCGGTCGAGAAACGTCCGCACATTGGCGACGCCAACCGAATGGACGAAAAAGGCGAACATTGGCGCGTCGTTCGGCGAATCGCCGACGTACAAAAACCGCTCGCGCTCGGTGCCAGGATCGCTCCCGAACACCTTTGTGCACAGCGCTTTGGTCATCGTGAGCTTGTCGTAGGTGCCGAACCAACCGTTCACGTGAATCGATGAGACCTTGGCGGTCATCCCTTGTGCTTGCATCAACTCGACGATTCGATCGACATCCGCCCTGGGCAAGGGCGGCACGTCTTCGCAGTAATCGATCGCCAGATCGGTCTCGCGATAGCGCTGGTCCGACGCCAACGCCGAGCCTGGTACTGCACGCAGAATCGATGCGGCAACATCGTTACGCCTGGCCCGATTTGCCGCGCGTTCGATCGGCGACACTGCGAACTCCGTCACGAGCTTTTGTTTGTCGTCGTCGTAGTACATGTAAAACGCCCCGTTCTCTCCTACGACGGCATCGACCGGCCACATCCGGGCGATGTGGTCGCACCATCCCGCGGGGCGGCCGGTGATTGGGACGACGCGCTTTCCCGCACTGCGTAACCGCTCGAGTGCCGCATAGGCAGCAGCCGTCACGCGGCCGTGCGTGGAGATCGTGTCGTCGATGTCGGCCAGGACAAAATCGATCTTCTGCCTCGCCGCTTCCGGCATCCGTACGAGTGGCTGCGGCGCAGCGCTCACGAGCGACCATTGCATCGCGCGAGATACTCCGCGAGCGCCTCGCGCTGCATCGACGTCATCGCCAAGCCGCATTTCGTCCGTCGCCACAAGATATCGTCCGCACTCCGCGCCCATTCGTGGGCGACGCAATAATCAACTTCACTCTGCGTCAATCCTGCGCCGAAATCGTGGCCGAGATCGGAGGGTGCTTGCGCGCTTCCGAGGACGCGCGTCGCGCGCGTGCCGTGGCGCTTCCCAAGCTCGCGTAGCAGGGCTACTGGCAATTGCGGGAAACTGGCGCACAGCTTCGCCATCCAAGCATTTCGATCGCCATTCGGCAAGTCACCGCCGGGTAGACGTGCGGCGGCGGTCCAGGCGGGTTTGAGGCCCGGAAAGAACGGCGCCAATTGAGCCAGAGCCCCTTCAGCGAGCTTGCGGTAAGTCGTAATCTTGCCGCCGAAGACCGACAGCAGGGGAGCGCGCCCTAATCCGGGCGGTCCGGGTAGCGCGTCAACTTTGAGGACGTAGTCCCTGGTGACCTCCGATGGATGGTCGGCGCCGTCGTCGAAGAGCGGACGTACGCCGCTGTAGGTCCATACGATGTCCTCTCGCGTCAGGGAGCGCGCCAAATAACCATTGGCGAGTGAGAGCAGGTACTCGGTTTCCTCCGCCGAAATCGCCGGATGAGCGAAGTCGTCGACCGGGACGTCCGTGGTGCCGATGAGCGAATAATCCTCATGGAACGGGATGATGAAAACAATGCGGTCGTCGGCGTTCTGCAAGATGTACGCATGCTCTTCATTATGAATACGGGGCACCACGATATGGCTGCCTTTGACATGGCGGATGCGCTCCTGCATCGGCAAGGCGCTAATGCGAGTCAGCACGTGTCCGACCCAAGGCCCTGCGGCATTGACGATCGCACGGGTCGTCACTGCGCTTTCGCTGCCATCGGCGCCGGCGAGCGTCGCGTGCCACAGGCCGCTCTCCCGCCTCGCGCGCGTGACGCGCGCGCCGACGCGGATTTTCGCGCCTCTTTCGTGCGCGTCGAGCGCGTTGGCGACCACCAGACGCGCATCGTCTACGCGCGCGTCGGAATAGACGAATCCTTTTGCGAAGCGGGGCTGCAAACCCGCACCCAATGGGCTCCCCGAAAGCTTCACGGCGAACGACTTCGGTAGCGTCATCTGCCCACCAAGCCGATCGTAGAGAAAGAGTCCAACGCGGATCAGCCATGCTGGCCGCAGATGCCGTTCGTGCGGTAGCACGAAGGCGAGCGGCTCGATCAAGTGCGGCGCCGCCGCTAGCAACACTTCGCGCTCCGCAAGCGATTCGGCGACGAGGCGGAACTCGTAGTGCTCGAGATAGCGCAATCCGCCATGGACGAGCTTGGTGCTCCAAGACGATGTATGAGCCGCCAGGTCATCCTGCTCGACCAGCAGGACTTTGAGCCCGCGTCCCGCGGCGTCGCGTGCGATACCAGTCCCGTTGATGCCGCCACCGATGATCAACAGGTCGTAAGGAGGCAAGTAAACGGCAGGCATGCGCTGGGTGGGAGTTGCGTGTCACATTTTAGCGTCAGTGCTTCGCAGCAACGCCCAAGCCTCCGCGCGCAGGCGTGTGCCGTAGCATTGATAGGCAGCGACGACCAAGGAACCCTCATGGCAAAACTTCGCTTGACGCTAGGTTGCTGGAACTACGACCGCACGCGCGCGTTGCAGGACGGCCGCGTGCAGCCGGACGGCATTGAGCTCATCTACCTCGATATGCCAGTGGAGGAGACGTTCTTTCGCATGCTGCGCAACCGGGAATTCGACATTGCTGAGCTCTCACTGTCGTCGTACGCGGTCTCGCTATTCAAGGAGCCTCGGCCCTTCATCGCGATCCCGGTATGGCCGTCGCGCTTCTTCCGGCATTCGAGCATCTACGTCAACGCCGCGAGCGGCATCAGCGAGCCAAAAGACCTGATCGGCAAGCGCATCGGCAACCCGGAATACCAGATGACCGCTCCGGTGTGGATCCGCGGCATCCTGGCCGACGAATACGGGCTGCCGGCCGATAGCGTCACCTACATGACGGGCGGAGAAGAAGAGCCCGGCCGCTCCGAGAAGTTGAAGCTCGACTTGCCGCGGAACATCCGCGTGCAGCCCATCGGACCGACGCAGACTTTATCGGAGATGCTAGCGACAGGCGAGATCGCCGCGCTGCAAACGGCGCGGATGCCGTCGTCCTTCCGCAGCGGAGGCGGCCGCGTCCGACGCCTGTTCGAGAATTACGTCGA
>Ga0136617_10001239_pt1 | contig 22502 bp, 22 predicted proteins | sample AntDrymUQ3222106_2_FD_129672 | JGI IMG/M metagenome (GOLD analysis project Ga0136617, IMG submission 129672) | Polar desert sand microbial communities from Dry Valleys, Antarctica - metaG UQ322 (21.06) | ecosystem: Environmental > Terrestrial > Soil > Desert | place: Antarctica: Dry Valley...
ATGCGAAAAGCAGCTGCGGGTGCGGGACGTCGTTTAGTGTGTGATTCGCTCCGGCGCTTCGCGGCGTCGCTGGTTAGCCGCGCCTGAGACCACCTTGCGACACTGCCTTAAGCGCTTAGCTGGATAGAAACAATGTCAACTGCAACTGAAACCATCGAACAGCTCGCGACACGCGAATACAAGTACGGGTTCGTCACCGACGTCGAAGCCGACACGATTCCCAAGGGGCTGAACGAGGATGTCGTCCGGCTGATCTCGAAAAAGAAAGAAGAGCCGGAGTGGATGCTCGAATGGCGTCTCAAGGCGTTCCGGCTCTGGCTCACGATGAAGGAGCCGACCTGGCAGAACGTCAAGTACGAGCCGATCAACTACCAGGACATCGTCTATTACTCCGCGCCGAAGAAGAAGAAGGTCCTGAACAGCCTGGACGAGGTCGATCCTGAAGTCCGGGCGACCTTCGACAAGCTCGGGATCCCGCTCGACGAGCAGAAGCTGCTCGCCGGTGTCGCGGTCGACGCCGTCTTCGACAGCGTCTCGGTGGCGACGACGTTCCGCGCGAAGCTGGCCGAGAAGGGAATCATCTTCATGTCGTTCTCCGAGGCGGTGCGCGAGCACCCGGAGCTCGTGAAGAAGTATCTCGGCTCGGTCGTTCCGTACTCCGACAACTTTTTCGCGGCGCTGAATTCCGCCGTCTTCAGTGACGGTTCGTTCGTGTACATCCCGAAGGGCGTCCGCTGCCCGATGGAACTGTCCACGTATTTCCGCATCAACGCCAAGGACACCGGCCAGTTCGAGCGCACGCTGATCATCGCGGAAGAGGGTTCCTACGTCAGCTACCTCGAAGGCTGCACCGCGCCGATGCGCGACGAGAACCAGCTCCATGCCGCCGTCGTCGAGCTCGTGGCGCACGACGACGCGACGATCAAGTACTCGACCATCCAGAACTGGTATCCCGGCGACAAGAACGGCAAGGGCGGGATCTACAACTTCGTCACCAAGCGCGGGCTCTGTGCCGGGCGTGGTTCGAAGATCACGTGGACGCAGGTCGAGACCGGATCGGCGATCACCTGGAAGTACCCGGGCTGCATCCTGCAGGGGGACAACTCCATCGGCGAGTTCTACTCGGTGGCGACGACGAACAACTGGCAGCAGGCGGATACCGGGACGAAGATGATCCACCTGGGCAAGAACACCCGGAGCACGATCGTCTCCAAGGGAATCTCCGCCGGTCACGGCCAGAACACGTACCGCGGCCTCGTCCGGGTGGGCAAGAACGCGAAGAACGCCCGCAACTATTCACAGTGCGATTCGCTGCTGATCGGCGACAAGTGCGGCGCGCACACGTTCCCGTACCTCGAGATCAGGAACACCTCGGCACGCGTGGAGCACGAGGCGTCCACGTCGAAGATCGGCGAAGACCAGATCTTCTATTGCCGCCAGCGCGGAATTACGACCGAAGACGCGGTGAACATGATCGTCAGCGGCTTCTGCAAGGAAGTCTTCCGCGAGCTGCCGATGGAGTTCGCAGTCGAAGCGCAGAAGCTTCTGTCGGTCTCTCTGGAAGGATCAGTGGGTTAGGAATGCTCGATATCAAGAATCTTCAGGTTCGCGCGGAAGACAAGCAGATCCTCAACGGGATCGACCTGCACGTGAATGCCGGAGAGGTGCACGCCATCATGGGGCCGAACGGCTCCGGCAAGAGCACCCTCGCGCGCGTCATCGCGGGGCACCCGGAATACCAGGTCGTCGACGGACAAGTGCAGTTCGAAGGCCGCGACCTCCTCGAAATGGATCCTGACGAACGCGCGAGACAAGGCGTGTTCATGGCGTTCCAGTACCCCGTCGAAATCGCGGGCGTCCAGAACCAGTACTTCCTGAAGGCGGCGCTGAACGCGAAGCGCAAGCACCTCGGACAGCCGGAGCTCGACGCGATGGAGTTCCTGCAGTTGATCAAGGAGAAGGCACGACTCCTCGACATCGACCAGGCGATGCTGAGCCGCGCGGTGAATGAAGGATTTTCGGGCGGAGAGAAGAAGCGCAACGAGATCTTCCAGATGGCGCTGCTCGAGCCGAAGCTCGCGCTGCTCGACGAGACCGACTCCGGCCTCGACATCGACGCATTGAAGGTGGTGGCCAATGGCGTCAACTCGCTGCGGAGCCCCGCCCGGGCGACGATCGTGGTCACCCACTATCAGCGGCTGCTGGATTACATCATTCCGGACTTCGTGCACGTGCTGAGTGCGGGCCGCATCGTCAAGTCCGGCGGCAAGGAACTGGCCTTTGAGCTCGAAAAGAAGGGCTACGGCTGGCTCGAAACCGGCGCCGAGCCGGTCGGAGCGTGATCGAGATGGCGCAGGTAGCAGAGAAACTTCAGCCGTGGCGTACCGTGCTTGAGACGCGCCCACAGGGGGGCCCGCGGTGGCTCCAGGATCTTCGCGACCGTGGCGCGTCGCGTTTTGCGGCGCTCGGTTTTCCGACGGTCCGCGATGAAGACTGGCGGTTCACGAGCGTCGCGCCGATCGCGTCGACGGAATTCCGAACCGCTCCTCCCGGGATCGTCACCGTTCAGGAACTGGCGGCGGTGCCGTACGCGACGTTGGACTTCCGGCTGGTCGTCATCAACGGACGGTTTTCCGCCGAGCTCTCGCAACTGATCGGGCTGCCCACCGGCGTCCGCGCCGGGTCGCTCGGGGCAGCTTTGACCGAGCATGCCGACGTGGTGCCGCGGTACTTCGGGCAGCTCGCTGACTTCAACGCGCGCAGCTTCGTCGCGATGAGCACCGCGATGACCACCGACGGGGCGTATGTCTACATTCCCGATGGCGTCGTCCTCGAGCAGCCGCTCGAGATCCTCTATCTGACCGCGGGCGGGAATGCCGCTGAAATGAGCCAGGCGCGGACGCTCATCGTGGCGGGCGACCGCAGCCAGTCGCGCATCATCGAGACCTATGCGGCGCTCCGCGGCGGCGTGTACTTCACCAACGGCGTGACGGAGGTCTTTGCCGGCGAAGGATCGATCCTGGACCACTACAAGGTGCAACAGGAGGGCCTCGAGAGCTATCACGTGGCCAGCATCTTCGTGAACGCGCAGCGCTCGGCGACATTCTCGTCGCACTCGTTCTCGCTTGGTGGAAAGCTCGTTCGCAACGACGTCAATGCCACGCTCGATGGCGAGGGCGCCGAGGTGACGTTGAACGGCCTCTACCTCGCGGACGGCGACCGGCTCGTCGACAACCACACCGAAATCGACCACGCCCGGGCTCACTGCCCGAGCCACGAAGTCTACAAGGGCATTCTTGGCGGCAAGGCCCGCGCGGTCTTCAACGGCAAGATCATCGTTCGCCAGGATGCTCAGAAAACGAACGCCAAGCAGACCAATCGCGCGCTTCTTCTTTCTGACGACGCATCGATCAACACCAAGCCGCAGCTCGAAATCTTCGCTGACGACGTGAAGTGCACGCACGGTGCGGCAATCGGCCAGCTCGACGAAGACGCGATTTTCTACCTGCGCGCACGCGGGCTGACCTATTTCGAAGCGCGCGACATGCTGATCCACGCGTTCGCGGGAGAGATTCTCGACCGGGTCCAGGTCGAGCCGCTCAAACGGGCGCTCGAGGCCGAGCTGTACGCGCAGCTGGCGAAGGATCTCGCGGAGATGGATGCTGTATGACCTCCGTTGCAGGGATGCGGAATGCGGAGCGCAGAACGCGCACGACGGAGGGCACGAAACCGTTCGACGTCCAGCGCGTCCGCGCTGATTTTCCGATCCTGCGCCGGCAGGTGCACGGGCATCCGCTCGTGTATCTCGATAATGCGGCGACCACGCAGAAGCCGCAGGTCGTGCTCGATGCGCTGACGCGCTACTACACCGACATCAACTCCAACGTGCACCGAGGCGTGCACAATCTCAGCGAGCTGGCGACCGAAGCGTACGACGGCGCCCGCACGAAGGTCCGCCGGTTTTTCAACGCGGCCAGCGATCGCGAGATCGTCTTCACGCGCAATGCGACGGAGGGCATCAATCTCGTCGCGTTCGCGTTCATCAGGCCGACGCTCCAGCCGGGCGACGAAGTGGTGATCTCCGCGATGGAGCATCATTCGAACATCGTCCCGTGGCAGCTCGTGTGCGAGGAGCGCGGCGCGCGGCTGCGCGTGCTGCCGATGGACGACCGCGGCGAGCTGTTGATCGACCAGCTCGACGCGCTGCTGACCGATCGGACGCGCATCGTGGCGATGTCGCACATGTCCAACGCGCTGGGCACGGTGAATCCCATCGACGAGATCGTCCGCATCGCCCACGCGCGCGGGATTCCGGTCCTCGCCGACGGGTCGCAGGCGGCGTATCACATGCCGGTCGATGTCCAGGCGCTCGGTGTGGACTTCTACGTCGCGACCGGGCACAAGCTGTACGGGCCGACCGGCATCGGCGTCCTCTACGGGCGCGAGAAGCTTCTCGAGGAGATGCCGCCGTTTCTCGGTGGCGGCGACATGATCAGCTCGGTCACGTTCGAGAAGTCGACGTGGAACGCGCTACCGTTCAAGTTCGAGGCGGGCACGCCGCACATCGAAGGGGCGATCGGTCTCGGCACGGCGATCGACTACATCACGGGCATCGGGTTCGACGCGATTGGCGCGCACGAGCGCGACCTGCTGGAATACGGAACGACGATCCTTGAAAGCGTGCCGACCGTCCGGCTCGTCGGGACGGCCCCGCGAAAGGCAAGCATCCTGTCGTTCGTCATGGAAAACGTGCACCCGCACGACATCGGGACGATCGTCGACCGGGAAGGCATCGCCATCCGCACGGGTCATCATTGCGCCCAGCCCGTCATGGATCGGTTCTGCATTCCGGCCACCGCACGCGCGTCGCTCGCGATCTACAACACGCGCGCGGAAATCGATGCGCTCGGAGCGGCGCTGCGAAAAGTGCACGAGGTGTTCGGATAGTGTCGGATCTCAGCGATCTCTACCAGGAAGTGATCCTCGACCACAACCGGCGGCCGAGAAACTTCCGGAGGATCGACCCGGCGAGCCACCACGCGGACGGGTACAACCCGCTGTGCGGCGACAAATTGAGCCTCACGCTGCAGGTCGACGGGGGTAGCATTGCCGATGTCGCGTTCGAGGGATCGGGATGCGCGATTTCAAAGGCCTCGGCGTCGCTGATGACCGATGCAGTCAAGGGCAAGTCCGTGGATGAAGCGCGCTCGCTGTTCGAGCGGTTTCACCGGATGGTGACGACGCCACCCGATCTGCCGGTCGAAGACATGGGCAAGCTGTCGGTGCTGGCGGGTGTGCGCGAGTTTCCCGTGCGCGTGAAATGTGCGAGCCTGGCGTGGCATACGCTCAAAGCCGCCCTCGATCGCAAGGCAGCGGTATCGACAGAATGAAGAACCTGCCCGTCGTCCAACCGCCGCCCGCCGCGTCCGCCGAAGCTACGTCTGACGCGTCCGCGCTCGTGGTTGACTCGGCGAAGACCGCGGCGTTGAAGCCGGAGATCATCAAGGCGCTCTCGACGGTGTTCGATCCCGAAATACCGGTCAATATCTGGGAGCTCGGCCTGATCTACGACATCTTCGTGGACGGCAATGACGTCGCCGGCATCATCATGACGCTGACGTCTCCCGGATGCCCGGTCGCGCAAACGCTGCCGATCGAAGTGGCGAACAAGGTGAAGGCCGTCCCTGGCGTCTCAGACGCGAGAGTCGACATCGTCTGGGAACCGACGTGGACGAAGGACCGGATGTCTGAAGCCGCCAGGCTGCAGCTCGGAATGTGGTGAGAAAGCTCTCAGCTGTCAGCTCTCAGCTGATAGCTGCTGACGGCTGATAGCTGAAAGCTGATAGCTGTGCTGCGATTATCAAAGAAAGCTGATTACGCGCTGATTGCGATGAAGCATCTGGCCACGCGGCCGGATGGCGCATCGGCGAGCGCGCGTGAGATCGCCGAGCAGTACGACATCCCGGTGGAGCTGCTCGCGAAGGTGCTGCAGCAACTCGCCCGGCACAATCTCGTGACGTCGCACCAGGGTACGCGCGGCGGTTACCGCCTCGCCCGTCCAGTGCCGGCGATCTCCGTCGCCGACATCATCCAGGCGATCGACGGACCGCTGACCGTCACGGCGTGCTCCACCGAAGACGAGAACTGCGGCCAGTATGCGAAGTGCAGCGTCCGCGACCCGTTGTGGAAGATCAAGGACCGCATCGTCTCGGCGCTCGCCACCTGCTCCCTGCAGGAAATTTCCGCTGACCTGATGGAACCGGCGCCGCCGTCAGCGCCGTCCACGCCGCTGGCCTTCACCCGAAGCGGACGCGCCACCTGATTCCACGCCTGGAAGACGATGCCGATCTATCTGGATTACCACGCAACCACGCCTGTCGATCCGCGTGTGCTCGACGCGATGCTGCCGTATTTCACGCAGCGGTTCGGCAATCCGGCAAGCCGGCAGCATTCGTTCGGATGGGACGCGCAGAAGGCGGTTGACGCGGCACGCGAGCAGGTCGCCGGCCTCATTGACGCGAGCGCGGGAGAGATCGTGTTCACCAGCGGCGCCAGCGAGTCCAACAACCTCGCCATAAAAGGCACGGCATGCGCGCTGCGCGAGCGCGGCAATCACCTCATTACCGCTGTCACCGAACACAAGTCGGTCCTGGACACGTTCAAGCGTCTGCAGGGCGAGGGCTTCGATGTCACGTTTCTTCCGGTAGACAGCGACGGGTTCATCGATCTCGACCAGCTGCGCGGTTCCATATTCGACAAGACGGTTCTGGTTTCGGTGATGTCGGCAAACAACGAGATCGGCACCGTACAGCGGCTGAACGAGATTGGCGCGATCACATCGGCGCGCGGGGTGATCTTCCACACCGATGCCGCGCAGGCGGCCGGCAAGGTGCCGCTCGACGTCAACGCCGCGAACGTCGATCTCATGTCATTGACCGGGCACAAGTGCTACGGCCCCAAGGGCGCCGGGGCATTGTTCGTCCGCCGCCGCAAGCCGAAGCTGCAGCTGGCCTGCCAGATCGATGGTGGTGGCCACGAAGGGGGGCTGCGCTCGGGCACGCTCAACGTGCCCGGGATCGTCGGCCTGGGCGCGGCGGCGGACATCTGCCGGTCCGAGATGCCATCGGAGTCGCCGCGCCTGCGTGATCTTCGCGATCGGTTGCTGGCGTCGCTTCGGGCCAGCCTTCCCCACGTCCGCGTCAATGGCGCGTTGGGGGATGGCCGCCTCCCGCACAACCTCCACGTGACCTTCGACGGCGTGGAAGGGGAGCGGCTGCTGATGGCGATCGGTGACCTGGCGGTCTCGACGGGCTCGGCGTGCAGTTCAGGGAGCCAGCGCGCATCTCACGTGCTCGAAGCGATCGGCGCCGCCGATCGGCCCGGCGCATCCATCCGCTTCGGCCTCGGCCGCTGGACGACCGAAGCTGAGATCGATGCCGCGACCGAGAGAGTAGTGAAAGTGGTTCGTAGTCTGCAGGTGCTGACATGAGCGGCCGGAACGGAGCGATAGCGAGTGAAGGCCGCCAGCCGGGGTGCAGGGGCCCCCGGCGATAAAACCATGACTGAAACAAGAATCACGGTTGCGCACAGTCCTGACTCCGACGACGCGTTCATGTTCTACGGCCTGGCGAGCAATAACGTCGAGACCGGAGGCATCATCGTCGAGCAGGTGCTCTCCGACATAGAAACGCTCAACCGCGCGGCATTCGACGGCAAGTACGAAGTCACGGCCGTGTCGTTCCACGCCTTCGCTCACCTGGCCGACCGCTACGCATTGCTGCCGCACGGCGCGAGCATGGGCGACAACTACGGCCCCATCGTCGTCGCGAGACAGGATGGGGGAATGTTGCGTGTGAAGGGCAGCAGGATCGCGATCCCGGGGACGCTCACCACCGCCTATCTCGCGCTGCGTCTCTACGAACCGGACTTCGAGTACATCGTCGTTCCCTTCGACGAGATCCAGCAGGCGGTTCTGGACGGCAACGCCGATGCGGGACTCCTGATCCACGAGGGTCAGCTCACGTACCAGGACGAGGGGCTTAGAAAAATCGTGGACCTCGGCGAGTGGTGGGCGGAGCGAACCGGCGGGTTGCCGCTTCCGCTCGGCGGAAACATCATCCGCCGTGACCTCGGGCCGGAGATGATCCGCAAGGTCTCGAAAATGCTGCACGACAGCATCGCCTACGCGTTGTCGCACCGGAAGGACGCGATCGAGTACGCCGAGCAGTTCGGCCGCGGTCTCGATCGCGAGCGAACCGACAAGTTCGTCGGGATGTACGTCAACGACCTGACGCTCGGCTACGGGGACCGAGGACGCAAGGCGGTGGAACGGTTGATGACCGAAGCCTTCGAGAAGGGCCTGATCCCGCAGCGCGTCAACGTCGAATTCGCCGCCTGACGTCGCCGCCGCCCGCCGACCGGCGCGTCCAGACGCTGTCCTTGCCGCTGCTCCACGACACGAGGATCTTCATGGCTGGCGCTTGATCGCGGCGGCGATGACTTCGATCCCTTCCACGATCCTGGGGCCGGGAATCACCGTGCGCGGGTCGGCGATGATGTGCACGCGCCGATTCGCGACCGCCGGAACGGACGCAAGCTGCCGCCAGACGGCGAGCTCCTTCTTCTCCTCGTCGGGCCCGATCGGATCCGCGCGAAGCTCGAGGATTATCTCCGGTCGCCGGGCGAGGATCAGTTCGGTCGTGGCCTGGACCGCTTCGCGTTTCATGTCCGCGAAGACGTTCTGTCCGCCGGCGGCGGTGACCATGTCGTGGACGAAGCCTTGCCCCCCGCTCGCATAGATTCCGCGTAGCGCGTAGTTCTCGCGCCCGAAAACGATGAGCGTCCGAGGCCGGGGACCCAGCGCCGATACTCTACGGATGGCGTCAATGCGCGACTCGATATCGGTCGCCAGCTTCGCGGCACGAGCGGCGATACCGATCCGGTTGCCAACACTGCGAAGCGTCGCCGTGACATCCCGCAAGCCCGCGTGGCTGTAGGCATAGGCCGGTACCTTCGCGCGTTCCAGTTGCTTCCTCAGATCGGATTGCGTGTGGTAGAGCACAACGAGGTCGGGCTGCAGCGACAGGATGCGTTCGAGGTCCGGGTCGAGCAGCGCGCCGACCTTCTGAATGTTCGCTACCTCCGGCGGAAACCGGTCGAAGCTGCTGACGCCGACGACACGATGGCCGGCGCCGAGCGCGAACAGCATTTCCGTCACAGCGGGGACGAGTGACACGATCCTGTACGGGGGCTCAAAGGCCACGACAGCTGGCCTGACCGTGACGCTCAGAACAGCCAGAACAACCGCGAGCACGCCGAGCACCCGGCAGCACCCCGCAGCACCTATGAGCACCTCTACTCTCACGTTCGCCTCACAAGCAACCACAAGAAAAATGGTCCGCCGATAATCGCCGTGATGACGCCGACGGGGAGCTCGAGCGGTGACATCACAGTGCGCGCAAGCGCGTCGCACGCGATGAGAAACGCGGCGCCGAAAAGCGCGGACGCCGGGAGCACGATCCTGTGATCGGCACCGACGAGCAGGCGCACCAGATGCGGGACGATGATCCCGATGAAACCGACGGGGCCACCGACCGAGACCGCAGCGCCGGTCGCAAGCGATGCGCTGAAGAACGCGGCGCGCTGGGCGAGCGTCACGTCGAGCCCACGGCTTTCGGCGGCGTCAGGGCCCAGGCTGAGGAGGTTCAGCGGGCGCGCCAGCCACCCAAACACGGAGAAGGAGATGATCACGAGCGGCAGGGCCGCAAGCAGCGGCTGGTAGCTGCTGATATCGAGATCTCCCATCAGCCAGCGCAGGATCCGGAAGGTTTCGGCGAAATCGGCGAAGTACTGGACGAACAGGATGAGCGCGGAGAAGAACGCGTTCATCGTGACACCGGCGAGCAGCAGCACGTTCGTCGAGAGTCCGCGGTGGCGCGCCTGGGCGAGAAAATAGACGATCCCTACCGCCACCCCTGATCCCGCGAAGCTTGCCAGCGGCGCGAGGGGCATTCCGATCCAGGCGAGCGATGCGCCGAACGTGATCGCGAGCATCGCGCCAAGCGCGGCGCCGGCCGAGACGCCCAGCGTGAACGGCGTCGCGAGCGGATTGCGCAGCAGCCCCTGGAAGACGACCCCCGCGCTCGCGAGCATCGCGCCGACGAGCGCCCCGGCGAGCACCCGCGGCAGCCGGGCGACGAAGAAAATCTGGGCGTCCACGTTGCCTTCGAACGGCACGCTCGAATCGAAGACGCGGCGGAGGCTGATCGACGTCGAACCCGCGAGCGGACCGAGCACGATTGCAGCCAATGCAAGCCCACCGAACACCAGCAGCGTCAGCGACAGCCGCCGCGCCAGCGAGGTCACGGGCGATCCTCGCGGGCGAGAGGCGTGATGCGGAGGTGTCCGCTGCGAGGATGCCGCAGCACTTCGGCATCCACTTCGTACAGCTCGCGAATCCGCGCGGGGGTGAGGACGTCGTCCACAGGACCCGCGGCCAGCACCCGCCCGTCATTCAACATCACCAGCGTGCGGCACAGACTTGCGGCGAAGTTCAGGTCGTGCGTGGACACGATGACGGCGAGATCGTGGCTCCGATGCAGCGACTTCAGAAGGGACGCCACTTCGAGCTGGTACTTCAAGTCCAGCGCAGCGGTTGGTTCGTCGAGAAGGAGGATGCGCTTGAAGTCGGCCTCTACGGCGGTGGGGGTTATCTGCGCGAGGGCCGCGGCGATGATGACGCGCTGCTTTTCGCCGCCGCTCAGCGTCGAAAAGGGACGCGCTTCGAGGTCGTGCGTACCGGTTGCGCGGAGCGCTTCCCTCGAGATCGCGATGTCGGACGGGCCTTCCAGCGCGAAGGCACCGAGGTGCGGGTAACGCCCCATCAGCACGACTTCGAGCACCGTGTACTCGAACGCGAGCTGCGTCTCCTGCGGGACCACTGCCATCCGGCGGGCGATCGCCGGCCGCGCCAGTGTCCTGAGCGCAACACCATCCAGCATGATCGTGCCGCGGTCAGGTGCCCGCGTCCCGGCAAGCAGCCTCAACAACGTTGTCTTGCCCGAGCCGTTCGGCCCGATGATCCCGACAAACCCGTCGTCCGGCACGTCGAGCGAGACGTTGCGGACGACCGGTTCGTCGCCGTAGGCGAACGTGACGTCAGCGGCCTGCAGCAATACGCAGACCGATCGTGGCGCGGCGGCCGAGCGCCGGAAACCCGAGGGCCTCTTCGTAGTCGCGGCCGGCAATGTTTTCGATACGTCCGAGGAGGTCAGTCGTCCGGTGGACGCGCCACGACGCGCCCGCGTTCCAGACGTTGAATCCCTCCGTGTAGAACAGTCCACCGAAGGTTCCGGCCGAGGGTTCCACGTCGAGCGCACGCCCCCGGGCGCGGCTGGTGAGGAACGCTGCAAGGCGCCCTGCCGAGACTGCCGCTTCCAGGGAGAGCTGATGCCGCGGACGGCGAAGGAGCGCGTCCCCGACTGTGAAGGGCGGCGGCGCCGCGTTGCCACCGTCCACCGCGAGCACCTCCGAATCGACGAACGTGTACGCGACCCGGCCGCTGACGTCTACGGGCCGAGATGTGCTCAGGCGATGCCGGGCAGTCACGCCCAGCTCGAACCCGCGCGCCCGCGCGTTGGCGATGTTGTCTGTCTGGTAACGGCTGGATTGCTGGAAGGACCCCACGGCAACAATCAGATTGTCGTAGTCGTTGTGGAACGCAACCGCCTCGAATTGTGCGCGGCCATCCGCGAACGCATGCTCGACCGCCGCCTCCGTACTGAAGCTGCGCTCCGGCTTCAACTGGGGATTGTCGGTGAAGGCCAGTTCGAATCCGTCGGGCGGCCGGATCCCTGTCGCAATGGCCCCCCGCACCTTCGTGAAGTTCGCCCCCCCCGGCCGCAGGAACCAGGCAACTGCCGCACGCGGATTGACCGCCACGATCGAATCCGCCGCCAACGTCTCCGCGAACCGCTCACGGTGGATGTCGTCGACCCGCACGCCTCCCGTCAGGAACAGGCGCGAGGCGGCCGTCCAGCGGGCTTCGGCGAAGTATCCCGCCGACAGACGCTTCACCTGCACCTGCTCCCCCTGCATATCGGTGATGAAGGTGCTGCCGGTCCGCTCGCGCTGGAGCTCGGCGCCGGCGCTGACGTCGAGCGAAGAAAAGATCGAAAAGTCCAGCTGCGCGCGAGCTAGCCATCGGTTGGAACTGGACTCGGACGGTCCGAAGGGGCTGGCGAAGTCGCTTCCGAGCCGGTTGTACGCACCCTGGATCAGGACACGTCCGCCACGTCCAACCGGCAGGGTGCCCGTCGCCGCGGCGAGCGTCCTCGAATTCGTGACGCGCGAATCCTCGTCGATGTGATCGTAAAAGCCGAGTGGGTTCGTGCCGAACGGCCCCGGCGCACCCCGTTCGTCGGTCGCATGGCGCACCTGCGTGCGCACGGATCGTTCTCCGCGGCGCCAGCCTGCCGTGATGGCGCCGGAGACGCGTTCGTAGTCGTCGTTGGTGACGGTCAGGGCGGCGGGTGTCAGATGGCCGTTGTAGTTGTCCGTCGTGAAACGGTCCGCGGATGCGCCCCATTCGAAGGGGCCGCGCCCTCCCGACGTCGACGCCGCAAGTCGATACGTGTCGTATCCTCCGGCTTCGACCGTGCCCCCCACGGTTGGCGGCCCTCCCCGCCGCGTGATGACCCTGACGACCGCGCCGATCGCGTTCGACCCGAAGAGGGCGCTCTGCGGGCCCCGCACAACCTCGACGCGCTCCACGTTCTCGGCGGACAGGTGACCGAAATCGTAGTCGCCGCCGAACGCGTTCACCGGAACATCGTCCACGAACACGAGCGTGTAGTTGGACTCGCCGCCGCGCGGGAAGACGCCCGTGACGGCGCCAGGGCCGCCGGTGGCGGCGACGCTGAGACCTGGCACGCCCCTGAGCGCATCCGCCACCGAGTGAACCTGCTTCGCCCGGAGTTCTTCGCCGGTGATGATCGTGACCGTCGATGCGGCGCGGGACAGCGGGATCTCGACCTGCGCCGCCGACACGACGATCGACTCGGAGACCGCACTGACCGACAGCCGCAGCGTGCCGAGATCGCGCGCCGCCGCGGCGCCGTTCACGACCACTGGCTCAGCGCGGAAGCCGTCCGCTGCGATTCGCAGCTCGAAGGTTCCAACGTCGGGCAAGTCGACGGTGAAGTCTCCGCGCGAATTCGTCAGCTCGGACCGCAGCAGTCCTCCGCCGGCTGCGATGACGCGTGCGCCGGTGACCGGCCGGTTGTCGGGATCGACGACGCGTCCGGTGACGGGCCCGGCGAGTACCGGAACAGCAGTGAAGAGAAGAGCTGAAAAAACAGGGACAGACAGGACGTTCACAGGGCTCCTTTCGGCGTGTTCACGCGCCGCGCTTCGGTGTGAAGCGAAAAGGACGGCCCGGCGTCAGGATCCTGGCTTGCGGGTCGATCCGGCATCCCCGCCTTCCCATGCACATCGCACAGTGGCGTGAGGGGATGCAGTCCCCGCTTACAGTGGCGGCACCGCGTGGGCTTCGCACCCACTTCGCATGGCCGCCGGGCAGAGCCGGTAAAGCCGGCTCCTCGTCAGTTGTTCAGGCAGGATATCACGCGGTCATTGAGGGCTGGGGGGCTGCGGGCTTGTACAATTACTCGATTGGCCCTGCACACATGAAAACGATGACCGAGCGCGTTCGGGCAGCTGGACTTGCCGACATTGCCGACAAGGTCGCGGGCGGCGTCCGCCTGACGCTCGAGGACGGTGTGCGCCTGTTCGACTGCCCGGATCTTCTCGCGGTCGGGCATCTGGCGAATCGCGAACGTGAACGCCGGCACGGCAAGCGGACGTATTACAACTTCAACATCCGCCTCGAGGCGACGAACGTCTGCGCTGCGAGCTGCCTGTTCTGTTCGTTCGCGCGGCTGAAGCCCGGCGATGCCGGGTCGTACACGATGTCGCTCGAACAGGTGTTCGACAAGTTACGATCCCGCGCCGATCAACCGCTGACCGAAGTCCACGTCGTCAACGGGCTCCATCCCGACCTGCCGTTCGACTACTACGTCGACATGCTGCGCGGCCTGAAGCGGATCCGGCCGGGCATTCATCTCAAGTGCTTCACCGCGGTGGAGATTGCGTTCTTCTCGGATCTCTACAAGATGAGCGATCGGGACGTGCTCGAGCGCCTGCGCGAGGCCGGCCTCGATTCGCTCCCCGGCGGGGGCGCGGAGATTTTCGCCGAGCGCGTGCGGAAAAAGATCGCGCACGACAAGGCGGATGCCGATCGCTACCTCGCGATCCATCGCATCGCCCACGAGATGGGGATGCGGTCGAACGTCACGATGCTCTACGGTCACATAGAGACGCACGCGGAGCGTGTCGATCACATGCTGCGGTCGCGCGCGCTGCAGGACGAGACTGGTGGGTTCCAGGCGTTCATCCCCCTCGCGTTTCATCCCGACAACAATCAGATGCGCAAGCTTCCGGCGCCGTCAGCGGCGGACACGCTTCGGGTGCACGCCGTCGCCCGCCTGATGCTCGACAACATCCCGCATGTGAAGGCCTTCTGGATTGCCACCGGAGTCGAAACCGCTCAACTGGCGCTGTGGTTTGGCGCCGACGACCTCGACGGTACCGTGCAGGAGGAGAAGATCTACCACATGGCCGGGGCCCGAACTCCGGAGATCATGACGACCTCGGCCATTCGCCGCCTGATCCGGAACGCCGGGCGCGAGCCCGTAGAGCGAGATACCCTGTACAACGTCGTGACCGGCCCCGAAGCACCGGATGTGGTGCACACGGGCACGGTGAATGCTGTATCAGCGTCGTAAGGGTGGCGTCTCTGGGCCGTAGTCCAGGCCTTTAGGCCTGCCGGATGAACGATGGACATAAAGCTGCTGACACAGGTCGAGAAAGAGAGCATCGGAGAGCGGCAGCCGCTCCCCGACAAATACCTGCGTCTCTCTGACGACGAGATGGACGAGCGGATCGCGGCAGCCAAAAAGGCGCTCGGCGACCGTGTCGTCATCCTGGGTCATCACTATCAGCGCGACGAGGTCATCAAGTTCGCCGATTTCACCGGCGATTCGTTGAAACTGTCGCGCGCCGCGGCGAGCAAAGGCACCGCGGAGTTCATCGTCTTCTGCGGCGTCCACTTCATGGCGGAGAGCGCGGACATTCTTCGCGCGCCGCACCAGAAGGTCGTCCTGCCCGACCTCGCCGCCGGTTGCTCCATGGCGGACATGGCAGCCCCGGACCAGCTCGAAATCGCCTGGCGCGAGCTCGGGCAGATGGGCGTTCGCACGGATGCGATCGAAAATGGTCGCGCGGGCCTCATTCCCGTCACCTACATCAATTCCTCCGCCGCCATCAAAGCATTTGTCGGCGCGCATGGCGGGATCGTCTGCACGTCCACCAACGCCGCGGCGGTCATGGAATGGGCGTGGGAGCGTGGTGAGAAGCTGTTGATGCTTCCCGACCAGCATCTCGGGCGCAATACGGCGTGGAAGATGGGTGTGCCGCTCGACGAGATGGTCGTGTGGGACCCCAACGAGATGTGGGGGGGCCTCGAGCCGGCGCAGGCCGCACGCGCGAAACTGATTCTGTGGAAAGGTCACTGCTCGGTCCACACGCGTTTCACGACGCAACAGATCGACGCGTTCCGGAAGAAGTACCCGGACGGCAAGGTGATCGCGCATCCCGAATGTACCCTCGACGTTGTACAGGCCGCCGACGAAAGCGGATCGACGGAGCGGATCATCAACGTCGTCAAGAACAGTCCATCCGGCAGCACCTGGGCGGTTGCGACAGAGATCCACCTCGTGAATCGCCTCATGCTGGAGGTGGCGCCGGACAAGACCGTCGTCACGCTCGACCCGTTCGGCTGCCTCTGCTCGACGATGTTCCGCGTCTCGCCGAATCACCTGCTCTGGATCCTCGAAGGGCTCGTCGAAGGCGAGATCCACAACCAGATCATCGTTCCGGACGACCACAAGCGCGAAGCAAAGCTCGCGCTCGACCGAATGCTGCAGGTTCCCGTCTAACTTCAGCCTCCAGTTTCCAGCTTCCAGCTTCCAGCTTCCAGCTTCACCCCACGCCCCCGCGGGCTGCGCCTTCAGGTTGCGCGGCTCTGAGGCGGAAACTCATCAGCTGTGCTGAACAAGCGCTCCTGATAAGATCGATCGAAAGAAGGAGACAACAGAATGGCTCATGAAGTTCCGCCGCTTCCGTACGCCTACAACGCGCTGGAGCCGCACATCGACGAACAGACGATGAAGGTCCACCACGACAAGCACCACGCGGCGTACGTGACGAACCTCAATGCGGCGCTCGAGAAGCACCCCGACCTGCAGCAGAAGAAAATCGACGACCTCATCCGGGGCATCAACAGCGTCCCCGAGGACATCAGGACCGCGGTCCGCAACAACGGTGGCGGCCACGTCAATCACACGATGTTCTGGGAGATCATGGGCCCCGGCAAAGGGGGCGCGCCGACCGGCGCGATCGGCGACGCGATTCAGTCCTCGTTCGGCGACGTCCAGACCTTCAAGGAGCAGTTCGCGAAGGCCGGAGTCACTCGGTTCGGCAGCGGGTGGGCGTGGCTGCTAGACGCCGGCGGCAAGCTCGTCATCGAGAGCACGGCCAACCAGGACAGTCCGCTGATGGAAGGCAAGAAGCCGCTGCTCGGCCTCGACGTGTGGGAGCATGCGTACTACCTGAAGTACCAGAATCGCCGTCCCGACTACATCACCGCGTGGTGGAACGTCGTCAATTGGGACGCAGTCAATAAGAGATTTGCGTAAGGTAATTCTCAGGAATTTCCAGTCGCCGGGTGACGTCGTCATGCTTACCGGGGCGGTGCGCGACCTCCATCGCGCACACCCCGGCGAGTTCGTCACGGACGTGCGGACGTCGTGTCCCGCGCTCTGGGAGCACAACCCGCATCTGACGCCGCTCCCGGAGGATGATCCGGCAGTCGAAGTCGTTGACTGCCACTATCCGCTGATCCACCAGAGCAACACGACACCGGCGCACTTCCTCCACGCATTTCCGGCCTATCTGAACCAGGCGCTCGGGTTGCGGATCCGCGTCACAGAGTTCAGAGGGGATCTGCATCTCTCCCCGGAAGAGAAGGCGTGGACGGCCTACGTCGCCGCGACCGATGTGGCGAGTGTCCCGTACTGGCTGCTCGTCTCGGGCGGCAAGTTCGATTACACGATCAAGTGGTGGGACCACGACCGCTACCAGCGCGTCATCGATCACTTCCGCGGCCGCATCCAGTTCGTGCAGGTGGGGGAGACCTCACATCACCACCCGCCGCTCGAGGGCGTCGTGGACCTTCGTGGCCAGACGACGCTCAGGCAGCTCGTGCGCCTGGTTCACCGGGCCCAGGGAGTCATCAGTCCCGTCAGCCTGCTGATGCATCTCGCAGCGGCAGTCGAAACGCCGGCCGGTGCGCCGAAGAATCGCCCGTGCGTCGTGATTGCCGGCGGGCGGGAGCCACCGCACTTCTCCGCCTATCCGCACCATCAGTTCATACACACCGTCGGGGCGCTCAAGTGCTGCGACAATGGTGGTTGCTGGAAGTCACGGACGCTGCCGCTAGGCGACGGTGACGAGAAGGATCATCCGGATCAGCTGTGCGTCGACGTCGTCGGCCAGCTGCCGCGATGCATGGACATGATCACCGCCGACGAGGTGATTCGACGGGTAGAATTGTATTTCTCAGGCGGGTCGCTCGAAAGCACCGCGACCTTCGTGCCTGTGTTCGCACAGACAGGATGAGACCCATGGGTACACGCACTCCCGAAGAAATCGCACGCGAAGAACAGACGCTCGAAGCGCGACGCCGCTTCCTGCTGCTGCTGTCAGGAGGGGCCGCCATTGTGGCGACAGGATTCCTGTCGGCGGCGTGCGACAACCTCGATACGCCGATCCTGAGCGGTACCTCGTCGTCCAGTTCCTCTTCATCGCCGACGTCGTCGTCGAGCTCTTCGTCGACATCAAGTTCCTCGTCATCGACTTCTTCGTCGTCTTCGTCATCGACGGGATCGTCGTCGAGCAGTTCGTCGTCATCCACCGGGTCCTCGTCTAGCAGCTCCTCCTCATCGACCGGCTCGTCATCGAGCTCCTCGTCTTCGACCGGCTCCTCGTCGTCTTCGTCAACGGGTTCGTCGTCTTCCAGCAGTTCGTCCGTAGGCTCGTCCAGCAGTTCCACGTCGAGCTCGCTGCTCGCGGACGTGGCGCATCCGCAGGAACCTCGGGGGTTGCTCGTCTGAGCGCGATGCGCGACGTGCGACGTGCGACGGGCGACGTGCTATGTGCTGACGTGCTGGAGGGCGGTGAAGATTTCCTCGTGTGAGGGGAACTCTTCCTGGCGGTCGGCGATGAAGGAATAGCGGATCGCGCCGGTGCGATCGATGACGAAGGCAGCCGGACGCGCGATGTTCCACGCGAAGACGCCGACCGCATGCCAGATACCGTACGCCTTCAACACGTCCCGCGTCTCGTCGACGAGGATGTTGAACGGCAGTCCGGTCTCCTCGATGTAGCGCCGGACGGGTTCGGACGTCTGCGCGACGACGGCGACGACCTGCACGCCCAGCTTTGTGTATTCAGGTGAGTTGTGTGCCAGTTCACCGAACCGGCGACGGCAGTTCGGTCACCAGGTGCCACGGTGAAAGGCGAGCAGCACAGGCCCGCGCGAAAGAAAGTCTGCCAGGCTGCGCCGATCCCCTTTCTGTGTTGGCAATTCGAACGGCGGGGCGGTTGTCAGCGGGGACGTATGGGGCATCAGAACAGCTTCACTTCGACCATCTCGCCTGCTTCGACGATGTCGGTTTGTGCGGGGATTTCGATATAGCCGTCCGCCTGCGACATGCTCGTAATGTCGCCTGAGGCCTTGAAGGCCGGGACGGCCTCACCGCTGGCAATCCGCACGGTATAGAACTGGTGACGGCCGGTCGTCGAGACGATGCGCCGTGAAAGCGGCAGGGTTACGGTGTGCGGCTGGTATGCGGGGAGGCGCGCGATCTGCCGCAGCACCGGGACCAGCAGCATGTAGGCGTTCGACAGGCAGGACGTCGGATAGCCCGGCATTCCGAAGACCGGCGTTGTTGCGATCCTTCCGAAGACCGTTGGCTTGCCCGGTTTGACAGCGATCCCGTGGAAGATCACGTCCCCGACCTCGAGCAGCGCGTCCATGATCAGGTCGCGTTCACCCACCGAGCTCCCGCCCGAAAACACGACGATGTCCGCTTCGGCGGCGATTCGAATCGCGTTCACCAGTTCCGGCAGAACATCCGGCGCAGGAGGATGCGGCACAGCAACGCCGCCGTGCTCGCCGACGATCGCTGTCAGCGTGAAGTGATTGATGTCGTAGATTTGCCCGGGCCCGAGAGGCTGGCCAGGTTCGACGATCTCGTTGCCCGTGGAAAGCACCGCGACCCGCGGCCGCTCGTAGACATCCACCTCGAATACGCCGACCGCGGCGAGCGCGCCAATGCGGCTCGGATTCAGCAGATCGCCCGCTCCGAGCAGCGGCAGTCCGGCGGTAATGTCTGCGGCGCGGCGTCCGACATGCTGCCGCGGGTAAACGGGGGTGAATATGCGCACGCCGTCGCCCGCCGTTTTCTCCGTCTCCTCGACCATGACCACCGCGTCCGCGCCATCGGGCATCGGCGCACCGGTCGCGACTTCGACGCACTCGCCGCGTGCGACGCGGCTCGTCGGAAGCTCTCCGGTGTACACCTTGCCGACCGAGCGCAAGACCTTCGGCTCGAATCGTCCTGCGCCGAACGTGTCTTCGGCGATGACCGCGTAGCCGTCCATCGCCGCCCGGTCGAACGGAGGGACGTCGAACGCCGCCAACGTCTCGGCCGCAAGAACCCGTCCGCTCGCATCGCGGATCGGGAGACGTTCGATGCGCTCGATCGGCGTCGCCGCATCACGAATCAGGGCCATCGCTTCGTCGAGCGGCAGCGTCTCGCGAATCGGCCGCATGATCGTCATCGTCTCAACTCCCGCACCACGTGGCCGATCTCTGGAAGAATCAGCTTCGTCATCCCGAGGGTGACGGCATGCTGCGATCCGGGCAGCGTGAAGATGGCCGTACGTCCGATCGCGCCGGCACAGACGCGCGTCAGCATGGCCGCCGATCCGATTTCCTCGAAACTCAGGACGCGGAACAGCTCGCCGAACCCGTCGAGCTGTTTCTCGAGAAGTCCTGCCACGGCTTCGTAGGTGCTGTCGCGCGACGTGATGCCGGTGCCGCCGGTCGTGATCACGACGTCGGCGCCGGGGGCGTTGGCGATGATCGCGTGACACACGGCGTCGGGGTCGTCCTTCACCAGCGCCCGCCCCATGATCACGTGTCCCGCTGAGGCCAGGAGCCCGACGATCGTGTCCCCGCTCACGTCGTCATTTTCGGTGCGCGTGTCGCTGATCGTCAGCACGTAGCAGCGGACACTCGCCGGCGCCGTTCTGCGATGCTGCTCGGTGGACACCCGGTGATTATAGATAGAATGACCGCAATGCTCCGGAATGCCACGCTCGCAGCGCTCGCGCTGATCGCTCTATCCTCCCTGCCAGGCGCGCAGGGGACGCGACCGTTCGACAGGGACGCGGAGAAGTGGGTGCAGTCCACGCTCAGCAGGCTGTCGGTCGACGAGAAAGTCGGGCAGATGATCGTCTCCTCGTTCCAGACCAGCTTCATGAGCACCGACTCCAGCGAGTTCGACGAGCTCGTGAAGGCCGTGCATCAGTACAAGGTCGGCGGCTTTCACGTCTTCGGCGGGACAGAGCGCGTCCCGCAGGTTCTGCTCAATCCCACCTACGGCGCCGTCACGCTCGGTCAGCCGCTCGAAGCCGCGTCGATTGTCAATCGGCTCCAGGCGATCTCGCCGCTTCCGCTGCTGAATACGGCGGACTTCGAAGCGGGAGTTGGCTTCCGCATCGCCGGCGCGACCGCCTTTCCGCGGCTGATGGCGTTCGGCGCAGCGCGCGAGGAGCGCCTCGCGCACGAGGCCGGACGGATCACGGGAGAGGAAGCCCGCGCCCTCGGCGTACACGTGAACTTCGCCCCCGTGGTGGACGTCAACAACAACCCGCGCAATCCAGTGATCAACACGAGGTCGTACGGAGAGGATCCGCAACTGGTCGGCCGGCTCGCGGCGGCGTACGTGCGCGGGCTCCAGTCGGCTGGCGTCTCGGCAACGCTCAAGCATTTCCCCGGGCATGGCGACACGGACGTCGACTCCCATCTCGGCCTGCCGATCATCCGTCATCCGAGGGAACGCCTCGATCAGATGGAGCTGCCGCCGTTTCGTGCCGGAATCGCCGCGGGGGCCGACGCGGTGATGACGGCGCACATCGAGATGCCCGCGCTGGATCCTGCCCCGAAGACACCCACGACGCTGAGTCAGCCCATCGTCCAGGGCCTGCTTCGCAAGGATCTGGGCTTCGGCGGTCTCATCTACACCGACTCGATGGGGATGGCCGGCGTCACGGCCATCTACAGCGCGGGTGAGGCCGCGGTCCGCGCCATCGCAGCAGGCAACGACGTCGTGCTGCACTCGCCGGACGATGGGGCCGCGTTTGCGGCGCTTCGTGACGCCGTCAAGGCGGGGCGGATCCCGGAGGCGCAGGTGAACCGCTCGGTTGAGCGGATCCTGCGAGCCAAGGCGCGCGCCGGGCTGCACCGCAACAGGCTCGTGAACCTCGATGCGATTGCCACCGTGCTCGGCACCCGGCGCAATCAGGCGGTTGCCGATGAAGTGAGCCAGCGGTCGATTACGCTCGTCCGCGACGAGAAGAACCTCGTGCCGATGAAGGTCGCACGCGACGCGCAGGTCCTCTATCTGTCGGTGCTGGACTTTCCGTCCAACTGGCGCATCGCGGCGCCGAGCCGGACGTTCATTCCGGAACTGCGGAAGCGGTGGCCGAACGTGACGTCGGTCGAGTTGTCGGATCGCACGTCGGCGTCAGAGATCGAGCTGGTGCGCGCGATGGCGCCGCGGTACGACGCCGTGGTGGCGTCCGTGTTCGTGCGTGCGGGCTCCGCGAGCGGGCGCATGGATCTTGCGCTTCCACTGCAGCGGCTCCTGGTCGATCTCGCCCGCCGGCGTCCGCTCGTCACGGTGTTTTTCGGCAATCCGTACGTGGCGACTTTCATGCCCGACCTGCCGGCCATCATGCTCACGTACGACTTCCACGATCGTGCGGAAGCGTCCGCCGTGCGCGCGCTCGCGGGTGAAGCGGCGATCGGCGGACGTTTGCCGATCGAGCTGCCGGGTCTGGCGAAGGTGGGGTCGGGTCTCGACAGGGCCGTGGCCGCATCGACCGCTGCGAAGTGATCTGATATATTCGAAGTTTCGCGCCAGCCTCCGCTCCATCGAGCTACGGCCTGGCAGGCCCTTTCGCGCCCTTAGCTCAGTTGGATAGAGCGTCTGGCTACGAACCAGGAGGTCGCAAGTTCGAGTCTTGCAGGGCGC
>Ga0136617_10001240_pt1 | contig 22502 bp, 21 predicted proteins | sample AntDrymUQ3222106_2_FD_129672 | JGI IMG/M metagenome (GOLD analysis project Ga0136617, IMG submission 129672) | Polar desert sand microbial communities from Dry Valleys, Antarctica - metaG UQ322 (21.06) | ecosystem: Environmental > Terrestrial > Soil > Desert | place: Antarctica: Dry Valley...
CCCGCGCCGGTCAGGAAGCCGACAAGGACGAAGAGGGGCAGGGAGCCCAGTCGCGTGTCGACGAAGTACCCGACACCCACGCCCGCCAGAGTCGTGACCAGGAGCACGATCCCGATTTCGGAGAAGAGGGCGAGATAGGCCCCAGCCCGACCGGGCTCGATCACGGGCGACCTGACAAAGCGGCGGGAGTATAGCAGAGGGTCTGTCGCGGGTCCGCCGCGAAACGGGGGTCGCGTTGGGCCGGAGGAGGCCCCCGAGGAGCCGGCTTGCGCCGGACGCGCGTAACCAGCAGGGCAAGGGCACGTCAGGTAGCCGGGACGCCGAATTCTTGCGTCCGACGCCAGGAATTCGCGCAGCGTGGTGGCGAAGGGCACGCTTCTTGCGCGTGGCGCAACGCCTCGACCGGCGCTGGGTCTGCGGTGTCGGATACGTGCGCCCCACGCAACGCCGGTCGGATTCTTGCGTGGGGGGCAAGGGCGGGGACGGGGGCCGGGTTTGCCGCCTCCACGAGTGCCCGGGCCAATCTCACGGCAGGAAGCTCGGCAGGATCGGAGGCAGCGTCGGTTCCGATGTGGGTGGCGGCGGGCTGGGCGTCGGTGGCGTGGGTGTCGGTGGCCGTGGCGTCGCCGTGGGCGAAGGCGTTGGCGGGGGCGTCGGGTTGGGCGTGGGACGCGGGGTTGGTGGGGGCGTCGGCGGCACTGGCGTGGGGGGCCTCGGCGTGGGCGGACGGGTGGGGCGGGGCGTCGGGAAGAGCGACGGGCGGAGGGTGAAGATGGCGCCGCTGGGCGCGTGCTGGGCGGCAGGATAGGGGGCGACCGTCGGAGCCGACTCAAGCGATGGGACCGGCGTGGGCGCGGGGCTGGGGCTGGGGCTGGGTCCCAGGTTGAGCGTTGGCGACGGCTCCGGACTGGCCACCGGTGCAGTGCTCGCCAGCGGCGTGACCGGCGCAGCCGTCGGCGCGTCCGGGCTCGGCGGCCCGTCGGACGGCGTGGGATCGACGATCGCCTCGCGCGCCGGCGGCTTGTCCGTGGCGCTCAGGACATCGCCCTGCGGCGGCAGCACCGCGACCGCGACCAGCGCTACCCCGGCGAGGGTCATCAGGACCGCGGCCACGTCGGGCAGCGGCCGGCCGGCCCAGGGCGGGCCTGGCGCGGGCCGGATCCGACGGCGCTCGACCCGTGTCCGCGCCGCCCTCGTTGCTGCCTCGGCGTCCAGCTCTTCGGGCAGGTCGGGCGACCCGCTCCACACGGTTGGATCGCCGGACACGACGATCCGGGTGGGCCGTATCGGGCGGCGACCGGGATCGGGCGGCATCGGGCGGACGGTCGGCTCGGGCGGCGTCTGCCGGTCGGTTCGGCCAGCGTCGAACGGGTTGTGGGACACGGTGCTCCAGGCGGCGGAAGGGCGCCTAGGCTAGCACCGGATCGCTCCGATCCCTATTCGTCCCCTCAGCGCGGACCCTCGCCGCGGTCGCCGTCGCCGTACGACTCGGCCTCCAGCCCGCTGTCGCTGAAGCCGCCCCACGCGAGCACGAACAGGACCGCGCCGGTCGCCACGAACACGCCGAGGAACGCATACACCTGGTTGGCCCCGCTCAGGACGAGCGACAGCACGCCCAGGGCTCCGCAGATGCCGTAGATGAGGATCACGGTCTGGCGGTGCGACAGCCCCAGGTCGAGCAGTCGATGGTGGATGTGGCCGCGATCCGGCGTGAACGGCGAGCGGCCCGCAGCCGCCCGCCGGACGATGATGAAGAACGTGTCCAGGATCGGCACGCCCAGGACGAGCAGCGCGACCGCCACCTTGGCCGTGCCCAGGATCGACAGGATGGCCAGCGTGTAGCCAACGAACATCGTGCCACTCGTCCCGATGAAGATCGCCGCCGGGTGGAAGTTCCAGCGCAGGAATCCCAGCAACGCGCCGGCCAGCGCGAAGCACAGCACGGCCACGAACGGCTGGTTGATCTGGGTGGTGAGGCTGATGACCCCCAGCGTGATGGCCGCGATGACCGCGATCCCGGACGACAGGCCGTCGAGCCCGTCGATGAAGTTCATGCTGTTGATCATCCCCAGGATCCAGAGCATCGTGAACCCGGCAGCGAACGGCCCGTCGAACGAGATGAGGCCGGCCCCGAACGGGTTGTTGATGAACGAGATCCCGAAGCCGAGGGCGACCGCTCCACCGGCCAGTCCGAGCTGACCGACGAACTGCCACCGGGCGCGCAGGTCGAAGTAGTCGTCGATGGCACCCAGCGTCACCGCCAGCGCTCCGCCGGCAAGCAGCGCCACGAGCTGGCCGGCGTCGAGCGCCGCGGGCGTCGGAAGCAGCTCGAACCGGTCGTTGATCGCCACGAGCGCGGTCGCGACCGCGACGAACGCCAGGGCCACTGCGACGCCGCCGCCACGCGGCACGGGCAGGCGGTTGACCCGGCGGGCGTTGGGTCGATCGAGCACGCCGAGCCGGATGGCGCGGCCGCGGATCAGGGGAGTCAGCAGGAACGAGACCGCGGCCGCGACGACGAGCGCCACGACCAGCAGCGGGACCGCATCGTCGGCAGCGGCCCCGAATCTCACGAGTCGGGCAAACCCGGCACGGGGAAGCGGCTCACGATGCCGGCCACCTCTCCGGAGAGCCGGCGGCCCGCCGCGGGATCGTCACGCTGGGCGATCGCCTCGAAGATCAGCCGCCCGATGGCGCGCATCTCGTCCGCGCCCATGCCCCGGGTCGTGACTGCCGGCGTGCCCACGCGGATCCCCGAGGCGACGTTGGCCGGGTTGGCGTCGAACGGAATGGCGTTCTTGTTGACGGTGATGCCGACCGCGTCGAGGAGCTGCTCCGCCTCCATCCCGGTGACCCCCAGCGGCGTCACGTCGACAAGCACCAGGTGGTTGTCCGTCCCGCCGGACACGACCCGCGCGCCGTGGCCGGCCAGCGTCTCGGCCAGGAGGCGGGCGTTGTCGATGGTCCGCTGCTGATCCGCCCGGAAGTCATCGCCGGCAGCGAGCAGGAGGGCCACGGCCTTGGCCGCGACGACATGCATGAGCGGTCCGCCCTGGACCCCCGGGAAGACGGTCTTGTCGACGGTCGCCGCGAGCGACCCCTTGATCGACGGGTAGCGCGCTGCGTCGATCCCGGCCGGCAGATCGTGCCGGGCGAAGATGAGCCCGCCGCGCGGCCCGCGCAGCGTTTTGTGGGTGGTCGTCGTGACGATGTCAGCGTGGGGAAACGGCGAGGGGTGGACGCCGGCGGCCACGAGGCCGGCGAAATGGGCCATGTCGACGAACAGCAGCGCGCCCACGCCGTGGGCGATGGCCGCCAGCCGTTCGAAGTCCCAGATCCGCGGATAGGCCGAGGCACCGGCGACGATCAGCTTCGGTCGGGTCGCGCTGGCGATCCGCTCCAGTTCCTCGAGATCGATCCGCTCCGTCTCGCGGTCGACGCCGTACGAGCTGACCTCGTACAGGCGGCCGCTGAAGTTGAGCTTCATCCCGTGGGTCAGGTGCCCACCCTGGTCGAGCTTCATGCCCAGGATCCGATCGCCCGGCACGAGCACGCTGAAGTAGGCGGCCATGTTGGCCTGGGCGCCCGAGTGGGGCTGGACGTTGACGTGCTCGCTGCCCGCGAACAGGGCGAGGGCGCGGCTCTGGGCGAGCGTCTCGACAACGTCGACGTGCTCGCAGCCGCCGTAGTAGCGCTTGCCGGGCAACCCCTCGGCGTACTTGTTGGTGAGCCAGGAGCCCTGGGCCTCCATCACGGCGCCGAAGGTGTAGTTCTCCGAGGCGATAAGCTCGATCTTGTCGTGCTGCCGGTGGCGCTCGGCCTCCATCGCCGCCCAGAGCTCCGGGTCAACCTCGGCCAGGCTGGTCCAGCCGAGGCCACGGGCGTGGGTTAGCGTCATCCGTCGCTCCTTCCGGTGGCGTGGGCGAGCTGACCGCCGACCGACCGTATCTTCCCACGTTGCCCGCTGGCACTCGCCGGGGCCGACCGCCGCTTCACTCGCTCAGGCCAGGTCGTGGGCGAGGCCCGCCTCGTCGAGGATCGCCGCGATCCGAGCTGGGTCGATCGCGCCGGCGCGGAGCAGCCGGGGCCGCTCGGCCGTGCAGTCGATGACCGTCGAGGCCGGCCCGCCGGCTGCCGGGCCGCCGTCAAGCACGAGATCGATGCCGTCGCCGAGCTCGTCCGCGATGGCCTGCGGGTCGGCTGGCTGCGCGCGGCCGGAGATGTTGGCCGACGTCGTGGGCATCGGGCCCACCGCCCCGGCCAGCACGCGCGGCGACGGGTGATCCGGAGCCCGCAGCCCGATCGTTGGGATCCCGGCGGTCAGGGCGGCCGGGAGCTGGACGCCGGGCTGGCGCGGCACGACCAGGGTGAGCCCGCCCGGCCAGAAGGCATCGGCCAGCCGCCGCGCCGCCGCGCCGAGGACCCCGATCCGCGCCGCCTGACCCTGCTCGGCGAGCAGCAGCATGATCGCCCGGTCCGCCGGCCGGGACTTGGCGGTGAACAGCCGCTCGACGCCGCCGCGCGCGGCGAGATCGCAGGCGATCCCGTAAACCGTGTCCGTCGGCAGCGCCACGATTCCGCCGGCGCGCAGCACGTCGATCGCCGCGGCACGGCCACGGGCATCGTCGCGCAGGATCGGCGGCCGGGCCACTACCCGTTCCCGCGCTCGATGCGGGCCACCCGCGGATGCCCGGCGAGGTCCGGCTCCACGCGGCACGTCCAGCCCGGCAGCCGCTCCCCGACGAGGTGCTGGATGGCGGCGTCCTGGTCCGATCCAATCTCCAGCAGCCCCACGCCGCCGGTCGCGAGGGCCTCGGGCAGCCGTTCGACCAGGCGCCCGATGACCGCCAGCCCGTCGGCCCCCCCGTCGAGCGCCGCGCGGGGCTCGAACGACGCCGCGACCGGCAGCGTCGCGACGGCCCCGGTGGGGACATACGGCAGGTTGGCGAGCACCAGGTCCCACGGCATCACCACGACCGGCGGGAGCAGGTCGGCCTCGAGGAACAGGATCCGGTCGCCCACAGAGTGGCCAACGGCGTTCTCGCGGGCGAGGTCCAGCGCGTCCGGGGCGTCATCGGTGGCGATGATCTCGACCTCGCCGGCGATCCCGCGGTTGCGCAGCGCGACGGCGAGCGCGACCGCCACGGTGCCGCCGCCGGTGCCCACGTCGATCACCCGCAGCGCCGGAGCATCCGCGCGGCGCGGCGCGACGGTCAGGCGGCGCAGGACGTCCCGCTCGGCGAGCTCGACGAGGCGCTCGGTTTCCGGTCGCGGGATCAGTGCCCGCGGATCGGCCGCGAACGCGAGCCCGTAGAACTCCTTGAAGCCGCGGATGTAGGCGACCGGCTCGCCCCGCTCGCGCCGGGCCAGATCGGCCTCGAAGCGCTCGGCGGCGCCGTCCCCGACCGGCGCGGCCGGATGCGCGACGATCACCGTCCGGTCGGCCCCGATGGCGTGGCCCAGCAGCAGCTCGGCGTCGAGCCGGGCCGTCTCGGACCCGGAGGCTCGCAGGCGTGCGGTGCCGGCCCGGATCAGCTCCTCGACCGTGGCCACCTGCGGCTAGAGCCGGATCGTGACCGAGACGTCCCCGAACTTGCGGAGCACCTCGGCGCTGGTCGTCCCGCGCCAGCCGTGGAAGAGCAGGTTCACGGACGCTTCACCCACCTGGAGGTCCTCGATGTCGACGCGCTTCAGGAAACGCGGCAGCTGCGGCCGGAACAGCTCGAGCTCGCCGCGCTCGGCATGCGCCTGGAGGCCGAGCATCGTCTGCAGGAAGAGGAACGGCGCCGCGGCCGCCCATGCCTGCGGCGAGCACGCCACCGGGTACGGGACCGGGAGCGGCGAGGTGTCGCGATCGAAGCCGCAGAACAGCTCGGGCAGCCGGAACTCCGGGAAGCGCTGGGCCGCCTCGAACACACTGCCGACGAGGCGGTTCGCCTCCTCGTGGAATCCGTACCGCTTCAGGCCCGCGCCGATCAGCGCCGTGTCATGCGGCCAGACCGTCCCGGTGTGGTAGCCGATGGGGTTGTAACCCGGCTGGTGGGCCGCGTACGTCCGGATCCCCCAGCCGGAGAACAGGTCCGATGAGAGCAGCCGGTCGGCGACCAGCCGGGCCCGCGCCGGCGAGACGATGCCGGTCCACAGGCACTGCCCCGCGTTCGACCCGATCGCGTCCGTCTGGCGCTTGCGGCCGTCCAGGGCCATGGCGTAGTAGCCCTGGTCCGGCACCCAGAAGGCCGCTTCGAACTGCACGCGCAGCGTCTCGGCGGCGGCCCGCAGCCGCGCCGCGAGCGGCTCCTCTCCGCGCATCGCCGCCAGACCGGCCAGGCCCAGCTTGGCCCGGTACACGTAGCCCTGGACCTCGGCCAGCGCGATCGGCGGCTCGACGAGCCGCCCGTGCCGATCGCGCATCGAGTCGTGCGAGTCCTTCCAGCCCTGGTTGACCAGCCCGCGTTCCGTCCGGCGGCGGTACTCGACGAACCCGTCGCCGTCGGCATCGCCCCAGCGGTCGATCCACTCCAGCGCGGCCAACGCGTTGGGCCAGAGACCATCGACCATCGCCCGGTCGCCGGTCCACGCGAAGGCCTCGGCCAGCAGGATGAGCCACAGCGGCGTCGCGTCGACGCTGCCGTAGTACGGCCGGAACGGCAGCTCGCCGGTCGCTGCCATCTCGCCGGTCCGGAGCTCGTGCAGGATCTTGCCCGGCTCGGCATCCCGCTCGTCGTCGATCTCGGTCGCCTGGCGGGCGGCGAGGACGGCCAGGGTCTCGACCGCCAGCTTCGGACGGAAGGCGACCATCTCGAGCGCGGTGATGATCGCGTCGCGCCCGAACAGGGTGGCGAACCAGGGCACGCCGGCCGCGATGTAGCGCTCGCCCTCGGACGGGCCGTCGTTGACGAGGAGCCGCAGGTCGTTGAGCCCGCGCTGGACCGTGAGGTTGAAGAGCTCGTGATCGGTCTGGACCTTGGCCGTGCCCTGCGTCCATGCGTGGTAGGCGCCGGTCCCGTCGTCGGCGCTGACCCGAGGCGGCTGGGGGAAGAGGTCGGCGGGCGGGCTGGCCGGATCGCCGGTCGCCCAGACGACCCACGACAGCTCGCGCCGGCCGCCGGGTGGCAGCTCGAACGACCAGCACAGCTCGACCCAGCCCGGTTGGGCGTCGCCGTGCGGCGCCCCAAGCCGGACGTCCGCCGGGACGTCGCTGAACGCGAGATGGGTCGCCCGTCGCCGGCCGTCGAGCCCGTCGTAGCGGAACGTCACGCGGGAACCGAGAACGGCCACCGGCAGCACGTCGCCGCGCACCCGTCGGGGGTAGCCGCGCACCTCGAAGATGTCCGCCGAGTCGTTGGCCAGCCCGAGCTCCACCTCGACCGTCTCGGCGTGCTCGGCGTGGTTGACGATCTCGAGCCGCTCCTCGAGCGCGTCGCCGGTCAGCAGCCGCGAACGGGCGATCCCCAGCTTGCGGCTAGCCAGATCGTCCTGGGCGCCACGCTTCGAGCCGGGGTTCCGCTCGATGCTGGGGTTGGTGAGGTGGATCGTGCCCCTGAAGTTGCCACCGGCCGAGCCCCGGAGCAGCACGGGTCGGGCGCCGCCCACCCGAAGCACCTCCGAGGACAGGATCCGGGTATCCCCGAGGTACAGGCCCAGGCCGCGTGAATCCGGGTGGATGTCGCCGAACGGGTCCGTCAGGAGGAACAGGTTCTCGTGCTTGAGGACCTGGACGGAGCCCAGGTCCGTGGCCACCTCGATGGGCCCGCTGCGGGGCTCGAGGAAGCGGATCTCCGTCCTGCCGGCGCCTGCCGGCCGGCGTTCAGCCGCGCTCGCCATCGGTCTCGCCCAGCGACGCGAGCTGCTCGGCCTGATCGGCCATCACCAGCGCGTCGATGAGATCGTCGAGGTCACCGTCGAGCACCGCCGGCAGATTGTGGACGGTCCGCCCGATGCGGTGATCGGTCACCCGGTCCTGGGCGAAGTTGTACGTCCGGACCTTGTCCGACCGGTCCCCGCCCCCAACCATCAGGCGGCGCGTCGCCGAGTTGGCCTCGCGCTGGCGGGTCAGCTCGAGGTCGTACAGGCGCGAGCGCAACACGGACATGGCCTTGGCCTTGTTCTTGTGCTGGCTCTTCTCGTCCTGGATCTCGACGACCAGCCCGCTCGGCAGGTGGGTGATACGGACCGCCGAGTCGGTGGTGTTGACCGACTGCCCGCCCGGCCCCGAGGAGCGCTTGACGTCGATCCGCAGGTCGCGGACCTCGTCGATCTCGATCTCCACGTCGTCGGCCCGGGGCATCACGACGACGGTCACGGTCGAGGTGTGTACGCGGCCGGACGATTCGGTCGCCGGCACGCGCTGGACGCGGTGGACACCACCCTCGAACTTGAGCCGGCTGTACGCCCCGTCGCCGTGGATCTGCGCGATGGCCTCCTTCGTCCCGCCGATGCCGGTCTCGTTGAGGCTCAGCATCTCGGGCTGGAAGCGGTGTCGCTCGGCGTAGCGGAGGTACATCCGGAGCAGCTCGGTGCCGAAGAGTGCCGCCTCGTCGCCGCCGGCGCCCGCCCGGATCTCCATGATCACGTCACGGTCGTCGTTGGGGTCGCGGGGCAGGAGCAGGACGTGCAGCTCCTCGAGCAGCCGCTCCTCATCCGCGACGAGCCGGTCGACCTCCTCGCTGGCCATCGAGCGCATCTCCTCGTCCGCGTCACCCTCGCGCAGCTCGCGTGCGCCGGCCAGCTCGGTCCGCGTCTCGCCCAGCCGGCGATACGCCTCGACGACCGGCTCGAGACGGGCCAGCTCCTTGCCCAGCCGACGGAGCGAGCCCGGATCCGTGGAGGTCTCGGGCCGTGACAGGTCGGCCTGGATGGCGTCGTACTGGCGGGCGACGTCCTCGAGCCTGGCGTCGAGCCCGATCATGCCCCTGGGAGCGGCGGGTCGATCGAGACCGGCGCGGCCGCCTCGGCGTCGCCCGCGACGGCGCGCCGGCCGCCGGCCGGGTGGCCCTTGCCCGGCAGCTCGAGGACGTGACGCTCCAATGCGCCCGAGCCGGCGGGGAGCGCCTGGCCGTCCGCCTTGAGCGCCTCCTCCATCGAGACGATGGCCACCTCGATCATGTCCGGCGTGGGCTGCTTGGTCGTGATCATCTGGACCAGGATGCCCGGGTACATGATCGCCTTGACGATGGGGTTGGTCCGGAACTTCGAGCCGAGACGAAGCACCTCGTAGCCCACCGCCGCGAGCACCGGGATCAGCACGAACCGGCTGGCAACCATGATCACAGGCTCCTGCTTGCCCACGATCGAGAAGGCAATGATCGACAGCGCGATGAGGACCACCAGGAACTCCGTGCCGCAGCGCGGATGGGCGGTCGGATGGCGGTTGATCGCTTCGGCGACCAGCGGATCGCCCGCCTCGAGCGCGTGGATAGTCTTGTGCTCCGCGCCGTGGTACTGGAAGACCCGATGGACGTCCGGCATGCGCGAGATCACGGTGAGATAGCCCAGGAAGATCGCGACCTGGACGAGGCCCTCGACGAGCGGCTGCGCGAAGCTGCTGCTGCCGCTGGCGATGACGGTCGAGAGCAGCAACGGGAGGAGGAAGAACAGCCCGATCCCGACGGTGAGCGTGATGGCGAGCATCAGCGCGATCGCGCCCTTTCCGAGCTCGACGTCGTCCTCCTCGGCCTGGAGGCTTGCGCTGCGGACGAGCCAGCGGGTGCCGACGAAGAGGGTCTCGTACAGGACGACGAGCCCGCGGATGAACGGCAGACGGGCGGATCGGCTGCCATGGAAGCCGGAGTCGAGCCGCTCCGTCGAGAACACGATGCGGCCGTCCGGGTGGCGCAGGGCCACGGCGATGGCGTCTCGGCCGCGCATCATGACGCCCTCGATCAGCGCCTGACCGCCGTAGTTGTACCGGGGCATGAGGGGAGTCTAATCCTCAGGCGGATGGCGCACGGACCGCCGCTCCGTCGAGGCTAGGTCCGGACCTGGCGCTCGAGCCGGCGCTGGAACCGCTCGACCTGGCCGGCCGTGTCGATGATCGTCTGCTTCCCGGTGAAGAACGGGTGGCAATTGCTGCAGACGTCGACGCGCAGCTCCGGGCGGGTCGAGCCAACCGTCCATTCGGTCCCGCAGGAGCCGCAATGGACCTTGGCCTCGTGATACTTGGGATGGATTTCGGGCTTCACGGGATCTCCTCGGCGCCGTCCGCGCGGGTCGCTGCCCGCCGGTGGTCGCCGTAGCGCTGGCTCAGGCCTCGGCGGCGACCGGGGCGCTGGATTCGTCGGTTGCTGTGGCGGTGCTGGGCTGCGTTTCCGTGATCGGCACGACCCGGATGCGCTTGCGCGTCTTCGTTGCATGCTCAAACCGGACGCGACCCGTCACCGTGGCGAAGACGGTGTAGTCGTGGCCCAGCCCGGTGCCAGTCCCCGACAGGAACGTCTGGCCGCGCTGGCGGACGATGATCGATCCGGCCGGGACGAGCTGACCGTCGCCGGCCTTCACGCCCAGACGCTGGCCAACGCTGTCGCGCCCGTTCTTGGAGCTCGAGCCGGCTTTCTTGTGTGCCATCGCGCGCTATCCGTCCTTCTTCTCGCGGCCGCGCTTCGGGGCCGGCTTGTCTGCTTGCTCCTCGGCGGTGGCGTCGGTGTCGGTGGCATCGGTGGCGTCATCGGCGTCGGCCGCCCGAGCACGCTTCCGCGGGGTGGCCGTCGCCTCGTCGCTCTTGGCGGTTCCCGCCTCGTCCTTCGTCGCTGCATCGTCCTTGGTCGCCGTCGTTCCGGTCTTCGCGGTCGCGCTGGCCTTCGCGGTCGCGCCGGACTTCGCGGTCGCACCGCGCGCCGGCTTGGCCTCGGACTTGCTGGCGAGCCTGGCCGCGAGCTCGGCGTCGGCGGCCGCCTGACGCGCGGCTGCTTCCTCGAGCCGCTGCCGCTCGGTCACTGCTTCGTTCTCCGCCTTGCGGTTCTCTTCGGCCGCACTCCGGCCATTGAGCTTCACGTCGGTGATGCGCAGCACGAGGTGGTCCTGCCGGTGGCCCTTCTTGACCCGGGTCCGGGCCTTGGGCCGGTACTTGAACACGATCAGCTTCTCGCCCCGAGCATGCCTGACGACCTCGGCCTCCACGGCCGCGGCGGCCACCACCGGCCGCCCGATCGACGTCGCGTCGCCGTCCCCGACCAGCAGGACCCGATCGAACGTGACGCTCTGACCGTCCTCGACGTCGAGCAGGTCGACCTGAAGCTCCGTGCCGACCTCGACGCGATACTGCTTTCCGCCGGTCTCGATGACTGCGTACATGGGTCCTCTGGGGATCTGGGCCTGGCCCCGCGCGAACGCTTGGCGGACCGGCTGACGGACACGTAGAAGCGGCTCCGGGGGTCCGAAGACGCGAAGGCGGAGTGTACGCAGCGGCGGCCGACGACGTCAAACGCGCCGTCGGCCGCTGTTGATGGGCTGAGACTCTGTCACCCCGGATGCCAGCCCCGTCGGCCTGGCGGATCGCGGAGGTGTTCAACCCCGGCGCCTCCAAAGTGACCGTCGTGCGCTACGGCCTTGGCGCGGGGGCTCCCACTACGTTAGTTGACACTAACGTAAGGCACACCTAACATAGCCGGGCATGGATGCCGTCCTGCACGCCCTGGCCGAGCCTCGACGCCGCGCGATCCTCGGGCTGATCCGCGATCGGGAGCGTGCCGCCGGCGAGATCGCCGCATCCTTCGACGTGACACGTCCCGCGATCTCGCAGCATCTGGCCGTCCTGCGGCTGGCCGGACTGGTCACGGAGCGGCGCGAGGGCGCACGACGGCTCTATCGCGCACGTCCCGAGGGAGCAGCCGAGCTGTCGCGCTGGCTCGATGCGTTCTGGGACGACCACCTCGACCGGCTCCGATATGCCGTCGAGCAGGAGGAGCACCGTGGAGCCCATCACCGAACCAGTTGACGCCACCGTCATCGAGCGCCGCATCCGGATCGAGTCGGACCACGACACCGTTTTCAAGTACTGGGTCGAGCCGGCGCGGCTGATCCGCTGGATGGGCCGGAGCGCCACGCTCGAGGCGCACGTCGGAGGCCTGTTCCGCGTCGACTACAACGGGACGGACATCGTGAGGGGCGAGTTCGTCGAGGTCGATCGGCCGCACCGTTTGGTGATCTCGTGGGGTTGGGAGGCGCCCGGCGATAGCGTCCCGCCCGGCGCAAGTCGCGTGGAGGTGACCTTCGTCGAAGAGAGTGGTGGAACGGTCGTGACTGTCCGCCACCTGAACCTGCCCGACGACTCGCGGGCCAGTCACGCCGAGGGCTGGGACCACTTCCTGCCCAATCTGCCGGGTGCCGTGGCCGCCGGATGACCCGGTCCACCCGGCTCGGCGTCAGGCGTCCAGGATCAGCCGCTCCCTGACAACGGAGCCGACGAGGATCGGGGCGCCACGCAAGTCCGCGAGCGCCGCCAGCACCTCGTCCGGCCGGCCGGTGCCACGGTCCTGCTGAAACAGGGTCCGGATCAGGAGCAGGGGAGGCGGACCCGGTTGCAGAAGGATGTCGTCCACGAGCGGCCGCAGGTCGTAGCGGACCGTCCCCGACCCTCGTGCCCGCTCGCGCTCAAGGCGCGGCGCCGCGAGGAAGCGTGCGGCCGCCTCACCGATGGACCCATGCTGTTGAGCTGTCTCGAGGAGCGGAATCGCGTACACGGCCGCCCTGATCGTGGCCGCGAGCGCGGGCGCGCCCAGCCAGACGTCATCCAACCGTACGAGGTCGGTTCCGGCGGGCATGGTCGGCAGGAGCCGCTCTCGTACCCACCACGCAGGTCGCCGCTCGGACAGCAACAGGTCGGCTACCTCGGCGCGACACGCGATGCCGGCGGGCAGCGGCGCCGCAAACGTCAGGGGGCCCTTGGGGCGACCGGCAGACCTTGGGAGCGGCAGATCAGCGATGACCAGGACCGCGAGCCACGCGTCGACGATCTCCCGGTGCGTGCGCCGGAGCGGATCCTCCGCGCGGGCGAACGTAAGGCGCCAGCGCTGCCGGGGCTCGATCGGCATCAGCTGGGATCGCTCGTCGAGCGGCGGCGCGGGGTCCTTTGGCAAGTCCGCGGCGGCCTCCACCGACGGATTGGGCTCCAGATCGGCTGGCCGGTCGCGTCGGAGAGACGGCCCACCCACGTCTGCTAGTCTGCCCCACGATGGACGAGTCCGCCGGGCCCGATCGCCTGTCGGCCGCGCGAGACAGCCCCGTCGCCGTGGCCGGTCCCGTTCCCCCGCTGCGACCAGACGTTGCCCGCCTGCGAGCCCCCACGCCGCGCGTGGCGCTGCTCATCGTTGCGGCGGTCGTCGTCGGATGTCTCCTGTACCTCGGGCGCGAGGCGGTCGGTCCCTTCATCGTCGGGCTGCTCATCGTGTATCTCGTCCACCCACTCGTGGAGCGGCTCACGCGGTTCCGCCTGCCTCGATGGATTGCGGTGCTGATCGTGTACGTCGTGACGACGTTCGTTTTGGTGCAGGCGATCTCATTCCTGATCCGTCCACTCGTGGAGCAGGTCAGGACGTTCGCGACGGATCTGCCCGCGATCCTCAGCCAGGCGCAGGAGATGTACCGGGGCGTGGACCTTCCGCCTGCCCTCCGCGAGGCCGTCGATGGCTGGATCGCCAGCATCAGCCAGGGATCGGATGGCGGGGGGTTCGACCCCAGCATCTTCCTTCCCGTCGTCAACCTCACCGCTGGGTTCCTCAGCGGAATCTTTGGGTACATCATCATCCCTGTGTGGGCGTTCTACCTGCTCAAGGACCGCCCACACCTGACTGCAGCCTTCGATCGGACCCTCCCGGCTGCCTGGCGCGTGGACGTGTGGGAGATCGTCCGGATCGTCGAGCGCGTCTTCGGTCAGTGGGTTCGCGGCCAGCTGTTCCTCGGTGTCACTGTCGGCGTGGCGACGTTCGTGGGCTTGCTGATCCTCAACATGACCATCGATCCGATCTTCGGCCGGTTCGCCCTGCTGCTGGCTGTCAGTAGCGGGATCCTCGAGCTGCTTCCGATCATCGGCCCGATCATCGCGGCCATTCCGGCTGTCCTGCTAGCCCTCACCGCGGGACCGGAGGCAGCCCTCGCGGTGCTGATCCTCTATTTCCTCGTGCAACAGGTCGAGAACAACGTCCTCGTTCCGAAGATCCAGGGTGACGCGGTCGAGCTCCATCCCAGCGCCGTGATGTTCTCCTTGGTCGTCGGTGGCGCCATCGCCGGACTGCTGGGCGCGATTCTCGCGCTCCCGATCACGGCGGCCGGGCGCGACGTCTACCGCTACCTCTTCCATCGCCTGTCGGATGAGCCGCCGGCTCACGCTTCCAGAGCGGTCCGGGATCCAGCTAAAGCGCGGCAGGAGCAGGAGTCGATGGCCACAGGAACGGTGGACGCTTCGTCGGAGGCTCAGGTCAGTCGTCGGGACGCGGCTCCAGCGCCAGTGGACTCGTGAGCGACGATCCGTACAAGACGCTCCAGGTCGACCCTGAGGCCGACCCGGAGGTCATCCAGGCCGCATACCGGCGGCTCGCCAGGAAGTACCACCCGGACGTCGCGGCGGTGCCGGACGCGGCCACGCGGATGGCCGCCATCAATCGCGCCTGGGCGGTGGTCGGCGATGCAGCGCGGCGAGCAGCCCACGACAGTGAGCAGTCGTCGAGACGGCTCGTCACAGAGACGGGTCGAGCTGCTAGCCCAGGCGGGTCGTCGCCCGACTCGGCGCCGCCTTCGGGTGGGCCATCCCGACGCGAGCCCGAGACGGTGTCGCGAGACTGGACCTCCGGGCGCTCGACCGTCGGTGGCGGCTACGACCCCGCGACCATGCGCGCGAGTGAGGGGCTCGGCGGAGCGGGTGCCCCACCCGGCAGCCCGTCGGGCAGCGTCCTGAACTTCGGCCGCTACGCGGGATGGTCTCTCGGCGAGGTTTCCCGACGCGACCTCGAGTACATCGAGTGGCTCGACCGCGTCCCGATCGGCCGGACTTACCGGGAAGAGATTGACGTACTCCTTCGACGAGCCGGCCGGCGGTGTTCTGCCGAGGCCGAGTCGACGGATCGCCGCGGGTTGTTCCGCCGACGCTGAATCGGGAGCCGGGACGGGCCGGGCGGCGGACGCGATGTTCCACGTGAAACCGAACCCGTCCTGGCTCGGTGACAGTGCCCCGCAAAGGTGGCGATGGCGCCCGACGTTCCACGTGAAACAACTGCGCGGTAAGCGGCAGTTGCGTGCCCAGAGAGCCCCCAGTGGCATGCTGGAGGAGACGGTTGAGGAAAGCTTGGGTGGTAGAATGTGTGCTCGTGGACGTGATCGGAGCGGGAGACTGAGTGGGGCAGACGATCGCGTGCGCAAACCAGAAGGGCGGCGTAGGGAAGACCACCACGGTGGTGAACCTGGCGACCTATCTGGGCCTCGCCGGCGAGCGTGTCCTTGTCGTCGATCTCGATCCCCAGGGCAACGCAACGAGCGGCTTCGGTGTCGATCGTCGTGCCCTCGAAAGCTCGGTCTATGACGCCGTCATCGACCTCGAGGACCTCCGCTCCCTCATCGTTCCCACGCCGACCCGCGGCGTCGAGCTCGTCCCGTCGTCGATTGCGCTCGCCGGCGCGGAGCTGGAACTCGCTCCCGTCGAACAACGGGAGCGTCGGCTCGCCCGGGTCCTGCGCGAGGCGGCCCGCGAGGTCGACTATGTTCTCCTCGACTGTCCGCCCTCGCTGGGCCTCTTGACGGTCAACGCGTTGACCGCCGCCGAATCGGTCCTGGTGCCGATGCAGTGCGAGTACTACGCGCTCGAAGGGCTTAGCCAGCTCATCGCGACGATCGATCTCGTGCGCGACCACCTCAATCCGCGGCTCGAGCTGAAAGGGGTGGTGTTGACGATGTATGACGCTCGAACGAACTTGTCGGCGGATGTGGCGGCGGAAGTACGTCGGCACCTGGCTGGCGCGGTGTTCGAAACCGTGATCCCGCGCAGCGTCCGCTTATCGGAGGCACCGAGCCACGGACTGCCGATCGAGCTGTATCGGCCAGACTCTAGTGGCGCCGCTGCCTACCGGCAGCTGGCGGCAGAACTGCGGACGCGCGACGGGCGCACGGACCGGTTGCCCGCGCAAGCTGACCAGGTTCCCGTGGCGATCCCGGCATGACCGTCAAACCGGAGCGACAGAGCGGCCTCGGCCGAGGGCTGTCGGCGCTGATCCCGCAACGTGCCGTCGGGCCCGGCCCGATGGAGATCCCGATCGCGCGGATCCGGGCCAATCCGTGGCAGCCCCGTCGTTCGATCGACGAGGAGTCGCTCGCCTCGCTCGCCGCGAGCATTGCCGAGCACGGTGTCATTCAGCCGGTCCTCGTGACCGAGGTGCTGGATGGCTTTCGCCTCGTGGCCGGCGAGCGCCGGCTCCGGGCGGCGCAGCTTGCAGGGCTCGAGCGGATCCCGGCGGTCATCCGCCAGCTCGCCGATCGCGAGCAGCTCGAGCTGGCCCTCGTCGAGAACGTTCAGCGCGCGGACCTCGGGCCCATCGAGGAAGCCAACGCGTATCGCCAGCTCATGGACGAGTTCGGGCTCACCCAGGAGACCGTGGCGACCAGGGTCGGCCGCGCTCGATCGACGATCGCGAACACGCTGCGCCTCCTCGAGCTCGATCCAAAGATTCAGGATGCCGTGGGCGACGGCCGGTTGACGGAGGGTCATGGCCGCGCTCTGATCGGGCTGGCGCCGGAGCTCCAAAGCCGACTGCTTGACTCGATCGTCGGCCAGGCGCTGTCCGTTCGGCAGACCGAGGAGCTCGTCCGACGGCTGCGCGAGCCGCGCCCAGAGCCGATGGATCGGGCTCGCCGGAGCGACCCTGATCTCGAACGAGTGGAGGAGGACCTGCGCCGCTCGCTCGGGACGAAGGTGAGCCTCGCGAGAACGCGTCGCGGCGGCCGCATCGTGATCGAGTACTTCGGCGACGAGGAGCTCGAACGCCTGTATGAGCGCCTGGTCGGGGTGAGCGCGTGAAAGAGGAGGCAACGCGCCCGGCTCCCGCGACCGCGGGTTCGTCGAACGGCAGACGCCGCCCGCCGGTCAAGGGAGGCGACTACACGGCGGCCAGCATCCAGGTTCTCGAGGGCCTCGAGGCGGTTCGTCGGCGACCCGGCATGTACATTGGCTCGACCGACGGGCGGGGGCTTCATCACCTCGTGTGGGAGGTCGTCGACAACTCGATCGACGAGGCGATGGCAGGCCATGCCAGCACAATCCTCGTCACGATTACCGCCGACGGGATGGTCGTCGTCCAGGATGACGGTCGCGGCGTGCCGGTGGGCAAGCACTCGACGGGCAAGGATGCCCTCGAGGTCGTGTACACGGTGCTCCACGCCGGCGGCAAGTTCGGGGGAGGCGGCTACAAGGTGTCGGGCGGGCTGCACGGCGTCGGCGTGAGCGTCGTGAACGCGCTGTCCGATTGGCTGCGGGTCGAGACGGCCCGCGACGGGCATGTGTGGTCGCAGGAGTACAAGCGCGGCAAGCCCAGCACCGCCGTCCAGAAGATGGGGCGGCAGGGCGATCGGCGCGGCACGCGCACCATGTTCCGCGCCGACGCCGAGATCTTCGAGACGACCGACTACTCGTTCGAGACCATCGTGCAGCGGCTGCGCGAGTCGGCCTATCTCACCAAGGGTGTGTGGATCACGCTGCGCGACGAACGCGTCGATCGCGAGCGATCGTTCTACTTCGAGGGTGGCCTCCGGTCGTTCGTGCGGCACCTCAATCGCAACAAGGAAGTGCTGCACCAGCGCCCCATCTATGTCGAACGGCGCGAGGGCAGCACGGCCGTCGAGGTCGCGCTCCAGTACAACGACTCGTACACGGAGAATGTCCTCGCGTTCGCCAACAACATCAACACGGTAGACGGCGGCACCCACGTGACGGGGTTCCGAGCCGCCTTGACGAGCTCGCTCAACGATTGGGCCCGCCGGTCGAGCGTGCTGAAGGACTCGGACGCGAACCTGTCCGGGGACGACGTGCGCGAGGGCCTGACGGCGGTCATCAGCGTGAAGATGACCGATCCCCAGTTCGAAGGCCAGACCAAGGCCAAGCTCGGCAACGCGGAGGTCAAGGGCCAGGTCCAGGCCGCGGTCGCCGACAGCCTGGGGCAGTACCTGGACGAGAACCCCGGGGACGGTCGCCGGATCATCGAGAAGTGCCTGACCGCTGCCCGGGCGCGGGAGGCGGCCCGCAAGGCACGTGACCTCGTGCTCCGCAAGGGCGCCCTCGACGGGCTGTCGCTGCCGGGCAAGCTGGCCGACTGCCAGGAGCGGGACCCGGCACGGAGCGAGCTGTATATCGTCGAAGGCGATTCGGCTGGAGGCTCGGCCAAGCAGGGCCGCGATCGCCGATTCCAGGCCGTCCTGCCGCTGCGCGGCAAGCTCCTCAACGTCGAGAAGGCTCGGCTCGACAAGATCGTGGCCAGCGAGAACGTGCGGCCCCTGATCATTGCCCTCGGGGCCGGCATCGAGGGCATCGGGGACAGCTTCGACCTCTCAAAGCTGCGCTATCACCGCATCATCATCATGACCGACGCCGACGTCGACGGGGCTCACATCCGGACGCTGTTGCTGACCTTCTTCTACCGGCACATGCCGCAGGTCATCGAGGCCGGCTACCTCTATATCGCTCAGCCGCCGCTCTATCGGATCAGCACCGGCAAGGTCACCCGTTACGCGCAGAGCGAGAAGGAGCGCGAGCAGGTGATCAAGGACTTCAACGTCAAGAACCTATCGGTGCAGCGGTTCAAGGGCCTGGGCGAGATGAACGCCGACCAGCTGTGGGAAACCACGATGAACCCCGAGACCCGGACGCTCCTGCGCGTCGACAGCGAGAACGCGGCGCTGGCCGACGAGGTTTTCACGATGCTGATGGGCGAGAAGGTCGGGCCGCGCAAGGAGTTCATCAAGACCGAGGCGCGCAAGGTTCGCAACCTTGACATCTGAGCGTGGCGGCCGGGTGGTCCCGGGCCCCGGCGTCAGGCCCTTCGAGGTCGCCGATCACCGCTGCTTCGCCTGCGGCTCGCTCAACGAGCAGGGCATGGGGCTGGTGCTGCACGTCGAACCCGGGCGATCATGGACCGAGCTCGCGCTCGAGCCCCGCTTCGAGGGTTGGTCCGGCATCGTCCACGGCGGGATCCTCTGCACGATCCTCGACGAGGTCATGGCCTGGGCGCTGGTCGGCGAGGAGAACTGGGGCCTGACCGCCCGGCTGTCGGTCCAGTTCCGGCGTCCGGTGCCCACCGACCGCCTCATCCGCGCCGAAGGAACCGTCACCCGGAACCGTCGCCGCGTCGTCGACACCGCGGGCAGGATCGTCGATGGGACGACTGACGAGGTGCTTGCGACGGCGACGGCCACGTACATGGCCGCCGATGAGACGCGCCGGGCGGAGCTCCAGCAGCGCTACGGGTTCCGCTACCTCCCGCCGACCCCCAACCTGGCCGGTGCATCGCGTTGACGACCAGGACCGGGGAGCGACCCGCCAGCGCCACCACCCAACGCTCGATCGCGTCCGTCGAGGCCCACCGTGCCGCCGCCGAGTCATTGGGCGTCCTACTCGCAGAGGTCGTCGACGATCCCGAGGCCTTCGTCGAGGAGCTTCGGAGCGGGTTGGAGCGCCTGTCGGACCCGGCGTATCTCGCCGGCCAGCAGTTCGTCGCGCCGGGGATCGGCGCGCTGCTCGGCGTCCGCAGGCCGCTCATGGAGGCGACCGCCCGCACGTTGCGAGCGTCGACCCGTCACGTGTCGAGCAGCCTGCTCCTGTACGTCGCGGAACGCCTCCTTCGCGAGGAGCTGCTCGAGCTGCGCTGGTTCGCGATCGGGCTCACCGGACGGACCGTTGGTCGCGAGCCGGAGCGCACGTGGCAGCTGCTGCGCCGCGCGGCGAGGGCATCATCGGACTGGATCACCGTCGACACGCTCGCCCGTCCGGTCGCGGAGGGCATCCTCGCGGAGCCGTACCGCTGGGCGGAGCTGGAGCAGCTCGTCTTCGCCGCGTCTCGCTGGGAGCGTCGGCTGGTGGGTTCCGCGGTCGCGACGATGCCGTTCGTCGACCGCACGAGGGGCCGGACACCGGAGTACGTCGAGCGCGCCCTCGTAGTGCTCGGCCAGCTGATTGGGGACGCCGAGCCCGACGTTCAGAAGGCGCTCTCGTGGGCCTACCGGAGCGTCGCCGTCGTCGACGCCGTGGCCGTTGCCGAGGCGCTCCACAGGGAGGCCCGGCAGGCCGTCGAGACCGACGATGGCCATCGTGCCTGGGTGATCCGCGACGTGCTGCCGAAGCTGGAGGCCGAAGCTGCCGGGCGGCTCAGGCTCAGCCTGGAAGGGATCCGGCGCAAGCCCGAAGCGGGCTCGACCTCCAGGGCCGCCGCCACGGCTGCCCAGTTCGGACACCTCGATCTCGAGCGATCCCCTGCCGAGCCTCCGCTCGCGTGACAAACGAACGTTCGTTAGGGAGCCCCTAGACCGTGACCGACGACGTGGGCGACATCCGCTCGATCCCGCTCGAGGACGAGATGCGGGTCAGCTATCTCGACTACGCCATGAGCGTGATCGTGTCGCGTGCCCTGCCCGACGTGCGCGACGGTCTGAAGCCGGTCCACCGCCGGATCCTCTACACGATGGGCGAGATGGGCCTCTCGGCGACCTCGTCGTTCCGCAAGTGCGCGGCGATCGTCGGCGAGGTGATGGGCAAGTACCACCCGCACGGCGACGTCGCCCTGTACGACGCGCTGGTCCGCCTGGCCCAGGACTTCTCGATGCGCTACCCGCTGGTGGACGGCCAGGGCAACTTCGGCTCGGTCGACGGCGATGCGGCTGCGGCCATGCGCTACACGGAGGCCCGGCTCACCGCGATCGCGGCCGAGATGCTGGCCGACATCGACAAGGAGACGGTCGACTTCGTCGACAACTACGACGGCACGCAGAAGCAGCCCTCGGTCCTGCCGGCCAAGCTGCCGAACCTGCTGATCAACGGCTCGTCCGGGATCGCCGTGGGCATGGCCACGAACGTCCCGCCGCATCACCTGGGTGAGATCTGCGACGCCACGATGGCCCTCATCGACGACCCGGAGATCACCTCGGACGACCTGTGCCAGTTCGTGCGCGGCCCGGACTTCCCCACCGGCGGGACGATCTACCGCTTCGAGTCCCAGCGCAATCCGCTCACCGGTGCGAACGAGACGGTGGACGCGATTCGGCACATGTACGCCCACGGGCGAGGCCGCGTGGTGATGCGCGCGCAGGTGGCCTTCGAGGAGGCCCGCGGCGACCGGATGTCGATCATCGTGACCGAGCTGCCGTACCAGGTGAACAAGGCGACGCTCCTCGAGAAGATGGCCGACCTGGTCAAGGACAAGAAGATCGACGGGATCTCCGATCTGCGCGACGAGTCGGATCGCGACGGGATGCGCATCTACATCGAGATCAAGCGCGACTCGAACCCGCACAAGGTGCTCAACCAGCTGTTCAAGCACACGCCGATGCAGCTCGCGTTCAACATGAACATGCTGGCCCTCGTCGACGGCCAGCCGCAAACGCTGCCCCTGAAGTCCGTCCTCCAGCATCACGTCGACCATCGCCGCGACATCGTCCGCCGGCGGACCGAGTACGACCTGGGCAAGGCCCGCGCCCGGGCGCACATCCTCGAGGGCCTCAAGGTTGCCCTCGACAACCTCGACGCGGTCATCCGCACGATCCGCGAATCGGCCGATGTCGAGCTCGCGCGCTCGAACCTCATGGCGCGCTTCGACCTGTCCGAGCTTCAGGCGCAGGCGATCCTCGACATGCGGCTGGCGCGGCTGGCCGCCCTCGAGCGCAAGAAGATCGAGGACGAGTACCTCGCCGTCATCCAGCAGATCGCCGAGCTCGAGGACATCCTGGCCAACCCCGCCCGGGTGCTCCAGATCATCAAGGACGAGCTGACCGAGCTGAGGCGCAAGTACGCCGGCGAGCGCCGGACCCGGGTGGCCGACGACTCGAGCCGCGAGATGACCGACGAGGACCTGATCGCCGACGAGGACGTCGTGATCACGATCAGCGGACGTGGCTACGTCAAGCGTCAGCCGGTCGCCACGTATCGCCGCCAGCACCGGGGCGGCAAGGGGATCATCGGCCACGTCACCCGCGAGGAGGACGCGGTCGAGCACCTGCTGGTCGCCAACACCCACGACTGGGCGCTGTTCTTCACGAACCGTGGCCGTGTCTTCAGCGCCAAGGTCCACATGATTCCGGACGCCAGCCGCCAGGCGAAGGGGATCCCGATCATCAACCTGCCCGGCGTGCAGGTCGAGGCGGGCGAGGTGCCCATGGCCACGATCACGCTCCACGACTTCGCTGCGGGCAGCTACCTCGTTCTCGCGACCCGCCGCGGCAAGGTCAAGAAGACGCCGCTCGAGCAGTTCCTGCGCGTGCGGTCGACGGGCATCCGGGCGATCACCATCGACGAGAAGGACGAGCTCGCCTGGGTCGACGTCTCG
>Ga0136617_10001241_pt1 | contig 22489 bp, 21 predicted proteins | sample AntDrymUQ3222106_2_FD_129672 | JGI IMG/M metagenome (GOLD analysis project Ga0136617, IMG submission 129672) | Polar desert sand microbial communities from Dry Valleys, Antarctica - metaG UQ322 (21.06) | ecosystem: Environmental > Terrestrial > Soil > Desert | place: Antarctica: Dry Valley...
CTACCTTATCTGAGATGCTAAAGCCAAGAACTAGTACGAGAAGGGTATAAAGTCGCGGGTAAAATAGATGCCCCCCGCGAATCCAGGAACAATTACTATGCAAACCCAAATGAAAGAAGATCTCAAGAAGCCTTTCAGGTCGGTATGCTTGCCGAGCAGGAATTAACGATGCTGCTTCGAATGCAGCAGAAAGTTTACAGCAGTTTAGGCATTGAAGCCGAGTCGCTCGATTCCGAAACGCAACGTTTAATGGAGAAAACGACGTGGAGGATTTGTTGAATGACTTGGACCAAAAATTGCCGAGCGTTTGAGACGACAAACTTCTCAATCTTGAATATCAGACAATTTATTAAGAAATCAGCAGGACAAAAGAGGCAAAAATGGCGAAACGCGTTCTGATTACGGGCGGCGCGGGTTTTATCGGTTCACATCTAGCGGACAATTTGCTCGCGCGCGGCTATCACGTTCGAGTTCTTGATAGTCTCTCCGAGCAGGTTCACGGTGCAGACGCAGTCCGACCTGAATATCTGAACCCGGAGGTCGAACTGTTTATGGGCGATGTTCGGGATACACAGGCTGTGCGGCGTTCTCTCGAAGGCATCGATGCCGTTTTCCACTTTGCGGCGATGGTCGGTGTTGGGCAGAGCATGTACGAGGTTGCTAAATACACCGACGTTAATAATCTTGGCACCGCCGTCCTGCTCGAGGCCCTAATCGCCCGCCCGGTTGAAAAGCTCGTCGTTGCGTCCAGTATGAGTCTTTATGGTGAAGGGCTTTATAGAGCACCCGACGGCAGTATCAGCCACGCCGCCGAGCGTACGCTTGCACAGCTTAAGACCGGAGATTGGGAAATTCGTAATAAGGAAGGCGAGATCTTAACGCCGATTCCGACACCTGAAACGAAACAGTCCTCGCTAGCTTCCATCTATGCGCTCTCGAAATACGACCAGGAAAAAATGTGTTTGATGATGGGGCGAGCTTATAGTATTCCGACCGTTGCACTTCGTTTTTTCAACGTCTTCGGTACACGCCAGGCGCTTTCGAATCCCTATACCGGCGTTCTGGCGATTTTCGCCTCGTGCTTTTTGAACAACAATGCGCCGTTGATTTTTGAAGACGGGAGACAGCGCCGTGATTTTGTCAGCGTCTACGACGTGGCTGAAGCGTGCCGGCTGACGCTCGAATCGGATGCGGCAGCAGGCAAGATTTTTAATATCGGTTCAGGTCGCTCGTACATGATTCGCGAAATCGCCGAATCGCTTGCCTGCATTCTCGGTCTTTCAGATCTGCAGCCGGAGGTAACCGGACAATATCGTGTCGGCGATATCAGACATTGTTTTGCCGACATCTCGCTTGCTCGGCAATTACTTGGTTACAAGCCGAAAGTCACACTTGAAGAAGGTATGACTGAGCTTGCCGAATGGCTCGAAGGACAAACGGCCGTTGATCACGCTACTGAAGCTCGAGCCGAACTGATTGCAAGGGGGTTGGCCGTATGAACCAGGTAAAAAATGGAAAGTCGAAAACTGATCGAAATGCATTCGAAACGCAGACAAGTCAGACGAAGCGAATTCATGAGTATAACGGACACGAACAACGGTGTACCTTGATTACGGGCGGCGCCGGTTTTATCGGCACGAATCTCGCTCATCGTCTTCTGTCTCAGGGCTGTCCCGTAATAATCTTTGACAATCTCTCGCGTGCCGGGGTGGAAAAGAATCTTGTTTGGTTGATGGAAACATACGGAGGACTGGTGCAGGTGGAAATCGGCGACATCCGAAATAAGGAAACTGTGCAAAAAGTCGTAAATCGAGCCTCACAAGTTTTTCATCTTGCCGCGCAAGTAGCAGTCACCACGAGTTTAGTTAACCCAATTTACGATTTCGAAGTTAATGCGCAAGGAACGCTCTATCTGCTTGAAGCGTTGCGCGCTCTCGGCGATAATGCTCCACCGCTGTTGTTTACTTCGACGAACAAAGTTTACGGCGCGCTGGATGACGTAAAGTTAACTGAAAAAAATACTCGCTATCAACCCGAAGATTTAGCAGTCCGCACAGACGGCATCAGTGAAACTCGCCCTGTCGAATTTCACAGTCCGTACGGCTGCTCCAAAGGCACCGCTGAACAGTACGTTTTGGATTATGCCCGCACATTCAATCTACCCGCCGCCGTTTTTCGGATGAGCTGCATTTACGGCGAGCATCAATTCGGCACGGAAGATCAGGGATGGGTGGCCCATTTCCTGATTCGAGTGATCGAAGGCAAACCGCTGACGCTTTACGGCGACGGAAAGCAGGTGCGCGATGTGCTGTATGTCGGAGATTTGGTCGATGCATTTCTTCTCGCGCAAAAGAATATGGAGAAAATCAGCGGCCAGGCATTTAATATCGGCGGCGGTGCGGCAAACGCCGTCAGTTTGCTCGAACTGATTGATTTGATTGGTGAAATGCACGGCGAATCCTTTGCAACAATTTTCTCGGATTGGAGACACGCCGACCAAAAATATTATGTGTCCAACACGAGCAAATTCGAAGCTGAAACGGGTTGGGAAGCAAGAATCGATGTAAGCGAAGGAGTCGAGAAACTGTATCGATGGCTCTTAGAATCCCGCAAAATGCCAGTATCATCATTTACCGAAATAAAGCAGAATCAGACGGCTTTTCCGGTGTAAAAGAAGCCGTTGGTGTCAGGATGAGGATATATTAAGCTGTCGAATCAATGCCGGCTGTGACGAAAAAAAAGGTAAAGAGTAAAAACGGCTTGATGCGTGCCGCCGTCATCGTCGCGCCGGGACGCGTCGAAATTGAAGAGACCGAGATACCCGATCCGCGGCCGAATGAAGTTCGCGTGCGGCTCGAGGGCTGCGGTGTGTGCGCGTCAAATCTTGAATTATGGGCAGGCCAGCCGTGGTTTGAATATCCGTTTAGGTCGGGTGCTCCCGGACACGAAGGCTGGGGAACGGTAGATAAAGTCGGTGAAAGAGTGACAAATTTCAAAGTTGGCGAACGTGTAGCGATGCTTTCTGATCATGCTTACGCCGAATATGACGTTGCCGTCGCCGATTCAATATTGCCCCTGCCCGATTTGCTGAAAAACCAGGATGTGCCTGGTGAACCGCTCGGTTGTGCGATGAACATTTTTATGCGCAGCCAAATTCAGGCGGGACAAATGGTAGCGATCGTCGGCGTCGGCTTTCTCGGCGCATTACTGACGCGTCTTGCGACAAATGCCGGAGCGCGCGTCATCGCCGTCACTCGACGTCCTTTTGCGTTGGAAATCGCCAAAGAATTCGGCGCGTACGACCTTATTCCGATGGATGATTATCATAGAAACATCGAACAGGTCAGAAATTTAACAAATGGCGCGGGTTGCGACGTCGTAATCGAAGCCGTTGGCAAGCAGTACCCGCTCGATTTGGCGACCCAATTGACGAAGGAGCGCGGACGGCTCGTCATCGCCGGGTATCATCAGGACGGCCCGCGTCAGGTGGATATGCAGCTGTGGAATTGGCGCGGGCTGGACGTCATCAACGCGCACGAACGATATCCCGGCGTTTATTTGGAAGGTATGCGATTGGCAATCGAAGCGATCGAAAGGGGCGAACTCAACCCAGAGCCGCTTTACACGCATTCTTTTGAGTTAAACGAACTCGGAGAGGCCCTTGACGCGACCCGTGATCATCCCGAAGGTTTTATGAAAGCGCTATTGAAAATATGAAGGAAATAGCCGCGCCGACGATTAAAATTGCAAAGCAAACAAAAAGACCGCGGTTGGGTTTTCTCGGTGTCGGGTGGATCGGGCGCAATCGTCTGCAAGCGATTGCCGAAACCGGTGCCTGTGATATTGCCGCCATCGTCGAACCCAATGCAGAGATGGCGGAAAAGGCACAAGAACTCGCGCCTGGCGCGGCACTTATTGGTTCACTCGAAGAATTGCTTGAATCAGAAATCACCGGAATAGCGATTGCCACTCCGAGTGCTCTGCACAGCGAACAAGCGATTGCGGCGTTAGAACGCGGTATAAGCGTTTTTTGCCAAAAACCTTTGGGACGCAATGCTGCGGAAACGCGCCGCGTCGTCGAAGCCGCAAGAGAAAATGATTGTCTTTTAGCCGTTGATTTTTCCTATCGTTTTATTGACGGAATGCAAAGAGTGCGCGAGATGATTCAAGCGGGTGACCTCGGTACGATTTTTGCCGCCGATCTTATTTTTCATAACGCCTACGGTCCTGACAAAGAATGGTTTTTCGACCGGAAACTCTCCGGCGGCGGGTGTGTGACTGATCTTGGGGTTCATCTGGTCGATTTAGCTTTGTGGACACTGGATTTTCCGGCGGCGGCGGATATTTCCGGCCGTTTGTATGCGAATGGAAAATTATTACGAAACTTAAATGAAACGGTCGAAGATTACGCAACAGCAAGGATCGATTTTGAAAACGGAGCAACTGCCAATCTCGCTTGCTCCTGGAACCTGCATGCCGGTCGTGAGGCGGAAATTTCCGCGACGTTTTACGGAACAAACGGCGGAGCGACACTCAGAAATCTGGATAGCTCCTTTTTTGATTTTACAGCCGAACGATTTTCCGGGGTCAATCGCAGCAAATTAACCGAAGCTGCGGACGATGACCAAAAATGGACGTGGGGCGGGCGAGCCATTGTTGATTGGGCCGGGCGACTCGCAGCGGGCGAAAAGTTCAACAACGAATGCGAAAAGCTGATCGACGTGGCAGCAATTCTGGAGACAATTTACAGAGAAAGCTGTCGTTCCAAAGATTATATTCTTTGCGAGCATTGACCAGATTATGTTGCGTTTGATTGATGCAAAACACGCGGCTTTAGCAGAATAGTAATTCTGAAAACTTCCGCATTGATTAGCTGAAGTTATTCGGAATCTGTTCTTTTGTTTGATTCGGCTGAACCTTGGTAAATGGCGGACCGATGGCCGAGTATGGCAAATGATAACGGGGTGGCAATCAATATTATTTTTGATTCGCTGACTAAAGTTTCTTAATGAACACAAGCTTCTCAAAGATTCACAAGCGCGTTCTGATGAGTGCCGACGCGGTTGGCGGTGTGTGGACCTATGCACTTGAACTGACACGTGCACTCGAACCTCACAATATCGAAATTCTGCTGGCGACAATGGGCGCGCCCCCAAACGAAGAGCAGCGCGAAGAAGCGCGAAAAATCCCGAATTTGAGCGTTTTTAAAAGCGACTACAAGCTCGAATGGATGGAAAACCCCTGGCGCGAAGTGCGGCTGGCAGGCGAGTGGCTGCTTGAGCTTGAACGGCGTTTGAAGCCCGACATTGTGCATCTGAACGGCTTCGCGCACGGCAGTTTAGCGTGGCACGCTCCGAAACTCGTCGTCGGTCATTCGTGTGTGCTATCCTGGTGGCAAGCGGTTAATAGTGAAAACCCTCCTGCTGCTTGGAATCGATATAAACATGAAGTCGTCAAGGGACTGCACGCGGCGGACCTGGTTGTAGCGCCCACGCAAGCGATGTTAGATTCGCTTGAGGAGAATTACGGTTTGCTGCCAAATAAACGAGTCGTACCGAACGGACGCAACGCAGAATTATTTCACGGAGGCAACAAGGAAGAAATCGCGTTTTCTGTGGGTAGATTATGGGACGAGGCGAAAAACATTTCGACTCTGGCGCGTGTCGCGCCTAATCTTTCGTGGCGAGTCTATGTCGCCGGCGAGAAAACACACCCGGACGGCGGCGTCAAACAACAATTCGACAATGTTAATTTGGTCGGCCGCCTTTCGCCCGAACCGCTCGCTGAGTGGTACGCTCGAGCCGCGATTTACGTTTTGCCGGCGCGTTATGAACCGTTCGGTTTGTCCGTGCTCGAAGCCGCCCTTGCCGGCTGCGTTCTGGTTCTGGGGGATATACCTTCGTTGCGCGAAGTGTGGCAGGATTCGGCTTTGTTCGTTCCTCCCGACGACGGAAGAATGCTGTGTGAAGTCTTGACTAATTTGATGGAAAACAAAAATCGTCGCGAAGAATTGGTTCGCAAATCACGAGCTCGGGCACTTGAATTTAATTTGCGACGTATGGCGGAAAATTATCTCGTCGCTTATTCGGAACTGCTGACCAATGCTCCACAAACGGCGGAAATAAACGAGGGGTTCGTGTGCACATCGTAATGTTTTACCATTCGCTTGTTTCCGACTGGAATCACGGAAATGCCCACTTCTTGCGTGGTGTGACAAACGAACTGCTTTCGCGCGGACACGACGTTCAGATCTATGAGCCGAAAGATGCGTGGAGCGTGGAAAATCTGCTCGCCGAACATGGAAAAGCGCCGATTGAAGAATTTTATAATGCTTACCCGTTGCTCGAAAGCAGTCGTTACGACGAAAAAACGATCGATTTGAACGACACATTAAAAAAGGCCGATTTCGTCATCGTTCACGAGTGGAATGCTCCCGAACTCGTCACGCGAATTGGCGAGCATCGCGCTCAAAACGACTATTACCGCCTGCTTTTTCACGACACGCATCACCGCGCCGTGACCGCGAAAAATGAAATGGCAGCTTATGATTTAAAAAATTACGACGGCGTGCTGGCGTTCGGCAACGTGATACGCAATATTTATCTCGCGGAAGGTTGGACGAGGCGGGCGTGGGCCTGGCACGAGGCGGCGGACACGCGAATTTTTCAACCGATTCCAGATGTCGAAAAGGAAGGCGATTTGGTTTGGATCGGCAATTGGGGCGACGGAGAGCGCATGGAGGAACTACACGAATTTTTGTTCGAACCCGTAAAGGAACTCGGATTAAAAGCGAAGGTTTTCGGCGTGCGTTATCCAAAGGAAGCGCGCAAGGCACTGGAAGAAGCCGGAATCGAATACGGCGGCTGGCTGCCGAATTATCGGGTATCGCAAATTTTTGCACGTTACAAGGTTACCGTGCATATTCCTCGCCGACCTTATGCCGAAAAACTGTTCGGTATTCCGACCATCAGACCGTTTGAAGCTCTCGCCTGCGGCATTCCGTTAGTGTCATCGCCTTGGCACGATACCGAACAGTTATTTACCTCCGGCAAAGATTTTCTCGTCGCGCGGAATGGCGGCGAGATGCGGCGGCATCTGCAACATTTATTAAAGGATAAAAATTTTGCCGATCAATTAGCGCAGCACGGATTGCAGACCGTCCGCGAGCGTCATACGTGCGCGCATCGGGTAGACGAACTGCTTGAAATTTTTGATGAGATTGAACGACCCATACAAGCAAAAACCGTAACGATATGAAAAAAGGACTCGACATAGCTTTTTTTGGCTCCAGCCTTGTTTCTGCCTTCTGGAACGGTGCGGCAACTTATTATCGCGGTATTATCCGCGCTTTGAATGACCGGGGACACCGCGTAACTTTTTACGAGCCGGATGTTTACGATCGGCAAAAGAACCGTGATATTGAAGACCCGCGTTGGGCGAGAGTCGTGGTTTATTCGGGCAAGGGCGAAGACGGTGTTTCTCAGGCCCTGGAAACCGCGAAAAATGTGGACGTGCTGATTAAAACAAGCGGCTGCGGCGCGTTTGACGAACTTTTGGAAGCTGCCGTTATCGACATTGCAGCGCAGCATACATTAAAGATTTTCTGGGATGTGGACGCTCCCGCGACGCTTGACCGCGTTCACCAGAACGCCGCCGATCCTTTCCTGAATCTTATTCCACAATACGATTTAATCTTGACTTACGGCGGCGGTGAACCTGTAATAAATGCATACAAAGAACTGGGCGCGAAGGAATGTATGCCGATTTATAACGCTCTTGACTCGAAAACGCATTATCGCGTTCAGCCCGAATCACGTTTTGAAGCGGACTTAGGATTGCTTGCCAATCGCCTGCCCGATCGCGAAGAACGAATCGAAGAATTTTTTCTAAATGTCGCTGAACGCTTGCCCGAGAAACGATTTCTGCTCGGTGGAAACGGCTGGAATGATAAACCGATGCCGGCAAACCTGAATTATCTCGGGCATATTTACACGAAAGAACACAATCCTTTCAACTCCACACCGCGTGCGATTCTCAACGTCAACCGCGATAGTATGGCACGCTACGGTTTTTCGCCGCCGACGCGAGTATTTGAAGCGGCGGGTGCGGGAGCGTGTCTGATTACCGACGAATGGGAGGGCATTGAATCGTTTCTCGAACCGGACAAGGAAATCTTAGTGGCAAAAGACGGCGCGGAAGTCGCTGCGCAGCTGGATAATCTGACGCAGAAAAAGGCGCATGAAATTGGCTCCGCGGCTCTTAGGCGCGTTTTAGCGGAACACACCTACGCTCATCGGGTCGAGCAGCTGGAAATACTTCTTAACGCGAAAACAAAGACGGCGGCATTGTAGAGGCCTTGCCCGGCACAACGAATGTCGCTAATCCACATCGAATGAATACAACCTTGAAATTATTCTAAACGTTTGTTCGCTTGCTGTTTAGCAGCGACACAGCGGTGCTCCAGCAAAACCTGCTTGTGCTGGTTTGTTAAAGATTTTATGGAGAAAAATCTCAACATCGTCATTCTTGGTTTATCAATTACATCATCATGGGGCAACGGACACGCGACGACCTATCGCGGGCTTGTGCGCGAACTCGCGGCTCGCGGACACGAAGTTTTGTTTTTAGAGCGCGACGTGAAATGGTACGCCGACAACCGCGATTTGCCGCGCCCGCCGTTAGGACGTGTGGAACTTTATTCGAGTTTCGACGAACTGCAGGAGCGTTTTACGCATACAGTTCGAAAGGCAGATTTGTGCATTGTCGGTTCTTACGTCCCTGAAGGAGCAAAAGTCGGCGAATGGGTTACGCGAATCGGCGACGGCATAACGGCTTTTTACGACATTGACACACCCGTTACACTGGCGAAACTCGAACGGGGTGAAACCGAATATTTGACGCCCGAACTCATTCCCCGTTACGACCTATATCTTTCGTTTACCGGCGGTCAAACGCTCGAATTACTGGAGGGCAAATACGGATCACCTTCGGCGCGTCCGCTTTACTGCTCGGTTGACCCAACGCTTTATTATCCGACAAATGCCCCGAAACAATGGGATTTAGGTTATTTGGGAACTTACAGTGAGGACCGCCAGCCGACACTCGAACGATTGCTGATTGAACCGGCGCGGCATGCTCAGAATTTTAGATTTGCCGTCGCCGGATCGCAGTATCCAAATTCGATCAGTTGGTCCGAAAATATTGAAAGAATCGAGCATCTGCCGCCGGGCGAGCATCGTGCTTTTTACAACGCTCAGAAATTTACCTTGAACGTGACGCGGGCGGATATGATTCGCGCCGGATACAGCCCAAGCGTCCGATTGTTTGAAGCCGCCGCCTGCGCCGTGCCGGTGATCAGCGATTATTGGGAAGGTTTAGATTCGTATTTTGAAACGGGCAGGGAAATTTTGATAGCTTCTTCGCCCGAAGAAGTGTTGAAAATTCTGCATGAAACTTCCGAAGAAGAACGCCGTGCGATCGGCGAACGCGCCCGAAAGCGTGTGCTTGCCGAACATACTGCCGCGCATCGAGCCGCTGAGATCGAAAGCTATGCGTTTGAAAAGTTGCAGCAGCGCTATTTTATAGAAGAAAAAGAATGTAAGAGGAAATTTGCCGCGTGACGACACTTTTATTAATCAGGCACGCTTTGACGGATTCGGTGAAAAATCAAATGGTGGCGGGACGTTTACCGGATATTCATTTGAACGAAGAAGGCCAATCCCAGGCGGAAAAATTAGGAGCAGCGATTGCCGTTTTAAAGATTCGGGCGATTTATAGCAGCCCGCTGGAACGCGCAATCGAAACGGCACAGACCATCGCGCAACGATCTGATTTAAAAGTGGAAACCGACGATGCTTTCGGGGAATTACAGTTCGGCGATTGGACGGGAAAAACTTTTCAGGAACTAGAGTCTGAAGAAAGATGGCGAAACTTCAATTCGTTTCGCAGCGGTACGCGCATTCCAAACGGCGAATTGATGCTCGAAGCCCAGACGCGGATAATTACGGGTTTGGAAAGTTTGCGCGAAAAGCATTCGGGTGAAACGGTCGCCGTCGTTTCGCACAGCGATTTGATAAAAGTGGCAGTAGCGCATTACGCCGGAATACATATCGACCTTTTTCAACGCGTCGAAATCGGTCCGGCTTCGATCAGCGTAATTAAAGTCGGCGATGACGCAGCTCGGATTATTACGGTTAATCACAGAAGCGAACTGATTGACTACCAAAACTCGATGAACGGTTAACTGATCAAATTTGTCGATTAACGAAATCGTTCTGCTGAGGCAGAGACACAGAGTTAGAAAACGTGGATAAATGTCGATAAAAATTCAAGGATAACCGGTTAGTTTCGCATGTTTGTATGCCGCGGGCGGTTTATCTTTTAGAACCCGTAAAGTGAATAAAAAAAACGCGGTCGCACGAAACAACGAGACATATTAGAAACGAAGGAGACTTATTCTGATTGAAGCCGTAATGCTCTGGAACGAGCCGAACAATATGTCGCACTGGGATCTTGGAATTGATAATGACTGGAACATTTTCGCCCAGATGACGAAGCTCGCGGCGGAAGCAGTTCGAGCCGAAAATTCACGGATTCTGCGCGTTCTCGGCGGCATCTCGCCAATTGACCCTAATTTTATTCTGAATATGAAAGGCAAAGGAGTGCTTGAGCATCTCGACGCGGTTGGCGTTCATGGTTTTCCGCTCGACTGGAATTTGTGGAAGATTGACGAGTGGCGGGACCAGCTCGCCAGAATTCGCGCCGTCACGAATTTGCCGGTGTGGGTGAGCGAGGTCGGCGTTTCCACCTTTGGGGCGGATGAAGTCCAGGAATTCGGTTTGCGGCGTACGGCGCAACTGCTAATTGGGCAAAGCGAGCGGATCCATTGGTACAGCCTTTTCGATTTGCCGACTGCGTGGGAAGTGACGACGCGCCATCGCAAAGCAGAAGGCTCATCTTATTATCGCCATTTCTATATGGGCTTAATCCGCGAGGACGGGACGCCGAAACCCGCCCTCCGGCATTTTTCGGATTACACGCCCGAACTGGGTGTCTGCCAGTGGTTTCACTTTGAAGACCACCGCCTGGATGAAGCGGTGAAATGGCTACGAAAACTTGGGGTTAAAACCTTGCGAACGGGTCTAAGCTGGTCGGACACGTACCGTTCCGGGTGGGAAAAATGGTTTGACCGGCAAATGAAGGCTCTAGACGAATTTAATGTAACCCTCACCTTTTGCTTTACGCCGGTACCGCGCGGAATCATGCCGCATTACACCAGCCCGCCGCAAATTCCGGAGGAGTTTGCCGATTTCTGCGCTCAAATGACGCGCCGCTACGCAAGCTGAACGACAGCAGAGCATTAGAACACGCTCGTTCATACTCGCGTTCCTGTCGGTACGATCACATCGGCGGCTTGTGATCCCGTGAACCAGCCTTCCATTAACGAATCCGGTAAAACAATCGTCTGATCGCGTTCGGGGCCGGTGGAGATCAGTCCAATTTCGACGCCGATCTGAGCCGACAGAAATTCGACATAAGCACGCGCATTATCGGGAAGTTTATCGAATTCAGTAGTACCGAGCGTGTCGGTTTTCCAGCCGTCCAGAGTTTCATAGACCGGCCTAATTTGCCGGAGATCGTGCGAAACGGCGGGAAACGTCTCCGCACGTCTACCGTCAATTTCATATCCTATACATACCTTGATCCCATCCAGAGCATCGAGTACATCCAGCTTTGTAAGGGCTAGCGAATCGAAACCGTTTAGTTCGGCGGCATATTTTGTTGCAACAGCGTCGAACCAACCGCAACGCCTGGGACGCTTCGTAACCGAGCCGTATTCGTTGCCCCGTCGGCGGATGAGATTCGCCATATATTCTTCTTCGTCAAGCATTTCGGTCGGGAAGGGCCCTTCGCCGACACGCGTTGCGTAGGTCCGGACGATTCCCAGAACTCCCGTTATGTGGTGCGGCGGAATTCCCGCACCGACTGAAGCTCCGCCAGCCGTCGGGTTAGACGATGTGACATACGGGTAAGTGCCGTGATCGACATCTAAAAGTGTCGCCTGAGCGCCTTCGAGCAGGATTTTCTTGTTTTGCTTTCGGGCTTCGGCAAGAAAATGCGACGTTTCCGTTACAAAAGGACGAAGGCGTTCGATGAGCGGAGCGATTTCATTGTAAATCTCATCGGCATAGAGCGGCGGCTGGCCGTAAAGTACGATTATGCGGTTGGCTTCCTCAAGATTTCGCTCGATCCGCATACGCAGCACTTCGGGCGACATTGCATCCGCCACGCGAATTCCGCGGCGGCCGGCCTTGTCCTCGTAAGCAGGCCCTATGCCGCGCAGAGTCGTACCGATCTTCTCGTTGCCGAGCCGTTCCTCCGAAGTGTGATCCAAAGCTCGATGATACGGCATTATCAGGTGAGCACGGCTTGAAACCTTCAGGCGTTCCGGTGTGACCGAAATACCCTGTTCGATCATTTGGTCGATCTCTTCGAAAAACGCCTTCGGGTCGATGACCATTCCGTTGCCGAGTACGCAGGTCGCGTCCTCGTGAATAATGCCAGATGGCAAAAGCCGCAAAACAAAGGCCTTTTCGCCTACATAAACGCTATGACCGGCATTGTGCCCGCCCTGATAACGGGCGACAATATCGACGCGGTCAGCCAGCAGATCGACGACCTTTCCTTTTCCTTCATCGCCCCATTGGGCGCCGATTATTACTATGACCATAGAGATTTGTTTAAATTGTGAATGGAAATGGAAATAGAGAATTATGAAACTTTTCGCTTAGTTGATTTAATGGACGATGTCAGAATGGCTTTTAACTCGTTGCAGTAGTGAATCAAGGATGCAGCCTGACAGTTCGTTTATGAAATCCACCTTCGATTGAGCCTGATTGGCTTCTGCGAAATAAGCTCCGATCGAAGTTCCTGAACGCAGAAGCTGCTTCGACAATACATATTCCTACGTAACGCAAAGCGATAAGATTTATCCTTCAGGACATTTTCCTGTACCGGAACACTATCCAACTCAAATTCGCGATTCTCCATTTTCAATTCTCAATTTGCCATAGATCACCATGTCATAAAACCGATCATGCCGCCATTCGGATTGACGCAGAATGCCCTCGAGGGTGAATCCCAATCTTTCGGGAACGGCTCTGCTGCGCGAGTTTTCGGCGGCACAGTGGATTTCGACACGGTTCATCCCCAATTCAGTAAACGCATATTCTAACAATAATTTACAAGATTGAGTAATGATGCCTTTGCCTTCGTGGTCTTTTGCGATCCAATAGCCGAGCTCAGTTCGTTTCGAAGGCCAGTTGAAGTTAACGAAACCGATTGTTCCGGCCAGAATGTTCCGCGCGAAGATACCGTATGTATGACTGGAATTCGCGGAGAAACCTTTCTGCGAATCTTTGATAAATCGGCGTGCACTTGTCATCGAATACTCGGGTGTGGCCCAATGGAGAAACGGACGCAGATGTCCGTAGTTTTGCTTGACAATCGCCAAAACCTCCGCCGCGTCCTTTTGCCCGAAGGGACGTAACTCGATTTCATCGCCGATGTATAGCTTTTGCATATGTTAATTGTCGCTTCGCGATTCAACGATTGGAACCAAATCTTATCTCAATTAGGCAGCACATGTTTCAGCGCCTGTCCTGTGTATGATTTTTTCACGCGAATAATTTCTTCAGGTGTGCCGCTGGCTACGAGTTTTCCACCGCCGGCGCCGCCTTCCGGCCCCAGATCGATGATGTAGTCGGCCGATTTCATCACATCGAGGTTGTGCTCGATGACGATCACCGTGTTGCCGACGTCCACCAGCTGCTGCAGCACTTCGAGCAGCTTATGAACATCCGCGAAATGAAGGCCGGTGGTGGGCTCGTCCAAAATATAGATCGTCTTTCCGGTCGCGCGTTTCGACAGTTCCTTGGCGAGTTTAATACGCTGCGCTTCGCCTCCGCTCAGCGTTGTGGACGATTGGCCGATCTTAATATAACCAAGGCCGACGTCGAGTAATGTTTGAAGTTTTTGCTTGATCTGCGGAATATTTTCCAATATGGGAAAAGCATCTTCGATCGTAGTATCGAGCAGATCTGCGATGGAAAAACCTTTGTATTTTACCGCCAGAGTTTCGCGGTTATAACGGTTACCCCGGCAGACATCGCACATCACATAAACGTCCGGGAGAAAGTTCATCTCAATGCGCTTCAACCCGCCGCCCTCACATGCTTCGCAACGCCCGCCTTTTACATTGAATGAAAATCTACCGGCTTTGTAGCCGCGTATCCGCGATTCGGGCAGCATTGCGTAGAGCTCTCGAAGCGGCGTAAAAAGCCCCGTGTATGTCGCGGGATTCGAACGCGGCGTGCGCCCGATCGGCGTCTGATCGATCTCGATGATTTTATCAACCAGCTCTAGACCTTCGATCCTGTCATGCTCCAGGGGGTCGACGGCCGATTTGTAGACGTGACGATACAACGCAGGATATAAAATTTCTTCCACCAGCGTCGATTTTCCCGAACCGGAAACCCCCGTAACGACTGTAAATAAACCGAGGGGAAATTCGACGTCAATATTTTTGAGATTATGCGCCCTGGCACCTTTGACCCTTAGGCGATTGCCGTTCGGCAGACGCCGAAATTCCGGAATGTCTATTCGCAACTCACCGGACATATATTTACCGGTAAGCGAATTCTTGTTTCTTTCAATGGCTTGCGGCGTTCCGGTCGCTACGATTTCACCACCGTGCGTGCCCGCAAGCGGTCCGAGATCGACGACGTAATCGGCGTGCCCGATGGTTTCTTCGTCATGCTCGACGACCAGGACGGTATTACCGAGATCCCGCAGTATTTGAAGGGTTTCGAGCAGCTTTCGATTGTCGCGCGGGTGAAGGCCGACGCTTGGCTCATCCAGTACATACAAGACGCCGCGAAGCTGAGATCCGATCTGGGTAGCAAGCCGAATCCGCTGCCCTTCCCCACCGGAAAGCGACGCGGAAGTCCGGTCAAGAGAAAGATATCCAAGCCCGACTGCTTCGAGAAACCGCAGCCGATCATTAATCTCCTTGAGCACCAGGCCGGCAATCTTCTGTTCGCGCGGATTTAGCCGGATCTCACCGAATTTTTTAACCGATTCGTCGATCGGCATTCTCGTGTAATCCGCAATTCCAAGGCCGTTTATCTTCACCGCGAGGCTTTCCTGCTGCAAACGGCTGCCGCGGCAAACCGGACATTTCACAGGTGCGATCAGTTCTTCCAAAGCAAGCCGTGTCTTTTCCGATGGAGGATTTTCCATGCGGTCGCGCATCGCCCGTAACGCCCCGTTCCATTCACGCTCAATTTTGTAAACCCCGTGAGTAAACGTTAAACATTTCTTCGTTCCATGAAAAAACGCGTCGCGAATTTCGGCCGGTAGATCGCGGAAAGGTTTTTTGAGCAAGGCGCCGGAAGACACACTTCCTGCCGGTTGCGTTTCCGCCCTTTTCCTGTTGCTGCGTCTCCCTGTCTCCACGTCTGTTTCACTGGGAGGTTCGAGTTTGTCACCACCTGTAAATTTTTCGATGATCGCCAGAAGTGCGGCCTGCAGGAATTTCGATCCGGCCTTGTCCGTGCCGTTAAGAAAAGTAATCTTGCCGGCGGCCAAACTTTGATCAGGTGCGATTTTATTGATGTCGATTTCCATCACTGTTCCGAGTCCCTGGCAGCGTTTACAGGCACCGTATGCCGAATTAAAGGAAAAAGAACGCGGTTCTAAAGTTGCGATATTGATGCCGCAGTTGACGCACGCCATCTTCTCGGAATAAAGCTTTTCGTCGCCGTCAATAATCGAGATGAGTACCGCGCCGCCGGTCAGCCGCAACGCCGTTTTCACGCTTTCGGTGATGCGTTCGTTAACGCCTTCCTTCATCAAGAGCCTATCGACTACAACCTCGATCGTATGATTTTTGCGTTTGTCGAGAGTGATTTCTTCGTCAAGCTGACGCATTTCACTATCGATCCGGGCACGAATAAATCCGTCCTTATGAAGCTTTTCGAGTTCCTTCCTGAATTCACCCTTACGCCCCCGGACGACGGGCGCGAGAACCATGACCCGTTCGCCTTCCGGTAAATTCAGGATGCCCGAAACGATTTGTTCAACGGATTGACGGGTGATCGGAGCTCCGCATTGATGGCAATGCGGCTGCCCAATCGACGAGAAAAGAAGGCGAAGATAATCGTATATTTCGGTCACGGTTCCGACCGTCGAACGCGGAGAGCGGGAAACTGTTTTCTGCTCGATTGAGATAGCGGGACTTAGGCCTTCGATGGAATCGACATCGGGTTTCTCCAACTGGTCAAGAAATTGACGGGCATAGGCCGAAAGAGATTCGACGTAGCGACGCTGGCCCTCAGCATAAATCGTATCGAACGCCAGAGACGACTTGCCGGATCCCGACAAACCCGTGATAACCGTAAATTTGTCCCGAGGAATTTCGACGTTAATGTTCTTCAGATTGTGCTGCCGGGCACCGCGTACCGTAATTTGTCTAATGCTCATTCGAATACTACAGATAAGAATCTTGTATATTACCGAAACGGGTATTTTACCAAATAATGAGCGGCTGAACAAAGAGGAATTCAAGAGGGATAGTGGTTCAATTTGAGATTTTCGTGATGATTCGTGTGATTTCGTGGTTCCAGTCCTTAACTTTTGAAAGTATAAACCACGAAACAACACAAAATAGCACAAGATCAATCGAAGCCATTTCAAACTGACCCACTACCTCAAGAGGGGAGATTTAAACCACGGAACAAGAAAAACAGCAGAAAAAAAAGGGAAATACCTCAGCCGAGCTTTTCGTTAACGAAAGTAAAAATAGCGGTTGCGATGCTGACAACTATAAAGGTGGCGACCGCACGCCAGACGGCGTCCGATTCGGTGAATTGCCAAATCGCCAGAATGCATAGAACCGTACAAGCGGCTAGCGAAACCGTTATTATAATAAAGGAAATAATGCGGACAAACTTCGGCTCGACGACGCCTTTCAGCTCTTTTTTAATCCGCACATCGCCGTCTGGATTGCCGTTCACCATGTGATTACTAAACTAACATTTAATTAAGTCATTTGGAATTCATAAATCTAATGATTGTCGGTCGATGGATAAATTTACGGCACAGTTATTGCGCCTTTGCTTAGAATTACAGGCTCCGTGTCTTATCTCAATACAGGATTTTTACGAACGAGGAAGGGTGTCCAAAACAAGTGATAGATTGATTCTGGGTTTACAGGAGCATAAGCCCGTCGAGATTAGTTTAGAAAGTTTTGACCTGCAATGATCTCGCGACACTGGCTAACAAAAAATAATAAGACAAGTTTCTAAAGATGAGCCGAACTGAGGTATAAGGAGATATATCATGAAAAATGTAGAAGAATACCCTGCGAGTTTACAAGCCCCGGAACCGACCGATCCATTCAAAGAACCGGACGGGCCGGTTCCAGATCCGATTCCAAACCCTAACCCGGATCCTTTTCCGAACCCGGACCCGTTCCCAAATCCTAACCCGATACCGGAGCCCGATCCCTTTCCGAGACCTCCCGAACCGATTCCAGCTTATCCGCCGGACGTTGTTTTTTAGACAAATTCCGAGGACGAGTCGGAAGCTGTACCAATGAAATAAGAAGCACGATCCGCAAGCTGATAGATGATCGAATAAAGGCAGTCTGCTGCCAGAATGTTACGAGGATCTACGGCTGCCAGCAAATTGATAGCATATCGAAAGATTTTTATAGAATTTGTATTATCGCAAAAAGCGAGGCGACCGAGATTACTATCCAAAGGATAATTCCCTGCAGCATCGGCCTGATTCCGACGTTTTTCAACATTTCGCGCGAAAGGCTCGCTCCGATCAGAAAAAGCGTTATTGTCATTCCGGCTCTCGCCAAATTCACCAGGGCATCAAAGAGGCTCGGTGCAATTGAAACCGGGGCATAAGTTCTCATGACCGATGCAAGCAGGAACAGGAATATAAACCAGGGAATAGCGATTTTCGCATTACTTTCAGAATTGTTCCGGCGATACAACAGCAAAAACAGCAGCGCGACGGGTGCTATCCATAATGCTCGGGCGAGCTTTACCGTCGTTGCTATAGCCATTGCCTCGGGGCCGTATGCAGCGGACGCTCCGACAACCGAGCTCGTATCGTGGATTGCTATCGCCGACCAAATTCCGAATTGATTCTGAGTTAGGTCAAGCGATTGTCCGATAATCGGGAAAATAAACAGCGCAATTGAATTGAGAATAAATACCGTTCCGAGCGAAACGGATATTTCATCGCTTTCGGCGTTGATCGCCGGAGCGACAGCCGCAATCGCGCTTCCGCCGCAAATCGCCGTTCCGGAGGAGATCATCGCGGAAGTTTTTTCCTTTACGTTCAGGAATCTTCCCACAAAATATCCCAGAACAAGTGTTCCGAAGATCGTCACGATGGTAAACAGGATACCGTCCTTGCCGGCTCTGTAAACATCCGTCAGGTTCATACCGAAACCAAGCAGGACGACGGATGCCTGGAGAAGATATCTGGTCGGTTTGCCGCTCAAACGCGGGAACGGATTGCCGAATGTAAACGCAACGGCGAAACCTAGGGCAAGCGCAATCGGCGGTGACGCATATGGCGTGAGACACAAGATGATGAGAAGACTAAAAACGAGCTTTTGCCAGAACATATTATGAGATGGCGAACGGCGGATAACACTTGTCAGATTGCAAACTGTTTACTAAGCCGCTTTTCCCTGATTTGCAACCGCCTCCTGAGCTCTTCGAATAGCATCCTGATCGCCGAGATAATAGTTTTTCACCGCTTTTAAATCATCATCGAGTTCATAAACGAGCGGAATGCCGGTCGGGATATTAAGGTTTACAATATCGGCATCCGAAATGTTGTCGAGATATTTCACCAGCGCCCGCAGCGAGTTGCCGTGCGCTGCTACCACCAGGCGTTTGCCGTCTTTTACCTTGGGCAAGATTATCTTCTCGAAATATGGAGCCACGCGGGCAACCGCGTCCTTCAAACATTCCGAACCCGGAAATTTGCCTGGCTCGATGGAACAATAACGCGGGTCTTTTCCTAAATACCGCTCATCGTTTTCCTCCATTATCGATGGAGGGATATCAAAGCTTCGCCGCCAGATTTGAACCTGTTCCTCACCGTATTGAGCGGCGGTTTCGGCTTTGTTCAGGCCCTCCAGAGCGCCATAATGACGTTCGTTCAAGAGCCAGGATTTCGACACTGGAATCCACATCAGATCCATTTCATCCAGAATTATCCAAAGGGTTCGAATCGCCCTCTTCAGCACCGACGTATACGCCTCGTCGAATGCAAAACCTTCCGTCTTTAGGAGTTTTGCGGCTGCTTTAGCCTCTTCAATTCCCTTTTTGGAAAGATCGACATCCTTCCAACCGGTAAAACGGTTCTCTTTGTTCCATTGGCTCTCACCGTGTCGGATCAAAACTAATTTGTGCATATATATTTCAAGTGTATGGGCTGCCATTACTGCCCGCGACATGCTAACAGTCTGTGGTACATTCTACGCATCTGCAATTGAGCAATTATTCAATATTTTTTTCGCTTCGCCAACCAGATAGAGCGAACCTGTAATAAGGATCAGTCCGGCTGTGGGTGTGAGTTCCTTAGCGTTTTTCAAGGCCTCTGCGACACTTGTGGCAAAAATGACCCTTAACTGTTCACGTTCATCAGGAGCGAATTTCGATAGTTCTTCCACAGGCATGGCCCGTGAATTATCCGGCTGCGTTAAAATCAAGATATTCGCCTTTGGAAAAAGAGTTTTGGCTATCTCGTTTACGTCTTTGTCCTTCATTGAGCCGAAAATCATGGTTACCGGCTGGTGGACAAACTCATCGAGGTAATAGCGCAGAGCTTTTGCGCCCGAAACATTATGCGCTCCGTCAAATAGAAAGTTTTTCCAGTGTTCGAGACGGCCCGGATGGCTTGCGGACTGAAGACCGTCGCTAATATTTTTCGTTGTGATATGGAAGTAATTTTGTAATGTTTCGGCCAGTAAAATCGCTACTTTGGCATTTTCGATTTGATGGCGTCCGAGTAGGCTTAAACACACGTTTTCATATTTGGCTTTTAGAGTCTGAAAATTTACGGCGGGGGAGACGCGCTCCATAACAATCGCATTTCCACTCGGCTGCTTCGGTAGGTGGGTAGCCTCGATATCCTGTGCTGATTTCGGTGTGACGCCGAGGTCAGAGCACGCTACGTCAAGCACAATACCAACCTGGGGTTTTTGAGAGCCTAAAATGGTCTGCGTGTCGGTCCGAATTATGGCTGCCTTTTCGGCCGCGATTTCGATGAGCGTTTCTCCAAGATAATTCTGATGGTCATAATCTATCTGCGTGATCGCGACAATCTCCGCATTCGCCGCGGTCGTCGCATCCAGCCGCCCGCCGAGGCCGGTTTCCAGAATTGCGAGATCGACTTTTGCTTCGGCAAACGCGAGCAACGCAATTGCCGTGATCTGTTCGAAAAAGGTCGGTACGTTTTCGAGATCGCCGGAGGTAATCAGTTTTTCAGCCGTATCGCGGACGGTTGTGGCATGGCGGGCAAAAGCCGTCCGGGTAATTTCGCGGCCGTCAATTTTGATGCGCTCCGTTATGGAAACAAGATGCGGCGAAGTATACAACCCCGCGTTGATCCCAGCTTTGGAACATATCGAATCTAAAAATGCGCTAACCGAGCCTTTGCCATTTGTCCCCGCAACCTGAATTTTTAAGTAAGTTCGATGTGGATCATCGAGAGCGGCGAGAAGCTTGCGGATATTCTTAAGCCCGAGCTTCATCGCAGAAACTTCGTTGCCCAAAGAAAGCAGATATTCGCCGGCCTGCGGAAAATTCATCACCAAATCACCGAAATCCCGCTAGAATGAATAACGTTGTCCGCAGTAATCAGCGGAAGGTTGAGGAGTAAAGCTGTTACGGCGATTATTCGGTCGGGCATTTCAGGAACGTCAGCACGGAAAATCCGAGTGAGATTCTCCGCGACAGAGATATCAACCGGAACGATCTCGAATATAGGATCAGTGTTCTTAAGTTCAGAAAGTAAGTTAGTGAGAGTAGACGGTGCGATTCTCTGTTTTTCAATGAGATATTGAATTTCGATCAAAGATATCACTGACACGAAAATCTTTTCGTTTGAATCATTAGCCGCATTTGTTAGGGCTTCGTCGGCAGCAGATGAGAGTTTAGCTGGCTCTTCGAAAAACCAGACTATTATGTGAGTATCGGCAACAACGCTGGACATTAATTCAACAACTTATTCAGCCAACGCCTTCGCCTTCCAACCTTCCCGGCGTTCAGTCTCAAAGTCTTCCAAGGTCATTGATCCGAAGCGTACATCCTTTGCCGAGCCGCGCAGTTTCTCAAAGCGGTCGATGCGCGAATCGCCTCTTAGATCCGCCAACAAAAATTCCCGAACCTCGGCCTGTTCGTCGGGAGACAAAATCCGAATTGCATCCAATACTTCGGTCAAACTCATAGTCAGAATATTAACCTAGTTTGGCCAATTTTTAAAGACTATCTATTTCCCTTTATGATACCTGGGGATTATTTTCAATCACCTCGAAACGTCCGCATGCATCATAAAATCCAACATCCGAACTAAAGTTTCCTTCATTTTCCGCCGGTCGACGACCTGATCGACCATTCCATGTTCGAGCAGGAATTCGCTGCGTTGGAAACCTTTCGGGAGTTTTTGGCGAATAGTTTGTTCGATCACGCGCGGGCCGGCGAAACCGATCAGGGCTTTTGGCTCAGCCAGAATTACATCGCCGAGCATAGCAAAACTTGCTGTCACGCCGCCGGTTGTCGGATCAGTCAAAACGGAAATGAACGGCAGACGAGCATCGTGAAGCATCGCAAGCGCGGCCGAGATTTTTGCCATTTGCATCAGCGAAAGCGTGCCTTCCTGCATCCGTGCGCCGCCCGAAGCTGAAAAAATGATCACGGCGCCGCGATTTTCCAAAGCCCGTTCGATCAAGCGCGTGATCTTTTCGCCCACCGCCGAACCCATCGAGCCGCCGATAAACGACATATCCATCGCACCGGCGTATACCAGGTGGCCGCCGACCTTGCCCGAACCGGAAACTATCGCCTCGGGCAAACCCGACGATTCCTTCGCCTGCTCGATACGGTCCTTATAAGGCTTTGTATCGACAAATTCAAGCGGATCCGCCGACATTACTTCTTCGTCGAGCTTCTCGTATTTGCCGTCGTCAAAGATCGAGTCGAGCCGTTCGCGGGCGGGAAACCGGAAATGATAATCGCAATGCGTGCAAACCTGATACGATTCGGTAAGTTCCCGTTTATAAAGCGCGTTCTCGCATTCCGGGCATTTTACGAAGATGCCTTCGGTCTTTACATTTCGTTCTTCATCGTCGAGTTGCTCGTCGATTTTAGGCTTGTCTCTTTTGAACCAGGACATA